>JADMIO011627933.1_pt1 | contig 50932 bp, 36 predicted proteins | sample 8958161 | NCBI WGS metagenome assembly JADMIO01 (sample SAMN16585339, study PRJNA669376) | soil metagenome | isolation source: Crop rotation soil | place: USA: Cullars Rotation, Alabama | collected 2011 | reverse complement strand
AGTCGCGTCATCCTGAGTTTAGCTCAGGATCTAACTTGAAATAGATACTGAAACAAGTTAGCATAACGACAGAATATTATCTCCAGCCCCCGCCTAGCGCTCTATACAAATTAACCACGGCCTGCAATTTTTGCAACTTATCATTCACACCACTTAATTGTGCCGCTAATAAAGCTTGCTCAGAAGTAAGTACATCGGTATAATTGGTTGCCGAACTGTAACGCAATAATTCTTGCGTAAAATCAACTGCCTTCGTTAGCGCAGCAATTTGTTTTGCCCGAGTTTCCTCTTTTTGTGCCGCCGCTTGAAAAGCAAATAAAGCATTCGAAACTTCTTGTCCACTAGTTAAAAGTGTTTGCTGAAATACAAAAAGTGCAATCTGCTGTTGCGCCTGTGCTGTTTTCAACCTTGCTTTGTTCTGCCCTTTTGCAAAAATCGGCTGCGTTAATCCGCCAACCAGGTTATAAAAAACCGCATTATTGAAAAAGTCTTTCAGCTGCAAGCTTGATAATCCGCCAGCCGCAGTTAAAGTTAAAGAAGGATAAAAATAGGTGCGTGCAACATTGGTATTTTCAAACGCACTTCTAAAAGCAAATTCGGCCGCCTGCACATCTGGGCGGTTCTGTAATAATTGCGCAGAAATCCCAGTTTGTAGATTACTGAATACATTTTGATTATCAAGTGAGCTCCTATTGATACCTCCCGCTGGAACGCCCAATAAAACACTTAATGCGTTTTCAACTTCACGAATGCTTCTTTTCAGATCTGGCAAGGTAACTTCGGCAGCATACAAATTAGCTTCACTCTGCACCACAGCAGCACCATTTACGATGGCACCTTCTTTTAAAGATTTCATGGTTTCTACACCAGTTCTTCTGCTTTTTATGGTTTGCTCTGTAATCGCTAATTGTTTATCCAACGCCAATAAATTGTAGTAGGCATTGGCAATATTGGCAATCAACTGTGTTTGGACCGCTCTTTTAGCCGCATCTGTTTGCAATAAAGTGGCATAGGCCGATCGTTTTGCACTGTTCAATTTGCCCCAGATATCAGCTTCCCAGCTTGTGCTCAATTGCGCCCGGTAAGTTTGGGTTTCCAAATTAATTGTTCCTGCCGGAAAGTTTACTGCTTGAGCAGATTGCTTAGCATCGGTTACCGAAACATCGCCCTGCAAGCTTGGCAATAATGCCGAACGACTTTGATATAGGCTTGCTTCTGCGATCTTGATGCGCTCGATTGCCTGTTTCAAATCTAAATTTTCTTTCAGCCCTTGCTCAATCAGTGTTTGCAAAGTTGCATCAGTAAATAAAGTTTTCCATGGTAAAACAGCAATGGTTGCGGTATCAGCCGTATTGATTTCACGATATAAATTATCAGCTTTTACTTCAGGACGATTATATTTCTTGGTTACGCAAGCGCTTAAGGTTAATATCAAACCAGCAATAATGAGTAACGAATATTTATGTTTAAGTTTCATGTTTAAAATTTAATGTGCTGGATTTTCAACTGCCGGAAATTCAAGTTCTGCTTGTTCTGCATCAATACCTTCATTAAAAGGAGATTTGTTGCTTACTTTTTCCTGCAGGGTTTGGAAAACAATAAATAGGGCTGGAATTACAAAAATCCCGAAAATAGTACCAATCAACATTCCACCAACTGCACCCGTTCCAATTGATTTATTTCCTGCTGCACCAACACCTGTAGAAAGCATCAATGGTAATAAACCGAGGATAAATGCAAATGAGGTCATTAAAATTGGACGTAAACGAGCAGTTGCACCTTCAATTGCTGCATTTACAATGCTCATTCCTTTTCTTCTCCGATCAACCGCATATTCTACAATCAGGATTGCATTTTTTGCTAATAAACCCACCAACATAATCAATGTAATCTGTGTATAAATGTTATTATCAACTTTGAAAATCTTATCGAAAATGAATACCCCCGCTAAACCAATTGGCAATGAAATCAATACCGATAGTGGCAGGATATAACTTTCATATTGCGCACAAAGCAAGAAATAAACGAAGATTACGCAAAGCAAAAAGATAAAGATCGTCTGACTTCCGCTGCTCATTTCTTCACGAGAAAGACCAGAAAATTCATAACCATAACCGGCTGGTAAATGGATAGCGGCTTCTTCCTGTACAGCTTTTAACGCATCGCCAGAGCTGAAGCCAGGTTTTGGTGCTCCGGTAACTGAAATTGAAGTATATAAATTGAAACGAGAAATTGCTTGTGGGCCATATACTTTCTCGAGTGTAATAAACTCTGTTATTGGCGCCATGGTTCCACTAGCGTTTCGCACATAAATGCTATTTAATGTTTGTTGGTTGGCACGGTATTGGGCATCTGCCTGATACATTACCCTAAATTGCTTGCCAAATTTATTAAAGTTTGAAGCATAAACGCCACCATAATAACCTTGCAAAACGCTTAAAACATCATTTACGGTTAAGCCCGCTTGTTTAACTTTCGCTACGTTTACATCAATCTGGTATTGTGGGAAATTAGGATTAAATGAAGTATAGGCATTCAGGATTTCTGGACGTTTACTCAACGCCGTTAAAAATGTTCCCGCAATTTCATTGAACTTCCTGATATCACCTCCGGTTTTATCCTGTAACTGGAACTCGAAACCACCACTGGTACCAAAACCTTGAATGGTTGGTGGTGCGAAAAAGATAATCTTCGCTCCTTTTATCCCAGCAGTTTTGGCAAATAATTCGCCAATAATTGCTTTTACATCCCGCTCTCGTTCATTCCAAGGTTTTAACCTCGAAATAACCATCCCATAAGAACTTCCAGAACCACTGATCATGCTTCGACCAACGATCCGCAATGAATTTCTTACTTCAGGAACGGTATGTACAATGCTGTCAATCCTTTCTAATATCACCGTAGTTGCTTCTTGCGAAGTAGAAGCTGGAAGAGAAATATCAGACATGATTGTTCCCAAATCTTCATTTGGCACAAATCCTTTTGGTGTAGTATTCATGGTCCACACTAAAACCACTGCAAAAATTGCGATTCCCAAACCTGCAACCCATTTTTTACGTGATAAGAACCCAACAGATTTCTGATAACGATTGGTCATCAAGTCGAATGATGCATTAAAACCAGTATAAAAACGTTGTAAAAAGCTCTTCGATTTTTCGTGTTCTTCTTGATGTGGTTTTAAGAAAAGTGCGCATAAAGCCGGACTTAAGGTTAATGCATTGATAGCCGATAAAATAATCGCAATTGCCAACGTTAAACCAAACTGTTTATAGAATACACCTGATGATCCTTGGATAAAACTCACTGGAATAAATACCGCCGCCATAACCAAGGTAATTGAAATAATGGCTCCGCTGATATCATCCATCGCATCTACCGTAGCTTTTTTGGCCGATTTATAGCCATGATCTAACTTAGCATGCACGGCCTCAACCACTACGATCGCATCATCAACAACGATACCGATGGCCAATACCAATGCGAAAAGCGTTAGTAGGTTGATGGTAAATCCGAATAAGCTCAAGAAAAAGAATGTTCCGATAATTGCCACGGGTACACTAATAGCTGGAATTAAGGTTGATCTAAAATCTTGCAAAAAGATAAATACAACGATAAACACCAGAATAAATGCTTCGATCAACGTATGGATTACCTTTTCGATTGACGCATCCAAGAAATCGTTTACATTGATCAGTGTAGTATAGTGAATTCCTTTCGGGAAAGATTTTGAAGCTTCATCCAATGCCTTGATCGAATTTTCGATTACTTCTTTTGCATTTGATCCCGCAGTTTGGTTAATCGCAATACCCAATGCAGGTTTGCCATCAAACTTTACCGAACTAGCATAACTTAAAGCGCCCAATTCTATTCTGGCGATATCTTTTAACCGCAAAACCTGTCCATTCGCCCCAGTTCTAATAATGATGTTACTGAATTCGGTTTCATTTTTTAACCTGCCCGAATATTTGAGCGTGTATTGGAAAGATTGTTTTCCCTGCTCTCCAAATTGCCCTGGTGCTGCCTCAATATTCTGTTCGGCCAAAGCCACACTCACATCATTTGGTACCAAACCATAAGATGCCATTACATCTGGTTTTAGCCAGATCCGCATCGTATAATCCAATTGTCCGAACGCACTCGCATCACCCACACCATTAATCCTTTTAATTTGTGGAATAATATTGATGTTGGCATAATTCTGCAGAAATTTCTGGTCGTAAGACGGATCATCGCTATAAATACCGAAAATCAGCACGTTACTTGCTTGCCTTTTGGCTGTAATTACACCTGATCGGGTAACCTCAGCTGGCAATAAACTACTTGCTCTTGCTACCCTATTTTGTACGTTTACCGCAGCTAGATCTGGATTTGTTCCCAATTTAAAGTTTACGGTAATGGTTGCGGTGCCATCATTACTTGCCGAAGAAGTCATGTAGGTCATGTTCTCTACCCCGTTAATCTGTTCTTCGAGCGGAATAACGACGCTGTTCATCACTACATCGGCATTTGCCCCTTGATAAGAAGCCGTAACCTGTACCGTTGGAGGCGCAATTTCTGGATATTGTGAAACAGGAAGGGTAATAAGGCCCAAGATCCCAAGTATTACAATAATGATCGAGATCACTGTTGATAATACTGGTCTTTCTATAAATTTTTTAAACATATGATGTTATTTCTTACGGTTAAACCGTGATTGAGCAATGTTATTTTTTAATTTCAGCATAAAGCGAATCCGCGTTTAACGCTACAGGCTTTATTTTGGTTCCATCTTTTAGGGATTGAAAACCTTCCAACACTACTTTATCCCCAACCTTTAATCCTTTAGTAACTACATAGAAGTTGCCTTTGGTAATTTCCATAATCTCAATTGGTGTACTTACCACTTTCGCCGAATCGCCCAATACATATACAAACTTTTTGCCCTGTAGATCGGTGGTCGATTTTTGTGGGATCAAGATCATGTTCGAAACATGTTGAGGGATACGAACCGATGCACTTGATCCGCTTTTTAAGATAGCGGTTGGATTGGGGAAAGTAGCTCTCAAACTTGCCGAGCCAGTGCTGGTATTGATTTGTCCGTTAATCGATTCTATCTTTCCGTTTTGCGCATAAACATTTCCATCAGCCAAAACCAAGCTTACGGCCGGAATATTTTTCATTTGTTGACCTAAGGTATTGCCCTTATAAGTATTGGCAAAATCAAGCAGTTGCTTTTCATTTAATGAGAAATAGGCATAAACTTTCGAAATATTGGAAACTGTGGTTAAAGGTTGAGCACTGTTGCTGTTAACCAAACTTCCAGTTTTAAAAGGAATACTGCCAACAACCCCATCAACTGGACTGGTAATGCTCGTATAACTCAAGTTTACCTTGGCATTGGCCAACTCGGCTTTTGCCTGTGCCAATGCCGCTCTTCTACTTTGTAGGGTAAGCTGGGCGGCTTCAAGCTCATATTTGCTGATGATATCTTTTTCAACCAAAGGTTTTGTTTTATTTACCTGCAATAAAGCGGCATTTACATTGGCTTCAGCACTGCTGATTGCGGCAGCTGCTGTTCTTACTTGCTGCTCATATTGTGGCGCATTGATCCTGAAAAGCAATTGTCCTTTTTTTACAACCGCACCTTCATCTACAAAAATCTGCTCGATAAACCCATCAACTTTAGGGCGGATATCAATATCTTGGATGCCTTCAATAGTTGCCGGATAATCTGAATTTAAAGTAGTTGATTGTTCGCTAACGGCAAAAACCGGATAAGGTTGTGGTGCTGCTGCAGCCGCTGCCGCTTGTGCCGCCTTTTCATCTGTGCCGTTACATGAGGCCAGTATAATGCCTAAAAGAAAGGTGATTGATAATTGGATAGTTGCTTTCATGTGGATATTGGAGTTGCTTTTGTGTTTCATTTAATTATTGGTAAACCATTTCAAAAATTAACTGCTTTCGTTCTTTCATCAGTTTTAAGTATTCTTCATCGCCGATGTTGTAGAGTGATTTATTGATGCAGTTGGTGATTAAGGGGTAAGCCATCAGGGCGAATAAATTCATGCAGAATTGACGTGGGTCCATTTTTTTGAGCTGCCCCTTTTCCATTTCTGCACTAATTTCTTTTAAAAAACCCTTTAGCCTCGTTTTCTTTTCTTCGGGAACCGATTTTTCGGTACGGTTTAATTCGGTTACGATATACATTTCACGGTAGGGAAACTTCATCGCCTGATCCATAAAAACGTTGATCAATTGTTGTACTTTATCTTTAAATTCGAGCTTCGCTGCAAAAACGGTATCCAGATCGGCCGACATTTCAGCCCTTGCCTCTGTGGCAACCTGCTCAAAAAGAATGTCCCTCGAACGAAAATAATAGTTGAGTAAAGTTCTGTTTACCCCAGCAGCATCTGCGATATCTTGTGTAGTGGCATGCAGTTTTCCTTCGGAGAAAAAGATCCTTTTCGCTGTTTCCTTAATGTGTTGTTCCGTACTGCTATCTCTTTGCGCCATTTACAATTATGTTTAACAAAAATGTTAAACGCCAAAAGTAGGTGTGGGTTTGCAAAGCTTGGTCAGAGAAATCTCATTTAATCGATTGATTAATTTTTGTTACAAAGCCACGATCGTCATCCTGAATTTATTTCAGGACCTGAGCACTAAACAGCTGCGCATTTGTAGTCAAATTTTAGCTGCAGATGCACAGATAAGATAAATCATCCTTAATTTGTTTCAGGATTTTTCTTGAGATAGATGCTGAAACAAGTTCGCATGACGAGCGGATTTAAAGATTAACTTCTCCTTCAAAAACCTGCTCTGCTGGGCCGCATAAAAAAGCATTGGTAAATTTAGCTCCATCATAATCAAAGTTGATCTTTAAATCTCCGCCTAACGCTTTGATATTTGTTTCGATCTTTCCAACTTGATTTTGTTTAACGGCCATTGCCATCGCAACCGCAGTTACCCCAGTTCCGCAGGCATAAGTTTCATCCTCAACGCCACGTTCAAATGTGCGTACAAAGAAATGATCGCCCTTATTTTCTACAAAATTTACATTGATCCCATTTTGCTTATAGGTTTCATTATTGCGGATGGCGCTCCCTGCTGCAAAAACATCCAGCGCAGCTAAATCTTTAACTTCTTTAATATAATGTGGCGAGCCGGTATTGATTACAAAATCATCACCATCTCTATTAACGATATCTACATCAATAATCTGCAATTCTACCCAATTTCCTTCTGCTGTAATTTTGGCATAATGCGGACCATCAACTGCCAAAAAATTAGTTTCACTGTCAATGATTCCCAAGTGTTTAGCAAAAGCCACGATACATCTTCCGCCGTTACCACACATGGTGCCTACATTACCGTCTGAATTATAGTAGATCATTTCAAAATCGTAGCCTTCCTTGTTGGTGAGGAACATCAAGCCATCGGCACCAATGCCAAACCTACGGTGACAAAGTTGCGCTACCAATGCGTTATCGATGTTTTTTAAAGGACTGATGCGATGATCGATCAAAATAAAATCGTTACCGGCACCTTGATATTTATAAAATTTGATGTTCATGAGTTCTTCATTTTAGGCAATCATATTTGTTCGCCAAAAAATGTTAAATCAAACGCTACATTTGATTTAACATTTTTTAACACAAAAACAGATGTTGTTCGCATACAAATATCGTTTATATGGTATTAAATTTGAATACAATCGTTTGTAAAAAAAGCATAATAAAAATAATTATATAACAAAAGATGAAAAAAATAGGATTAATCGTGTTTGCTGCATTCTTAGGGGGTGCAGTTGCAATTGGCGCTTATAAACTATTAGAGCGTAACAATGACAGTTATACATTAACTGAAAAGCAGAATATGATGTTTGCTAACAACCCGATCAAAGTTTCATCCTCTGGATCGGTAGATTTTGTGCAGGCAGCAGCGGCAGTTTCGCCAGCAGTTGTACATATTAGAACCACTTATGGCTCAAAATCAGCTGATGATAATGATGGTGGAAATAGCATGGAAGATATGTTCGGACAGATTTTCGGTGGTGGCGGCAGAAGGCGTATGCCAAGTGCGGCTTCTGGGTCTGGTGTAATTTTAACGCCCGATGGTTATATCGTAACCAATAATCACGTTGTAGAAAATGCTGATAAAATCGAAGTTATTTTATCGAACAGGAGAAAAGTATTAGCTAAAGTTATCGGTCGAGATGCCAACACAGATTTAGCTTTGATCAAAGTTGATGTAAGCGGATTGCCATTTGTAAAAATGGGTAATTCTGATAATGTGCAGGTGGGAGAATGGGTATTGGCTGTAGGTTTCCCATTGGATCTTCAAACTACAGTTACTGCAGGTATTGTAAGTGCAAAAGCCCGTAATATTGGCATCTTAAATAGAGAGCAACAAGGCATTACCCGCGAAGAGTATGAAGAATACCAAAGAACCGGCAAAAGACCAGAGCGTCCGGCCAATAATTCTATCGAATCTTATATCCAAACTGATGCAGCCATTAACCCAGGAAATAGCGGTGGCGCATTGGTAAATGCCAATGGCGAATTAATTGGTATCAATGCAGCAATTGCTTCAGAAACTGGCAGAAACGAAGGTTATGGTTTTGCCATTCCAGTTAACTTGGCCAAAAAAATCTTAGAAGATTTTAAACAATATGGCGTAGTAAAACGTGGTTATATCGGAGTTACTTTTGCTGCTTTGGATGCAGATAAAGCAGAAGAGTTGAAAATTAAAGAAATCAATGGACTTTATGTAAGTGGCGTATTACCTGATGGTGGTGCTGCTGCAGCTGGCATTAAAGAAGGAGATATCATTAAAAAAGTGGATGGTGTAGAAATCTATGATTCACCAGATCTACAAGAAAGAGTAGGCCGTTTACATCCAGGTGATAAAGTAGCGCTAACCGTATTAAAAACCGATGGTTCTTTAAAAAATGTTAACGTAACCCTAAAACCAGAAAGCAATGTTTCATTAGCATCAAACACCAATAAAACTACTGGAACAACCATTAGTAAATTAGGCGCAAGCTTTGCTCCAGCATCTGCTGATGTAAAAGCTAAGTACAAAGTAAATAGTGGTGTGGTAGTAACCAATGTAATCCCAGGTAAACTGTTTGATTATTTTAATGTAAGCAAAGGTCTTTTGATTACCACGGTAAATGGTAAGCCAGTAAATAGCGTTGCTGATATTGAAAAAGCCTTGCCAACATCACCTAATGGTACAACTACCATTTCTGGTGTAAGCGATCAAGGGGTTTATACTTTCCGTTTCTAAAAATTAAGTAAGTATATCATAAAAGGGAACAAAAGTAGATTTGCTCCCTTTTTTTATGTCCATTTGTCTGGCTAAAAAGTTATACTATTAGGCTAATTTTCAATCATTTTTTTAGAACGTTTCTAAATAGCTTCTTTATTGTGTTTTTATGCAAAGCATTCCTATTTTAAATCATATTTTAAATACTTTTGCACTAACAGAATAAAAAAATAAAAGCTAATGGGTAGTATCGCAAATGCTTTTTCCTCTTCAATAGGGAAAAAACTAATAATGGGGCTTACAGGCCTTTTCCTCATCTCTTTTTTACTAGTACACTGCTTCTTAAACTCTTTTGTATTTTTTGATCATACAGGCGTTTTGTTTAACGAAGGTGCTCATTTTATGGCTACCAATTGGATCATTAGGGCAATGGAAGTAGTATTGATGCTAGGCTTATTATTGCACATTGTACAAGGTGCACGTTTAACTTTCGAAAATCAGGCGGCCAGACCAGTAAAATATGCTTACAACAATGGCAATGCAAACAGTAAATGGTATTCTCGTTCTATGGGTTTATTAGGTACTTTATTGCTCATGTTCCTGATCGTTCACCTCTCAGATTTTTGGGTGGTTTCACGCTTTAGCGGAATCGAAAATTTTAATGGTCATACGCCATTAGATGCCAGTGGCCACGAAGATTTGTACGCTGTAATGTACGCTAAGTTTAGTGAGCCTTGGCGAGTAATTCTTTATGTATTAGCCATGATTTCTTTGGCTTATCATTTATTGCATGGATTTGCTTCTACATTTCAGACCATGGGCTGGAACCACAAAAAATATACGCCGATTATTAAAGCAATTGGTATATGGTTCTCGATCCTAATTCCATTACTTTTTGCATTAATGCCGATTGCCATCTATTTCGGCTGGAGTTTTTAAAATAATTTTTGAACGAATAAAGCTATTATAATGTCAGCATTAAATTCAAATATACCAGAGGGAGAATTAACCAGTAAATGGACGAAATTTAAATCGTCGGTTCCATTGGTAAACCCTTCTAACAAAAGAAATTTAGAAGTAATTGTAGTGGGTTCTGGTTTAGCTGGGGCATCTGCCGCTGCTACTTTGGCCGAAATGGGCTATAAAGTAAAGTGCTTCTGTTTCCAAGATTCGCCACGTAGGGCACACTCTATTGCTGCACAAGGTGGAATCAATGCCGCAAAAAACTACCAGAATGATGGCGATAGTACTTATCGTTTATTCTACGATACAATTAAGGGCGGCGATTATCGTGCCCGTGAAGCTAATGTTCATCGTTTAGCAGAAGTAAGTGCTAATATTATTGATCAGTGTGTGGCACAAGGTGTTCCATTAGCACGAGAATATGGTGGTTTATTGGATAACCGTTCTTTCGGCGGCACACAGGTTCAAAGAACTTTTTATGCAGCCGGACAAACGGGTCAGCAATTACTTTTAGGTGCATACAGTGCTTTAGAGCGCCAGATCGGGATGGGTAAAGTAGAAATGTATACCCGCCATGAGATGTTGGAAATTGTGAAAGTAGATGGAAAAGCTCGTGGAATTATTGCCCGCGATTTAATTTCTGGAGAATTAGAACGCCACTTCGGCCATGCCGTATTGTTATGTACAGGTGGTTACGGCAACGTATTCTACCTTTCTACCAATGCAATGGGCAGTAACGTAACCGCAGCTTGGAAAGCAAACAAAAAAGGTGCTTTCTTCGGTAATCCTTGCTATACCCAAATTCACCCAACTTGTATCCCAGTTTCTGGTGATCATCAGTCAAAACTAACCCTAATGTCCGAATCGTTACGTAATGATGGAAGAATTTGGGTACCAAAAATGAAGGATGATCCGCGTAAGCCTACCGATATTCCCGAAGAAGAAAGAGATTATTATTTAGAGCGCCGTTACCCGGCATTTGGTAATCTTGTACCTCGAGATGTGGCTTCGCGTGCGGCAAAAGAACGTTGTGATGCTGGTTATGGCGTAGGTGCTTCAAAAAAAGCCGTATATCTTGATTTTACCTTCAACACCGAACGTTACGGTAAAATTGAAGCCAATAAAAATAATATCCACAATGCTGATCATGAAACCATCATGCGCTTAGGTCGCGAAGTGGTTAAAGAAAAATACGGAAACTTGTTTGATATGTACAAACAAATTACCGGCGAAGATCCTTACGAATTGCCAATGCGTATTTATCCGGCAGTTCACTATACGATGGGCGGTTTATGGGTTGATTATAACTTAATGACCACCGTACCAGGTTTGTATTCTTTAGGTGAAGCTAACTTCTCTGATCATGGTGCTAACCGTTTAGGTGCATCTGCATTGATGCAAGGTTTGGCTGATGGTTATTTTGTAGTTCCTTACACTTTAGGGGCTTATTTATCAAAAGAGATTTCTACCAAGGCATTGCCTTTAGATCATCCAGCTTTTGAGGAGGCTGAAGCAAGTGCAAGAGGAATTTTAGATAAATTAATCAACATCAAAGGCACTAAATCTGTAGATTATTTCCATAAAAAATTGGGATTGATTATGTGGGATAAATGCGGAATGGCCCGTAACGCAGAAGGTTTGAAACAGGCCATCGCCGAAATCCAGCAATTGAAAAAAGATTTCTGGAGTGATGTTCGCGTACCTGGAGAAGCTAACGAATACAATCCGGAATTAGAAAAAGCAGGTCGTGTAGCCGATTTTATCGAGTTGGGCGAATTGATGTGTATGGATGCATTAAACCGTAACGAAAGTTGTGGTGGCCACTTCAGGGAAGAATACCAAACCGAAGAAGGTGAAGCTTTACGTGATGATGAAAATTATGCATACGTAGCTGCGTGGGAAAATAAAGGTGATGGAACTTTCGAATTGCACAAAGAAGAGTTGAAATTCGAGAATATTAAAATTGCACAAAGAAGTTATAAATAGAACAATGTTGAGCGCTGAGCGAAAGGCATTAGTTCGTCTAAACGCTTTACGCCAAACGCCCAACAAAATCTTGATATCATGAGTACAGGAAATATGAACTTAACGCTAAAAGTTTGGCGTCAGAAGAACAGCAAAGACAAAGGAAAAATGGTTGACTATAAAGTCGCTGATATTTCTCCTGATATGTCTTTCTTAGAAATGTTCGATGTTTTAAACGAGGACTTGATTACCAAGGGCGACGATCCGATCGTATTTGATCATGATTGCCGTGAAGGAATCTGTGGCATGTGTTCGATGTTCATCAACGGTCGTCCACACGGTCCGAAAGATGCCATTACTACTTGCCAGTTGCACATGCGTTCTTTTAAGGATGGCGATACCATTGTGGTAGAACCATGGCGTGCTAAAGCTTTTCCTGTAATTAAGGATTTAACAGTAGATAGATCGGCATTTGACCGTGTAATTGCAGCTGGTGGTTTTATTTCGGTAAACACCGGAAATGCGCAAGATGCAAATGCTTTGCCTATTCCAAAATCACAGGCTGATGCTGCGTTTGAAGCAGCAGCTTGTATTGGTTGCGGTGCTTGTGTAGCCACTTGTAAAAATGCATCAGCTATGCTTTTTGTTTCTGCAAAGATTTCACAATTGGCTTTATTACCTCAAGGTCAGCCAGAACGCTATAAACGTGTACAAAACATGGTAGCGCAAATGGATGCCGAAGGCTTTGGAAACTGTACCAATACAGGTGCTTGCGAAGCTGAATGCCCTAAAGGAATTTCTTTAGAAAATATTGCGAGGATGAACCGCGATTATTATGCGGCCAAGTTTATTAGCGAAGAAGAAGGATAGCTAAGTTGTGAGTTTGGAGTTGTGAGTTCCAAGTTCATCGCAAAATGCCAAACACTTAACGCGAAGCATTTGCATTTATACAAACAAATCGTTAGCTTTAACTATCCGAGACAAAGGAGATTAAACTAAAAAAAGAAACCCCAACCATTATGGCCGGGGTTTTTTGTTTGCATTTGGTGTATTATTTTGTCAGGCTAAATTTAACCGGAATATTATATTTTGATCTTACTGCCACGCCATTAATTGATCCCGGTATCCATTGTTTTCCTAATTTTAAAACCCTTACCGCTTCTTCATCTGTTCCAGAGCCCAACGAGCGTTCTACTTTGATATCATTTACCGAGCCGTCCTTTTCTACAATAAAAGACACAAATACATTGCCTTCTACTTTATTTTCAACTGCTGTTGGCGGATAAATGATATTGCTCCCTAAAAAATGATAAAATTCTTCCATCCCACCAGGATATTTTGGTGGTGTTTCTAAGGAAATAAAATTATAAACGGTGTTATCATTTGCTTTTGGGGTTGCTACAGCAATATTATGATTAGCATCTATTGTGGCCGATGTTTTACCTCCTTTATTTAGGGCAAACCTGATCGGAATATTATATTTAACACGAACTGCCTTACCTTCGATCATTCCAGGATTCCATCTTTTCGACATTTTTAAAACCCGAATAGCTTCTTCATCAGTGCCAGCGCCCAAACTGCGATCCACCTTCAGATCGGTTAACGAACCATCTTTTTCTACGGTAAAGGAAACATATACTTTACCTTCTACTTTATCTTTAACCGCAGCTGTTGGATATTTGATATTAGCGCCCAAAAAGCTGTAGAAACTGGCCATTCCGCCCGGATAAGTTGGCGGGTTTTGAAGCGATACAAAATTATAGACCGTGTTGTTGTCTTGAGCGTTAGCATTTTTTTGACAAAAGGCGAGCAGTAACACCGCCAAAAGCGATGTGTAAATGAACTTTTTCATGATGTTTTGATTTAGGTTTTAGATTTGAATTATTTTAGGTTATCTCAGTGAAAACACAATTGGAATTATATATCTGGATCGAACCGGTTGGTCATTTACAGTACCTGGGTTCCACTTTTTTGTTGATTTTATAAATCTCATAGCCTCTTGATCTAACCCATAGCCCTTTTTTTGGCTTACATTGATGTCAGTAAGCGTGCCATCTTTTTCTACTATAAATGATACCTGAACTATGGCTTCAATTCTATCCCGAACAGCTTGCTCAGGATAGCTCAGTTTTCTGCTGATCATTTCAGAAAACTTTGCTGTTCCACCAGGAAAAGTTGGTGGATGTTCCATTGTTTTAAAATCGTAAATCGTATCTTCTTGTGCAACCACATTTTTATTGCAAACCATAATAAATAATATGGTGAGGAGTGATAAGTAAATAGGTTTCTTCATCTAGTTTTAGCTTTTATTAACCAATGTACCGGTCATTACTTTTATCTTCTGCTTTTTAGTGGTAATTACAACAGCTCCATTTTTTCCTGCATTTTTACCATATAATGTAGTTGCCACATCTTCTTTTAAAATTTTAATCGTACTGATCGTGTTTGCATCAATATCTTTTAAATAATCTGATGGTTTAATCTCGCTGTCTACAATTATTGCAGGACCTTGGCCTTGATCGCTTGCACCTTTTAAACGCGTTTCGGCTAAGGTTCTAATTACATTCTCTTTCCGAGTTGCATCTAGCGAAAATCGGATTGGAATGTTGTATTTAACTCGGATTGGTCTTCCATTCATCATTCCAGGAGCCCATTTTTTGCTGCTTTTTAATACCCTTATAGCTTCTTCATCTGTGCCATATCCTAATTTTCGTTCTACTTTGAGATCAGATAAACTCCCATCTTTCTCAACCGTAAAAGAAACAAACACATTACCTTGCACATCATTATCAATCGCCATTGTTGGATATTTAATGTTACTCCCTAAAAATTCGTAAAATTTGCTTAAACCACCAGGATAGGTTGGCGGTGTTTCTACACTGATAAAGCTGTATACTGTTTGGTCGTTATTTATATCTTCCGCAACTGCGTGACTAGAAACTGAAAGATTAGCCAATGCATCGTAATTATCATCTGATGAGACATTCTCATTTTTAAATGGCGAATCAGTTCCATCTAGTTTAAAAGTAACCTTAAGGCTATACGTACCATCTTTTTGGAAATAATCATCGTAGGCCAATATTTTCTGGATTACTTCTTCATCACATCCTTCTCCGAGTTCGTTCTGCACAATGGCATCGGTTATCTTACCTTTCCTAATCGTAAAATTGATAATTGTATTTCCTTGTATTTTTTTCTTGATTGCAGCAGCTGGATATTTGATTTCATCTATTAGGTAACTATAAAATCCGCTCCAATTGCTGTTCCCTATTTTTTCATCTGTTGTAGTAACGGCCGTGATACTCTTCTCCTCTTTTGTTGGTATTTCTAACTGTTTTGGAGCTGGTGGTGGGGTTTGATCAACCAAAAGTAATGGTCTTTCTATTACCTGATCAACCAACATTCTGGCATCATTTAAAGGAATTTGATCGGCCACTGCCAAAATCTGATCATTTTTACGAATAGTTGCAGAAGAAAGCACCAACATCAGTGCAAAAAGCGGTACAAATAAGCCATATTTTAATATCGCTGTTTTTTTGGAACGTTGCTTATGCAACATAAAAATCCTTTTCTTGATGAGTGATTTTGTAAAAAATCGATTGGTTAAGGTGTGGGGTTCTACACCAAATGCTTGACTGAGCAATAACAGCGCATAAGCTTCCTTATCACCTTGAAATTTAGCCGCAGCTTCATCTGCCAGGTATTCGTGGATGTTTTTTATAGTTTTTTTATAAATATAGATGATCGGGTTAAACCAGGTAAAGATGCCCAAAAACTCAAAAAACAGTACATCAACGGTATGTAATTGCTTAATGTGGATGTCTTCGTGCAAATTTACAGTAGCTACTTCTGGTAAATCGATCGCCACTTTCTTTTTGCGGAAGAAAGAAAAAGCGGCTCCATTAATTACCGTAGCAAAAAGCTTTTTGACAGCTAGTAGTTGATAAATTAGTCTACCAACACAAAAAAGTATCCCCAAAAGATAGATGACAACGATGAGGTAGCCCCAATTAAATTCTTTTGCCTGATTATCAATTACGGTTACCTGTGCAACTAACGTATTTAATTGATCAACTCCTACATATATAGGCTGTGCCACTTCTTGTTTGCTAAACCATTCGAAACGTAAGAATGGAATGGCCAAAGAAAGTATTCCTGATAACATCAGGTAGATCCGGTTCAGTACAAAATACGTTTCGCGATCCAAAAGCAGCTTATAAAAGCAGAAAAATACAATCAGGTAAATGTTAACCTGCAACAGATAATGCGCCCAACTCATTTTGGTCTGTTTTTGAATTTATTGATCATTTTTAAGATTTCATCTACATCACTCAAGTCCAATTTTTCTTCTTTTACAAAAAAGGAGAACATGCTTTCTACAGAGTTTTCAAAATAATTGCCCAATAACTTTTCTGTAGCGTGGCGTTTATATTCTTCGCGACTAATGAGTGGATAATATTTATGGGCTTTGCCAAAAGCTTCGTGACCAATAAAACCTTTTACTTCCAAAATCCTGATAATTGTAGAAACCGTATTATAAGCAGGTTTTGGTTCGGGAAGGTAATCCATCACTTCTTTTACGAAAGCATTTTCCAATTGCCATACAATTTGCATGATTTGTTCCTCGGCCTTCGTTAGATCTTTTATTTCCATGATAATTGTGTTTTAATATATTTAGCGGCGTTTTTTAAAAATGTATCCGCTCATTCTTGGGGATTTTAGCGAATATTTAGAATAAACTTAAAACTAATATTTTAGTTTTCAAAACATTTCGGCAATTATTTTCTTATTATTGAAATTAAACCAAATAAATTATGAAAATAGCCTTTCACGGCGCTGCCCGAACAGTTACTGGGAGCAAACACCTGATTACGTTAAATAATGGAACTCAAATTTTATTGGATTGTGGTCTTTTTCAAGGCATGGGACAAATTACCGATAAATTGAATGGCTATTTTGGTTTTAATCCTGCAAAAATCAATTACATGGTACTCTCTCATGCCCATATAGATCATTGTGGATTATTGCCTCGTTTGGTAGCTGAAGGATTTAATGGTGCTATTTATTGCACGCCAGCTACGATGGATTTGGCGAGGATTTTAATGCTTGATTCGGCCAAAATACAGATGCAGGATGCTGAATTCGCTAATAAACATATCAGACCAGGTGAAGAAATGGAAAAAGCCTTGTATACAGACGAGGATGTGATCAAAGCAGTTGGTTTAATGAAAATTGTAGAATATGGCGAAGATTTTGAAATTGCACCAGGCATCAATTTAAAATTAACCGATGCTGGACATATTTTAGGCAGCGCAGCCGTACACCTAAAAATTACAGAAGATGGGAAAACTACCCATCTAACTTTTAGTGGTGATGTTGGCCGATATGGCGATTTACTCTTGAAAAGTCCACAAACTTTTGAACAGGCCGATTACATTTTGATGGAATCAACCTACGGCGACTCATTACATAAAGACATTGATCCGATCGAAGAAATGTTGCTTGAGATTATCAATCATACCTGCAATGTAAAAAAAGGAAAAGTGATTATCCCAGCATTCAGTGTTGGCCGAACACAAGAATTATTGTATGCGCTAAACGGCTTGGAACTGAAAAATAAGCTACCTGATATTCCATATTATGTAGATAGTCCACTTTCGGCCCAAGCAACCGAAGTGCTAAAAAACCACACCGAAGTTTACAACAAAACCGTAAAAGAAGTTTTAAAGGTCGATAATGATGTTTTCGATTTTAAAGGACTTCGCTTTGTAGAAAGCATCGAAGAATCAAAAGCGTTAAATGCCGATCCACGTCCATGCGTTATTATCTCTGCATCCGGCATGGCCGAAGGTGGAAGAGTAAAACACCACATCAGAAATACGATTGGCAACGAAAAGAATACAATTTTGATGGTGGGTTATTGCGAACCTTCTTCGTTAGGCGGACGATTAATTGCTGGTCAGAAAGTAGTAGATATTTTTAGGGAAGATTATGAAGTAAGAGCGGAAGTACGATCGATCAAATCAATGAGCGCACACGGTGATTATGAAGATCTTTTACATTTCTTATCCTGCCAAGATCCTGATAAGGTAAAACAATTATTCTTGGTGCATGGCGAGTATGAAGTGCAACAACATTTTGCGCTAAAATTAAGGGATAAAGGGTTTAAACATGTAAATATTCCAGAATATCATCAGGAATTTGAATTGGAATAGATTTTAAACATTAAGGCATTAAGAAATGATTAATTCTTAATGTTTATATTAGCTATAAAAAAGCCACCGCAAAACGGTGGCTTTTTTTATTGTTAAGCTGACAACATTTTAATATTGTCAAATCTAAATCCACTATGGTCTAGCTGGAGCTGGTTTTGGTAATTCTTTACGTGGAATTTTTTCTGCTCTTTCCGAAGTATGGTAAACAAATGAAGCTACGATTGTTGCTGCTTGTTTCAAATCATCTTCTACCAAACGATCATAAGTATCCATGTTTGAATGGTGGGTACGAGAGTTATAATCCATCGGATCTTGGATAAACTGGAAACCAGGTAAACCGATTGCATCAAATGATTGGTGATCTGTACCACCTGTGTTATTGATGGTGATTGTAGTAGCACCCAAATCATTAAATGGTGTTAACCAGCTTTGGAAAATCGGTCCGGCAGCAGCATTACCTTGCAAATAAACACCACGGATTTTTCCAGTACCATTATCCAAATTATAATAAGCCGCTAATTTTTCTTGCTCAGGTTTTAAGGTCATGGTTCTTGAATCGCCGAAATGTTCAGCAACATAACCTCTTGAACCAAATAAACCTTGTTCTTCCGAACTCCAAAGTGCGATACGAATGGTACGTTTTGGTTTAAAATCAATAGCTTTTAAGATACGCATAGCCTCGATCATTACTGTAGAACCAGCGGCGTTATCCGTTGCGCCAGTTGCAGAATGCCACGAATCATAGTGGCCACCGATCATTACTACTTCGTCTTTTAATTTTGGATCTGTTCCCGGAATTTCGGCAATTACATTGTAGCCCTTTGGATCTTTATCATAGAATGAAGTTTTAATATCTGCTTCTACTTCTACTTTTTCGCCACCACGTAATAAGCGGAGCATATGCAAATAATCTTCGCCAGAAATTTCTAATTCTGGAGCTACAGGTTTAGCATCCAATTTATAAGAAGCACCATTGGTGGTGAAGAAAGTTCCGTAGCTACCCCTTGCCATTGTTATTTTTAAACCAACGCCTTCGGCTACCAAAACACTATCCAATGCCAACTGAATTCTTCTCATTTTTTGTAGCGCTGCAAATTGGTTATTACCACCACCTGGTCCCTGACGGTTTCCTCCACGGCCAGCACCTGGCGCTTGCGGTTGAGCAGCAGCCATCGTAGCTAGTTGCTCGTCTGTGGTTCTTTGCAATTCTGGCTTATCACTTGCTTTAATTGGCGCACCTTGATCAAGCATTACGATCTTACCTTTTAATTTGCCTTTAAAAATGTTGAGATCGGTTGTAGTATCTATTTTAATCAGTACCACTTCTGATTTAATTGGTCCGTTGGTACCTGGGGTCCATGCTTTTGGAGATCCAATAATAGCATGATAATAAGGTAAGGTTGTAGCTGCATAGAATTTATCTACCTGCCAGCCTTTACCAAAATCGCCCCAAGCTTCTAAATGAACATTTTTCAGCCCCATTTCTTTCATATATTTAACTGCCCAATCTTGCGCTCTTTTTAAGCCTGGCGAGTTAGATAAACGTGGCCCAGAAACATCTGTAATATGGAAAGCAATATCCATTGCTTTAGATTTTTCAAGTCCTTCTGTTCTGATCTTTTGTACAATTGCCGTATTTACGGGCTCTTGTGCAAATGCAGAAAAACACAAGCCCAAGGCCAATGCACTAATCGTAAATTTTTTCATCATATTAAATTATTTAGGTTTAAGTATCATTATTGTTGGTGAATTTACAGTTAATGGCAAATAATTGTACCTTTCTATTCATATTTTTACATGCTATATAATGATGAAATTTAAGTCTTTAGGCCTTTCCCTGATTATCGTATTTTTACTATCAGGAAAGCTGTTTTCACAACAAACTGTTAAACGTGATCCCAACATTAGCGAACTTGTTAACGAAGTTTCTGCCAGCAATCTCGAACAGCTGATTAAAAAATTGGTATCCTTTCAAACCCGCCATACCTTGAGCGATACCTTGAGCAAAACCACTGGGATTGGCGCAGCAAGAAGTTGGATCAAAAGTGAGTTCGAAAAATATGGGCAGGCAAGTAATGGTCGACTACAGGTTTCTTATGATACATTTACCCAAGCTGCTGATGGTCGAAGGATTACTTCGCCCGTGGTACTTAAAAATGTGATCGCTATTTTGCCCGGAACAGATCCTGCAGATAAAAGAATGCTGCTAGTTTCTGGTCATTATGATTCGCGGGTTACCGATGTGATGAATATTAAAGATTTCGCCCCTGGCGCAAACGATGATGCTTCGGGCACAGCTGCAATACTAGAAATGTGCCGGGTACTGAGCAAACAAAAATTTAGCTGCACTTTAGTTTTTGTAGCCATGGTGGGCGAAGAACAAGGTTTATATGGCGCCACAAATTTGGCCAAAAGAGCAAAAGAAGAAGGTTGGAATGTGCATTTATTAATGAACAATGATATAGTAGGGAACTCTTATGGCATGGAAACCGATTTAAAAGACAATAAAAGTGTTCGTGTTTTTAGTGAAGGTGTTTCCGCATCAGAAACGCCAGCTCAAGCCGCAGCCCGCCAATCTGCCGGAACGGAAAATGATGGCAAAGCCCGTCAGGCGGCAAGATATATTAAGGAAGTAGCAGAGCGATATGTAGACCAGTTGGAAGTAAAACTAATTTATCGTCGCGATCGTTATTTACGCGGCGGCGATCATACGCCATTTTCACAACAAGGATTTGCTGCAGTGCGGATTACAGAAATGAACGAAGATTTTAATCGCCAGCACCAAGATGTGCGCACCGAAAATGGTTTTAAATATGGCGATTTGCCCGAATATGTAGATTATAATTACCTGCAAAAAGTAACACGCATGAACTTATCGGTAATGGCCAATTTGGGTTTATCAACTCAAGAGCCAGAAAATGTGGTTGTACTTACGGCCGGATTAACCAATAAAACTGCTTTAAAATGGGAAGCACCAAAAGGAAAAGCTCCTGCTGGATATTATGTGCTGATGAGAGAAACGACGAGCCCATTTTGGGAGAAAAAATTCTTTGTAAAAGAAAATTCAGCTACACTTCCCTATTCAAAAGACAATTACTTTTTTGGCGTACAATCTGTTGATGAGAATGGGCATGAGAGTTTGGTTGTTATCCCGAGATCGGGAAGATAAGTAATTAGCTAATTAGCATATTAACCAATTAGCTAATAAAAAAGGGACAGTAATTAAACCGTCCCCTTTTTAACTAAAACTAAACTAAAAACTATTTTAAATTATTTGATGGTCTTTTTAGCAACCATAAAATATCCTATAACAAATACAATTGCCCCACAAATGAGACTATTGATTATTGCCTGATCAAAGATGACCAGTTCTGCACCTTTTTTAGCACTCATAATATTCATTACCGTTAAGCTTGGAAACGCATATGGCAAGTAAACTGCATATTGCCATCCAATATTGGCCGTAATTGAGCAGATTATGGTAAATAAAAACCCTAATCCGAATGGTTTTAAGAAATCATTCCACATCAGGTTCATCAAAAATTGGATAGAAATAATGCCAATTGAAGAAAGGAAAAGTTTACCAAATGCCTTGAATATAATTTCATTTGGGTTATAATTACCAAATTCTAACTGTGGTCTAATTAACTCGATGGTATGTCCAGAAGCAATAATCAGTACTGCAAACAGCAGCATGGTTAAGAAAGTTAAAAAGATAATATAAATGTATTTACTTGCGTAGATTGACAATTTTGATAGCGGTAAAGAAAATAGGCTTTTCCACGTATCGCCTTTGTATTCCATGTTGGTAATGGCGTAAGTATTGTAAATTACCAAAATGGGAAGTAAAAGCGAACCCATAATTCCGGCAATTGGCGAAATAAAATAAAACCAAAGTACTTGTGGCGGGTGATTGATCAAACCCTTGTATTTTATAATAAAACCAAGATTAATGGCTGCACAAAGCAATAAGGGCAATAAAATTGAACTCCAAAAAGCAAGTGTTTTTCTTGATTTATAAAATTCTGATTGTAATGATATAAAGAATGAACGCATATTAATTTTTTGAAGTAATGTCTAAGAATAAATTTTCAAGATCTTTTCTTTCCTTGCCAATTGAAAAAACAGTGATGCCATTTTGAATTAATAAGGTATTCATTGTTCCCATATCAGCTTTAGTTTTAAAATTAACTGATATTGTTTGTCCATCTTGTTGAACTATTTCTGCGCCTGCATTTGTTAAAACTTCAGCTGCTTTTTCTTGATTATCAGTTTCGATTTTTACGGCTGGTTTGCTAAGGTCATGTAACTCATTGATTGTTCCCTGAAATAACAATTGACCTTTATTAATGATCCCAACATGGGTTGCGGTTCTTTCTATTTCTGCCAACAAATGACTTGAAACCAGGATTGTTTTGCCATGTTTTGTGGTCAAATCAATCATCAAGTTTCTTATTTCAATAATGCCGTTAGGATCTAAACCATTGGTGGGCTCATCTAACAATAATAATTCAGGCTCTGAAATTAAAGCTAAGGCTATACCCAAGCGTTGTTTCATTCCCAAAGAATATTTACCTGCTTTTTTATGAGCTGCTTCAGATAAACCAACTATCCTCAACATTTCATCGCATTTGGTTTTTTTAATCCCTAAAAGGATACAACGGTTAACTAAATTTTCTTTCCCCGTTAGGTGAGCATAAATAGCAGGTTGTTCAACCAAAGCACCCATCCTTTTCAAGCTGGCAATGCGATTGTTATTGATTTCCTTTCCGAAGATAAATACCTGATCGGCTGGCGATTTTAATAAGTTCAACAGAATTTTTATGGTTGTGGTCTTTCCTGCACCATTTGGCCCCAGAAAACCATAAATACTTCCTTTTGGAACTTGTAATGAAAGGTCTTTCACTACGGCTTGTGCACCGAAATGATAAGTAAGACCTACTGTTTCTATTGCTAAATTGCTCATTCTTATTTTAAGATTGCTTTAACAATGTTACCTGTTGTAGAAGTTGTAGTTTTTAAAGCAACTTCATCATTTTGGTTAGCGTTGTTGTTGGTTGCAAAAGCCAATACCATCATGATCAATACTGGAAATAATAAAAGTAAGAATGGCGATACGTTTGATAACTTTTTCATGGTCTGTTAATTTATTTCGTGGTTGTTCCGTTTTGTTGAAACAAATAGAATAATTAAAAAAATACTGCTAAAATGTTTTAGACCAAGTGCATAAAATCCTAGATAAACAGTTAAATTAGCTTGTTCTACAACTTGTTGCCTGATTTAGCCCTTTGGTAGAAAAAAAAAGCCTGTTCGTCGAAAGTGGTCGATTTAAATAAATAGAATATCTACTTTGGATGTGATTAAAGGCACAATTAAAATAAAAAACCTATGAAAAGTAAAGGTGCAATCATAATGCATTCCTTGTTCTGGTTAATGATGTTAACAATAGCATTGGCCACTATTTACTTCGGCAAGCACACGACCAAAGATCTCATCTATTCTTATGGCTTATTTAGTATGCTGAATATTTCTGCCTTTTATATCAACTATATTTTCCTCATCCCCGAGTTTATCCAAAAAAGAAAAAAATATTGGATCTATGTATTCAGTTTTATTTTCATACTAGCTGCAAGTGTATTGATCAAAACCACTATAGCAATGTTAAATCCGATAGATCTACTTCAATCTATTGGTAAAAAAGGAGAAATACACCATATATCTATAAGCGAATACATTATAGTTTCTACCTTTTTCTCTGGATTTGTACTGGTAACCAGTTGTATCATCAAATTCTCGGTCGATTGGTTTTCTAACGAACGCATCCAGCGCAACCTAGAAAGTGAAAAAAAAGATATGGAGCTACAGTTTTTAAAGTCGCAGCTTAACCCACATTTCCTTTTCAATTCTTTAAACAATATCTATTCGCTTGCTTACCAGAAATCTGATAAAACAGCTGATGCCATCTTAAAACTTTCTGAAATTATGCGCTACATGATCTATGAGAGCAATGATAGTTGGGTTAGTTTAGGGAAGGAAGTAGAATATGTAAAAAGTTTTGTTGAGCTCCAAAAGTTAAGGTTTAAAGATGGTGCCGCAGTGGTAATCAATATTAATGGAGAAATAGACGGACAACAAATTGTTCCATTGATCCTGATTTCTTTCGTAGAAAACGCTTTCAAACATGGGGTAGCTAATGATCCAGCAGATCCAATCAAGATTGATATCATTGCCAATCAGAAAATTCTCCACTTTAGCGTAACCAATAAGAAAAGTAAAACGAATAAAGATGCGATGGGTGGTGTTGGATTAAACAATGTAGAAAGAAGATTACAGTTACTTTACCCTGAACGATATAAATTAAATATTGTAAATTCGGCTACCCATTATACTACAGAATTGATGCTAGACCTATGATCTTAAAATGTATTGCTGTTGACGACGAGCCATTAGCGCTTGATATTATTGAAGATTACGTTTCAAAAGTACCCTTTTTACAACTGGTAAAACGTACCGAAAATGCAATTGAAGCTTTACAATTGGTGCAAGCTGGTGGTATAGATTTAGTGTTTTTGGACATCCAAATGCCTGATTTAACCGGAATTCAGTTTTTAAAAATCGCCAGTGGAAAAGCAAATTATATTTTAACTACTGCTTATTCGCAATATGCATTAGAAAGTTATGATCTAAATGTATCTGATTACTTGTTAAAACCGATTGCATTCGATCGTTTTTATAAAGCTGTAGAAAAAGTTTATAATCAGGTTCAGAAAGCCGAACCAGTTGCAGTTGCAGCGCCAGAACCTGTTGCGCCAATTGCAGCAGCCAATAACCATAATACGCCAGTACAAGATTTTATTTTTGTAAAAACAGAGCATAAGATTCAGAAAATCCAATTGGATGATATTTTGTACATCGAAGGTTTAAAAGATTATATTTCTATTTTTACTAAAACTGAACGCGTTATTACGCTGCAGAACATGAAAAAAATGGAAGAAACTTTGCCAAAAGGCGAATTTATCCGTGTGCACAAATCTTATATTATTGCATTAGATAAGATAGAAAGCATTGAGCGTAGCAGAATTGCCATTGCTTCTAAAATAATTCCAATCGGTGATACCTACCGTGATGAGTTTTTTAAATTGATAGACGGGAAGAACATTTAATAAAATTGTCATTCTGAACAACGTGAAGAATCTATTTCAAGTATAACCCAGATGCTTCGACTGGCTCAGCATGACACCGTGGTTATTTTGTCGAAACCGGCTTTAACGTATAGCCCATTGCTTTCAACCCTTTAATTAATCCGTCTTTACCAAATAAATGGCCAGCGCCAACAGCAATAAATAGTGATTGTTTTTGCATCATTGGCGGAAGTTCGGCCATCCATTTCTGATTTCGGTTTTTAAGCAGTTGATCCATTTCGTCTTGCGTATAATCTTGGTTATCTGCAAAAAGCTTTTCCAATTTTTCTAGATCTTGGGCAATATAGTAATTGTACAAATCGATGCTTTCCTGCTTATTCTTTTCGGCATCTTTTATACTCTTGAGCAACAATTCCTTTTGTCGCTCTATACTATTGCCAAACAAAATACCAGCTTGTTCTTCTACCGTTTCTAGTCCCATAACTGGCTTTGCATTTTCTTTGGCATAGGTTTGCAGGTATTCATCGAGCGCCGGATTGGTTGCCGTAAAAGTTTTTGGTGCGGTTAACTGTAAGATCATCGTTTGCACCACAACAGGCTTCATTTTATTGAACATTTTCAATTCATAACCAGGAAATTGTTTAACGTAATCATCAACCAGTTTATATTCTTCAGGTGTTAAAATCTTGTCTAAACTGTTATCTTTCATTACCATAAATGGCACTAGTTTCATGGCCAAGGTTTTGTCCATAACTAATTCTCCAACTACGGCATCGGCTGATTTTAGTTTTTCATTCAGCACTTTCATCGTATCTACAAATCCATTATCCGCAAAATGATAGGTGCCAAATAGGTAAGATGGCTTGGTTAAACCTTTTCCGGTAATCTCCCATAGTAATGAGTTTTCTGCTTTTTTTATCTGTGCATTTGCACTTAAACTGATGCTTAAAAAGCAGATCAATACATAATTAATTATTCTCATGAGGTTGGATTTTCTTGGTTTAATTTCTCCCTGATCGCATTTTCTGCAGCCAAAGTAATCTCTTCTGCAGTTTTATCTGTCTGATCTATTGGCGGCAATACCGTCCACCTGATTGCATTGCCAACCGTTAATGGATACATACCATAACGCACAATTTTCCAAGAGTTTTCTATCGCCACTGGCACAACCAAAGAATTGGGCGCAACTTTTAACAATGTTGCAATTCCACCAACCTGAAAGGGTTTTATTTTACCATCCTTTGCCCTAGTTCCTTCGGCAAAAATTAGTGTGCTCCAGTTATTTTCCTTTAGCCTACGCCCTAATTTTATGATTTCGGAGATGGATTGCTTACTGTCTTTACGATCAATATTTGCACCGCCACCAACCCTTAGGTTATAAGAAATAGAAGGAATACCTTTGGTTAATTCAATTTTTGAGATAAATTTTGGTTGGTATTTTTTGAGGTACCAGATTATTCCTGGGATATCATACATACTCTGGTGGTTGGCTACAAAAATAATTGGCCGATCGGTTGGTAATTGCTGATTATTCTTAAAATTAACCGAATTAAACAAGAGCCAATTGCAATAAGTTAGAAAGAAGTTGAGGATATCTACTGATTTTTTATGTGCCTTATAGCCAAAAAATCGATAGCAAATCCATTGTATAGGGTGAAAAATGCAAAGAAATAGAAAGAAAACAACATGAAATATTGGAGAAAAAATATATCCTAAAAGCTTGCTCATCTCTTATTTTTTATACGGCTCAAATTTAACCTTTTCTACGTAAGCAAAGGCAGGTAATTTTGCCGATGTAATTTTTCCCGCCCATTTTTCAGATTTTGTTGCCCATAAATTAAAGATCACCTGCATTGGCCGATCTGGGACTGCTTCTTTTGTAGTATGTACAACTACACCATCAACTAGCCAAGTAATTTTGCCGGGTAGCCAAATAATGGTGTAATCATGAAAAGCAGTAGTGGTATTAAAAGAGAGATCTACATCTTTATCATGCGATTTTTTATCTATCCAATGATTCAGTGTTATCCGATTTGGATATTTTCCACTGATCTCAAAATCTATCTCCTGATTAGTTTTTCCTGCTGGTTCATAAAGAAAAAAAGCGGTAATGCATCCTAGCGTTTGTGTTGCTTTTAATCTTGCCTGAAACTGCCCGTAGAGATATTTTTTTTTCGATCTTATTTCTGCACCTGAATAAGCTTTTGTTTCATTTTCAACCTTATTTAGGGTAAGCATTAACTGTTGATCTTGCACTGCGATATTTGCCGTAGAAAAGTTGGCCAGGTTATTTTCGAAAGTATGGCTTTCTACCGTCCAATCCTCACCAAGGCCATTCGAAAAATCAGTAGAAAAAGTACTTTGTTGCAAGTTATGCCGAGTTACTTTACAGCTCAATAAAATGATCAGACAAAATAGAAATAGACTTCGTTTAACCATCAGATTTTTCCTTCATCTATTAAAATCTTCGTTTTTAAAATGGCTGCAACACTGATGCTATCGGTAATTTTGCCATTAACTACCATTTGGTAAGCTTCGTTAAATGGCAATTTCTTGACTACTAAATCTTCGGTTTCTTCTGGTTCGGAGTTACCTTGTTGCAGGTCTTGTGCCAAATAAATTCGAGCAAATTCATCGCTCACCGAATTAGATAAATGCATTTGTTGGATTTCGGTAAAACGACCAGCAATCAATCCTGTTTCTTCTATCAATTCTCGCTTTGCCCCTGCTATCGGATCACTGTTTAAAGGTGCCCCACCCTCAGGGATTTCCCAACTATACGCTTTGAGCGGAAAACGGTATTGGCCAACTAGCCAAGTATTCAGTTCTTCATCTAAAGGCAATATGCCAATGGCGATATTTTTAAAATGCACTTCGCCATAAATTCCTTTACCACCAGATGGATTGATAACCTGATGTTCGGCAACAGTAATCCAATTATTATTATAAACCTCTTTGCTTTCTAAAGTTTTCCAGGGATTTTTAGCGCTCATATTTACAAAGTAAGTAAAACCTCGGAGGTTTTGAAAACCTTCTAATTCTATGTTATTAAGGTTTGGCTGGTGGCGGAGGTGGAATAACCACTTTTTTTACCTTCACATTCGTAAAACGATAATTTAAGCTAAAAGTTACGTTACTTGAGTTATTAGTAGAATAGCTTTCAGAAATGAAGTTTATTCCCTGGTTGTAAGAGATATTATTTTTACGACCGAATGGATCGTTTGTACTTATTCTTGCGGTGAGCATATTCTTGAAGAAATTTTTCCTTGCGCCAAAACTACTGTTGATCGAACCTTTATTCCGCCCCTGCGCCGTAATGTTATTGGCATAGTTTACGTTTGATTCGAAGGCAGTTTTGTAAGGCAGTTGCATCGAAAATCCGAGCGAAGCCCGTAAACTTAAGCCATCCCTATTTAGGGAAGAATTTAATGTTGAACTGTATTTGCTCTGGATTACACTAAAATTTGCCGAAGATGAAATCTTATTGGTCGGCCTATAATTTCCATTCAGCATTAAGGCAATAGAATGATTTGTACCTACATTATCGAACGTACTTTCTGATACCCCATTCTTTTTCACAAATCGATATCTTTCGATTACACCTGAACTGGTTGAGTAAGAAATTCGTGGCGTAAACGACCATTTTTGTCCAAATGCACCAAAACTCAGATCCATTTGATGTGTATAAGCTGGCATTAGATCTGGGTTACCATAAGAGATATTTAGCGTATCCGCATTATTAACCTGCGGATTTAATGTATTTTCTCGTGGCCTATTTATCCTCACACTATAAGTTGCACCAAAATTATAGCGCTTTTTAAAAAAATGATTAATAGAAATGCTTGGGAAAACACTTAGATAAGGATCAACGTGATAATTTGCGCCTGTAGAAAGATCAAAATTTACATCGGTATATTCTGTTCTAACCCCAGTTTTAAATCCCCATCCATTTTTGCGGTAATTGTAAGAAGCATAGGCTGAAGCAATGTTCTCGTTATAAAAAAACTTATTACTCAACCCGGTATTGGTGATGAATTGTTGGCTCAAATAATTAAAGTTCTGCACCAATAAGTCGTTATCGTTTTTACGATAATTATAGGCCACGCCAAATTCGAGCTGATCTCGTTTATTAAATACCGGCTTATCGTAATCTAAGGTAAAATTTAAACCTTGATTACTGATTTCGTTATCATTTTGTTGTAAGCTCGGATTAAGGTTGGCAGGAAAAGCATAGCTCCGATTATAAGAACGCAAATCGTTATTTGAATTGGTATTAAGCGTAACACCAATGCTTAACTTGCCGCCAACGGTATCGGTTTGAAGGTTATAATCGGCATTAAATACAAAGTTGTTGCTGTTGCCATCGCCTAAATTTTCCTGGTTGCGCAAACGTGAGGTAATTTTTTCTTCACTGATGTAATAAAGATCATTACCAGAAATACTATTGTTATTATTTAAGTTATAATTGGTTGATAAGCGCAGGTTCTGTTTTGGGGTAATATCCCAATCAAAACCCACCCTAAAATTACCACCATCACCTTCGTTGCGGTTAATGTTAAATTGGTTATAATAATAGGTAGTATCGGCAAAAAGATTAGTTCGGTAACTTTCACTGTTTCCCTTTCCTATATTTTGGCGATAGGCAGCACTGCCATTAATATTATAATTTTTACCGCGATAAGAAGCGTTAGCATTAGTGTTGGTATTTCCTTGGATGCCCGCAGTTACGCCAATGTTCCCGTTAAACCCAACCTTAAATCCTTTCTTCATCACAATATTTAGGATTCCCTCGCCATCTCCAGAATATTTTGAGGGCGGGTTGGTCATTACTTCTATTTTTTCAATCGCATCAGACGGAAGCACATTTAACAGATCAGTGATGTTGGATGTCATGTAATCTGAAGGTTTGCCATCGATAAAAACTCGGGTACTTCTTTTACCAGAAATGGTTGCATTACCATCAATATCAACTTGCACCATCGGTACGTTTTTTAATACATCGGTAGCCGTACTTCCTTCGGCCAATACTGACGAGCCTACATTATAGGTAATTACATCGGCACCAAATTCTACCAAAGGTTTTGGGGCGGTAATCACCACTTCATTAAGGTTACTTTGCTCTGTGCTCAATTTTAACGAACCAAGGTTTTTATCAAATGCTTCATCTGTGATCGAAATATCATTCACAAAAAGATTGGCAAAACCAACGTAGCTTACTTTTAATTTATAGATTCCTGTTTTTAGGTTGATGATTTTGAAATATCCATTTTCATCGGTCTGAATGGTATATAAAGGTTGTTCGCCATTGGCTTCAAATAAAGAAACTACAGCATATGGAATGGGAAGTCCGCCAACTTCTTCTACTACTTTACCTCTGATAATGCCTTTTTCGGCAGCATGGGCAGTTGAAGAAAGAAAGCTCAATATCGCAACAGCAAAAAAATAAGGGAACAGTCTTTTCAAGATCGAGCTAAGATAAAATTAAAATCAGGTTAATTGGAGCGGAATTGCCTACAAATTTAGCTATCCCTTCTATTTTGTCCAATAGTTTTACAGAGATGATACAAAAAGTTGGCACAATTAACAGAACTTTGTATACTTCACAACTCATTTGTTTAAATTATTTAGGTTTCCTTCATAAAAAGACGAGGATTTGAACCGAACGTTTAACTACAATAGTAAATTTATCAGCTATATGGCATTAGATTTTGCAAAAATTTTTGAAGCGGGAATGGATTATTCTACTTATCGCCAGTTAATTGAAACACTTTTAGCAGCAGGTAAAACAACTGGTTCTGACCATTCAGAAAGCATGTTACATTATACCAAAATGAATATTCAGCGGATGAATCGATTAGCGCAAACAGTAGTTTTAAATGATGAATTGTTAACAACTATTGCTAAGGTTAAAGGAAACTTTCACTTTTTGGTAATCAGTGAAGGATGGTGTGGCGATGCAGCTCAAATTTTACCCGTATTTGAAAAAATCATTTCGGCTGCGCCTGAAAAGTTTGACCTAAAAATTGTTTTAAGAGATCAAAATCCAGAATTGATAAATCAATATTTAACCAATGGAGGTAAAGCTATTCCTGTATTATTGATTTTGGATGAAAATTATCATCCTGTGCTACCAAAATGGGGCCCTCGACCTCAAATATTGCAACAACTTTTAGCTGGCTGGAAAAAGGAAAGTCAGGATGCACTGCTTATCGCTACGCAGTTACATGGTTGGTACGCGAAGGATAAAACAAAGGAGACGCAGTTCGAGTTAATGCGGTTGTTGGATCAATTAGCTAATTAGCGAATTTGATGATGAGCTGATTTGTTGAACGCGTAAAACCAATTATCGAATTAGCTAATCTGCAAATTATCATTAAGAGATGAGTTAATTAGCGAATGTGATAATGAGCTGATTTGCTAGCGTAAAACCAATCAGCGAATTAGCTACCTCAAATTATCATAAAAGATTAGCTAATTAGCGAATGTGATGATGAGCTAATTTGCTAGCGTAAAACCAATCATCGAATTAGCTATTCCTCAAATTATCATAAAAGATTAGCTAATTAGCAAATGTGATAATGAGCTGATTTGCTAGCGTAAAACCAATCATCGAATTAGCTATTCCTCAAATTATCATAAAAGATTAGCTAATTAGCGAATGTGATGATAAGCTGATTTGTTGCAGGCGTAAACCAATTATCGAATTAGCTAATCCTCAAATTATCATAAAAGATTAGCTAATTAGCGAATGTGATAATGAGCTGATTTGCTAGCGTAAAACCAATTATCGAATTAGCTAATTCTCAAATTATCATATTATGTTGAGATTGCTTCGTCGCTTCGCTACTCGCAAAGACGGACATCATTAGCGAATGTGATGATGAGCTGATTTGTTGCTGGCGTAAAACCAATTATCGAATTAGCTAATCCTCAAATTATCACATCAATTAGTTAATCGGCCAATTATGCTACTCACCTCTAACTTTTCCTGATTACCCGAATGCATATCTTTCAAGGTTAACAAGCCGCTTTGCATTTCTTCTTCGCCGATTAGGATAACGAAAGGAATATTTTTAGCATCGGCATAGCTCATTTGTTTTTTCAGCTTTGCTGAAGTTGGATAGAGTTCGGCTGAGATATTTGAGTTTCTCAATTGCTGCAAAATTGGCAAAGCATATAATTCGGCATTTTCATCAAAATTACTGATCAATACCTTGGTACCTTGTGCCGTTGTTGCTGGAAAAAGATTTAATTCTTCGAGTACATCATAAATTCGATCAGCGCCAAAAGAGATTCCAACGCCAGTGAGGTTTTTTAGTCCGAACATTCCTGTTAAATCATCGTAACGACCGCCGCCGCCAATACTGCCCATGGCTACTTCGTTCGTTTTTACTTCAAAAATACAACCAGTGTAATAGTTGAGACCTCTAGCGAGGGTGATATCAAGCTCGAGTTGGGTTGTGAGTGGTGAATTATGAGTAGTGAGTTTGGAAACATAATTAAAAACTGTTTCGATTTCTTCGATTCCTTTTAGACCTACTGTTGAGTTGGCTAATACAATTTTCAAGCTTTGCAACTTTTCAACGTTTGAACCTTCTAACAAGATCACAGGTTTGAGTTGATCGATATCTCCGGCAGTAAAACCACGTTCAATCAATTCTTTGGTTACGCCTTCAAAACCTATTTTATCGAGTTTATCGATAGCTACGGTCATGTCTACAATCAATTCTGGTTTACCAATAATTTCGGCTATGCCCGATAATATCTTTCGGTTATTTAGTTTAATTGTGAAATCTTTTAACCCGAGCTTACTTAATGCTTCCTGATAAATAAGGACAAATTCGGCTTCATTTAATAAAGAAGCAGACCCTACCACATCGGCATCGCATTGGTAAAATTCTCTATATCGTCCTTTTTGTGGCCGATCGGCACGCCAAACTGGTTGCACCTGGAAACGTTTAAATGGAAAAGAAATATCGTTTTGGTGCATAACTACGTAACGAGCTAAAGGCACGGTAAGATCGTAACGGAGTGCTTTTTCTGAGATTTTTGAGGTGGTGAGTTGCGAGTTGCGGGTTGTGAGCAAGTCTACGTCAAGTTTCCCAAGAAAATCGCCACTATTCAAAATCTTGAAGATTAATTTGTCTCCTTCATCACCATATTTACCAGTTAAGGTAGCCAAATTCTCCATACTTGGGGTTTGGATTTCGGCATAGCCATATTTTTTGAAGACCGATTTAATGGTATCAAAAATATAGTTGCGTTTCACCATTTCTTGTGGCGAAAAATCTCTTGTTCCTTTTGGTAAACTTGGCTTGGTAATAAACATGGGGGCAAAAGTACGAAAATTAGCTAATTAGCAGATTTACTAATTAGCTAATTAAATTTTACTTCAAGCTTGCTGCCCATCGATCCATTTTTGCTTCAAATACGCTTAATGGCAATGAACCATCTTTTAAAACTTCGGTATGGAAAGCAGATAATTTAAATTTAGCCCCTAATTCTTTCTCGTATTTGGTTCGTATTTCCCTGATTTTCATTGCACCAGTTTTATAGCCCAAAGCTTGTGCTGGAATACCCATATACCTTTCTATTTCGGCAGTTGCCCCTTCTTCACTGATCGCTTCATTATCCATCATGTATTTAATGGCTTCTTCTCTGCTCATATTTTTGGTATGGATTGCTACATCAACCACTAACCTAATGGCACGGTGCATTTCATCGCCTAATGCGCCCATGTGCTGATAAGGATCTTGGTATAAACCGAGTTCTTTGCCCAATGATTCGCAATACAAAGCCCAACCTTCTACATAAGCATTATGAAAGCCAAAACGTCGGAAATTAGGTAATGAGGTATTTTCTTGAGTTAACGAAATCTGGTAATGGTGACCAGGGATAGCTTCATGTAAGAAAAGAGATTCCATCCCGGAAGTGATATTAAATTTAGTCGCATCTAATATCGGCACATAAAATATACCCGGACGTTTGCCATCTGCAGAACCCTGATTATATTCGGCACTGGCCGATGCAGCCCTGAATGATTCGGTTTGTCTGATTTCGAAAGGCGTTTTCGGCTCATGATCAAACATCTTTTTCAGGTTCGGTTTCATTCTTTGGTGGATATTTTCGAAAGCTGCCAATACTTCTTTTGGTGTTTTATAAGGCATAAATTTCTTATCCGTTTTCATGTACTCGAAAAACGCTTTCAAATCGCTCTTAAACCCTACGAGGTTTCTGATGCTATCCATTTGCGATTTAATTCTCGCTACTTCCTTCAACCCTGTTTGATAAACTTCTTCAGGTGTTTTCTTGGTGGTAGTTTGTTGTCTCACTAAATAAGCATACCATTCGGCGCCACCAGGCATGCCCGACCAGCCCGAAGTTGATCTTGCTTTTGGGAGGTATTCGTCTTTCAGGAAATCGCCCAAACGATCGTAAGTTGGTATAATAATATGTTGGATTGTGAAAATGTATTGTTTGGTCAAACGCTTTTTATCAGCTTCTGAAAAATCTTTTGGCATTAATTTAATTGGTCCGTAAAACAGGTTTTGCGTAGGTTCTAACACCGCCATACTTTTCATCTGCGGGATCATTTTTTTAACCAATGCTTTTGGCAAAGTGATATTGTGTGCGATCCCTTTTTTAAAGTTGCTGATGGCGGTATCGGCCCAGAGTGAAAACAGAGTTACACGTTTAATCCAATCATCATAATCTTTTACCGTTTTAAAAGGTTGTGCACCAGTGCCAGAGCCTAATTGTCCCATGGTAAGTGGCAGGGCAAACATCTGGTTAAAAGGCAAATATTCTTGATGATATTTTAGGCCTTCTAGGTTCATATCTATCTGATCTTTTAAGAAATCGTATGATAATTTATCTTCTTCATTCAGTTCAACGTTGGCGTATTTTGCCAAACTATCGCGGTAGCGTTCGTTAAAAGATTTGTATATTTTGATGTAAAGTGCAGAACCAGTATTTGGCAATTTATCATTGTACCTAGTATCACCAATAAACGTGGCACTTAACGGATCCATTTTTAAACCATCTTGATAATATTGCTCGCAAAGTGCGGCAAAACGGGTATTGGTTTGAGGTGTTTTTTGTTTACACGCACTAATGGTAGCCATAATGCATAAGGCGAACGCTAATTTTTTCATCTAATTTTTATTTGATTGAAAGATATTGATAAAAATCAAATCCGACAATTAGGTGGTGTAAGATTTGTGTGGGAAAGACAGAGGCGACTACGTAAGTCACTTAGGAAATATTAACTTTAGTATTAGAAAATACTTATCTCTCCAAAAACGTGAAGTAAAAAATTGCATTATAAAAAAGAATGCCATATATCACATGTATGCTAAAATTACGATGGTTAAACTTATAGTTTTCACCTAGAGGATAGCAGTTTTTTTCATGATTTTAATTACAGGTAGTATTAGGATTATTACATTGATCGCTAGGAGAAAGCCAGCCATTTACCAATTTCTTATTAATGGTGGTTTCAATTTTCAACCACTTACCCTGAACATCAATTATTCTTAATTCGTTAGCACAATACCCAAATGTTGTTTTAGGTAGCTTTGTATTGGGTTCGTTATACAAGGTGGTATTCCCTGTATATCTTTTTGAAAATATTGCCAGCCTTGAATTTTTATCAATCCAACCAGTAGTGGCTTGTCCTGCTATTGCATAACTTACTTCAACTTTGTACATCTCCTCTTTTTCTCCTTTAATAGAAATGAGAATAAAGTCTTGGTCTTTAAAATTATGGTGTACTTGCTTGATCAGTTTTTCCTTTGTAGCGCTATTGTATATTTTAAGATTTCCTTTAAAGTTGAGGGATAGAAGTACATCTACAGATTGCTCGGCACTAGTTGAAATGGTTAATAATAGTATTAAACCAATTAGAAAAGGAGGATTTATAAAGCTTTTCATTAGTTTAAATATCGAAATTATGTTTTACAATTTTTCCTGATCAACAATGGGTGCCAGAATAAAAGTAACAGAAAAGGTTGGAGATTTCAAGCCTTTCGTTTGAAGATTAATCTATGTTTTTGATTATCATACTGGCTGTATCAAGCTTTACTATTTTATCCTTATCATTTTTTAACTCTCCTCTAACTTGGATTTTATAGTTCCCAAATCCTGTAAATGCATTTTTAATTTCAATTAAATTTGAATGGATTGATGGGTAGTTGTGTATTTCAGTGAAAGTATCCACCCTGTTTCGTTCCAAACTGTCCAGCCCAACCAGGGCTTTTTCTTTTTAGCACCTTTCCATCTGGCTTCGATCAACGCAGCCTGACCCGACCATCCCAAACTCCGACAGGGAGCCTTTTGCGCAGCAAAAGCACATAACCACCTCGAAAACTTCTCCAAAAAACGATAATAGATATTGAGCAGATATCGGCAGAAAGCCTTGTCTTTTTTAAGCGTTTACAGCAGCGAGGATTCCACTTCTTAGCACCATCCGATCAATGAGCCCAGAAGGCGTTTTCAGAGTCTTAAAACGCCTTAAAATCAGCCAAGTGGACACTTTCAGGCGAAACGGAGTGGACACTTTGGAGCGAAAGATGTGGCCACTTTGCAAAAAAAGAGGTGGCCACTTTTGGGATAACCCCCAACTACTTCCACGATCAGAGCTATTTTAACTACCAGTGCACCTTTAACCCGCTGGACAAGGTAATGGAACTTTACGAACGCCTCCTTCAGGCCGAAAGGGAAAAGAACGAACTATTAAAGGGGAAGTAATAGCCAAAAAGCTAGGCCATTGCATTAAAACTCTAAGTTGCGCAGGCTTTTTCTTCCTTCGCCCAAGCGAAGGCAAGCAGGTTTTTGTAGGCCAGACCTACCGAAGGCGGGATGTACGTACAAAAACACAACTTGTAGATTACAAAACAATAATAGGCTGCATATCTGTTTATGCAGCCTATCAGCGAAATAACAAAGCCCGCGGAACTTTATTGCATTTTTTCTTTCACATCACCCATGAGGTGGATGCGCACGACATTAGGTATTGGAAAGATATAGCGTGAAATATAAAAATAGACAAAGCACAATCAATATATTAAAGATTAACGACGTCCTATCCTTTATAAGCCACTGTTTCTTGTACAAAAACCACAATGTCAGCATTTGCAATAACACAAAGAAAAGTGAGACCCAAGTAGTTGCCTCAGCACTAATATTTCCACTGCCAAATAAACCGAATTGCACAAATGACCCTATAATTTGAAGAAAAAAGTATAATCCAATGTTTAATACAAGTGCCAAGGCATATGTGAATATTTTTTTCATAATTTTAATTTACCGTTACTTTAATCCCATAAGACCTCATTTGTTTAACAAAATCATCTATTAACTTGCTGTTGTCTCCTTTGCTTTTTTGAAAAGACTTGATAAAAGCCCCAACCTCCTTTGAAAAAGTTTTATTTTGATGTGATAAGCCTGGACTACCCGATTTAGTATTTGTTTTAAAACCTATATTGTTACCCATATCATCTCCAGATAACATATCCCAAGTATGATCAATAGAAAATGAATTAGATCCTTTTGGCGAATCAATGGCATCAGATTGATGGGGGGCCATATTCAGAACATAATCAATTTCATTTACAGCATCAGCAAATTCATCTGAATTCTGTTTTATCATTTCTAACAAAGCTTCTGTATATCCTGCACCAAATGCAGCGCCTCTACTATGAGTATATATCTGTATTTTCTCTGTTATTTTCCCTGTTTTAGGATCTCTTTCAAGTTGAGAAAGTATCTTTTTAAAATCGCTTTTTCCAACTTCATAACCTGCATTTCTACGCCCTTCAGCTGTTTGTCCTTCGGTGAACCCAGAATGTCTAACCTCTTTTGTGCCAGCAAAATTATATAGATACCTATTCCCATCAACAAACATTGATGTGTGACCAGGATTAGGTATTCCTGAGCCAGCAATAGTTGCTAGTAATTGAGCATCCCAATATGTTCTACTATTACGTTCACTATCATTGCTCGTCTTTCCACCGATATAAATTGGTAGCTCTCCATCCTTATCAATAAAGGAAGAGGGGCTATTTAACGCATACACATATGGAGAGGACATTTCAAGAAGCTGAGCCTTAGGATCCACCACATTCCACCTCCCAATCACTGGATCATAGAACCTTGCCCCATAATCATATTGTCCTAACTCATCTTGTATTTCTTTACCATTATACAGGTAATTATTGCTGCCTCCGGTAGCAATCTTCCTTTTCCCAAAGGCATAATAATCATCTTCCTGCAATTTCCTTACTGCTCCTGAGTAAATATCGAAACTATAGCGCACATTTCCAAGATGGTCGGTTAGATTATATTGATAAGTATAAGTGCCGCTACTGTTTAAAGCCCTGCCCTCTTCGGTTTTAATAAAGTCTATGGCCCCGTTTGTATATTCAATACCATCAACATAATTTGTAGTGGTGCTTGTTACACTATTTACTTTTTTCAATTTTTTACCCGTTGCATCATAGGTATATGCTAAATTTATTCCATGATCGGTTACAGTTAAAGGCAGGTTAAGGTAATTATAGGTCAGAGAAACTTCAGTTCTAGAATCTCCAACAGTAGATTTAATTGCATTACCATTATCATCATATGCTAGAGGAAACGTACTCAATGGCCCACCAGAAATATAACTTAATTGATTCCCAGCATAATGATAAATGCCCACGCCTTGATCATCTCTATTAAATTCGAGAATATTTCCCATTACATCATAAGTAATAGTTTCTATCATGCTTGTTCCTGCTGTTGTACGGGCATCAGTAAGTCTATTCAGTGGATCATAAGTATACTTAAAAATATGGGGGAAACTTGAGCTCGTACCCCAAAGCTGGTTGCTGATATTACCATTATAATTTGCTGATGTGCCAGTTTCTGCATCATTATACTTCAATTGCATACTAAACTCATTGCTCGTGCTGTTTTTCATCCAGCCTCGTTCATTATAAGCAAATTGTGTATGTTGGTAAAAGCTAGCGCCATCATCAATACTATGTAAATGTTTCTCTTTTAATTGCCCTACTTCATTGTAATCAAATTTATTAAGCACTACTTCTGCTTGTGAGTTGATTTTCTCCTTTGTGCTGATTTTACGACCAATATGGTCATAAAGAAATGTATTTAAAATTGTTGTTGTATTACTACTAACAACATGATTTCTAGTAGTTGTAAGTAGTTCTCCAGCAAAATTGTAGGTATTAATTATTCTTTCTGTACCTCCGAGTTGATTATTTCCTACTGTTTCGATCAATCTTCCTTCAACATCATAATAAAGGGCTGTTTCTACAGAAGTACTTCCATCGGTTTGCCAGATTCGTGTGTAAGTGAGCAGACCTTTAGTGTGATTACTCACTGATAAGGATGACGAAGGAAAATCTATTCCTACGTTTCTTTGTACATAATCATCATAATAATTGATAGATAATAAACTATAATTGTTAGTAGGCATCGAATTATTAGTATAATCAGTGCTAAAATTAACTTCTCGTCCTTCAAAAACTGTACTCATCCCATCAACAGTTGTTTGTAATGCTGCTCTGCTTATATTGTTGGTATATATTCCTGTAATAATCGTTCTACCGAATGCATCATATTTGGTAAACAGCCATTTATTATTTAATCTTTGGTTACCATCTTGTGTAAAAATTACTTGATCTAACACATTATAAATCATGTATTCCCATTTTTTTCCTGGAATTTTTTTCTCTACCAAGCGATGCTTTTCATCATACTGATATCCGTAAATAAATTGTTTAAATGCAGCATCACTTTCTATAAAGCTAGTTAATGTAGCCTGACCATTCTCATTTACTGCTGGAGGCAAAACATATCTTAAATTTCCCAATTCATCATAAACATAATAAGTAGAAAGACTTTTGGTATTTGTTTCCCAAATTCGTTTCAAAACAACATGTCCATCTTGATCTTTAAATGTTTCGGTAATTCCGGCTTTACCACTCAGCCAGTTTTCATCCTTGGTTATTTCTTTAATTAGTTTATTAGCCGCATAATTACTAATGGCTTCGGCTCCTGATGAAGTAGTTGTCCACAACGCTACTTCATTAGTTGTATTAAAAGTATATTCGAGTCTAACCGTATGGCCGGATCCTGTAATGCTAACATTATAGGGTTGCCATACTGCACCAGGCGCTCCCTGCTCTGTGACTTTATTTAGAGGTGAGGGCTGTAATAAAGTTAGGCTATAAGGATATGGGGTTTTTATAATATTGGCATCCCAACTCCCTACACCGTAATAAGTTGACTGGTTTGTTGAAGCAGCTGATTTATAACTTAAATCATCACTTGTTTCTTCTGCATAGGGTAGATATTTTTTTATTTCCCTTCCAAAAGCATCATATTCAAAAAGCTGAACAATATCTTTCTGTGTTGGGCTTGCCATCCACTGAACAGTTTGTTGCGGCCTCCCTAAACCATCCATGTAATGAATGGTACGATTTGCTTCTGCCACTGTTAATCCATTAAGGTCTGTAATCGTACTTTTACCGGGGATCTTTACCACGGTTTCCATTACAAAATTACGACTACTTGATGGGCTCTGTGCATTAGCGCTTATAACACCTAATACTAATGTGATAACGAAATATATCCTATTTTTCATTTTATTAAATTTTGAGTGCTTTATTGAGATTAATGTACAGGATCTAACAGATCGCACCAGTTACTGAATAATACCTTTCCATCCTTTAAATAATAGAATTTATAGCCCGGATGTCCAAGATCAGTTTCATTAATAGTATAATAGCCATCAGGTGCTAAAGTTGTTAATGAAGAGTCTGTATAATACACGGCTTCAGGCGAGCCAATTACTTGTATAATCCCTAAAGCTGGGCCAGCAGAAAACAAATTAACCACTAGAACTGGTTCAGCCCCTTCATTCCCGATATCACATATTTCATATCTTGATGTAGTATAACCAGCCAAAAAGTCGGTTACATTTGGAAGTAATGCTCCTGTTCCACAGTTCACTGTTTGTCCAGCATAGTTATAACAATAACTCTTTTTAATATTACCATTTTGATCTTTAATGAATTTTAATCGTTGAAAAGAATCGTATTCGAAAAAAGTGGTCATATCTTTTGCATCGGTTTGACTTGTCATTCCAACTAATGGCTGATATGTAAAGTAAGACAGTAAGATATTTGGAAAATTTGCTTTTATCGCTGCCACAAAAATATCTAACTCCGATTTTGTTGGACTAGAATTTATAAATGTTTCTAGTTGAGTTGCGCCAATGAAAGTCTTTAATGTGTTATAATCTAAATTCTTAATTTCTATTACTGGATAAGAGCCTTTATAGGACCAAACATAAGATACAATTTGTTTTGTTTTACTAGTGATTTGTACAATATTACCATGACTATCGTACTGATCAAAGCTGATTTTTTCTTTATACCTACTATCACTGGTCAATACTTGTTTTGCTGAATTTTCTGGCCAAGTAGCAGCTAATGAATTTGCAAATTTGAAACTGGAAAGTAGTACAGGTGCATCATTTTCAAGGACAAGTGTTTTCTTATAATAATTTTCTGTGCTATTTTCGAATAAATTGATTTTTCCATTTAGAATTGATGTGGTAGGGCTTTTTTTCGCAACTACGCTTTCTATAACCTGATTAAATTTGTGGTTTGCAAGTAAGCTAGTGATCATACCACTTTCTCCAACAAAATCTTGTGGGTAGCTGGTATATTCATTGATTTCTTCTCCACTGCTATTTGTAAATTTGGTTCGAGTTACATAGGTATGGTTGATATTATCATAGAAATAGTCTTTTCGAGTTTCCAATGCCTGTGCCAGGTTACCTATTTCCTTTGTGGTTTCTACCTCTTTAATTAATCTGCTATAGCCAACATCTAAACCATAGGTGATATACATGAAATTACCATAAGTAGCATCTGGGGAGATTCCTTTTACATCACCCATTAATGGATAGCTATTAAATACTTTACCAACATGAATTTTATCTGGTAATAAATAGGTTTCGTAAGTATATTCTTTTGATTTAATTAGCTCGAAACTCCCTCCTATGTAGGCGTAATATTTTTCGGCCAATAGTTGCCCATTATCTATATCCAAATTATGCTGAGTTAGGGGTGTGTTTACAATCCTAGTATTAGAGTGATGTACGCGATAATTATATGCTATATAACCAGTTTCATGTCCATTTGTACTCTCATATACTTTTACGGTCTCATAGTTAACGGGTGAGCCGTCAGAAAAATACACATTATCTAAAACGTTTTTTACAAAGGTCCTTTTTCTAAAATTTGGATTTTCTGCACCACTCATATAATCAAATCCATTAGGCTTTTGCCAATGTCCAATTTCTTTATATTCAAAATTATTTAACATAGGATCAATAATCACATAGCCCATCCCTTCAACACCATTGGTTTCATATTTATAATATTTTTCCGTTGCTGGAACAAGGCTTTCACCAGTATAGTTTTTTATTGACTTTATTCTTACTCCACCTGCCAATTTTTCATTAATTCCATACTGTAAATATTTGTTTGCTTCAAATTCAAAAGTTGTATAGCCGCCACTTGGATAAGTAATCTTATTAAGCATTCCTTCTTTCATATCATCTTCATTCGGCTCGATTGAATTTTTCCCAATTGGGAAACTATAACTTTGAGCGGCCACGGAAGTACCGTCAGAAGAAGAAGAAGCAGTAATCCATTGATATGGCAAAGTGCTATTATTAAAAAAATCAAGTACAGGATCTGTTGAAGCAGCAAAATTGCTCTGGTTTGGATATCCCCAAGCATCTGAAGGTGTATTTTCTTCAGGATTATGGCCTCCTGGATTATATTCAAATTGGTAGACTTCATTATTTCCGGTATTAGCTGAAAACCTCACTTCAGTTAGATTTAACCCATATCTGGTTAACTTAATCGTTTTGATATACTGGCCTAGGTAATTAGTAATCCTAATTGAATCCAATACCTCGTCAGCCTGTTGTTTTGGATAAAATTCGATTTTGTTCCCTTTGAAGTTTATTTTTTTAAGTGCTATATTTTCTATCACTTGAGTATCGCCATAAGGTTCCGTTGAATAACCCCCGGTATCAAAATATATATTCGGATTATTAAAATCATAAACATAAGTAGAACCAGGGGGCGCAAACAAAAAATAAGTATCAATATTGGGGTATGGAGCACCAGATGTAGTTTTCATAACTACAGGATTACTCCTGTAGGCAACATAATAAGTTATATCGGGATTAATTGCGGTAAAGGGAATGGGGCATGCATTTCCGAATAAACTTGGCTCTAAGTCATAAATTTCAACTTTCTCAGAATAAATACCTCTGTATTTGTTTTGCTTATTATAATATTCATAAGTAATTGTATCCTTTTTATTTGGACTAACAATCATATTACATTTCCAAGCAGTAATTGCTACATTTCCACCTGCCATGTGGGTAGATTCTGTACAACCAGTACCGCCGAAAAAGTATTTGGTTCCATCTATATCCACCATGGTGTAAGTTTGGGTTATTTTATCATATTGAATATCCAATTGATCATAAGGTACAGGCATTGCTTTAAATGTGTTATTATTGTACTTCTGGTAGAAAAACTTACCGCTTTTGTTCATTAAACTATAATTGAATTCATCTGGCTGCTCATCTACTTGATTTTTAGATAAATAATCTAACCAAAAATTATCTGGTCTTGTCCTGCCTACATCATAAACACCAACTTCACTTAAATTTAGATATCCAGTTGTTAAGATGTCGTCACGACCATTAATCGTTCTTGTAATTTGTGGTGCTGCATTCATAGACCAGTTTAAACCAACCCAAGTAGGCATTTGCCCAACTCTAATCCCACCACCTTGGTAATTGAGTTTTACACTATAATTAAGTTCTCCATTGGAAACATTAAAAAGTGGAATTCCAATATTGGGTGTACCGGTACTGTTATTCGCAGGATAGTCTAATGATTTAGCTAATGCTGCTGCTTCAGGGTTTTTTGGGATTGGATTCGGATTCTGAGCATTTGCTCTCAAAATGATTGCCATACCAAATAGGGCAATCATACATGTCCTCTTTAAACGAGATGGTGAGGTAGATAATTTCATGACTAGTAAACTTTAACAGATTATTTGAATGCAATCTGAAAATTAATTCTTCGAATCATGAATATTTTTGTGAACAACAGTTTTGGAAGGACGAACAATACTTTTCGCGTGATGACTTTGGTTTTTAGAATTAAAGTTGATGTTGATTTATCTAAAAATCTACATCAAAAAAATAGCCAGATAATTCTGGCTATTCCCTTATTTCTATTTAATTTTTTTAAATCTGTTTTTTTAAAGGCAATCTTTTCCGATAACTCAACTGTCTCCAAATCCATTCAACTGGACCGTAGTTATATCTAGTTAACCACCATTTGCTCAAAAAAACTTGAGCAATATAAATCACAATAGCCGTAGTAATATAAAACCAGATTGGTTTTGAGCTTAATATTCCTAAGCCAAAACCAGAGAAAATGAATAATCCGATTAGATTTTGTGTCATATAGTTTGTCAAAGTCATTTTTCCCATGTAAGAAAGATGTGTAAAAAATGTTTTCCCAATATTGCTGATATATAACCAACAAATAGCGCTGGCAATACTTAACATTGAACTTAACACACCCCAATACTCAAGACGATAAAAAGATGCGATATTAATCCCTAGTTTTTTAGCATTTTCTAAATAAACCAAAAGTATGATCGCCGTAATTAAGGATATCCAAAATGTAATTACTATATATTTCTTTCTATCGGCGAGGCTCTTAAAGAAGTTGATTTTATACAAACAAAATCCCCATAACATACAGCAAAACATAATTACATGAACTGTATATAGGTAAGGTCCAGAAACCATTTCTGCTACGTAAGTTGCTATTAGGCCAAAATGAAGTACATCGATTAGGTTATGACTTTTATAAAGATAGAACAGGTTTGGCAAGTCTTTCCAACCCGAAATATGCAATGAATTTATATAAGAATCTAATGCCGGTATGCTTAACAATAGTATTAAACTGATGATAAACATTGTTTTCGCACTTGCTCTATAAAATGGCAACAGCAACAACCCTAAAAACGCATAATCTTTTAAAATATCACCAAAAAAAATAGCACTATTTATAAATGCTATTACCAATAACCAAAACATCCGGCCTGCGAAAAACGAATAAGCATTATGCCCCTTTTCTTTTACATTATTCATTAATACCGCAAAGCCATAGCCAAATAATAAACTGAGCAAAGTCCACGATTTTGCGGCAAAAAAATAGCCTGTAATGTAAAAAATAATATCTGTAAGCTTATCTGATTTAAAAGTTGCCCAGTTTTTTTCTAACGAAAAAAAATCAAAATAATTCATGATCACTACGCCCAATAGCGCCCAGCCTCTTAAAGTATCAACAATTAATAGGCGTTGGTTTTGTTGCGTTGGTTGGTTCTGTATGTTTTCCATCTGCTGGCATTAAAAAACCTAAGGTATTTATAATTGCCCAATGTTTTATAACGCTTAAAGTGTTAATGTTTGGTTCAGTTCTTCGATAAACTTATTTTCATCAAGATGATTATAAAAAGGTACGCCAGTAATTTTATACTTTTCGGTATCGATGGAAATGATTTTGCTTTCGTCTTTGATCTTGTTTAAAAAATCCTCTTTCCATTGATCAAAAGGAGCGAGATAAGCGCCTTTAGGTTCTATAAAAACTTGATAAGTTATCTTATCATCTCCTTTTTGTTTACAGAATAAAAGAAAATCAGGTTCGAATGCTCTTCCAAGCGGGTCGATAATTTTTAACATTCTTTCATTCCTGATCAGGTAAATATCTTCGTATTTTTTATTTAGATCCTCAAACTTCCGGGCAAAAGCTGCTACAAAATCTTTTTCTTCTTTTGTACCATAATTTACTTCAAATACATACCAAGAATCTTCAACTTCCTCATGTTCCTCATTTTTGTTCTTGTAAACTTTTACCTTTTTATCTACAAAAACATTGTGTACATAATCTTGGATATAGGCCGAACCTTGATAAGTGGTAAGATTTGCTTTAATATCCATTTCAATTGCTTGTAAAAGTCCTTCAATTGCACCCAAAAAATCATGACTACTTATTTCTTTCAGTCTTTGTTGCGGGCCTTTAAGCGTGATTGATAAACCACCCAAATAAGCATTATCATCAATAAATTGAGATATAGAATATAGGTTTGGGAAAAATCTTTCCAAGTTTTTGAAATAAAAGAATGGGTTTTGTGACAGTGCATACCTCACAATATGTTTTGGTATTGCCGTTAGTTTAAGATCCTGTTGTATTTCAATTTTATCAGTATTAGAAAGTTCCTGTTCAAAAAACACATTGGTCATCTTGCCAAAACCAGATGATAATTGATAAGCAAAATTCTTATTTGAAACACCTAGATCAGCAAATGATTTGATGTTATGATAATCTCTTACTTCTCTTTTATTGTAACAAACTTTTCCATATTTATAAAAATCTGTTTTCTTGAAAGCTTCCTTTAGATGCAGCGGCTTAAATTCAAAAGTATCTTCATCTTCATAGATTCCGTAATCTATTAGCGCTCTTTTTAATTCAGAAATATAGCGGATATCTTCCTTTGTGTGATAGTAAAGCTCTTCTAAAATTTTGAGATCGTTTGCAAAATCATCATCATATTTACGTTTAAATTTATCCTGATCATCTTCTAACTGAAAAGGGAAATACCGGGCTCCTCTACCTATTAACTGTGCTTCTGCGAGTGTAGTTAATCCAACTTTCTGATTTGAACCACCAGAATTCTGCCCTTCATACAACCTTACAATATCAAATAGGTTGAGTACATCCCAACCTTCATTGAGTTTATGTACTGCAAAAACAGCTCTGATCGGATTATTCTCATCCTCTAATGTATTGAGCAATAATTGATTTTTTTCGGCCTCTTCATCACTATTTGCACTGATGCAGTTTTCAAATTTGAAATTTGATTTGATCCGTTTAACAATGTCTGATGAGAAAATTTCTCTTTTGTTAAAGAATTCGAAAGCCTTTTTAATGATAGCTACTGTTGCTGTGCAGCTAATTTCATCAATCATTTCGGCAGTTAGGTTATCAATAAGTTGATGAAAATTGAGTTTATTCTGCTCGGATTCCTTGATTGTCTTTTTTGCTTTAAAAAGTACAACGGGTTTGAGATTAATATGATAAACCGCTGCTAATTCTTGCCGATAAAGATTTAAGATCAAAGCCTGTAAAATCCGATCATGTTCATTATAATAAGAACGCATCAAATTAATTTCCTTCGAATATTTATCTATCCTAAACTGCGAAAGGTCATATTTATAAATCACTTTATCCTGATATTTAGCGGCAATTTCTTTGCTTTCATAATCAAGTGTTGCTGTAAATTCGAGCAAAATATTTTGACTATTCTGTTTAAGAATAGCTAACGCTGTACCTTCCCAAGTGCCAAATAAAGCACCATTGTTTTTGGTCGCAGAGTTGAGGTGATGTGCTTCATCGCCAATCATTACGATTTCCTTCGATTTAAAATCTTCGTAAGTCACACTATTTTCTTTCGTATTATTTAAATCGATGTGCAACTGCTGGATGGTCGTAAATTTGATATTGATATTTTGCAGATCGGTAGCCTCAAAAGTTTCTGTTTCTTTGATATAAACTTCTCTTCCATCAATCACAATCTTATCATTAAACAAGTATTTGGAAGCATAAGGGTTCAAGAAATTATCTTTTGTTTTTTTAATGATGTTATTGGAGTTTACAAAAAACAGAAAATTTCGATAACCTTCTTCATATAAATAAAGGATCAGCCCTGCCATAACCAGCGTTTTCCCACTGCCGGTAGCCATGTTATAGAGTAAATGAAGTGGTTTTAATGGTTTCCCCTCAAAATCTTCATGTATTGTATAAATGAAACGCTTAAATGCTTCGATTTGATAGGGTCTCTGGCCAAAACCAGGCTTTAGGTTATCAGTAATGCTATTGGGCAAAAAAACCTGATCAATTTCTTTTTTTGCAAAAGGATTATCAAATAAATTATATAAATAACTCATCTGCTAGCTGTTAATTTGATAAAAATCTGCCGTAACCTGTTTTTCTATAGTGGTAATTTCGAAATCTTGATCATTTAACGAGGATAGATTTACATACAATTGGTTTTTATCTAGCAAGGTTAATAGGTGATGTTTTTGCATCTCCAATGTTAATTGCTTGAATTCATTGATATGTTCTTCCTGCTTTTTCAGGTTCACATTGTAATTGAGGAATGACTTGGTTTTCATCAATTCCCAAACTTTTAGAAGTTGATCCAGATTTTTGGCAGATTCAATTTTCTCGATAAAATCCTGATTGTATTTTTTAAGCTCGAGGTAAACAAAATCACCGCCACCTTTCCAGTTATAAGCTTTAGAAACTCCAGACTGTTCGCCACCAATTACATTTTGCAAACGTTTAACACTATCATGATCACCGTAATCTAACTGCTCGATACCGATATATTGCCGGTTCATTTTATGCGCAACCGCAGCTGTTGTTCCACTTCCAAGGTGATAATCCAAAATCAAATCGCCCTCTTTTGTAGTCATATCGATGATTCTTTGCAATAAGAATTCTGGTTTTTTCCCTGCCGGAAAGCTAATTCCGCCTTCATTCTGTGTATTCTGGAAATCGATATCGTACCAAATATCACAGAGCAGTGTACTCAAATCATTTTTAAAAGTTTGGTTTTCGTAAATAAGGTTTAAGGTTTTCGAAAGAAAAGTCATTCTCCTTCCATTAATCGCATAATTATAATCACCTTCTATACCATATTTGATAATTACATCCTTTTCTTCTAATGATTTTGCTTTAATTTCAGTTGGTAATTCTGGAGCGGTTTGAAAGATTCGATCCGCATTTTTGGCGTAAAAATCGTAGAACTTTTTATCACTCAGGTTAAGATCTTCTATTTTCTGATTTGGCAATAAAATTCCTTCTCTTTTCAATACATCCGATAGTTTCAGCACCTTATTTTCTTCCTGATTAAAGAAATAGATATAGTGGCTGTCCCATTTATCTTTCTTAATATATTGTGGTTTGAGGGTGAAATTTTTGGTTTTACTATAAACCAGTATAAAATCTTTCTGCTTGATAATGGTTTTATCCCGATGTGCTGTTTTCATCCCACTAGCTGTGGAAGATCTTACTGCGATAGTATTGATATAGTTTTCTCGCCCGAAAATCTCATCGCAAGCCACTTTCAAATAGGCTTCCTCAATGTTATCAAGATGGATAAAAATCAGCCCATCATGACGCAAAAACTCCTTTGCAACTTCCAATCGGTTTCTCATAAAAGTTAACCAGGTTGCATGGTTAAAACTATCATTGTATTTGAAACTGTCGTTACCCGTATTATAAGGTGGATCGATATAAATGAGTTTTACTTTACCTGCAAAATCCTTTTTTAAGGAATGTAAGGCTAATAAATTATTTCCTTTTACAATGAGGTTATCGGTAATTTGGCTTTGGGCATTACGGTTAAATTTTTCAATTACCTTTTCGCCATCAGCAGTATAATGTTTTACATTAGTTAATACTTTTGGCTCTAATAATTGATTAATTTCATCTTGGGCTAAGGTTTGATTAAAAAAGATTTCCTGTCTTTTATCTTCCTCCCTGCTTTGGCCACCTTCTAAAATGCAATCCTTAAATGGCCAAACAAGCACAACTTCATTTCTTTGGTTGAGGTATTTGCGATCGATGTTTAAGCCAATCTTATTGCTGTAAACTGTGTAACTATCATTGAGGTAATTCTTTTGTTCTAGGAAGTGAATAAAGGAAGTTTGATTAAAAACCAATGCAGATTTGATAGGAATAAAGAATTCTGCTTTTAACGTTACATCTTCTAACAACAAGGTAATCAGGTCTGTATCGTAATTTTGTGCTTTGGTAATTACTACCCATTTTTTTAATGTACCATCATCCGCCACAAAACCTGGTTCTTTCCTTAAAACGCTTTCAAGTGCAGTGTATATCTTCATTTACAATTCCAGATTTAGCATTTGGAAAGGCACAAAAAAAGCGTGGGTTAGTTACCATTGCTTGTATTCTGTGGGAGTCGAAGCCCATACCTACAAAGCAAAGTAACGCCCACGCTTTTGGCGTGAACGTTAGCTTTAAACTTCCCTGTAGGTATTTGAATTTTCGACTTTTCAGAATACAGGACCTATTGCTAAACGCTTATTTTATATGTCTTTTTTTATTAGCTATATTTTCAATTTTGTTCATGGTAAAGCTTTCCAGCACAGTGGGATCCGAAGCTTGGAATTCACGTGACTTGAAGTCGCGG
>JADMIO011717985.1_pt1 | contig 50951 bp, 41 predicted proteins | sample 8958161 | NCBI WGS metagenome assembly JADMIO01 (sample SAMN16585339, study PRJNA669376) | soil metagenome | isolation source: Crop rotation soil | place: USA: Cullars Rotation, Alabama | collected 2011 | reverse complement strand
TTCAAATCGATACCGCCGTTGACCGGGGCGGCCTGGGCTTGGTCGGCAATGTTCTTAAGGGCCGTCAGCCAATCCAAAATGCGGAAACGTTCGTTAAAATGTTCCGATCCGGCCCACACCACAGGCCGGCCGGAGAGTTCGCTGACTTGAAAGACCAGCGCATCGCCATGCCGTTGCGCCGCTCCCTGCAAGGTCTTCCATAAGGTCATGTCCTCTTTTTTGCCCATGATTTGAACGACGGCGTTTTGGCGTTCGCCTCTCAATTCCGGGCGTAAAGTTTCGATCAAGTCCTGCAGCTGCTTGGCCGTCTCATGCCGGTCGTCAAACCACTGGCTATCGGCAAAAACAATCTGGTCCCCTTCGACCTTAAGTTCTTCCGACGGCAATAATGCCACGCTGTCTCTGATTTTTTCTTTCAGGCCTCTTAACCACCGCCAGGCCTTGTGGGGTGTTTCCGGGCTATGAGGCCGCAGGTCCAAGGCAAAACTGCCGTCCGCTTGGGACTGGATAATAAAGTTAAAACCGACCGGCTCGCTGTTATTGTCGGCCAAAGCTTTGAGTGCGTACAGCAAGGCACTCGTGTGCGCTGGGTAATGCCATTGACGGTTAAAAATGTGGTTTGTGACTACCTGCAATTGTTCCAAGACCAGCTCACGGGAAAGCTCATTACCGTTGTCGGTTGTGACCGTACCGCTTCTGACCTTCACCTGGCCCTTAGCGGACAGCACCCGGATTGAGTCTTCGTTGATCCGCGGACTATAGAGGTTTGACCGGCGGGAATAAGAAAGCTCGACCGGGCCTCCGGGTGTTTCGGTGTTGATCAGCACGTACCGTTCATCTTTTTCCACGATGGTCCCTCTGCGGATCAGCACCTCTCCCCCTTCACTGTTCTTATACTTGGGGGTGACGGCGGTAAATTCGATCCGTGTGCCGGGTTTGAGATCGTCCAGCATGGCCGCGTCGACCTGCTTGGACAGGGATTCCAGCCATAGCTTGACATTTTGCAGCAGCCGAGGACTAGCAGTCATAATGTTTACAGCAGTCCACTCTTCCTTTAATCCTGTAACTTTCCAGACAAAAGATTTTTTCTGGGCCATAAATTCCAGATTTCTTACTAAGGTCCGAAAAGATGGCATGGGCCGGTTAAAGACAAGTGCGGTGGTTGCGTTCTCGCCTTTTACGACAGTGGTGAAGTCTTTGATCAGATTGCTCAATCCGGAGCTTACGTCCGCTTTATCCAAAACTAGGCCATTGCCGAAAAAAACCTTGGTCTTAGTGACTTTCATCTGGTCGGGCGCCAGCACAAATTTCAAACTGTTGATTTCCGAAAACTTATAGGTAAACGGCCTGGACTGCCCTGCCCAAATGTTGACACTCATGGTGATTTTCTGACTGAGCAAATCCACGTATGTGATTTTTGCCTGCCTAGGTGGCTGAGCTGAGTGAAGGGTAAATTCGACCACGTCTGAAGCCTTTGCCTCTTTTAAAACCGTTTCAACCGGGAATTGGACAGGCTCACTGACGCTGGGGAGGCCGGACCACAATTTTTGGCGCAAATCTTCCACCTCTTTGGGATACTTTAAAACCGCGTCCTTAGAATTGCCTTTGCTGATCTGGTATTGATGCTGCAACGCTTCTCTGAATAAGAACAGGTCTTGAAAAGACCGCTTGGCTTTGACGGTCATAAGATAATTGTCATGGATGAATGCGATTTGGACCGAACAATAGGGAATTTTTTGGAAAACTTCCACCACGGCCGGGACCAAATGTTCGTCCCTGCCGGCGAGCGTCAAAGTCAGGTACATGCGACCCTCGGTTTCGCCGGTCTTGCGAGCAGTATATGCCGGAATGATGCCGGCATCGATTTGCGCGATCAGCTGCGGCAGCGCCTCAACCAACGCCTCTTCGAGAAGGTTGTCATTGGCAGCCGGTTTAGTCTGCATGGCCAGATCAACGGACGCAATCACCGCCTGATCGTCCATCGAGCCGGAAGGCGCGGATTTCAGACGCCGCAGCAGCGCCGGGCCGGGCGCCACTTGCAGACCGCCGGAGAAATATTTGCGCGGCCGGACTTCTGCGCCGGGGCGCAGCGGCTCTTCCTTAATATAGTTGAACACGCCCTTTTTATACGCCTGCAGGTAACGCTCAAAAATCTTCAGATTAACGCCGGGGTCGGGCTGGTTGACGCCGACTTTGACTTTGGATTGGTCGCCGTAAATTTTCGTGACCAGGGCTTCTTTCAGCGCGGTTTTGTACCAGGTGGCCAAAATCATGGCGTAGAACATCTGGCGCAGGGCCGCAAAATGCTTGCCGGTATTGACTTCGCGCTCGATCATCGGCAGGACAATATCTTTGAGTGCGGCGGACGCCGCCGGGTCGGATTGGGATGGGGCGGTGCCCGGCTTGTCCTGTTTGGTCATGGCCAGGTAATCTTCTTCCATCATCACCTTCAGATGCGCGCCCACCACATACGCGGCATTACCCTGTTCGTAAACGTCCGCGCGATCGGCCACGATCCACACTTTATTGAAGGCACTGATCCGTGCCCGTCCGGCGCGGTCCCAGAAAGCCCGGCCGGCCTCGGTTTCCGGATATATTAGGGAAGCGGTCAGCTGTTTAAGCATATAGTCCTGAGCAAGCAGGTCGCGACCCAATTCCGTTTGCCCCAAGTTGGCCATAATCATGCGGTTTTGTTCGTACGGCGAAAGGTTGACCCAGAGGTCTTGCTCCGGTATGGTCAAAGCGGCGAGGAAATATTTGATCAGTTTGGCGGACTCGGATTTCAGGGCGGCTTGGTCCGGATGCTCTTCTCCCGGCGAGAGCACGAAATCAAAGCGCAACGGCCGGGCCGGGTCGACTTTCAGGCCCTTCATCAAGACCGGTTCGAAGGCGGCGGTGGGCAGCACCATCTGGCCGGGCGGCGGAAGGACAAGTCCGGAAAAAACCGGGGCTGCGGTACTATTGAAAATACGGTCCGCACCTGTTGCAGAGGCAACAGGTGTCCCGGTTTTTTGGGCTTGGGCCGGGCTTATGAGTGAAACGAGCAAAGCCGTGGCAATGAATAGGTTTAAGAACTTTTTTAACATTTGGCAAAAGGATATCACATTTTGGGACCAAAACAAGGCGAGGAAAGGTGTGAACCACATTCTTGCGAGGAAAATAGGGACTGTCCCTATTTTTCGAGGGGGACTTCGATGTTTACATCCGCGTCGTAATCGACGCCTTTGATGTTAAACCCAAACAAACGCAGGAAATCGTCATTGTAGCCTTGCACATCGGCGATTTGCTGGACATTGCCGCTGCCGACCGTCTCCCACAGCTTGCCGACCTCAGCCTGCACGTCGGCGCGCATTTCCCAATCGTCGATGCGCACCCGGCCCTGATCATCGGTAGGCACCGCGGCCATGGGGCGGTTATTATAGAGCCGGTCATGGAACAGCCGGACAATCTGCTGGATGCAATTCTCATGCACGCCCTTGGCCTTCATGGTTTTCATTAAGAGCACAAAATACAACGGAATAAACGGGATAGCGGAACTCGATTGGGTGACCAACGCTTTGTTGACCGACACAAACGCCCGGCCACCTCGCTTTTTCAGGCGCTCATCAAGCTGACGGGCGGTGGCTTCCAGATGGTCTTTAGCCGCCCCGATCGTGCCGTTGCGGTAGACCGCGGTCGTCACATCCGGGCCGATATAAGAGTAGGCGACCGTGATGGCTTGGGACGCCAGCAGGTTTTCTTTTTCTAAAGCTTCGATCCAAAGCTGCCAGTCCTCCCCGCCCATGACTTTGACGGTCTGGGCCACTTCATCATCGGTGGCGGCCTCCAGAGTGACGGTCGTTACTTCGTTCTTTTCGAAATCAATGCTTTTATTGGTATAGGGCTTGCCCTTGGGCTTTAAGACCGATTTAAAAAGCTCTCCGGTTTTGGGATCGGCGCGGCGCGGTGAGGCCAGCGAATAAATGACGCAGTCGACCTGGCCCAAGTCTTTTTTGATCAAATCGCAGACCTGCCGGCGCATATCGTCGGAAAAGGCGTCGCCGTTTAAACTTTTGGCGTACAAGCCGGCCTTATGGGCGGCGGCATCAAAGGCGGTGGAATTGTACCAGCCCGCTGTGGCGGTGCGTTTGCCGTCGGAAGCTTTTTCGAAGAACACGCCGATCGTGGCGGCGCCGGAGCCGAAGGCCGCGGTAATACGGGAAGCCAGGCCGTAGCCGTTGGAGGCGCCCAGGACCAGCACTTTTTTGGGGCCGCCGGTGATGGGGCCTTTGGATTTGACGTAATCGATCTGCTCCTGCACGTTTTGGGCGCAGCCGATGGGATGCGCGGTCGTGCAGATAAAGCCGCGGACTTTTGGATGAATAACTGGCATAGAAGGGATTAAATTATCACAACGATGCGTTCTTCACAAGCTTGTTTTTTTGGCAACAATCACTATGCCGGAAGTCGTCAGCACAAAGCGCTGGCGGTCGAGGTCCTGGTCGAACCCGATCTTGGAACCGGCCGGGATATTGACGTCCTTGTCGATAATGGCGTTTTGGATCTGCGCCCCCTTGCCGATGACGACCCCATCCATGATGACCGAGTTGTGCAGAGTGGCGCCGTCCTTGATGCAGACGTTATTGGACACAACCGAATGACTGACTTCGGAACTCTCCAAGATGCAGCCGCCGGCAATGATGGAGTCGATGATTGTCCCCGGGGTCTGGCCTGTGGTGTAAGCGCGCATGGGAGGATAATGGTGGTGATGGGTGCGCAGGGGCCAGGCCTTATCGTAAATATTAAACTGCGGCTGGTCGCCCAGCAGGTCCATGTTGGCCTGATAGTAGGCGTCACGGGTCCCGATGTCGCGCCAATACGGACTGAAGGAATTTTCTTTGGCGAAATCGTAGGCGAACACTTTCAGTTTTTTGTTCACCATGTTGGGAATGACATTTTTGCCGAAATCGTGGTCGGAGTTGGTTTTTTCGGCGTCCGCCCGCAGTTCCCGGCGCAGCACGTCGGTATTAAACAGATAAATGCCCATGGAACAAAAGATCGAATTGGGGTCGGCGGGAATGGTCTTGGGGGTCTGCGGTTTTTCCTGGAACCCCACCACCATATTATTGCTGTCGACTTCCACCACCCCGAAATGCACGGAATTTTCTTTCGGCATGGTCAGGCAGGCCACCGTCAGGTCGGCGCCTTTGGCGGTGTGGTACTCCAAAAGCTTACGGTAATCCATTTTATACACATGGTCGCCGGCCAGAATGAGCACCGCTTTCGGGTCGTATTCCTGCACCATGTTCAAATTTTGGTAAATGGCGTCGGCGGTGCCGCGGTACCAGTCGCTGGAAATGCGCTGCTGCGCCGGCACCACTTCGATGAATTCGCCCAATTGATTGGAATAAATGTTCCAGCCTTCCAGAATGTGCCGTTGCAGAGAGAAGGACTTATACTGGGTCAGCAAAAAAATGCGCCGCAGGCCCGAGTTGACGCAGTTGGACAGGGCGAAATCCACGATCCGGTAAATGCCGCCGAAAGGAACGGCTGGTTTGGCGCGGTCGCGGGTTAAAGGATCCAAGCGTTCCCCTTTTCCGCCGGCCAAAATGAATGTCAAAACATCACGCATGGTGTTTCCCGACTTTCTTTTTAAGTTCCTCGATACGCTTTCTTATTTTAACATCATTCGGGTCTTCCGCAAGCAGGCGCTGGTATTGCTTGAGGGCCTGCGCCGTATTTCCCAGGCGTTCATAGGCCCAGGCCAAATTTTTGCGGTTTTGCCGGTAGCCCGGATTGAACATGGCGGCAATGCGGAAATTTTCAAAGGCCTTGCGATACTTCTTCTGGTGGCCGTAAATATTGCCTTGCATGTCATAAATATCGATCGTATCCGGAGAAATCTTGGCCGCCGCCGCCAACTCGCTTAAGGCAGGCGTATCCAGTTTAAGGGCCATCAACAGCCGGGCCCGGTCAATGTAAGGAAAAGCGGATATGCGTTTTGAACCCATCTTCTCAAGCTCCGGGGCCGGGGCCTTCCACTTGGACAGATCAATGGCGTACTTGTCGATGATGGGTTTATTTTCCGGCGTATTTTTAAGCAAAATGACTCCGTCATAATTGAAATACACGACCTTCCAATCTTTGAGGCCGTAGAACAACCGGAAGACCGGCGGCGGGACCTGCTGGTTGGCGTTGTTGAGAAACGCCCCGGTGAAACGGCATTTCTTGTCGAATTCCTCGAACATTTTTTTGTCGCCGTCTTTCCACAATTTCTGGTAGCGCAGAAAAAAATCACCGCCGTACACTTCGGTGCGGCCGTCGATAAACACTTTGATGTTGGGATACGTGCGGCCGATCAGATAGGCCCCGGAATTGAAATCATTAAAGAAATTGCCCTTCACGTTTTGGGCCACCAGAAAATCGACGGCGTGGTAGGCAAAACTGCGCTGCGACACTCCCCCATACTCGCTTTTGCGCTCGAAGGTGTCCATGTCGAAATAGCCATGGTCGGCTTGTTTGAGGCCGTAATTGAACATCCAGAAAATGAGCAGAACTTTGGCCACCACCCCGGTCAACTGCTTGAACTTGGGGCTGACAAAGCGCAGGGGTGCTATCTGTTCGAAACTGACCGGCAGGCTGTTGACCATAATGACCAAGAACGCTGCGGCGGCGAAGAAAACCATGTTGCGCACCGCCGAAAGCGAAAACAGCAAAAAGACCAGCCACAAAAACAGCACCCCGAGGTCGATTTTGCGGCGGTTGAAAAAAAAGCCGGCCGCGGACACCAAAATGAGGATTTTATACTGCGGATAATCCGCCAAATCAGAGAAATTCTCTTTAGTGATGGGCCGGCGCAATTCGGTGATGTGCTTGAAAAATATTTTGGCATCGCCGGTGGTTGAAAACAACACCTTCAGCGGATAGATGGCGCCGTTGATAAAAAACGGGTTGATGAGGCAGGCCAGGCACAGGGCCCCGAACATCCACTTCAAACGGCCGAATTCTTCATCAGTCAAACGGCCGACCGTATTCCATTCATATGGCAAGGGCACCGTGCGCTTGATAAACTCGGCGGCCAGGGCCACCAAAACCAACACCGGGCCGAAAATAAAAAAGCCGTGCATATTGACCCACAATACCTGAATGATGGCCATGGCGCCCAGCGCCCAGCGCTTATCGAGGCATAAGGCCAGGATGAACATGTCCAGGGCAAAAAACAGCAAGCTGAAAATGTCCGGGCGGATGGTAAACCGGTTCTGATAAATCATCAGCATGAGCAAAAGCATAAAAACCGCCAGCCATTGACGGTCGGAACGGTAAGCGATGAGCAAAAGCACCAGGAAGGTCAAGAACACCACCACGACCTGCATGGTGATCAGTCCGTCGAAACCCCAGGTGTGGTGAATGCCATAGGCGATGACTTGAAACAGCCATTCGTGGTCGAGCCAGGGTTTGCCTGCGATCGAACAGGACAGCATATCTTGAGACGGGATGTGGCGGTGTTCGACAATGTACTGCCCGGTTTTAACGTGCAGCCAAAGGTCGAGGTCTTTGATTTCGAGGTTGGAAGAAAACGCGGTGAGGCCAAACAGCACAGCGATGGCGATATAGCCGGCCGCCAGATTGAGTTTTTCCCAGAAAAAATCGCTCATGATTTAGGTCGTTTTGTAGTGCAGCGCGGCGGACAAAAGCTGCCGGGTGTAGGCCTGTTGAGGGCGCGCGAAAAGGTCGTCCGCGGCGGCGGACTCCACGATTTTGCCCGCCTGCATGACTGCTATTGTATCACTAAAAGATTTGACCACACGCAGATTGTGGGAAATAAACACGTAGGTCAGCCGCATTTGGGTTTTTAAACGGGTCAAAAGTTCGAGGACTTGCTTTTGCACCAGAACGTCCAGTGCGGAGGTGGGTTCGTCCAGGACCAAAATCGACGGCTGGGCCAAAAGCGCCCGGGCAATAGCCAGGCGTTGGCGTTGGCCGCCGCTGAATTCGTGCGGATAACGGCTGAGCATGCCGGGCTCGAGCCCCACGGCGGACAGCATGTGATGCATGCGTTGGGCGCGGTCTTGGGCGGCCAGTTTTTGGCCGTGAAAAGCTTCATTGAAGCTGGCGTGAATGCTGTAGAGCGGATCAAGGCTGCTGTAGGGATCTTGGAAGACCATTTGGATTTTGGCTTGGGTCATGACCTGGCCGGAATCCGGGCGGATGAGACCAACCGCAATTTTAGCCAGCGTGCTTTTGCCGCTGCCCGACTCTCCGACGATGCTGAAGGTCTGGCCGGCTTGGACGGCGCAGCTGACGTTTTCGACGGCGCGCACAGCTCCAAAATTTTTGCTGATATTCTTAAGCTCAATCATCCGCTGAAGGCCTCGACCAAGGTTTTGGTGTATGGATGCGTTGGATTGCGCAAGAGACTGGCGGCCGGCCCCTCTTCCACGATTGTGCCCTGCGAAAAAACCGCGGCTGAGCCGGCCAAATGGCCGACCAGGCCAAGGTCGTGCGAAATGAGCAATATGCTCATCCCCTGCTGGTGATTTAACCGCCGCAGCAACTCGATGATTTTGGCTTGGATCGTAACATCCAGGCTGCTGGTCGGTTCGTCGGCAATGATGAGCTTGGGCCGGCAGACGATGGCTTGGGCGATCATGGCGCGCTGGCGCAGCCCCCCGCTTAATTGGTGCGGGTAACTGCGGTAAATACGCGCCGGGTCGGGGATTTCCACCTCCGAGAGCACGTCCAGGCTGCGCTGCCGACGGGCGGCGGCATTAAGCTGAGTGTGCACGGCCAGGGTTTCTTCCAGCTGTTGGCCGATGGTAAATAAGGGATCAAAGGCCGACAGCGGCTCTTGAAAGACCATGCCGATGTCTTTGCCGCGGATGCAGCGCATGTGCTCTGGCGGCAAGTGCGTCAGGTCGTGGCCGTTGAGAACGATTTGTCCGGCGGTCCGTTTCATGACCGAGGGCAGTAGATCTAAGATAGCCAGACCCAGCGTGGTCTTGCCGCTGCCGGAGCCGCCCACAATGCCGACGATATGGCCTGGGGCGATGTCCAGACTGATTGAATCGAGGATTTGGGTTTCTCCGATTCGAACCGTGAGTCCGCGTATTTTTACTAAAGGTTCCATATGAATTTCAACAAAACCGGGACGGTACTATTGCAAATATAAGCCGTCCCTGTTTCAGAAGAAACAGGGACTGTCCCTATTTTTTCATCAGTGGGTCGAGGGCGTCGCGCAGAGCGTCGCCGGCCACATTGAAACATACGACGGTCACAAAAATCAGCGCGCCCGGCCACAAGATCCAGGGCTCATACCGCAAATGGGCGATGGCCATGGCCTCCGACAATAAATTTCCCCAGCTGGGCACCGGATCCTGGATGCCCAGGCCCAGCACACTTAAGGCCGCTTCTCCAATGATGTAGCCGGGAATCGTCAGCATGACCGCCACCAGCGAATAGGAAATGGTGTGCGGCAGGATGTGCCGCACAATAATGGCCACATCCGAAAGCCCCATGAGCTTGGCGGCGGCGACATAGTCGCGCTGGCGCAACGACAAGGCCATGCCGCGGATGACTCGCGCCAGCGAAGCCCAGCCGATCAGCGCCAGGATGACGATGACCATAAGATAAACCTGCACGGAACTGAAATTGTCCGGGACGCTCGAGCGCAAAGCCAGCATCAAATAAAAGCCGGGTACCAGCATGAACATTTCGCACAGGCGCATGAGCAGCCAATCCACCGCTCCCCCGCAATAGCCGGCGATCCCGCCGACAATTAAGCCCAGCCCGAAGGAAATCAGCACCCCCAACAAGCCAATCGACAAAGAGACCCGGGCTCCGTACAGCAGGCGGGACAACAGGTCGCGGCCGCGGCTGTCGGCGCCTAATAGATACAACCGCCCCGGGCTGTCGACGGTCAGCAGCCGGCCGTTGTGGAAAAACCGCAGCGGATATTGTTGGCTAAGGTCTTTGGTATAAACGCGGCGGTGGTATTGGTCAAAACTCAGGCCCCGGCCATAGACAAACGGCCGGACTAGGCGGCCGTCCCGCGCAAATTCGATCGCCGTCGGCGGGCAATAGGAATAGTCCCGGTTTTCGTCCGCGTAGCCGTATGGGGCAAGCCAAGGTGCGCCAATGGCGGCCCCGTATAAAACCATCAAGATGCAAAAGCAGACCAAGGCGGTTGTATTCCGGCGGAACCGGTCAATCGTCATGCGCAGCTGACTGGAATTAGAAATCACGTAAGGTGTCCCATAATTTTTCACCGCAATTCTTTGGTGGAGATGCGGGGGTCGGTCCACAGCAACAGGACATCCGCCAGCACATTTCCCAACAGCAACAGCACACCGCCCATGAGCATGCTGGCCATGACCACATACACATCTTTGGAGCGCACCGCGGTCAGCATCAGGCTCCCCAGGCCCGGCCAGGAGCAAATGATTTCAACCAGGGCGGCGCCGCTGAGCAAAGAGGCAAATTCGTAGCCCAAGAGCGTCAGCAAAGGATTAAACGCGTTGCGCAGGGCGTGACGATAAATGATCCGGTGTTCCGGCAAGCCCTTGGCCCGGGCCGCCAGGATGTACTGTTGGCCCAGCTGGGCGAGCATGTTGCCGCGCATGATGCGCTGCAGGCCGGCCATGGAGGCCAGGGACAATACCAGCGACGGAATGGCCAAATGCCGCAGCACGTCCGTCAGTTTTTGGAAAGCGGTAAAATCTTCATACCCGGCGCTGTGCATCCCCCCCAACGGCAGCAAACCCCAGTGGCTTACGCTGTACAAAAATACAATGGCCAAAAAAAAGGCCGGCACCGAAAATGCCGCGAATGAGCACACACTTAAGACCCGGTCAATGGTTTGGCCATGCCGCAAAGCCGCCCAAATCCCCAGCGGAATGCCGATGCCCCAGGTCAAAATCAAACTGGCCAAGGACAGGATAAAGGTGTTGCCCAGACGGGGCCCGATAATGCCCGCCACCGGCACGTTGTAATAAAATGAGTAGCCGAACTCACCCCGACAGACGTTGACCAGCCAATGCCAGTACTGCGACCACAGCGGGTCTTTCAAATGATACAGGTCTTCATAATGGCTGATGGTTTCCGGCGAGATTTGCGGGTTGAGCTTCAAACTGTCGAAAAAATTGCCCGGGGTGGCGTGCATCAGCCAAAAGGTCAAGAAGCTCATGACCAGAAGCAGAAACACGGAGATGACGATGCGGCCAAAAATATGTTTTAGCATATGTGCTATTGTTCCAGCTCGTAGAGCTCTTCCAAATTGTGCAGGGCCCCGGCGGTGGGCGACGGCTTTAAGTTGCCGAAGCGTTGGCGCACCGCAAACAGATTGGCCTGCAGCACCGTGTAAATGACCGGCAGCTGATCGGCGGCAATGGTCTGATACTCATCGTACAGTACCTTGCGCTTGTTCTCATCGAGCTCCTGCACGCCCTGGTTATAAATATCGTCCAGGCGTTTTTCCCAGTCGGTGCCCGGGCTCTTCTGACGAGGGTTCCATAAATGCAGCTGGCCGGACGACTGCCAGACGTTGGCCCCGAAATGCGGCTCCACCCCGCCGGTCAATCCTAAAATGACGGTGTCCCAGTCATAGGATGACATAAGTTTGGCGACCAGCGAATTGAATTCCAAGGTTTTGACATTGACTTTAATGCCCAATTTCTGCAGGTCGGCCCGGATCATCCAAGCCATCTGTTCGCGCTCGGCGCCGCCGGTGTTGGTGTAGATATTAAACTCAACCGGGTGTCCCTGCGGGTCCCTCAGCACGCCATCCTGGTTGCGGTCGGCAAAACCGGCCTTACTCAAAAGCCGGCGGGCTTCATTTAAATCGTAGGCATACTTGGTCACATTGGGATTATAGAAAAAACCATTGGCCGGGCTCATAGGGCCCTCTTGCGGGTACCCCAGCCCATTAAATAAAATCTGCACGATTTTTTGTTTGTCGATGGCATGGGCCAGGGCCCGGCGGAAATCGGCATTGCCAAACCAGGACAACTTGACCGGATCGACAAAAGGCTTTTTGGTCTTGGGGTTTGTGCCCGGATTTTGGTTAAAGGCCCAGAAATTGCTGCTGGTGCCCGGGCCCATGTCGTAAATTTTAAAATTCTTCGACCCCGCCAAAGGCGCCAAGAGCGGATAGTCCCTGCCCTGCACCGCCACATAATCCAATTCGCCGTCGATGAATTTCAACAGCGCCGCGTCGGGATCCGCAATGATCAAAAATACCAGCCGGTCCAAATACGGCAGTTGATCGCCGGTGCCGGCCTTCTTCCAATAATGAGGATTGCGTTTGAACACCAGCCGCTCACCCGGGCGATATTGGTCCAGATAAAACGGGCCGGTGCCGACGATCTCATGCGGCGGGGTATTGATGCCCCAGGTGAAGGCAAAGGCCCCGGCTTTGACCGCCGCGGCCAGCTTGTGTTTGGGCAAAATCGGCTGGGACATGCCGCGCAAAAACGGCGCGAATTTGGCCGGCAAGGTAAAGCGCACCGTGTAGGTGTCGATTTTCTCGACTTTGAAGGTCTGGCCTTCGATCGAAAACACGTCTTTGGAGGAGTTGGGGACCTGCGGATTATAAATCAGGTCATTAAAGGTAAACAGCACGTCATCCGCGGTCAAGGGCGCGCCGTCGAAAAACGTCACGTCGGTGCGCAAATGAAAGGTCCACTGCAGGCCGTCGGCGGAAGTTTCCCAGCTTTGGGCCAGATTCGGGATGGCTTTTTGGGTAAAGGGATCGGTCGTGGTCAGACCTTCGAAGAGCACGGAGGTCACTGCGGACGACGTGGTCTCGCTGGCCATAATGTCGTTGAAGGTCTTAGGATCGGAGGAGACCGCCATGACCAGTTCGCCGCCGTGGCGGGGCTGGGCATGGCACAATACAGCGGGGAATAGCAGGAGGAAGAATAAAAAAACTAAGACGCCTCGATTGCCTCTGCAATCGAGGCCGATTATATTTGCAATAGTACGGTCATTTAACCGCATTCACCGTAGCGGCAGCGGGAGTGGTTGCTTTCTCCATGGCTGCCGGTTCAACCGGCACCGGAGCGCCGACTTTGACCGACACTTCCGGGGCGGGCTCGACCGGTTTGGACTGGGTCTTCGGCAAAAGCGCCTTATTGCTCATCAGCGAACGCTCGCCTTTGGAGCCATAGATCGCCAGGACCAGGGAGGTCAAAAGGAAAACGGTGGCCAGGACCGTCGAGGTGCGCACCATGAAGGTATTGGTCTGGGTGCCGAACATGCTCTCGGCGGAAGAAAAACTTTCCGCCAGGCCGCCGCCCTTGCCGGCTTGCATCAAAATGGTGATCACCAGCAAAATGCAGGCGGTGATGTGGATGAATAAGATAAATCCCATGGATCAAATCTCCTCTTAGAGTTTTCCGCCCCGGGCGGCTTTCACGATTGCGGCAAAAGACGCGGCCTTCAGGCTCGCCCCCCCCACCAACGCCCCGTTGATGTCCGGCTGGCTGATTAAGGTGGCGATGTTTTCCGGTGTGACGCTGCCGCCGTACTGGATGCGCACGCTCTCGGCCACCTCGGCATTGAACAATTTCTGCAACAGCTGACGAATAAATTTGTGCACCTCTTGCGCCTGTTCGGGGGTGGCGGTCTTGCCGGTACCGATGGCCCACACCGGTTCGTAAGCGATAATGACCTGTTTCATCTGTTCAAGAGTCAGGCCCTTGAGCGAACCTTCGCAGTGGTTTTTAATGATGTCGAAAGTCTTATTGCCCTCGCGCTCCGCCAAATTCTCGCCCACACAGATAATCGGGATAAGCCCTTGGTTTAAGGTATTGAGCAAACGTTTGTTGACGGTCTCATTGGTCTCGCCGAAAAATTGCCGGCGCTCGGAGTGGCCGATGATGACATACCGCACATTGAAATCTTTGAGCATGGCCGGGGAAATTTCGCCGGTAAAGGCGCCGCTCTCCGCCCAGCTGACGTTCTGGGCGCCCACGGCGATGTTCGTTTCGCTGACCGCTTCGCTGACCGATTCCAACGCGGTAAACGGCGGGCAGACCACGACGTCGACCCCGGTGATGCTGGCCAATTCACGTTTGAGCTCCTCGACCAACTGCAAGGCTTCGCGGGAGGTTTTGTTCAGTTTCCAATTTCCGGCAATAATGGGTGTAATCATAGAGTTTAGGTTATGTTGGAAAAAACCGGGACGGTACTATTGCAAATATAAGCAGTCCCGGTTTCAGAAAAACCGGGACTGTCCCTAATTTAGCGCGGCGATGCCCGGAAGGGTCTTGCCTTCCAGGAATTCCAAAGAGGCGCCGCCGCCGGTTGAAATATGGGTCATTTTGTCTTCCAGGCCGAATTTCGCCACCGCCGCGGCGGAATCGCCCCCGCCGATGACGACCGTGACGTCCTTGCCGTGCAGCGAAGCCAAATAATCGGCGATCTCGCGGGTGCCTTTTTCATAGGCCGCCCGTTCGAACACGCCCAGCGGCCCGTTCCACACCACGGTCTTGGCCTTGGACAAAATCTGCTTATACCGCTCGCGGGTCTTGGGGCCGATGTCCAGGCTTTCCCAACCCGCCGGAATGGTGTCCGAGACTTTGCAATCGTCGCTGGTGAAACTCTGGGTGATGACGAAATCCTGGGTCAACGCCAGTTCCACCCCCGCCTTCTTGGCCTGCTCCATGAGCTCCTTGGCCATGTCGACCTTGTCTTTTTCCAATTTCGAATTTCCAATCTCGATCCCCTGGGCTTTCAAAAAGGTATATGCCATGCCGCCGCCGATGATGATGGTGTTGGCTTTGGGGATGAGGTTTTTGATGAGCATGATCTTGTCGGAGACCTTCGCCCCGCCCAGAATGACGACCAGCGGGCGCTTGGGGTTGTCGATGGCCTGACCCAGATATTGCAGTTCTTTCTCAATCAGGATGCCGGCCACCGAAGGCAGGAAAGCGGTGATGCCGGCGGTCGAGGCATGCGCGCGGTGCGCGGTGCCGAAAGCGTCGTTGACATACACATCCGCCAGCGAGGCCAGTTCTTTGGCGAAACCGACATCGTTTTTCTCTTCTTCTTTATGGAAGCGCAGATTTTCCAGCAGGACCACGCGTTCTTTGGACTTGGCGATGGCTTCTTTGACCGGCGCGCCGACACAATCGTTTAAAAACAGGATCTTTTCCTTCAATAACTTCTCCAAATGCGCGGCCACGGGTTTTAAGCTGAATTCGGCTTCAAACCCGGCGCCTTTGGGACGGCCCAAATGGCTCATGAGGATGACTTTGGCGGCGCCGGATTTGAGCAGATGCTCAACCGTCGGCAGGGCCGCGGTGATGCGGCGGTCGTCGGTGATATGGCCTTGTTCCAGCGGCACGTTGAAATCGACGCGCACGATGACTTTTTTGCCCTTCACATCGATGTCTTTGATGGTCTTTTTGTTCATGGGTTCCCTTTCAAAATTCGTCCTATTGTAATGAACGGACCTTATTTGTCAATTGCTAGTTGGCTTTGCCTGTCCGGCGGCAACACCCACCCCCAGCATGAGCCAGAACAGTACGGACAGCTGCACGGAAAAGAACGTGGTGTCGAAAAAACTTTGCGTCAAATAGGCAATGACGCTGCCCAAAATCCCAATTAACAGACCGCGCCCAAAACCGGTCGACACCCGGATGCGGGCCAAGGCCAGCTTAATCCAAGCGCCCAAAAACAGAAAATACGTGAGCATGCCGAGAATCCCGACTTCCGCGGCCATTTGCAAATAGGAATTGTGCGGATAGCCGCCCCAATCGATTTTATACCGCTGCCCCATCTGCGAATAGGTGTTGATCCCGGAGCCCCAGACCGGATAGGCCTTGAAAATGTGCCAGGCTTCCGTCCAGAAGGCCTTGCGGCCGCTGCCCAAATCCAGCACGGTTTTAGGGATAAATCCGGCAATGGTGCGGCTGGGCAGATGTCCGGTTTTGGATGTTCTAAGCGCCTCTTCGGCCTGGAACGCGGTCTTGTCGACGATGTTGTCACCGAACAGATTGGCGTTGCGGGTCTGCAGCATCACCGGCGAAAACAGCATGATGAATCCGGCGATCAAGAGCGCGACTAAGGGCAAAAAGGCCTTGCGCCAAACGCCGATCAGAACCACCCCCATAAAAAAGCCCACCCAGGCGCCGCGCGACATAGTCAGCCCCAAACACCACATGAGGGTCAAGGCCGCGACGCACACCAAAAGCGCCATGGCCAGGCGCCGGCTGCGCCCGCCGGGCGCAACGCGCTCAAAAAACGACGCTTTGCAATTGATGAGGAAGGCCAGCAAGAGCGGGCAAATGGAAACGATATAGGCGCCGAAATCATTGGCATGCCGCAATGAGGAAGCGACACGGCCGTTGGTCAACGGTGTTTGGCGCAGAAAATCGTGGCCGTAAAAAAACTGGCAGAGCCCGCTTAAGGCGGCCAAAAAAGCCGACGCGGTCCAAACCAGCACGAAGGTCCTTAAGTGCTTATCGACGGTGAAGACCTCCACGAACGCGCTGTAGAGAAAAACGCCGCGCAGCAATTTGCCGAAAAACCCCAGGAAGCTTAGCTGATGATACTGGCTGAAGACAACCGAAAGGGCCACCGCGGCGACATAAGCGGCCAGCATGGAATTTAAAGGCCCGGGGGCGGGAAAGAAAATTTCGGCAAACAACTTAAACCCGCGGCTTTTGCTGCGCAGGGCGCCGCGCACTCTTTTGGCCAGAAAGAAAAGGATCGCAAAACCGGCCCAGATGCTGACCAGCGCGATCGAAATGGGCAGAAAGAAAATGAGGGCGTAGAACGAGACCCGGATGCAGCGGTCCAAAACCGCGGCGGTCGTGTCTGTGTGTATAACCGGCTGTTTTATGGTTGCTGTGCGTACCACTGAATGGTTTTCTTTAACCCTTCTTCAAACCCGACTTTGGCCTTAAACCCAAATTCTGTTTGGGCCCGGGACACATCCAAACAGCGCCGGGGTTGGCCGTCCGGCTTGGTCGTGTCCCAGACAATTTGGCCTTTGAAGCCGGTCAGTTTCACAATCAACTGCACCAAGTCTTTGATTGAAATTTCAAAACCGGCGCCTAAGTTCACCGGTTCGGACTTGTCGTATTTTTCCGCCGCCAGCACAATGCCGCGGGCGGCATCATCGACGTACAAAAATTCCCGCGTGGCCTTCCCCGTCCCCCACACCGTGATGCTCTTGTCGCCGCGGGCCTTGGCCTCCACACATTTGCGGATCAAGGCCGGGATGACGTGCGAGGAGTTGAGGTCAAAATTATCGCCGGGGCCGTACAGATTGACCGGCAAAAGATAAATCGAATTGAAACCGTACTGCTGCCGGTAGGCCTGCGACTGCACTAAAAGCATTTTCTTGGCCAGGCCGTAGGGCGCGTTGGTCTCTTCCGGATAGCCGTCCCAAATCGTATCTTCATTGAAGGGCACGGGGCAAAACTTAGGATACGCGCAAATCGTGCCGATGGCAACCAGCTTCGGGACTTTAAACAACCGGGCCTGTTCGATCAGCTGCACGCCCATCATCAGGTTTTCGTAAAAGAATTTGCCGGGGTTCTCGCGGTTGGCGCCGATGCCGCCGACCACCGCCGCCATGTGGATGATGAGCGTCGGTTTGGTTGCCTTCAGCAGCTTTTTGATGTCCGATTCTTTGCGCAGATCGCACTCTTTGGAGCGCGGTATGAAAATTTCGCGGCAGCCTTTGGCTTTGAGCTGGTCGACCACGACCCGCCCCAAAAAACCCGCCCCGCCGGTGACGATGACCCGCTGTTGCGGCCAGGCGCTCATGACTTGCCCGCCTTTTGGGGGCCCATGCCGTAGACCAGTTTGCGCACCAATTCCATGTCGCTGTCGACCATCATGTGCACCAGCGCCTGGAATCCGACTTTAGGCTTCCACTTCAAAACTTTCTTGGCCTTGGACGCGTCGCCCAAAAGCAAATCCACTTCCGTGGGACGAAAATAGCGTTTATCGATGGCCACATATTTTTTCCAATCCAGACCGGCATACCCGAAGGCCACTTCCAAGAATTCCTTCACCGAGTGGGTCTCGCCGGTGGCAATCACATAATCGTCCGGTTTGGGCTGCTGCAGCATAAGCCACATGGCCTCCACATAATCGCCGGCAAAGCCCCAGTCGCGCTTGGAATCCAGGTTGCCGAGATAGAGTTTTTTCTGCAGGCCGTGCTTGATGCGGGCGATGGCCATGGTGATCTTGCGGGTGACAAAGGTCTCGCCGCGACGGGGCGATTCATGGTTAAACAAAATGCCGTTGCAGGCAAAAATGTTGTAGCCTTCACGGTAGTTGACCGTGATCCAATAGGAATACACTTTGGCGGCGGCATATGGACTGCGCGGGTAAAACGGCGTACTTTCGCGCTGCGGGGTTTCCTGCACCAGGCCGTACATCTCCGACGAGGAGGCTTGATAAAATTTGGTCTTCAATCCGGATTCCCGGATGGCTTCCAGCAGGCGGATGGTGCCCAGGCCGGTGATTTCCGCGGTGTATTCCGGGATGTCGAAGGACACCCGCACATGGCTTTGCGCGCCGAGGTTATAAATTTCGGAGGGTTTTAAAGTTTTCACCAGCTGGTTGAGCGAACTAGCGTCGTTCAGATCACCATAAACCAAACGCAGTTTGGGGTTGCGCTCGTGCGGGTCCTGGTATAAGTGGTCGATGCGGCTGGTGTTAAACGAGCTCGCCCGTCGGATCAACCCGTAAACGGTGTACCCTTTATCCAAAAGAAATTCCGCCAGATAAGAACCGTCCTGACCGGTGATACCAGTGATTAATGCCGTTTTGTTGTCCATGTCTCCCCTTCAAAAAAACGGGACTGTCCCGTTTTTTTAATACGCGCCGGTGCCGCGCACGACGACCGGCAGAGTTTGCAGAAGTATATACAAATCCAACCCAAATGACCAGTTATTAATGTACCAAATATCCCACTTCACCAGACGGACAAACGACAAATCGCTGCGGCCGCGCACCTGCCACAATCCGGTGATGCCGGGGCGCACTTCCAGACGTTTTAATTGCTGCAAATCTTCCTTTTCGATCTGGTCGACCGGCAAAGGCCGGGGCCCCACCAGACTCATGTCGCCTTTGAGCACATTGAACACCTGCGGCAATTCATCCAGGCTGTACTTGCGCAGAATCGCCCCCAGCCGGGTCACCCGGGGGTCTTTGCGGATTTTGAAGATGGGGCCGTCGACTTCATTTTTCTCCTTCAACTGCCCCAGCATGGCCTCGGCATTGCAGACCATGCTGCGGAACTTGTACATGTTAAACGTGCGGCCGCCCTTGCCGTAGCGCTTGGAACTGTAGAACACCGGGCCCGGGGTGTCGAGCTTGATCAAAACGGCGATCACCGCAATGATCGGCAGCGCGAAGACCATGATGCCCAAGGTGACGATGAAATCAAAAAACCGTTTGAACTTCAGGCGGTAATTGACATCGATGTCGGAATATTCCAGGACCGGAATGATGCCGACGTTGTAGCGCAGCGGCGAATGGCTCATCCATTCATACCCTTGCGGCACCACCCGCACGGCGATGCCGCGCTGGCGGGACTCCTCCAAAATCTTCATAAACACATCGTTGCTGTGATAGATGGTGATGAAGATCTTGCTGATGAAATGCTTCTGGGCGATAGTGCCGAATTGGTCGATCGGCGCCAGTACCGGCCATTGGCCGCTGCCCACGCCGCCCTTCTTATAATCGTCCAAAAAACCAACCAGATTGATCCCCAGACCCGGACGCTTTTTGATCTCCTCCGCCAACAGCGTGCCGACTTTCCCTGCCCCAATGATGACGGTGTTGAAATTGTTGTAGCCGCGCTGGGCCATGTAGGTGACGAGCTGCTTCTTCAAAGCCCGCCAGATCGAACACAACCCCGCGATACCGACCGCGTTTAAGAACATGACGCTGCGCGGGAAATCCTGGATACGAAACACATACACCAAAACAATGATGAGCAGGGTTGAAATCACAACCGAGCGAATGACTTCCAGAATTTCCAATCCCTCCAGCTGTTCGCGGTGGGTCTGATAAAGCCCGTGGATTTGGTGGAAAAACAAAGTCACCGGGGTCCACACCAAAAACAGCAGGAGAAACGGATTACCGGAGGAGAAAAAGTTCTGCAGGGAAACAGCGAATGGTACAGTTTGAGGCCGCAGTAAAAGCACGATATAAAAGGAGAGAAAAATGCAAAAAACGTCAATCAGAGCATAAAGTGTAATGATCAGAATGAATTGACGGCGGGTTTTCATGACAGGGCCGCTCGGCGGCTGAACGCGCTTCGAATTAAGTAGAAAATAAACAGGCTGTTGCCGATCAAATACCGTTTCCACAACCGGCCGGGTTCGCAGGCCAGGCGAAAGGCCCATTCCAGGCCGGAGCGCTGCATCCAACGCGGGGCCTGAGGTTTAACTCCGGCGAGAAAATCAAAAGCGGCGCCCACCCCCACCAAGACCGGGGCCTCAATGGCCGGGCGATTGAGCTTCATCCAAAAATCCTGCTTCGGCGAACCTAAACCGACCCAGACGATATCAGCTTGTGCGGCGTTGATGGCCTCCACGTACTGCGCCTCCTCGATCGTGGCCTGGGGACGAAACGGCGGCGAGGCCACGCCGGCAATGGCAATGCCGGGAAATTTTTCTTCCAAGCGCGCCTTTAAGCGCTGCAAAGTCGCGTCGGTGCCGCCAAAAAAATAGTGACGCAGGCCTAATCGGCCGCACAGTTCGGTCATCAAATCCGGGCCGTAGGCACGGCCAACCTGAGATTGGCCTTGGGCCCGGGCCAGCCAAACCACCGGCATGCCGTCGGGAGTGACCAAATCGGCCTGGTTGACAATGCCGCGGTATTCGGCATCGCGCTGGCAATCGACCAAGGTCGACACCGGGGCCACACACACGTAGGCTTTTTGGCCGGTCTTCACCCAGCCGGCAATTTCCTCCGCGGCGGAATGCAAATTCACCGCACTGACTCTAACTCCCAGTATTTCCACACGTTTATGCACAGCTTCCTTTGGCCCCAGTCAACGGACGAGGCAAAGCGACCATTATATCTAAACAAAACTAATTTGTGGTAAAAATCAGGGAAGGCGCGGATTCATTGATGGAGACGATGGCGCAGGGCGAAAAGTCTCCCAGGGGATAGGCCAAATGCCCTGAGACATTGTTGGCTTTCACATATTCGATGCGGCGGTTATGCGGATTAAGCAGCACCCATAGCGGGTACTGCCAGTCTTCCGGGCCGGAATCCAAACCCACCTGCGTGCACCCTTTGGCATTGAGCGCCGCCGCCACCGCGAAATACGGCTGCAGCAGGCCCGGCCGCTTATAAAAGAACTGCGTCTGTTTGGGTAAATGCCAGATGCTTAAGGGTCCAAACCAGGGGTGCTGTTTATTATAGAAAAGCCAGGGCAATGAACATAGGACTAATGCTCCGGCTAAAACAGCGACCATCTGGGCATTAAGCCAGCGCCCGATCAGCGCTCCAAACAGCGGACAAAAGACAATAAACAGCGGTAAATGGAAGCGGCTGTTCCAAGGCTGCCAGCGGGCCACGGCGCAAAACAAGAGGCCGGCCAAAATCCACAACCCGGCATACCACCGCAGGCCCTTGGATGCGCCCGGCCGCGCCATGGCGATGAGCAAAGCCAAGCTAAACAGCACGGCATGCACGGGGTCGGCGGCATCGTCCTCGTCCCAGCTTAATCGCGGCACGGAAAACTCGTCGCTGGCATACATGGCCCGCGGGTCATTGATGCGGCCGCCCAGCCAGTGCGCGGCGGCGGAAAGCGCTTGGGTCGACATGTGATTGACCTCTTCCCAAGGCGTGCCGATCTGCAGACCAAAATTGCGCAGCACATTTCCCCAGACCACTTGCGGGTCGATCGTGGCATTGACTAAAGGAACGTGCGTAAAGGTGATGGACCCAAACAGCCGCGCATTGCGGCTGCTGTGGCCGGCATTGAGCGCTGCCAGGCATAAGACCAGTGCCGCTGTCACCAAGGCCAGATGTTTTTTGTGGCCCCACAGCCCGGCCAGTGACCAGAGCACAAACGGCCCGGTAAAAATGAGTCCGTTGCCTTTGGTCAAGACCGCCAAACCCCAGCTGAGTCCCGCCCCCCACACATAGGCCCAATGAAAATCCCGGCGCAGTTGGATCAAAAAGTAAATGCAGGTTATGGCCCAAAAGGCCTCGGCATAATCGGTTTGGGTGCTGACGGATTGCAAGATTCCCATGGGTAAAGTGGCCGCGGAAATGACCGCCAACAATTGACCCCAACGGCCGGCGCCCAATTGCCCCGCCACCAGAAAAACACCGATCAAAGAGCCCAGCATCGCCGACCATTGCACCAGGTTGGCCGCCGACGGGCCGGCGCCCAAAATCCAGAGGTGCGCGATTACCATCTCCGCCCCCGGCGGCATGTACAGATGCCGGCGGTCGGCGACCGGATAAAACGCCAGCGTGCGGTTTTGCATCCAATGCTCGACCCGGGCCAGGTGATAGCATAAGGAATCCCAGGTGTTGGGCATGCTGACAACGGCGGTGATACCGGTGATCGCCAAGATCACGATGACACTGGCCCAACCCAACTTTTCGCACAGACTTAAGGCCCGCCAGGATTCGATCAACCGCGCGGTATCGAACTTCGGCCGGGCCCGCGTCACGACCATCAGAACAGCGGGGATCGTCAACAGCAGCCAGCCGGTCAAAACCGGGTAAAAACTCAAGGCGCGGCAGCGGCTTAGGAATTCGGTCATGCCGACCAGCGCTGCAATTGTCAGCGCCGCGGCCAGTAAAATTGCCGCCGCTCCATGCGCAACATAATAGCGTCGGACAATTACCGAAAGACAAATCAGAAATATGACCGGAAGAAAGGCCAACAATTCACAACTCCTAGAAAACCGGGACTGTCCCGGTTTTTTCACGCGGTGTCCATAAATCATGCGGCGGGTCGCTGTTGGTGACCAAGACCGGAAATTGGGCATACGCGACATCCGGCCAGGGCCGCGGCACCCAGCCGGTGGGATTTCGCCAATACCTCCGGCTGAGCTCAACCAAGTCCCGGTCGACCGGTCGCAGGACCTGCCAGGCCGGTTTGAACAAATCCTGCTTATTGGCATTGTAGACCGAAACCGTATTCATGGCCAAAGCCGCCAGCAGGCCGACGAGCAAAGCCTGAAACGGCCGCTGCAAATTGGCGATGCTGAGAATAAAAATGAGCAAGAGCGGAACAAACAAAAAACGCGATTGCTGGGAACTCAGCCACCACAATCCCCACAATAAAAGCGCCAGCACCGAGAGCGGCGGCCATAGCCGGCGGCGCAGATCATTGGCCACATTCAGCAGAAACGGCCCCACCAGCAAAAGGTAGCTTAGTCCCAGCGGATAATCATACGCGTTGACAACCCCCTTGGTCGGCACCGCGATGAGCCACCAGTGCTTGATAAAATCGACGAGGCCCCTGCCCTGACCGTATTCGTTGCGGATTTCGGACGTACACCATTGGCTGGCTTTCAACACCGACGACCACACGGCCGGATCAAGGGCCAGGGCCGGATGACCGATGAAGCCCGGCAAAAAAGGAAACAGCGGCGTGCCGGAATAATAGATGGACTTGGCCACAAACGGCCCCGCCACCGGCAGGCTGACCAGCAGCCAATAGACAAGGGCCCGGCGCCAGTTCGGCAAAATCACCACCGTCGAGGTTTGAAAACGGGCCCATCTGGCCAGGGCCCAAAGCCCGGCCATGAGTCCAAATGCCAACGCCGCCTCCAGGGGCAAAAACGGTTTGGCCCAGACAAAGAAAGCTAGTTCCACCGCCGCCATCCAAGCTTGCCCGCGGCGCAGGCTGTCCAATCCCGCCAGGAATAAGTAGGCCACAGTCATATCCAGCATGCCCGTGCCCATTTGGATGCCAAAGCCATGCGTGCCGAAAAAAGCCGCCACAAATACCAACGGCGCCCACGGCCGGCCCGGCCCGGCCAAAGCGGCGGTCAGCCGTCCGCCCACGGCGGCCAGACCGAATAGAATGAATACTTGCGGCAGCTTATTAGGGAAGGTGGTGGTAAACCAGAACGGAGCCAGGGCGAAATCGACCGGCAAAACAAACAGATCGTCCGCCGACCAGGGCAGGTGTTTAAATGAGCCCAGGATCAAATGCTGGCGCGGCAGCGTGTAATGGTACAACAAACAGTCGCCTTCCTGCTGCAGGTGCAGGGGCTGACCGGCGGCCAGGACCGTGATTCCGGCGAGGACGAGCACAAACCCCGCCGCCAATGTCCAAATAAACTTGGAAAGCGCGGGCAAGCCGCGCCAAAACACCACAAAATCCTTAAACCAGGACAGGTCCCGGTGCCGCGGCCGCAGGTACACCGCCGCCGCCAGAGCCATCAGCAGCCAAACCAGCGGCGAGGTCCACCCTTGGCGGGCCTGACCGGTATACATCTGCAGCCAGAAGGCGGGATAACCAATAATAAAAAACCAGGTCGGTAAGTGGCTTAAACTCAGTCGGCGGGAGGTGTCCATCATCGATACGGTCAATTGTAAACCGATTCCGCGAAAATTAAAGAAAAAAGCCGCCCTTCTTTACAGCGCCGGGTTTAAAAGTTAAGATACCGCCGTGTTGTTCAATTCCCCTTTATTCGCGCTGTTTTTCGCGCTGGTTTACCCCCTCTATCTGGTATTGCCTCACCGTTGGCAGAACCGCCTGCTGATTGTGGCCAGCTGCCTGTTCTACGCTTCCTGGAATTGGAAATTCCTGTTTTTGATGTTGGCCTCGATCACCACCGACTATTGGTGCGCCAAATACATCGACCAGAGCAATAATCAAAACCTCCGGCGGCAACTGTTGGCCTTAAGCATCGGCGTCAATCTGCTCATTTTGGGTTTCTTTAAATACGCCAATTTTTTTATCGGCCACCCGGTCTTCAATGTCATCCTGCCGCTGGGCATTTCGTTTTACACTTTTGAGGCCATCAGCTATACCGTCGACGTTTACCGCCGGCAAACCAAGCCGGCCCAGCGCTACGCCGACTATCTGCTCTTTGTGATTTACTTTCCGCATTTGATCGCCGGCCCCATCATGCGGGCCAAAGATTTTCTGCCGCAAATCACCACCCCTCGGCCGATCAACCCGGGCCTTTTCTACCAAGGCGCCCACCTGTTCTTCTGGGGACTGTTTGAAAAAATGTTTGTGGCCGACAACCTGGCCAAAATTGTCGATCCGGTGTTTGCCTCCCCCGGGCCGTATAAAGGTGAAGACGTGCTGACCGCCCTTTACGCTTTTGCTTTTCAAATTTTTTGCGACTTCGACGGATATTCGAACATGGCCCGCGGTCTGGGCAAGTGCATGGGCTTTGACATCACGATCAATTTTAAATTGCCGTATCTTTCTTCCAATCCGCGCGAATTCTGGCAGCGCTGGCACATCAGCTTATCGACCTGGCTGCGCGACTACGTCTACATTCCGCTGGGCGGCAACCGCCGGGGCGATATCCGCACCTATGTCAATCTGCTGTTGACCATGCTGTTGGGCGGGCTTTGGCACGGCGCCGCCTGGACCTTCGTGCTCTGGGGCGGATATCATGGAGCGCTATTGGCCGGTCATCGGCTGATGCGCGGCGAACGCGCACCGCCGGACGAACCTGGTTTATACAAAGCGGTGAAGGTGTTGGTATTTTTCCATCTGGTCGTTTTAGGCTGGCTGTTATTTCGGGCCACCAGCCTGGCGCAGGTTGTGGCCATGCTGGGCGCGCTGTTTACGTCATTGAATCCCACCGCTTTGGCCGCGGCCATTACGCCATTTCTGTTGATTGTTTCGCCGCTGTTCTTAGTGCAAATTCTGCAGGCCCGCCGGCGGGATTTGATGGCCCTCTACCAACTCCCGCAATTTTTTAAGATCGCCATCTACGCTTTTTTGACGTATTTAGTTTTGAGTTTCGGCGTGCTAAAACCGGAAGAGTTTATTTATTTTCAATTCTAAACACATGACCGGGCTGAAAAAATTCTGCTTCTGGGTCATCCTGTTCGCCGTTTGTCTGGAGATATTTTTCCAGCTGGGCGGCGGAGTTTTTAGTTGGCTGGAAGAGCGGCAGAACCGCGCCAAGCTCAAAAATGACCACGGCTATCGGGTGCTCTGCCTGGGCGATTCGCTGACCGAAGTGGGCGGTCAGGATTCTTACCCCAGCCAGATGGAGGCCATTCTCAATGCCCAAGCCCCGGGCAGCCATTTCGTGGTCATCAATAAAGGCATCGCCGGCACCGGCCCCAATCATATCGTCAGTCACATTGACGAATACACTATGGAATACGCTCCCGACGTGGTGGTCATGATGTCCGGGATGAACGACGACTATTCCCCCGCCCGGTTGAAAAAAAACGAGGGCGCCTGGCGCACTCTCAAAGTCCGGCGGATGGCGGAATCCTTATGGCCCAAAATATGGTCAGGTTTACAAGCGCAAATGCCGCGGCTCGGCTTTGCAGAGACCGCTCCAAAACAGATGGAGATCAACGATTATCTTAAACACATGACCGCTTATGTGTCGGCCAATCCGTCGACCGAAAATTACACCCGGCTGGCCTACCTCTACCGGGCCGCTTATAAAAAATCCGAAGCTTTGGAGTGCGCGGTCAAAGCCCTGCAGTTAAACCCCGCCAATCATTTGGCCTTGCGGCTGATCGCCGAACATTATCTGGCGGAAAAGAACCATGCCCAAGCCATCCCTGTGCTGGTGCAATATCTGCAGGTTGCTCCAGCCTCCGAACATGACGGCCGCGAGTTTACCTATCTTAGTCTGGACCAGGCCTTTATCGCCCTGGGGCAGAGGCCGCAGCTGCGGGCCTTTTATCGCTACGCTATGACCGCTTTTCCCTTCGACCACTGGCCTTTTTCCAATCTGGCCGCCCTGCTGTTTGAAGATCAGGATTACGCCGGGGCTAAAGAGGTCTTGACACAAGAAATCCTCCACCATCCCGATCGGGGCGCCGCTTATGAGCAGTTGACCAAGTGCCTGCTTAAGCTCGGCGAGACCGACGCGGCCCGACGGGTGATCGCCCAAGGCCTGCGGCGCAAAGCCACCGGGTCCATCAACCTCTACTATATTCTGGCCAATTTGCTGGTCAAAGACGGAAACCCTAAAGACGCTCAGCCGGTTTTGGAAGAAGGCCTGGATCTGCGCAATGTGGCCGACGATGAACTCAAAAATTTTCCTTTAAGCACCCATGAACTGGATTTCTATGAACTGCTCATCCAGGTATACACTTTAAACGGTAAGCCCAAACGCGCCGCGGCCTTGCATTCTGCCGTGGACGCGCTCAAAGAGCGCAAATCCAATGCCTACTGGAAAATCCTGCACTTCTTGCGCGGCCGCGATATTCCGCTGGTGGCGGTGCAATACCCGTTGGAAGAGCTCAAAGCCCTGCAGGAAAAATTGCCGCCGGGCAAAGGCTTGTTTTTCGTCGACAATGAGGCCTTGTTTAAAAAAGCGGTGGCCCAAAACGGCTACTTTTATTATTTCGCCGATTCTTACGGCGGCAAGTACGGCCATTGCACGCCCAAAGGCAACCACCTTCTGGCCGAAAATGTGGCCAAAACCGTCTTGGAGGTAAAGTCCCATGCTCACGTCCGCTAATTTTAAATCGTGGTCCTTGAATACGGCCGCGCTGGGGTTGGCATTTCTGGCCGTCATCGCCCTGCAGTTGAGTTACTGCTTGGGGGGGCTGAATTGGTTGGATGCCCTGCTGATGTTATTGGTGCCGGCGTTTGTGCTGTTTGTAGCCGGCTTATTCAAATCCTGGACGGCGGAAACCAAGGACTACTGCGCCGGCTTGGTCTTGATGTGCGCCTGCATCATCTTCGCGCTGTTTTACCAATCGAATGTGGAAGTGGGCACCATGGACGACGATTATCACAATTTCCGGATTGTAGCCTTAAGCTTGCGCAACAGTTTTTTCACCAAGCTGCAGTACACCGGCATTGATCACATGTTTTTTATTTCGGAATTCGTGGAGAGCGTTTGGGGCGTGTTCTGGCGTTTGACGCAGACCGATTTTATCATCACCATCCTGCAGGCCTTGCCTCTTCTGGTGCTCTGGCACCGGCTGCTCAACTTTTTCCGCCTGCAAAAAATTACCGCCCCGGCGCTCTTGGCGGCGGTGACGGTCATGTCCCTGCCTTTGCTCTGGAGCCAGATGGGCTCGACCTTCGTCGACAGTTTGGTCGGCGTGTTCGGGGGCATCGCCCTGCTGCTCTGTTATGACGTTTTAAAACATCCGGCCCAGCGCACGTTCGCCAATCTGGCCGGGCTGGCCTTCTGCGGCGGGCTGTGCCTAATTTTAAAACCCACAACCCTGTTGCCCGGCCTCTTGTCGATTGTGACCGCTGTGATCTTCAGCCTGCGCCAATTGACCGGCTTGCCCGGATTTTTGGCCCCGGCGGCGGCCGTGCCCTCCGTACTCTATTTTCTGTATCATCAAGGCCAGGTCTGGCACGCCAAGGGCAGCCCGCTGTATCCCTTTGTGACCAGCGGCAAAATCGGCCGCGGCTTCGACGGTTGGTACCATTATTACTACGAAAAAATCCCGTTTTACAGCTGGATCCGCGACCATGCTTTTAATTTCAAGCCATTCTATGTGTTTTACAGCTGGCTGCTGGATTACCGCGTAAGCTCCGACATGAATCCCGATCCCTGGGTGGGCGGCAATGGCTTGGTGTTCACCTATTTCGTCATTCCCATCTTGCTCTTGTGGCTGTTTAAAGATGGGGCGGCGGCGCGCAAACCGGAGGCCTGGAAAAATCCGGCCCTCTGGGTTTTGGCGGTAATTGTGCTTTATGATTGGAATTTCGACGGCAGCGTCGGGGCCCGGCTGGTCTTGCCTTTTCAGATCATGATTCTGGCTTGGTGCCTGGCCTGGCTGTGGCGGACGTTGGAGTCGATGCCCGAGCAGTTGAACCGTTTCGCCCGGCCGGTGCTGGTGGTCATTTTGGTATTGCTGGGGTCGGTCAGTTGGCTGGAAGGGATTTGGGGCAAGCGCCTGGAGCCGCGCATGCTTTCGTTGCTGCAGACCCAGAAACAGATTTTTCCGCGCTACGTTCGAACTGAGGACTTGAAGCTGTCTCTGATCCAACTGTTGAAATCGTATGGGGCTTACCCCACGGCATGGCGGGGGAATTGAACAGCCGCCAGGAAATATACAGCAGCGTCACAGCCACACAGTAAACGCTTAAGCTTCGCGGGCTCATGGCTTGCCCCACTGCTCGATGCGCTCGAATGCCTCAATCATGCGCCGGCCATAGACTTCCGGGGTGTATTGCTCGGCATACCGGCGGCGGTTGGCCCGCCCCATGCGTTGACGGCGGGCCGGGTCGGCGGCCAGCTGCAGGATTTTTTCCGCCAGCTGTTGCGAATTTCCCTTCTCAAATAAAAGCCCATGCTCCTCGGTCGGCAATATCTCCGGGATGGTCCCTTCTTGTGAGGCAATGACCGGCACGCCCTCGGCCATGGCGTGGGTGATGACTAATCCGAACACGTCGCGGTGGGTGGGAAAAATAAAAAGGTCACAATTGCGGAATAAGGCCGTGCGGGCCGGCACGTCTGACACATATCCCGCGTAGGTAAAAAATGGGGACAGTCCCGGTTTTTGTGACTCATTAGAATCCCAAGTCTGTGGATTCTGTGATGTCTGTGTGGCTGTCGATTGAAAAAACCGGGACTGTCCCGGTTTTTCGATGAATGCTTCAATGTCGGCTTGCAGCTGCGGGGATTCGAAGGGGCCGGCGAAGGTGAAGTGCACATTGGGATTCTTTTCCAAGACCAGCGGCATGGCGTTCAGGGCCGTCCACACACCTTTACTCACACTTAAAAAAGAGAAATACAAGACCTCCACTTTCTCCGAGCGACGCGGCGGCACCGAAACACCGGCGCTGTCTTCCACCACCCCCGGCACAACGATAATGCGCTCAGCATCAAAAAACGGCGCATACGCTTGCCGCACCGTCTCCCCCATGACCACAATGGCGTAGGTGTGCTTGAGCAAATGCTTAAGCATTGAATGCAAAAGTCCGGAAGTCGAGCCGTGCAATTCCGGCAGGTACTGTCCCATGTCGTGCAGAACCACGCGCCGGCCGAGCATCGCCCCGGTCATGCAAAACAAGTAATCTTTCAAAAACGGCATCTTGTCGAAGCTCATGTTAAACAGCACATATTTTGGCCGCCGCCGCACAATGGCCCACACAAACCGCAGCCAGTATTTGACCAGCTTAAACAATTTATCGGCGGTGACTTTCTTATGTTTGGCGTAAGACCAGAATTTCAAATCGAGGAAGGTAATGTCGAAGGCCCGCACGAATTCCGATTCCATAAGCATTTTGTACATCATGCTGTGGCCGAAATTGGGCGGCGGCAGGATGCCGCACACCAAAATCTTAAGTTTGGGCGAGGCCATAGGTGTAATAGTCCTGCAGCAATTGGTCCAAAGATATTTTGGCTTCCCAGTCCAATTGGCGCCGGGCTTTGTCGGCGATGACCGGGGCCGCCGGCACGGGTGGGCGGTCCTGCACATTTAAGGCCGAGGACGAACGGGTGAGCGTAATGATCCGCCGGGCCAATTCCTCGACGGTGATGATTTCTTGGGAGGCCAGGTTGAAGGTGCCGTGCACCTGCGGATGGGCCAGCACCGCTTCGAACGCGGCGATGACATCGGGCACGGCGGCAAACTGCATGGGGGTGGTGCGCGGGACGATGATCTCCAACGGTTCACCGCGCAGGGCTTTTTGGAAAAATACCGGCACGACCGCTTTAAGCGCCTGGCCGGCACCCACAATATTGGCACTGCGCAGGACCACCAGGTCTTCTTCATTGACCATGGTCTGACAAATCTTCTCCGCTTCCAGTTTGCTCCGCTCGTACGCCCCGGCTGGAGCCAGCGGCGAATCTTCGGTCAGGGGCTTGCCTTCATTTTTATAGACTTTGGCGGTCGACAAAAAAATAAAGCGCTTGGTTTTGACGCCGGTCACCAGGTGCTGGGTGCCGCGCACGTTGACGCGTTCGTAGGCATCGGCGGCGGTATCGCCCACGTGTGTCACATTATAGGCGGCCAGATGGATGACGCAGTCGAAGGTTTCCGGCAGGTTAAACGGCTCGCTCAAATCGTGCAGATAATATTCCGTGAAGATGGAGCGCAAGTCGGATGAGGGTGCGGACGCCGAGAGGCCGAAAACATCGTGCCCCAAGACGGCCAAACGCCGGCACAGCGGCCGGCCCACAAATCCACTGGCGCCGGTGACCAGGATGTTCATTTTCCCCGTCCTCGCCGCTGCTCCAATTGCTTCATGAGCACGGTGGCCTTATACAGGGAATCGAACGAACCGGCATCGGTCCAAGCCGATTTGAGAATGGAATACGTCAATTGACCGTCCTTGGCATACCGGGCCAGGCAGTCGGTGATCTCATATTCGCCGCGCGGGCTTTTTTTCAATTCTTTCAAATGCGCAAAGACCTCCGGCAAAAACATCCACAGGCCGGTATTGACGTAATTGGACTTCGGCTTGGCCGGTTTCTCGACAATGTCGGCGATGACCTTGCCTTTAATGGTGACGACCCCGTAATTCTGCGGGTCCTGAACTTTGGCAATGAGGATTTTGGCCTTGTATTGCTGTTTCTGTTTTTGAAAATCGCGCACAAAACCGGAGACGTCTTCGCTGACCACATTGTCACCCAGAATGACCATGAATTCCTCATCGCGCACAAAATCTTCCGCCAGCAAAAGCGCCGCGCCGGTGCCGCCGCTGCCCTCCTGGATCTCATAGCTGAAATGCGCCCCCCAATTTTTGCCCGAGCCCAGCAACCGGAAAAAATCGCCGATGTGCTCGCCGCCGGTGACGATCAGAATGTCTTTGATGCCGGCGCTCAAGAGCGTTTCCAACGGATAAAAAATCATGGGTTTTTTGTACACCGGCAACAGGTGTTTATTGGTGACGTTGGTCAATGGTTTCAACCGGCTGCCGCTGCCGCCGGCCAGCAATACGCCTCTCATATTTGCCTCCCCGATGTGCCGCTGTCTTTAAATCCAAAGGTTGAGGCCACAATGTAATTGGGCCGTTGTTTGCTGGCTTCATGCACGGAATTCAAATACAGCCCGATCATGCCTAAACACAATAACTGGATGCTGCTGATAAACAGGATGAGAATCATGATGGCCGTCCAGCCGGGCACCGCGTGTCCGGTGAACTTTTGCCACAAGGAATGCACCATGACGCCCACATCAACCACAATGGCAAGCAAACCGCAATAGGAAGCGATCTGCAAAGGCACCGACGAGAAATTGACCAGCGCGGAGGTCAAAAAATTGCTGATCACTTTGCGGCTCAACACAAAAAATTTGCTTTGGCCGCCGTAGCGCGCAGAGCGGTCGTACGGCACAAACGCCTGCTTAAAACCGATCCAGGAGACCAAGCCGCGCATGAACGGATTGTATTCTTTCAGCTGCAGCAAATGGTTGACGGCCCGGCGGGTGAGCAGTTTGAAATCGCCCGCTTCCTTTGGAATGGGCACATGCGAATAGCGGTTCAAAATCCAGTAGCCGGTCTTGGTGACCAAAAATTTCAATCCGGTGTGGTCCTGCCGGGTGCGGCGCACCGTATGCACGACCTCCACCTCCTCGTCCTGGCGCCAGGCATCGAGCATGGCCGGGATCAGTTCCGGCGGGTCCTGCAGGTCGGCGTCCATATAAACGACCAAATCGCCTTGGGCGTAGGCCATGCCGGCCATGACACAGGGCGCCACGCCGAAATTGCGCGACATGTTGATGATGCGAATGTCGGCCTCTTTCTGGGCCAGCTCATGCAGGACAACCAGGGAACGGTCGGTGGAATGGTCGTTGACAAAAATGAGCTCGTGCCCGCTTAAACGGCCCTGGGTTTTCAAGTCCTTCATGGTCTGGCGCACCCGCCGCACCAATTCCGGCAGTACGTCCTCCTCGTTGCGAAAAGAGAACACGATCGACAGCAATGGCCGCTGTTGGTCCCTCACTTTTTTTCTCCCCAGAACCCGGTGACGTAGCGGGTATCCATGTCGGCCTTAATCGGCTTCCACCATTTTGGATGGTTTTGATACCAGGCGATGGTTTGGGCCAGGCCCTGGTCGACGCTATAGCGCGGTCGCCAGCCCAACTTTTTCAATTTCGAGCAATCCAGGCTGTAACGAAAATCGTGGCCCGGACGGTCCTGCACGTATTTGATCGAGCTTTCGGTTTTTCCCATGAGAGCCAGGATCTTGCGGGTCAGGTCGATGTTGGTCAATTCCTGCTCGCCCCCGATGTTATAAACCTGGCCGTTGACGCCGCGCTCGATCAACAGGTCGATGCCGGCGCAGTGGTCTTCCACAAACAACCAGTCGCGGATCTGCTTGCCTTCGCCATAAACCGGCACTTGCTGCCCGTCGAGCAAGTTGGTGATAAACAACGGAATGACTTTCTCCAAATAAGCCCGCGGCCCGTAATTGTTGGAGGCGCGGGTGATGATGACCGGCAGGCCGTAGGTGGCAAAGAAACTGTAGGCCAGGCGGTCTCCGCCCAGTTTGGAGGCCGAATACGGATTGCGCGGATTAAGCTCGGAGGTTTCGGTGAAGCTGCCCTCCAAAATCTGGCCGTAGACTTCGTCGGTCGAAATTTGCACGAAGCGGTGTAGATTGGGTTCTTGGCGGGCCTGCTGCAGGAGCGTATAAACGCCCAGAATGTCGGTCTTCAAAAACGAATCGGGATTGTCGATCGAACGGTCGACGGCGGTCTCGGCGGCGAAGTTGACGACCACGTTGGCGCCGGCCATGGCTTTCTTGACGACGACCGGATCGCAGATGTCGCCCTTCAAAAATTCAAAAGCGGGATAGCGCCGCATCTCTTCGATGTTGTCCGGACTGGCGGAATAGCCCATCTTGTCCAGAAGCACAACTTCGATGTCCCGGTGGTGCTGATACAAAAAATGCACGAAATTGCTGCCGATAAAACCGGCCGCGCCGGTCACTAAATACTTCGTCATACCTTAACTCCCAAAAGGCGCATGTCGTTAAAGCTGTTTCTCAAAACCGCTTTGGCCGAAGCCCGGCCCCACAACCGGTACAAGCCGTTGACGGTGGCGGCCCGGCGGCCGCTGCGGGACGGCTGGCGCCCGGACATCAGGCGCTTGCCTTTTAAAATGCGCTGCAATTGCTGAATATGTTCGGCTTTCACCGCACCGGTCAGGCGCGGGCAGGCATCCACCACTTCTTCTGTCAGACGTAATAGCTGTGCAAATTCGGTTGTGCTCAAAACCTGCGGCTGGTAATGGCCATTGACCCAGAGGTCCAATTCTCCCGCGCTCATGGGGCGCCGCGATTCATCGGCGATGCGGCGGCCCACCACGTCTTTGACCTCCGCCACTTCCCGGCCCAGCCGGTTGACCGCGCTTAAAGACTGCTCATGGATGCGCACCAAAACCGATATCTGCGGGCAGACCGCCAAAGCATGCCCTTTGTGCAAAAGCCGCGCCCATAAGTCGAAGTCCGCGGCGATTTTATATTCCTCATTATAACCGCCCACCGCCATAACCGCGGCCCGGCGCATGATCGAACCCACATGATTAATGGGTGAAGCCCAGAGCGATTTTAAGCGGATGTGCGCATCGGTCAACGGGGTGTTCAAAATGCGCAACAGCCGGTTGTGCTCATCGACCACTCCGGCGCGAGTGCTGACGACCGCCACCGACGAATCCTGCTTCTGGCCGAAGGCCGCCTGGCAGGCCAGCCACTGCGGCAGGGCCAAATCATCGGCGTCCATGCGGGCGATCCAAGGAGTATCGGCCAGGCGCAGCCCCACATTGAGCGATTTGGTTTGTCCCAAATTGCCGGTGTTGCGGTGGATGCGAATGCGCGGTTCTTTAAGCTTTTCAATCTCTTGCAGCGCGCCATCGGTGCTGGCGTCATCGATGATGAGGAGCGTAAAATCGGTGAAGGTTTGCCTGAGCAGCCCATCCACGGCCCAACGCAGATAACGGCCAGGGTTGTACACGGTCATCAGGACTGTGAGGGCAGAAGTGTTCATAGTTGCTTGCAAAGGCTGGAATAATGTTGATAATATTAGTGGATATTTCCCGGCACTGCAATCTAAAAAAATGCAACCATCCCCAGAGCTTTCCGTCATCATTCCGGCCTACAATGAAGAGCAGGAAATCCAGGCCAGCCTCACCACCATCGAAGCAAAATTGCGCGGTTTAGGCGTCAGTTACGAGATCATCGCGGTCAATGACGGCTCAAACGACCAGACCCTGGCCAAGATGACCGCCCTGCAGGGCCCGTCGGTCGTGGTGCTTTCCTATGCCTCCAACCGCGGCAAAGGTTTTGCGGTCAAGGAAGGCATGTTGCGGGCCCGCGGCCGCTACCGGCTGTTTATGGACGTCGACCTCTCGACCTCTTTAGATGCGATCGGCGAATTCTTGGAGCTTATGCGCGGCGGAGATTGGGACGTGCTGATTGGTGAACGCAAATCCCGGCTCTTGCAGCAAAAAGTCCGGCAGCCGTGGATACGGCAGTTTTTGGGCGGCGGATTTATCCGACTGTCCTGTTTCTGCGTCGGGCGGCGGTTTAGGGACTTTACCTGCGGCTTTAAAATGTTTGAGCACACAGCCGCGGAAACCATTTTTACCCGCCAGCGGGTCTTTGACTGGTCCTTCGACACCGAGCTCTTGGCCATCGCGGTTGAACATAAATTGCGGATCGCCGAGGTGCCGGTCGATTGGAGCCACCACAGCGGCTCGACGGTGCATACGTTCAAAGCGGTCTTTACCTCCTTGGCCGGACTGCTTAAGATCAAAACCAATTCGCTCAAATGCCTGTACCGTTAAAACCTGCGCAGAACAAAATCCCGCCGGTCATTCGGGCGGTCTTTGCCGGTTCTCTTTTGTATTGGCTGTATCTGGCCTTTCATACCCGCATGGACATTGCCTGGGATGCCCTCAACTATGAAGAGCTCGGCCGGTTGATCGCCGGGCACGGTTTTATCCCCGCCTATTTTCAGGAGATCAACCGCGAGCCGCTGTATCCGCTCTTGGTGGCGGCGGCCATGCGCACGGCCGCGGTGCTCGGCGCTGAGTATACCCGGGTGATGGCGATTTTCGGGGTGGCGCTTTTGGGTATGACCCAGGTCCTGCTCTATGTGCTTTTAAAACATTTGAATGTGCGCACCGCGATTGCGGCAGTGACCTTGACGTATTTTGCGCTTTCTCCGGGTTTGACCAACGCCGCCTTTAGCCTCTATTCCGAGATTGCGGCCTTTCCGATCGTGTTGGGTTTGATCTTGGTCAGCCGCCGGTTGTGGATCGACATCATCGAAGGCCGCCGATCCCCGGCGATATACAACAGCGTGATATTAGGATTACTATTGGCGGCGGTCACCCTGGTCAAAGCGGTTTTTGAATGTGTGTTCCCGATTTTTGCCGGTGTGTTTTTACTGGCCGCGGTGGTGCAGAACGGCCGCTCATCCGCCGGTTTGGCGGCCGGCTGTTTTCTGGCCGCGGCCCTGGCCTTTTATCTGCCCATTACCGGATACAAAGCCCTCAACCAAACTTATAACGGCAGCTTTGCCCTGACCAACCGCGGGACTTGGGCTTTGTACGGCAGCACCACCCGTCGGATGATGCCCTTGACGCCGGAGCGCTTTCTGACCGCGGCGGCGTATGTTCCGGGCGAAGGCTTATGCGCCCGATGGTTTGGTGCCCAGGCGTGTGAATTCTGGTCGGCCAAAACTTCCGACCAGCTGGGCCAGGATGCCCTGTGGCGGAGCGGTCAATTGCCGGGCGGGCAAGCGGACCGGGAATTGCTGAAAACCTCCGCGTATCAAATCCTCAATAATCCGCCGCAGTATGTGCTGTTGACCGTCATGGAAGGGATGAAGATGCTGTTTTGGGAATCGACCCGCATCGGTTTTGTTTTTTATCCGGCTTGGTTGACGAGCATCTATAATTGTGAATCGTTCAATAACGGCCTGCGCTTGCTGATGGGAATTTTGACCGCCTTTGGATTGGTTTTTGCTTGGCGGCAATGCTGGCTGGGCCGTGCCCCCTCGGCGGTGCTGGCCGCCGGGCTCATCACTTTTTTGGTCATGGGTTTTTACGCCTTCTTTTTTATCCTGACCCGCTATTCCCTGCCGCTGGCGCCGGTGTACTTGATGTGCGCGGCGTACGCGGCCGAATGTTTATGCCCAAAACGGTCCTCATAGTTTTTTTGATATCGCTGTTCTGGTGGGGATATCTGGGGTATTCCACCCGGATGGAGATCTCCGCCGACGCGGTCGATTATGAACAGAGCGGCCGGCTGCTGCAGGAGCACGGCCTGGTGCCGGCGTATTTTGACGGCGGCCCACGGCGGGAACCGCTCTATCCCCTGCTCGTCGCCGCGTCCATGCAGGTGGAAAAAGCCACCGGTATCGAATACACCCGCGTCATGGCGGCCTTTGGTATAGTGATTCTTCTGGTCAGCCAAATTTTGTTGTTTGCAATTCTGCGGCAATTGGACGTGCACCCGGGCATTTGCGCCGCCGTCTTATTGTACTTCGCATTTTCGCCGGCCATCACCAATTCCGCCTTCAGTTTGTATTCCGAAATCCTCACGTATCCGTTAGTGCTGACCATAATAAAAATAGGGACAGTCCCGGTTTCTTTCAAAAAAACCGGGACTGTCCCTATTTTTCGCCCGTGCCTCCTCGGGGCCGGCTTCGGCGCCATTTTTCTGCTCGCCACCTTTGTCAAAGGCATCTTCGAATGCGTCTTTCCGGTTTATCTGGCGATCATGCTCATTGCCATCTATGCCCGCCGCAAACCGGATGTAAAACCCCTCCTCATCTTTACATTGTCCGCGCTGGCGATTTTTTATACTCCACTGTTGGCCTATAAAAACCTCAACTTCAAACACAACGGCACCTATGCCTTGACCAGCCGCTGGCCCTGGATGCTCTACGGCAATGCCGCCCAGCGCACCCAGCCATTAAGCCCCCGGCAGGTCATGGCCGCTGTGGCCTATGTGCCCGGAGAAGGGGTATGCAAGTCCATCTTCAGCGAGCCGGAGTGCAGCTTCTGGTCCTTTGCGCACGCCGATGGATTTGGATTTGACAAAAAAACCCAACTGGGTCAGGACCATGTCACCGATCAACGCATCAATGAACAACTCTCCCGCTTGGCCCTGCAGGCCATGACCCAACACCCCTTTCAATACAGCTTTTTATCCGGATTGGAATGCCTTAAGCCCTTATTCTGGGAATCGACCCAAATTGGTTTTGTGGTCTATCCCTCCTGGCTGAAAAAAATTTACGATATCAAAATTCTGAATAATGGACTGCGCCTGGTCATGGCACTGTTGAGCTTTATCGGCGTTGTCATACTGTTGACATCTCTACGCCGCTCTGCATTGCTGTTCTCAACCGGCCTCATGATTTTGCTGTTTACGGTCTTTCTGTCTTTTATTACAATCTTAAGCCGTTACGCATTTCCGATTGTTCCCTTATATCTGATTTGCATCGCCTGGGCGGCCAATTGCTTGTATACTAACCGACATGCCACCGTTAAACGACCTGTTTAAGCGCCAACCGCGCACCTTTTCCTTTGAGCTTTTTCCGCCCAAAACGCCGGAAGGCCATACCAAACTGCTCAACACCATCTCCGCTTTAAACGAGCTGAAGCCGGATTTCTTCTCCTGCACCTACGGCGCCGGCGGCGGCAGCCGGGGAAAAACCCTGGACATCGTCGAGCATATCGAAAAACAGCACGGCACCGCGGCGGTGGCGCATTTGACCTGCGTGCTGCACACCAAGAACGAAATCAACGGCATTTTAGAAGATATGCGGCGGCGGGGCATCACCAACGTGCTGGCCCTGCGCGGCGATCCGCCGTTGGACAACCTCGGTTGGCAGCCCGGACCGGAAAATTTTCAATACTCTTGCGAATTGGTGAACTTCATCCGCACCAACTTCGGCGCTTCGTTCGGCATTGGGGTGGCCGGATTCCCGGAAGGCCACGCCCTGGCCCCCACCTTGGATTTTGACGCGTCGATCATGAACAAAAAAATCGCCGCCGGAGCGGATTTTGTCATCACCCAGCTGTTTTTCGACAACCGCTGGTATTTCGATTACACCGAACGCTTAAAAAAACTGGGCATCACCGCCCGCGTCATCCCGGGAATTTTGCCCATCACCGATTACGCCGCCCTGCAGCGCTTTTGCACATTGTGCAAGGCCTCCATTCCGCCGGCGGTGCGCGAGATTTTCGAACCGATTGCCGCCGACCCCGAGAAAACCCTGCAGGCCGGCATTGACTTCGCGGTGCGTCAGGGCCGCGAGCTTTTGGACCGGGGCGCGCCGGGCCTGCATTTTTATACCCTCAATAAACTCAAACCCACGGACACCATTGTGCGGCAGCTGCGCGGATGATCGGCAAAACCGGCTCGATTATTCTATTTGCCCTCTGTTTGATCGTCGGCCTGCGCTTGGCGGCCCACAATCCCCTCGAGAATGACGAAATCTACAGCCAACTGCACAGCATCGAAGGGCTCTCCTACGGCCAAATCCTCGCCGGTCAAGTGCCGGAAGGCAACAACTGCCCGCTGTTTTATTCGCTTCAAAAAACGTTCTTAAACGCCCTGCGCTTTACATTGCCGGGACCGTGGGAACCGGAACAGAATATCTGCGATGACCGGGCCCAGATCGTCATGCGCATCTTGCCGATCGTGTGCATGGCCGGGGCCATGGCCCTCATGTGGAATTTCTTTGCCCGGCGGTCGATTATCGCCGCAATTTTAGCCGTGCTCCTGGGTTTGACCTCTCCGCTCATCTGGACCTACTGGGCCCAAGCCCGGCCGTACTCGCTTTGGATGTTATTAACAACGGCGCAACTGATCTTCTTATTAGACAACCAGCCCCGGCGGCTGTTGGTCGTCCATTGGCTGCTGTGCCTGACAACTTCCTTTGGTTTGGTGCAGGCTGTGCTGGCGGCGGTGCTGATGCGCAAAAGAAGGTTCTGGCCTCTGGTTGCCCCGGCGGCGGCCGGGCTTTTTTATCTGCTGCATGCGCCGCACTATCCCTTCCGGGTGCCGGTGACGGCCCCGCTTATTTTCGAAAACTTTTCATTGATCCGCTTATTGGTTTTGGCCGGCTGCGCCGTGCTGTTATGGCGGCTGAATGCATATAGAACCGGCGCAGCCGCATGCACCGGATTGCTGGGATTGACGGTGGTCTTGCTGTTACTTTCGTCGCTGATTATCGGCTACTATGTGCATCAGCACGTGCCGGGCACCCTGGGCTTCGAACTCTCCAGCCGGTATTTCATGTTCTTAACGCCGGTCGGCATCTTCGCTCTTCTGTGCACCTGGCACACCGCCTGGCAAAATACCGACAATGTGTGGCTGAAAATCAACCTCGCCCAATTGCTGGCGGGCGTGCTCATCCTCGACGGGATGCGGGCGTTTGTGGTGGCGCAACGGTTATGGACTTGAAAAAATTCTTAGCTGCGGTGGGTACCACCGCCATCGCCCTGCTTTTGGCCTTGGGGATCAGCCGGGCCGCGGCGCAGCTGCCGCTGAAAATCCTTAACGCCAATCTCGCCTATGCCAATTTCGAAGGATTGTTTGTGCTGGAGCAAGGCGGCCGCACCGCTTGCAGCCGGCATGACTTGAACAAATGGCGGGCCTATTTCAACCAGGTCGTGCATTTACTGCCGGGCATGGCCGAAGCTTGGCACATGCGGGGACTGTGCGAGTTGTATTTGGATGACCGGGCCGCTGCGGTCTCCGATTTGGAGAAAGCCGCGGCCCTTAATCCGCGGTTTTGGGCTTTTCAATATGATTTGGGGATTGTGTATTTACGGCAGAACAACGTCGAGAAAGCGCGGGAATGCTTTCAAAAAGCCCTGGCCACGCCGCCGCAGTTTAACGCGGTGTTTATCAAATCCTCGAAAATTTATGCCGATCTTATCGCCAAGTCCAAGCACACCGATATCGATATCCTGCAGCGCCTGCAGGAGGGTTATCGGCTCAGCTTCGTCGCCGCGCAGTTGACCGCCGGGGCCGAACCCGCCACGGTGTCCGCTCAACTGCCGCTGCGGTTGTTCTAAACAGCAACCACACCGCCAACAGGCAAAACATGCTTAAGAAAGCCCCCACCCACAACCCCGGAGGGCAAAACTGCAGCTGCACCGTATGTGTGCCCGCCGGTATTCTTAAGCCCAGGAATAAATAGTCCGCCGGGAAAACCGGCCAGGGCCGTCCGTCCAACCAGGCCCGCCAGCCGTGTTCGAACCGCTCCGGCACGACCGCAAACACCGGCCGGGCGGAGTCCACTTTAAAACTCAAACGCTCATCATGGTCGCGCTTAAAATCGCTGTAACGGGCCTGACCTTCCCCGGTGATCTGTTCGGCGATCAAACCAAAATCGGCCAAGTCTTCCGGCGTCACATAAACCGCGGCGGAACGCGGCCGCGCAAAAGCTTCGACCAGGGACTTAAAATCCAGCACCTTTAGCTCGTCGGAAAAGTGCACCGCCGGCGGCGGTCGGATGCGTTCATACACATCGAACCGCTCTCCCGAGACCACCCGCTCAAACCCATCCCATGTAAACTTCTTGGCTTTATCGATGATCGTAAAATCGACCGGGAAATATTCGGTCAACGAAGACGGCGCTGCGGAATCAAAGGTGCCAAACCGCGCCCCATTGGCAAAGGAGGATTCCGACAGGTCTTGCCCGCGGCGGTTGAAGAAATAGGTGAATTTCATCAGGCGTTTGGGCGCCACCGCCATCATGCCGCAGGTACCGTCGACGCCGTAGAGCAAATTGTAATTGTCCAACACCCATTCCGGCTCTTCCACAACCGGCAGCATAAACTTGCCCTGCGCCCGGCGGTAATACTCCCGTTCCGGACTGCCCAGTTGGTAATGCTCGATCAAGGTGCGCTTGCCTTTGTCATAACTTTTATAACTGGCCTTGACGCCGGCAAACCCGGCACTCAATAGAATACCGGCCATGATCCAATGCGCAATCCAATGCCGGGGCCGCAGCAGCAGAATGCCGGCCAACAGCAGAGATTGCCCGAATTTCCCCCAGAATTTCAAGTTATGTTCGCTGGCCGGGAAAAAATGCGACAACAGCGCCGAGAACAAAATGAGCATGGCCGTCCATTTATACGGTGCTTCCGCGGTCATAAAAGACACCTTCCATTCGTTGATGATCAAACAGAGGCTTAAGACCACGCAAAAATCAAAGATGTGCAGGCCGTAGCGGAAGGTAAATGACGTCAGCGGTGCAAAAAAACGCTCTAGAACCGGGACATGCTGGGCCAAAAAACCGGCGGCCGGAGGTATGCAGAAAAACGTCAGTGTGGCAATCCACAGCGCATAGACCCACCGTCGTTCTTTGACCTGGACCATGACCTTGCCCCAGTTCATGAGTCCCAAAGCCACGGCGGTCAGCATCAACACGACCAAGACCTTCAAGCCGTTGTTGTTCAAACATGCCACAACAAAAGTCCGCCAACTATCCGGCTGACGGCTGAAAAAAGCAAAATTGTCGATGGGATACTGCCCGCCCAAGCGGGCTGATTCGTTGTGAAAGAATTCATAGGAAGGCACCAGTTGCAAACCGCTGACCGCCAACATTCCCAATCCAAATGCGCCTAAACATCCGGGCCACAGCTTGACCGCCCCCCAACCCCGGGCCTGCACGGCGGCAACCAAAAGAAACAGCGACAACCATATGACGACTTGCGGCAATTGGGTAACACCTTCCCCTAAGAATTGCAACCCCACCAATCCGCCCATGGCCGCGGCGGCAAAAGCCAAAGACCGCCGGGACAGCACGATGGCGGCCCACACCATGGCTGGAAACAGGCCGCAGCCGTACAAAAAGTACGGCGACTCGGTGATCGTTGTGCAGGCCGAAAACGTCAGGCCCATGTAGGCCAGCCCGCCAAAAACCGCCACATACCAGCGGGTCTGCAAAACCTCCCAGAGCAAAACCATCATAAAGAAAAAGCCCAGCATATACGGTTCAATCAGCTTGAACATATAAAACTGGTCATCGTTAAGCACAAAGGCCAAGGCATTGGTGGGATTTAACAGCGGGTAGAGGCCGGTTGTGAATAAACACAACCCCCCGCCCAAATGCCGGGACCATAAACTGAAATCGAACGTCCGCCAGCGATGGGCGATGTCGACGATGACCGGCCAATAATTGTTGCTGAGTTCATTGCGCGGATATCCGTAGGGCGGCTGATCACTGCGCAGGTATAACTGCAGGCCCAACAGCAACGCCAGGGCAAAAGATATAAAGTATTTGTGGCGGGAAGAAACAGCCTTTAGCTCCATGCCACCGATCCTCCGGGCAGGGCTGGAAATGTGTGCGGGTAGAGCACATGGGCCAGGATGCGCATGGACTCCACAATGCGCGGGCCCGGGCGGTTGAAATATTGGTTGCCGTCGGTCAGATAAACGCGGCCCTGACGCACCGCCTTAAGCTTCGACCACCCCGGCTGTTTAACGAGCAAAGGCATTTCCTGCGTAGTGCGGGCGATGTCCCAGCCGCAGGGCATGACCACAATCACATCCGGATCTTTGCGGGTCAGCTCTTCGAAGGTCATCCAGGGCGAATGTTGGCCGGCCTGACCAAAACAATTCTGCGCGCCCAGCATGGCCACCAGTTCCGGCACCCAATTGCCCGCGGCCATCAAAGGTTCGATCCATTCGATGGAAGCGACCGACGGGGGATTGGCAAGGCCTCGGGCCTGGACGGACACCTCGGCCAAATCTTTTTGGCACTGCGCAACCAGGGCCTTTCCCCTCTGCGGCGCCCCCAAAGCATCCGCCACTTGTTGGATGCCTTTGAAAATGTCGTTCAAATCATTCGGGTGCAGGGCCACGATCTTGACCGAGTGCCCCAGCCAATCGCAGGTGGCCGCCTCCACATCCTTAAGGCTGACCGCGCAGACTTCGCAGTGGTCTTGGGTCACAATCACGTCAGGTTTCAAATCTTTTAATCGCTGCGCATCGACTTTGTACACCGACAGCGAATCCCGCACGATGGCTTTGACTCGGTCGTCGATTTCGCGGCTGCTGCCATGAATGTTGAATTTCGGTTCGGAACAAGCGGGCAGAGAATGCACGGATGGCGGAAAATCGCATTCATGCGACCGGCCGACGAGTGAAGATTCGAAGCCCAAGGCGCAGACGATTTCCGTGGCACTGGCGATTAGCGAAACAATGCGCATTAAGAAACGGCGGCGGGCGCCGCGGTCAAGAGGTCCTGATACCAAAACCCGGTCCGGCCGGTTTGGTATTGGCGGTGCACAACTTCACCCAGTTCAAAAGCAACCGGGGCGCTGAAAATCGGCCCGTCGAAAACAAAGGAATGGTATTCACCGTTTTCCCCGCAAGGATCGACATTGTCCGGCAGGTCTTTGAGCAGTTGCTCGTCGATCAATCGGCCCGCGAAGGAACGTTCCAGCACGCGCTCATCCACACACACCAAGACCGCTTTAAATCCCAGATCGATAAACTCGCGCACCAAATCCGCGGAAGGTTCTTTCCAAATCGGAAAGACTCCCTGCATAGGCACCCGGACCAGCTGGCGTTCGCGGTAAGCTTTCAAATCTTCCAGAAAAATATCGCCGAAAATGGAGTAATCGATACCTTCGGCTTTAAACGCGGACAGGGTTTGCAGCATCATGCGGTCGTAGGTGTCCATGTCCGGCATTTCCGGCATGAGGAGAGTATGCAGAGGGATGCCGATCGAAGCGGCTTGGCGGCGCAGCAATTCCAGACGCACGCCGTGCATGGAAATGCGGCCGTACTTTTCGTTCACCGAAGTCACCAGATATCGCGGGTCATACTCCTTGGCCTGCAACAGACGGTAAAGGGCCAAGGCGGAATCCTTGCCACCGCTCCAGTTGAAAATGGCTGCGCGCATGCCAAGGATTATATCAAATGTTCAACTCTTATAAACCACATTTATCAACCGCCGACCGGCCAAATATCTTTGCAGATTGCGGGCAAAAAACCGACCGGCAAACTGCTGTTCATGTTTATGTCCGGCGGCGATGTGCTGGGTCAAAAACAAACCGGGCGTGCGCCATAAGCGGCTGTTGGCCAGCAAAGGTTCCTGCCGGGTGACATCCAAAATGGCGGCTTTGATATTACCGGCCTTTAAACATTGCAGCAAGGCGGCCTCATCGACGGTCATCCCCCGCCCCACATTCATAAAGACCGCTTGCCTGTTAAGGCAATCGAAAAATTCCCGGTCGCACAATCCCGCCGTTTCCGCTGATGCCGGCAGGGCATTGATCACAATTTCAGCTCTCGGCAATCTCGACAAAAGGGCTTTGCGGCCGACGATGACCCGCGCCCCGTTAAAAGGCCGGCGCGCCCGCCGTAAAACCGTGATGGGATTTTTAAAAGCTTTTAAATGTCCAACCAGATGACGGACGATCGGGCCGGCGCCCAAAATCAAGACCGGCTTTCCAACCAGACAATCCGCCTGGCCGCGGATGGACCAGCGCCGCCACGAGCGCTCGTGTTGCGCCGCAAACGCCGCCCATAACCCGCGGTAAAAAGCCAGCAAACACCCCACCGCCCATTCCGCCACCGCCGGCGCGGCCACACCGGAGAGGTTGGTTAAAGTCACCTGTTTACATTTCGGATAGGCACTGTGATCGACGGAATCCAACTGCACCCAGCGGACGTTGGAGGCATCTAAAATAGACGCCTGCTTCAACCCATCCGGCACGCCGCCGAACACAATTTCGCATTCCAAAAATTTGGCCGCCGCATCGCATAAAATATACCGCTCTTCCTTGATCCCCTCAAGGTCCAACGCTGCTTTGACGATGGTAAACGGCACCCGGGTCCAAATTTTAACGGGCCGCGGCATATTCACTCAAATTTTGGTTTTCCGCCGCGTCCCACAAAGTTTGGAATATTGGGCCGGTCGATCCCACCAAGGTCACTTCCCTCGGTTTGGTATGCAGATCGGTCATGCCCATCGTTCCCATGGTGGCGGTCAGTTCCGCCCGCACATTCTCGAACACGTGGGCCACACCTTCAGCTCCGTTATAGATGAGGCCATAAATCGCCAGCCGGCCGAGGGCAACCAGGTCCGCTCCCAGCATCATAGCCATGAGCACTTCCGCACCCCGCCGCACCCCGCCGTCGAATATGACCGGCAGACCGGCGGTTTTGCAGAGAGGCCCCAAACGGGTCAGCGCATCCAGGGCCGAACCGCTGTAATCCAACATCCGTCCGCCGTGGTTCGATATCCAGACCGCGTCGATGTTGTACTTAACGCACTGCCGCACATCCTGTTCACTGGCCACCCCTTTGATGACAACCGGCAGGTGCGTATACGAACGGATTTTATCCACCTCTTGCCAGTCCAGGGCCGGGATCCTCTGGGGAGCGGGATTAACATGAACCTGACGCCGTCCATGCTGACGGTAGTCATAGCCGTTCATGGCCAGGCGTTCGCGCTGCGGATTGTAGGCGGTGTCGACGGTGATGACGATGGCTTTATACCCAAGCGCCTCCGCCCATTGCACGCGCTCCTTCACCCATAGGTCATCGCCGTGAAAATACAGCTGAAAGAACATCGGGGCTTGGCCCTGCGCCATGATTTCATCGATGGCGAAACGCGCCACCCCGCTGACCGTCCCCAGAACGCCGGTTTGGGAAAGGCCTTGGGCCCATGCCAACTCGCCGTCTTCATGGAACAAGGTCAAATGTCCGACGGGCGCGGCCATGACCGGCATGGGCAGGTCCATCCCTAGAAATCGCACGGCGGTATCGATGCGGCTAACGTCTTTAAGAACCCGCGGGACCAGGGCCCAATTCTGAAAAGCCCCGCGGTTGCGGCGGGCGGCAATTTCATCATTGGCCCCTCCGGTCAAAAAGTGCCAGGCATTGCTGTCGGCTTTTTTTCTGGCTTCGATGAGGATTTGCAGGTTGGTCATGACCGGCCTTTCTGTGGAAGGTGATGATCGCACCGGACCAAGGCATTCGGGCTAATTGACCTTTAGGCCAACATTACCGCTGCCAGACAGCCTCCGAATCGCACGGAACTTTCCCTTTTATCCGGTAAGACGAGATATGGTGTGAATCAGCTTAAAACTTAACTTTAACCCCGCCTAAAGCATTGCGGCCCGGGGCCGGATAATATCCGACGTTGCCGGAGAAGATCGACAAAACACCGTAGGCGTTATACTTCTCGTTGAAAATATTGCGCAGACTCAGCCAGAGCTCCACATTTTTGTACGTATAACTGGCGCTCCAGTCGACCGGATAATAGCGTTTGAGTTTGGGACTGGTGTTGCTCTGGTCGCTGATGGCAAACTGCTCACCGGTATAATTGACTGACATGGTTGTACTAAATTGATTGAATGGCCTCAACGTGACGCCGGCATTGGCCAATTGCTCCGGAACACCAGGAATCTCATTGCCGGCGAAGCTGCCGCCTTTAAAACGAGCTTCCTGCACGGTGAAATTGGCAAACGGTTTAACTTTTCCGTCGAGTAAATCCAATGCGCCTTCTAACTCCACACCGTAATGGCGGGTGCGGGCATTGTAATTACCAACTAAAAACGCAAAAGGATCCAAATAGATCTCATTTTTATACTGGACAAAGAAAACATTGGCTCCTAATTCAAGGTCTTTTATGGTGTGGTCTTTAATCCCAATTTCATAATGATTTCCCTCTTGATAAGTCAAAGCCGGATTAATGCCGCCGTTTAACCCAAAACCAAAGTTAAAGAAATTCTGGAAAAATTCGTCAATAGCTGGCAGCCGGTAGGAATGCTCGTAATCGAAATACACTTTAGAATCGGGGTTATATTTATATCCCAGGCCTCCCTCAAACCCTTGAACGGTCGGCCCTTTTTCGAATTTGCCGGGAATGACCTGCTTTTGGTCGAACACATAATCGGCCCAGGAGCCCCGCGCCCCGGCGTTCATCAGCCATTTTTCATCCAGTTCCAATTCATCCAAGAGGTAGACGCCGTGGGTGACTTTGCTGGAATACACCAGATCTTCCGGCGTGCCGACGGTACCGCTGGCCCGGCGGTTTTTGGCGTAAAAATAGTCATAACCGGCCGTGGCTTTATTGGTGAGATTGGAATTGAGCGGAGTCGAGATGACGACCTTCGGTTGGAATTCATAAGAATTGATTTCATTAACGGTCTCGAACACCGAGCCCACACCGGTCTGGAACTTTTGCAGGCGCTTGCGCTCGGTCGTCAATATGGAGAATTCCCCATCGCTGTTGCCGGCGGTGAATTTCAGTTTCGGGGTGATGTCGAAATGCGAGTCGGACGTCCAGCCGTGATCGCCGTTGAGCGATGCCCTCACGCCGGCGCGGCCGACCTGGGCGATATTGCTCAAAAACAGCGCCCCCGGCAATTCATAACTGTCCAAGTGGTAGCCCTGCACGAAATCGACGCTGAAATCCTCCGTCGGGTGAAAGCCCAAACGGGTATTGAAGTCGTGGTCCCAGTAATCGCTGTTGGCCCGAAACCCGGTTGTGGCCTCGTGGCTGTAATCGAAATGGTAATCGGTCTTGGCCGTGCCGCCGTCCAATTGGAACCCCTGTTTTTGGGTTTGGTAGCTGCCCCACTCCTCGGAGACAGTCACGGTCGGTTTGGTGTCAGGCTTGCTCTTTTTGGTGATGATGTTGATGACCCCGCCGTTGGCGTTGTCGCCGTAGATGACCGCCCCCGACCCGCGGATGATTTCGATGCGCTCGACCATCGAAGGGTCGACCATGGACCAATCCGGTCCTCCGATGTCGATCTGGTTGATGCGCTGACCGTTTAATAACACCAGCACATTGGTGGGGGCTTGTTCGCCGTTGCCGCGGATGTCGACGAGGGAATTCTTGATGTTGCCGTACTGCACGCCGTAAACACCGGCCTCATACCGGATGATTTCCGGCAGGGATTTGCCCGGGTAGGAGGCAATATCGTCGGCGGTGATGATGCTGACCGGACGGGTCATGTTGCCGTAGGTCTGGTCGCTGCGCGAAGCCCGCACGACAACCGTGTTCAAGTCGGTAAAGCTGCCTTCCGGACTGGCGGCGTAGGCGTTGGCGGTCAATACCAAGGTAAGTACTAAGATGCTGCGTCTCATGCGCTCTCCTTAAAATGGAGAAACCCTCAACCGTTGCCACAAGGCAAAGATTGAGGGTCTCCCGTCTGACTGACTCAATATATGGGTTTTACCTCCGTCTGGCGCGGCGGTAGAACAAAATACCAATCAGGTGTTCGGACTTTGACCGTAGCGGGACTGTTCCTGAATTGCGCAGGAATTTCCCCAACTGGTATGTTATTTGAAGAAGAGCGTTAAATCAAACGCGCCAAAGCCGTGCCCTGGCTGCGCTTTGCAATCCATTCATAACCGGCGTACAGCACCAAACTGTAGGCCACGGTGCTGGCCAAGGTGGTCTTAAAAAACGGAATGGCCATGATGAAGCATTCGTTCAAACCGGCCATGGTGTGCGGATACAGCGGGCTTAACCAGGCGCCCACGTTGGTGACCACGAAAAAGAGGATGGCCGACCACAGGCTGCCGGCCGTGACGGTGACGAAATTCTTACGGTCCTTCAGCCACAGGCCGATGGCGCTGATGGCGATCATGCTGCCCCAGGTGTAGAACATGGTGTCGTGGAAACCTAAAATCAGATCGGTGGCAATCATGGTGGCGACCGGTACGACCAGAGCCTGGGTGCGGTTGAGATACATCCCGGCGAACATGGCCACGGCCAAAATGGCGGTGAATTGCGAGGCGTGCGGAAGCAAACGTGTTCCAATACCTAATAAGATCAGTGCGATGGCTAACATGGAAGTTACTATAGCAAAATTTTTTTGGCTGACAAGGATTATTTTCCGGTCTTTTTCTTTAAGTATTCGTAATAGGCCAGTGTCAGCCCATAAATCGTCCAAATCGGAATGGCGGTGTACGGGACTTCGAAAATGAGCAAAAAGTTGGCGGCGACAAACCAATCGACCAGGATGGCGCACAAACCGATGCCGACCAGCGACCTGCGCCGCAGGAAAAACCGCACCATAAGCACCAGATAATAGAACAGCGCCGCCACAATCAACAGACCCGCCACTCCGCCCCGGTAAATCATATTGAAGTAGGAATTGTGCGCGCCGATCCAACCGTTGTAGTGCCATTCGGTCGTGCCCCAGTCCATGATTTCCAAACTTCTGGACCGCAGCGGCCGTCCGAAGCTAAAGCCAACCGGCCAAGCATCCTTGTGGTCCAGCATCTCCTGCCCCATGTCGTGCCAGATAAGCAAACGAAACAAAATGTTGGTATAAGCGCGGTCTACCGGCCGTTCGCAATCGACCTCACAGGCATCTGAATCTTTGGGCACCGGCGGCGGTGGAGGCTCTTCCTTCATGACATTGGATCGCTCGACCGGAGCCGGAACCACGGCCGGCTCAGCGACAGCTTGAGGCTGAGTACCGGCGGTCTCTGCTGAAGCCGGGACAGCGCTGGGCGCTTGCGGAGGCGGCGTTTGCTCGTCCGGCAAACTCCCCCACATGTTCCCTCGCGGGGTATAGGTCGGTGTTGAAACCGGGGCCGAAGGTTGCGGTTGGGCGGCGACCGGAACATCTTTGACCGGTGCCGCAATCACATTTTCAGTCTTCTCCAGCCGTTGTATCCCGGCGGTCAGAATCCGGTGGGCAACCGGCGGTTTTTCCTTGGCTCCGACCATCATTTCATTCGATTTGAACAAAATGGTCGACAGATTCCGGGGGCGGAAGGTCTTTTCTTTGTCGTGGATTTCCTGACGGTATTTGACATACAACCGGTGAATTTCAGGAACATCGAAGGACGTGGCAAAGGCCGTGTTCTTATTAAAATGCGCCCTTTCCAGCACATTGGGATCCTAAGCTTAGAATTCCACGTGGACAAGTTGTCGCG
>JADMIO011507039.1_pt1 | contig 50952 bp, 50 predicted proteins | sample 8958161 | NCBI WGS metagenome assembly JADMIO01 (sample SAMN16585339, study PRJNA669376) | soil metagenome | isolation source: Crop rotation soil | place: USA: Cullars Rotation, Alabama | collected 2011 | reverse complement strand
GTGACGAGCTCGAGGTTGCCGCCGTAGAGTCGGCCCTCGGCGACGGTGGACGCGCCGATCGAGGCGAGCCCGACGAGCGGCTCGCCCACGCCGCCCTCGAGGAGCGCGAAGAGGGCCGCGACGTCTGCATCCGGGAGCTCGCCGAGCTGGGTGGCGACCGGACCGTGGATGCTGGCCACCCCGGCGCGCGCGGCATAGGCGTGGAGCGCGGTGATGTCGGAGAAGCCGACCATCGGCTTCGGGTGCGCGCGCAGGAGCTCGGGGTCGAGCTGGGCGAGGTAGCGCATGACGCCATAGCCGCCGCGCGCGCACACGATCGCGCGGATGCCGTCATCGAGGATCGCACGTTCGAGCTCGTCGCGGCGCGCCGCATCGTCGCCGGCGAGGTAGCCCTGCCGCTCGAAGATGCGGCGTGACCATTTCACGTCGTAGCGTGACGCGAGCCGCGTGTATCCGGCGGTGAGGCGCGGCTCGGGGACCGGCCCGGCGGGCGCGATGAGGGCCACCCGGTCACCCGGAGCCAGAGGGGGGACCACGATGCGTGCTGCCTGCGCGACCACGACGTCATCAAAGCATGCCCGCCCGCGGGAGCGCCATCCTCCACCGCGAGATCGCGTCGACCGCGGTATACTCCGTCGGCATGGCCGTGGCCTCTCGATCCAGGCGTCCGCGGATCGGGCGGGTCGGGCTCTGGGTCGCCTGTGTGGTCGGCGCCTGCGCAGGGCAGCCGACGAGCGTGCGGCTCGATGTTTCGGTGGGCGCGGGCGCGGCGGCGCCGAGCAGCTTGCACATCGACGTGTACGGCGAGCGACGCGCGCTCGTGCTCGCGCAGCCCCTGTCGCCTCCCACCTTGCCGGGGGCGCTGCTCGTGCGGCTGTCGGATGACGATCAGCGCGTGCGCTTCGTCGTGAGCGGCGCGGGCGGTGGCCCGGTCGGCGCGGGCTCGATCGCGGCGATCGCGCACCAGCAGACCTCGCTGTCGATCGTCCTGTCCGCTTCGCTGCCCGACCGCGACGCGGATGGAGTCCCCGATGGGGTCGACGACTGCCCCGATCAGCCCAACGCCGATCAGGCCGACGCCGATGGAGATGGACGAGGCGACGCCTGCGCGGGGAGCGGCGCTGTCGTCACCTCGGTGGCGTTCGCCAGCGCGCCCGTCGAGCACGGGGTCACGAAGCTGGGCGTCGATCTACCCTCGACCCTCGCCGCGGGCGATCGACTCGTGCTCGGCGTCTACGCCTCGGGGCTGGCCGCGACGGTGCCGACCCCGTCGGGCTGGACGTCGTACGGGGCGCTGGCGAGCCCCGAGGGTTTTCGTGCCGCGTGCTTCCTCAAGACCGCCGCCGCCGGCGATCAACACGTGGACATCCTTTTCTCGGAGGCCACCAATGCGTCGCTGGTGCTCGGCGTCTATCGCGGTGCCGCGAACACCACACCCGCCGCCGCCGATCCGACGAGCGTGTCCGGGAGCGTCACCGGCAGCGAGATCCGGTTCGCTGCCACGGCGCCGACGGGCAGCTCCGCGAACGGCCGGCTGATCGGGCTCGGCTTCTACGACAGCGGCGAGGGCGAGAGCTGGCAGCCGATCAGCGGATGGATGAAGCAGGCCGACACCGGCGCGCTGGTCCTGTACGAGGCACCGGTGGGCGGCGTCGGAACGAGCGGGGCGATCAGCCTGCCGGCGACCTACCACAGCGGGCAGGGCACCGGCGGCGCGACGCTGCTGTTCGCGCTCACGCCCTGACGCGCGAACGTCCCGGCCTCAGCGCGCGAACGGATCGACCGTCCCGCCGCCCCGGAGCGTTTGCTTCACCGCGGCCGGCCGCGCGCTCGGTCTGGGTCGTTTCTTCGCCGGCGCTGCATGCGTCGGTCGCTGTCGCAGCGCGACCAGGAGCTCGCGATCCTGATCGAGCGTGACGCGCGCGCGATACACGTCGTAGCCGTTCGCGGTCAGCGTCACCTGCTGCTCGGTGTCCCTCCGTGGCAGCGTGAGGACCAGCGGCGTCATCCCGCGACTGGCGCGCTCGCCTTCGAGCTGGACCACGGCCCCCGATGGTTGTGACTGCACGCGCAGCACCACCTGTGGTGCGATCGTCGGCGCGGGCGTCGCGGCGTCCGAGGTGGCGGCGGCCGGCGGCGGCGCGGCGACGACCGGCGGTGGTGCCGGGACCACGTGATCGTCGGAGGAGGAGCTGCCGTGTGGCCAGGCCGCGATCGTCCCGAGCGCCGCGGCGCTGCCCAGGGCCGCAACGAGGATCCACCGCCGCGATCGATCCGTGGGGCGGAGGGGCGCGTCAGCCAGAAGCGCTGCGGGGGTGGCGCCCGTCGCGATCAGCGCCGAATCCAACGGGGGCTCGGCCTCGAAGAGCTCCCGCATCATCGCCGCGAGCCGCTCGGGCCCGAAGCGCAGCTCGTGCACGACCGCCTCGAGCGCGGCGGCCATGTCGTCGGCGCGCGCGTAGCGATCGTCTGGATCGTCGGCGAGAGCGCGCGCGCAGATCGCGTCGAGCGCGGCGGGCACGTCGGGGCGCAGCGCGGAGGGCGGCGGGATCGGTTGCCCCCGGACGACGAGGCCGCGCTCCGCGGCGAACAGCCGCCGTCCGGTGAGCGCCTCGTGCAACAGCACGCCGGCCGCGAAGATGTCCGCGCGTCCGTCGATGGCCAGGCCCGCGAGCTGCTCCGGCGCCATGTAGGGCTGCTTGCCCTTGATCGTGCCGGCTTCGGTGAGCTCCTCGCGTCGCTCCTGCAAGGCCTTGGCGACGCCGAAGTCGAGCAGCTTGACCGCGCCGGCGGCGCTGACCATGACGTTGCCCGGGCTGATGTCGCGATGCACGAGCCCGAGCGGCGCGCCCTCCCCGTCGACGAGCGCGTGCGCGTAGGCCAGCGCGCGGCACACGTCGCCGATCACCAGCGTGGCCAGCCCTGGATCGAGCGGCCGTTGCTGGCGCAACTGGGCGCGGATGAGGTCGGTGAGGGTCTTGCCGTCGACGAGCTCCATCGCCAGGTAGACGACGCCCTCGACCTCGCCGAAATCGAACACCGACACGATGTTCGGGTGGTGCAGGCGCGCGCAGATCTGCGCCTCCCGCACGAACATCTTTCGAAAATGCGGGTCGGCGCCGTAGTGCGGCAGGATGCGCTTGATCGCCACGCTGCGGTCGAAGTCGTTGGAGACGCGGAGCCGAGCCTTCCACACCTCGGCCATGCCGCCGACTCCGAGTTGCCCGATGAGCTCGTACCGGCCGAAGGACGTGGGCTGCCGACCGTCGCTGACGCTCACTGCGTCCGACTCGCGTCGACGCAGCCGAACGAGACCGACGCGCAGTCGAGCGCAGGCGCCGGGCGGACTCCGAAGTAGATGCCGACGGCGACGCCCGCCAGCACCGCGGCGCTGACCGGGAAGATCCACCAGTGGCGGCGGACGAAGGAGCGCGGCGGCGGCGGGGCGGCCTGCGCCACCGCGGTCGGGACTACCGAGGGAGGCGCCGGCGTGACTGGCTTGGCGGCGATGCGGGCGTCCAGCTCGGCGACGATGCGCGCGACCTCGCGCCGGAGCGGGTCGTCGGGGGGCACCTCCGCGAGGTAGCGACGGTAGGTGTCCCGCGCGTCTTCCTCGCGGCCGAGCGCGCGCTGGCTTTGTCCGATGTTCACGAGGAAGCGCGCGTTGTGCGACAGCGCGTAGCCGGCGTCGAACTCGCGCAAGGCCTCGTCGTAGCGGCCGAGCGTGTAGAGCGCGCGGCCGGCCTCGGAGTGCGCTCGCGCCTGGATGAGCGGGTCCTCGTCGGCGCGCGCGGCGGCGGACAGGAGCGAGACGACGACCAGCGCCACCATCCCGCGGAGGCAGAGCCGCCTGATCACGTGGACTTCTTCCGCGGGCGGGGCAGGCCGTACTCGTCGAGCCGCGCCACCAACGTCCCACGCGAGATGCCGAGGAGCTTGGCGGCCTGCGTCTGGTTCCCCGCGCAGCGATCGAGCGCGTCGAGCACGCGCCTTCGCTCGAGCGCGTGGGCATCGTCCGGCCCGCCCGCGTCCACGAGGACGGTCGAGCCCCGCTTGTCGAGCACGACGTGCTCGGGCCGAAGCTCGTCGTCGCTGCACAGGAGCACCGCGCGCTCGATCACGTTGCGCAGCTCGCGGATGTTTCCCGGCCAGGCATAGCGATGGAGCTCGTCGAGCAGCGCCGCCGACAGCGTCAGCGGAGCACGCTTGAGCTGCTGGCAGGTGCGGCTCATGAACATGCGCGCCAGCGCGTCGATCTCGGTGGTTCGCTCGCGCAGCGGCGGCACCAGGAGCGACATGCCGCTCAAGCGGTAGTAGAGGTCCTGCCGGAAGGTTCCGCGCGCGACCTCCTGCTCGAGGTCGCGGTTCGTTGCGGAGATGAACCGGACGTCGATGGTGCGCGACTTGACCGCGCCAACGCGGGTGATGCGGCGATCGTCGAGGACGCGCAGGAGCTTGACCTGCAGTGCGAGGGGCAGCTCGCCGACCTCGTCGAGGAAGACGCTGCCGCCGTCGGCGGACTCGAGCAGACCCTCCTTGGCGGTGACCGCTCCGGTGAAGGCGCCCTTCTCGTGGCCGAACAGCTCGCTCTCGAGCAGGCTCTCGCTGAGCGCCGCGCAGTGCAGCCGCAGCAAGGGCTTGTCGGCCCGCGGTGACCGACGGTGCAGGGTCTCGGCGAGGACCTCCTTGCCGACGCCCGTCTCGCCGAGCAGGAGCACGCTGATGTTGCCGGCGGCGAGCCGATCGAGGAGGCGGTGCAGCTTCTCCATCGCGCCGTCGGCGACGACCACCGCCGGCTCCGTGGGCTCCGCCGTGCTGCCCCGCACCGCGTGGCCGATCGCGGCGACCAGCGCGTGCGCGGTCCGTCCGTCGCGAGGGTAGCTCGCCACGGTGCCGCGCGCCTCGGCGCCGCGCTCCCGCAGACGCGCCACCAGCGCCTGGAGCACGCTCGCGGCTTCCTCCGCGTTCCGGTCGATGAGGAGCGCCTCGTACTCGTCGGGCGCGTACGCAGCCGCGACGTCCTGTTCTCGCAAACCCTCGGCGAGCGCCTCCTGGGCGACGGTCACGCCCGGCCCACGGACCGAGAGGTGCAGGATCGAGAAGGCCCGCTGGCCGCGACCAGGTCGGCTGCACTCCTCGTCGAGTCGAGCCTCGAAGTACTCGTGGCTCCACAACCGCCACCGCCGGCCGCTGACGAGCGCGCGCTGCACGACGAGCATCACCGAGCCCAGCTCGATGACATCGCCGATCGCAAGCGTCTGCCGGGCTCGGGGGGCGAGGCGTCCGCCTCCTACGTGCGTTCCGTTCGCCGCTCCGAGATCCTCGATCTCGAGGTCCGGACCGAGGTGGAGCGCGGCATGACGTCGTGACACCGAATGATCTTCGAGGCGGATATCGGCGTGATCGGATCGGCCGAGCACGACGACGCCGGACCGGGGCAAGGGGAAGCTGCCGGAGAAGCGCTCGCCCAGCGCGCGTAGCGTCAGGCTCTCGTTGCCGGCGCCGCGGTCCGGCACCGCGGCGGTGGCGACGTCCTCGCCGTACTCGTCGTCGAAGCTCGGCATCCGCGCTCGATCCAGCGTACGGCAGGGGCGCGGGATTGAACAAGTTGTACAGAACAACTTGTTCAATTGAACAATCCGGTGGCGGCGAGCGGCCGATGACTCTGGCAAAAAAACGAGCCATCTCAGGTAGATCGGCCTTTCGGTGACGAGAGGCATACGCGGTGCACTGAGGTCCGGACGAACGACCCACCCAAGGAGTGTTCCATGGCCAAGCCCGAGCCCGCGATGCACCGCTCCTCTTCGATGCGCCTGTGCTGCCTGCTCGTCCTGTCCGTGGCGGTCGGCTGCGCGCCGCCGGAGGACGAAGGCTCGATCGAGCTGGAGGTCGATGCGAGCGCGCTCTCCTCGAGCTTCGCGGTCTCCCCCACGACGGCGCCGCGCGGCGCCAGCGTCGCGGTCAGCGGCGACGGCCTGCGCAGCGGACGCACCTACACGCTCACGCTGGCCCGCACCAAGGTGCTCGCGTTCACGGCGACGGCTTCTCGGTTCGCGGTCCAGCTCACGGTGCCCGCCAGCATCGCGCTCGGTGCGACGATGCTGCGGCTGTACTCGCCGTCGGGTCGCGTGATCGCCTCCTCCGACTTCACGGTCGGGGACGCGGCGCCGGCGCCCGCGCCGAGCCCGACGCCCGACATGGGCACCGCGCCCGACATGGCGCCGGCGCCAACGCCGACGCCCACTCCGAACTCGGGCATTGCGCTGCCCCCGAGCGGCAAGATCGTGTGGGACTGGCAGATCGGCGCGGACGGGGACTCGCACATCGTCGCTCCCGCCGGTGCGCGCCTGATGGACGTCGACGGCTTCGGCACCTCGGCGGCCAAGGTCGCGCAGATGAAGGCGGCCGGCATCTACACCGTCTGTTACATCAACGCGGGCAGCTACCAGCCCGGCTACCCCGACTCGTCGCTATATCCGAGCTACCTCAAGATCCAGGCGGATGCGGACTGGCCCGGCGAGTACTTCCTCGACGTCACCGACGTCTTCAAGCCCGGCTCGGTCCTGGCCTCGATCCTCGATGCGCGCTTCCAGATGTGCAAGGACAAGGGCTTCGACGCGCTCGAGCCGGACAACCTGCAGAACGACGAGAACGTGTCCGGTGGCAAGATCACGACGCAGCAGCAGATCGACTTCAACGGCTGGGTCGCGGATCACGCGCACGCCCACGGCCTGGCTGTCTTCCAGAAGAACGGCCCTGACAAGATCCTGCTCAAGGACAAGACCGGCAAGATGATGGTCGAGAAGTTCGACGGCATCCTCAACGAGGAGTGCCAGCGCTACAGCGAGTGCGGCCCGCTCGCCGAGTACATCAGCCGTGGCAAGCCCGCGCTCGATGTCGAGTACACGGGGACGCTGAACTGCTCGATGGCCTCGTCGCTCGGCGCGACGTTCATCAAGCGGGATCTCGACCTCGTCGGACCGAACGACAGCGGCTACCTCCGCGTGGTGTGCCCGTAGCCGCCGCGCCCCGCTACTGCGCGCAGGGCCCGATCACGGCAAGATCGGGCCGGCTCCTGGCCATGTCCTCGCCGCCGCCGCCGCCGTCGCTGCTGCTGCCCATGTCGGACGTGCCGTTGACGTTGCTCTGCGCGATGAAGGCAGCCAGCGCGGCGTCGTCGCCGTTGAAGTAGTCGGTGTCGACGCTGCCGCTGACGCCCGACACGGTACCGCTGGAGGAGTTCTGCCAGAATGCCCAGCGCGTCCATCCGTCGGGCACCATCGGACACATGGTCGTGTAGTTGGGGACCCACAGCGGGTAGCTCGAGAAGTGCATCATGGTCGTGGTCGCCAGGTTGTTGCCGGTGTAGACGATCGCGCGCCGGCCGAGGCGGGACTCGATGCGATCGAGCCAGGTCTGCGCGGCCGCGACCACCACGCTGTCGCTGACGCCGTCGGTGAGCTCGAGGTCCAGCACCGGCGGCAGATCACCGGCGCCGAGCCCGCCGAACATGGCGAGGCGATCGATGACGAGGTCGGCCTGCGCGGTGGCGTCCTTGCTGGCGCGGAAGAACTGGTAGCTGCCGCGCACCAGACCCGCGGCCTTCATCGCGGGCCAGTTGGCGCCGAACTGCGCGTCGATGCTCGACAGCCCGTCGGAGATCCGGGCGAACGCGAAGCTCATGCCCGCCGATTTGACCTGGGCCCAGTCGACGGTCGACTGGTAGGTCGAGACATCGATGCCGCGCACGGTCGCGCCGTCGGCGCAGATGCGGATCTCCGAGGTCGAGGCGCACGGCGCCTGGTCGGGGCCGCAGGCAGCGCCCAGCAAGGCTGTGGCGACGAGGACGTGTGTGGACGGTCGCACCTAGCGACCCATCATCGTCTTCTTCGGGCGCCGCTTGCGCTTGCCCCCGCCGCCTTCGTCGGGTGAGGGCGGCTCCGACGGCGGACCGGCCGTGACCGCCTCGGGGACGGCCTCGGGCACCGCCTCGCTGCTCGCGGCGGCGAGGGCCTCCGCCGGCGGAGGAGTGGGCGTGGTCTGCTCCGCCTCGATGGCCTGCGGCGCCGCGCCGGCCCGGACGCCTTCGGGCAGCACCCAGCAGCCCGGCGAGAGCCCCTCGTCGACACGGGTCACACGATGAGCGGCGCCGTCGATCTCGATCTGGGTGCCGACCGGCAGCGGCTCCGCGAAAGGAACGAAGCGACCGACCGCCGCGTCGCTGCGTGCTGCGTCGACCTCGTTCTGGGTGACGAGCATCCCGAAGTAACGGACCTCAGCCATCTCCTCACGGTATCAGAGGCGTGACCAAAGCGACAACGCGAACGCAGAGCTACAGCGGTTCGTGAAGCGACGTTCACAGGGGTGCGGGGCCTCGCGCGAGGGAAACGCGCGACGGCACCGCGCGCCTTCGAGATCACTCGATCATTTTCGACGAGCGCAGCAGCGCGCCTGCGGCTCGCCGGTGGCACGGGCTCTGCTGAAGACGACCGCAAACATCGTTGCAATGCCCCTGGAGGAATCCGATGCGGTCCATCTTGGCAGTGCTCCCTTTGCTCACGCTCGTCGCGGCCTGCCACGGCCATCGCGAAGGGGCGCGGGGGTACACGTACTGTGACGCGACCGGCTGCTATCTCTGCGACGAGAACGGCTGCGGTGGCGTGCGCGGCGGGCCGCAGGGCGGCGGGGGCGGCTCCTGCTTCCTCGACGAGGACTGCGCCTTCGGTACGTTCTGCCATCCCGATTCCCACCTCTGCCTGCCGAGCCGCACCTGCGCGACCTCGGTGGACTGCGGGGCGGGCATGATCTGCGACGATCGTCACACCTGCGTCCCCGGCCCCGACTCCTGCTCGAGCAGCAACGACTGCGCGGCCGGCTGTTACTGCTCGAGCGGCCATTGCGAGGAGACCGGCCTGTGCGTCGGTGCGCAGGACTGCACGCAGTACGGCAGCGGCTTCGTGTGCGATCGCGGGACCTGCGTCCCCGGCAGCAGCGGGCCGTGCGCCACCAACGTCGATTGCTCGTCCGGCAACGTGTGTGTCGACGGGAGCTGCGTGGCGGACGGCGGCGCGCAGGGTTGCACGAAGGACGCGCAGTGCGGGACCGCCGGGAAGTGCGTGGGTGGGCTCTGCCAGACGTCGTGCGCCGGCGGCGAGCCCTGCGGCACCGGCGCGCAGTGCGACGGCGCCACCTGCGTGCCCGCGCCCGCGCCGATCAGCGGCGGCTGCGTCTACAACACCGACTGCTCCGCGGGCCAGACCTGCATCAACGGCTACTGCCACGCGGGCTGCACGCAGGCCGGCGACTGCACCGGCGGGGACGTCTGCCTCGACAACGTCTGTCAGCCCAACACCGCGCGACAGGCCGCCTGCACCGGCAACGCGAGCTGTGAGCTCGGCCTCGAGTGCGTCGATGCGCTCTGCCGCGCGAGCTGCTGGACCAGCGCCGACTGCGGCTTCTGCGGCTCGAGCGGCACGCAGTGCGTCGACGGGTATTGCGAGTAACGGGACCGTCAGGATCTCGCACAGTGGGGACGACCTAACCCAGTATTTTGAGGAGGACCCCCACCTACATCGGTGTCGCTCTCGTACCTGCTGCTACTGATTCGCCATTCCTTCTGAGCGCCTAGCAATTCTCTGCGGAAGCATCCGACCGGCCAGCACGTAGGCACATGTGCTGCACATCCGTCGGCCGGGACGAGCTGTCGCCGCGCCCCGTGGAGAAGGACTCGCTGGAATGAACAGCTTCGAATCCGATACGAGCGTGGAACGGGGGGTCGAGAACAGGTGGCAGCGCTCGCCGGTGGAGGCGGTGCCCGCCTTCCTGGCCGACGATGTTCCCACCTCCCGGATGATCCGGCTGTGGCTGGTGGGCGGCCGCTACGAGCTCAACCAGCAGCTCTCCGCGGGCGGCATGGGCCGCGTCTACCACGCGACACACCGCGACCTGGGCCGGCCGTTCGCGCTCAAGCTCATGCTCGAGGGGCGGCGGGCCCGACAGGAGAGCCGCGAGCGGTTCTTCGTCGAGGCGCGGCTCGCGTCTTCTCTCTGCCACCCGAACATCGTCTCGGTCACCGACTTCGGCCTCGACGAGCAGCACGGGTGCTACATCGTCATGGAGCTCCTGGAGGGGGACACGGTGCGCGGCCGCCTGAGCGAGGCGGTGTTCGGCTCGCGCCTGGCCTTCGACGTCGTCGATCAGCTGACGGGAGCCGTGCGCTACATGCACGCCCGCGGCATCGTTCATGGCGACATCAAGCCGGAGAACGTCTTTCTCTCGCGCGTCGAGGGCGAGCCTCGCCGCAAGAACGTCGTCAAGCTCCTCGACTTCGGGCTGTCGTTCCGCTCCGGAGGTGCGCCCGAGCAGAAGCTCGGCGGTACGCCGCCCTACCTGGCCCCCGAGCGTCTGCAGGGCGCGCCGCCTTCGCCGTCCTGCGACGTCTACTCGCTCGGCGCGTTGCTGTACGAGATGCTGACGGGCAAGCCCATCTACACCGGCACCGTCGCGCAGGTCATGGAGCGCTCCATCGTGGGCCCGATGCCCAAGCCGCCCTCGCAGCTCTCCTCGCACCCGATCGACGACCGGATGGACGCGCTCGTCCTGCGGGCGATCGATCGCGATCCCGCCCGCCGGCATCCCACCGCCGAGGCCTTCCACTTCGAGCTGCGCACGATCATGAACATGAACGGGCTGCGCGTGCGCAAGCATCCGCGCCTGCCCAAGGCGACGGGAACGCGGACCCGGGATGCGGTGACGGCGGCGCTCGACGCCGCCAACCGCGGCGACCTCGCGGAGGTCAAGCGCATCCTCACCGACGCGCAGTCGCGCATGGATACCGTGGGCGCGCTGACCGCGATCCAGGATGGCGACGTGAACGAGGTCCGCGGCCCGAGCCACGACATCGACGGGGAGTAGCGCCTCTCCCTGGACCGGCCGCGCCCGGCGAGGCTAGGGTATCGCCATGTCGGTGGGCGGATGAAGCAGGGTGACCTGGGGGTCGCGGTCGATCTCGTCGTGTTCACCGTCGACGAGGGCGAGCTGCGGGTGGTGCTCATCCGGATGAAGCGGGCGCCGTTCGCGGGCCGCTGGGCGATCCCGGGCGGCCGCATCGGCGAGGACGAGACCGTGGAGGCGGCCGCCGAGCGCGAGCTGCGCGAGAAGACCTCGCTCACGGACGTCTACCTCGAGCAGCTCTACACGTTCTCCGAGCCCGGACGCGATCCGCAGGCCCGCTGCGTCTCGGTGGCCCACATGGCGCTGGTCCCGCCCACGGCGACTTTGCGTACCACCGACAAATACGATGGCATCGGTTGGTTCCCCGCGCTGCGGCCGCCGCCCCTGGCCTTCGACCACAAGCGGATCCTGGCGTACGCGGTGCGGCGCCTGCGCGACAAGCTGGCCTACTCGAACGTCGCCTACAGCCTCTTGCCGCGCGCGTTCTCGCTCGGAGAGCTCCAGCGGGTCTACGAGGTCATTCTCGACGAGAAGCTCGACCCGCGGAACTTCCAGCGCCGGGTGCTCCAGCTCGGGATGGTCGAGGCTACGGGCGAGGTGCGGAGCGGCGAGCGACACCGGCCCGCGCGCTTGTACCGTTTCCACGCGCGCCGTCTCGAGCCGCTCGCCGTTCGGCCTTGACATAGTTAACGTCGTTCGTACAATAAGTGTCAGGAGCCGCCGATGAGCCAAGCGACCCTGACCGTCGATGCCTATCAGCTGACGACGCTTCTGGCCCACGCCGACGCGGACCGCCTGTCGCAGGCGGTGGAGATGGGCTTCTTCTTCCGCAAGCTCCCCGTGAGACGGGGCTACGTGGTGGCCTGCGGGCAGCGCTCCATCGTCGAGCACGCACAGGCGATGCGCCTCACTCCCGCCGAGCTCGACGCGCTCGGCACCCACCCGACGCTCGGTCCACGCCTCCTGGCTCGGCCGCGGGTGCGAGACGAGCTGGCGGCGCTGGACGGCTTCGTGGGCGAGATCGATGCGGTTCCCGAGGGCACCCCGGTCTTCGCGGGGCCGGGCCATCGCAGCGACGGATCGCCGCTGCTCATCGACGGGCGGCCGGTCACGTTGTACACGCCGCTCCTGCACGTCCGGTGCAGCCTGACCCTGGCCAAGCTGATCGAGACCCCGTGGCTGTCCCGGCTCAACCATCAGTCGATGATCGCGTCCAAGGCGGCGCGGGTGGTCGAGGCCGCGGGTGGCAAGCCCGTCTACGAGCTGGGCTGCCGCCGCACGCAGACCGACGCCGCGCTCGACGCCGCATGGGCCGCTGCCGTCGCCGGGTGCGCGGGCACCTCGAACGTCGCCGCCTGGATGCGCCACGGCATCCCCGCGGTGGGCACGATGGATCACTTCTACGTTCAGGCGGCCGAGGAGCCGGGGATCTCCGTCGACGAGAGCGAGCGGCGCGCGTTCGCGGCCTTCGATCGGGTCTACGGGCGGGATGCGGTCTACCTCGTCGACACCTACGACACCGCGCGCGGGATCAGGAACGCCGTGCACGCGTCGGAGGGACGCCTCGGCGGCATCCGCATCGACTCCGACGTCACGCCGGCCACCGTCGAGGCGGCGCGCGCGCTCCTGCGATCCCTCGGGTGCGGCGAGGCGCGCATCCTCGTCAGCGATGGGCTCGACGAAGATCGCGTGGCGCGCCTCGCGGGCGCGGACGGCTTCGGCGTCGGCGAGCAGATCACCTGCAGCCCCGACGCTGCCGCGGGCGTGGGCGCGGTGGCGAAGCTCACGGTAAATGGGTACGGTCGCGCCACGATGAAGATCGCGCGCGGCAGCGGCAAGATGACCCTTCCCGGCCGCCTGGCCGCGCACCGCTACCCGGATCACGATCTCGTCTCGCTCGCCGATGAGCCGGTGCCGGCGGGGGGCCGCCCGCTGCTGCAGCCTCTGTGGCGGGGCCGCCAGGCGATCGGCCCCGTCGACGGCAAGACCGCGCTCTCGATCGCCCGCGAGACCGCGGCCGAGGAGCGTCGCCGCCTGCCCGAGGCGGTGCGGCGGCTCGTCGATCCGGCGCCCTGGCCGCTCGTCGCCTCCGACGCGCTCGTCGATCTCGTCGCGGCGCGCCTGCGGGAGGCCGCGTGAGGCTGGTCCGCATCGCGCTCGCCAACGTCGACACCACCGTCGGGGCGATCGAGTCGAACCTCCACAAGGCCCTCGCGCTGCTGCCCCGCGTCGCGGCCGAGGAAGCCACGGTGGTCGCGTTCCCGGAGCAGCTCCTGTCGGGCTACCCGCCCGAGGATCTCGTCCAGTGGCGGAGCTTCGTCAGCGCGCAGCGACGCGCGCTCGACGCGTTCGCGCGCGCCACCGCCGATCTCGCGATCGTCGCGGTCCTCGGCGTGACGGTGCGCCGCGGCGACGGCCTCTACAACTGCGCGGCCCTCGTGCACCGCGGGCGCGTGCACGGCCTCTGCCCGAAAGAGAAGCTCCCCACCTACAACGTCTTCTACGAGGGACGCACGCTCAGCCCCGGCCTGGCGGGCCTGTACGAGGAGCTCGACGGGGTGCCGTTCGGCGACCTGGTCTTCGACCTCGACTTCGGCCGCATGGCCATCGAGGTGTGCGAGGACCTGTGGTCTCCCGACGGGCCCATGCGCCGCCGTTCCTACGCGGGCGCCGAGCTCGTCGTGAACATCTCCGCCTCGCCGTTTCGAGTGGGCATCCATGACACGCGCCGCGAGATGATCGCCACTCGCGCAGGCGACAACCAGGTCGTGGTCGCCTACACGAATCTCGTCGGTGCCAACGACGGCCTCATCTTCGACGGCGGCGGCTTCGTGGCCCAGAACGGGCGCGTCGTCTTGAACGCGCCCCGCTTCCACGAGGGCCTGAGCGCGGTCACGGTCGATCTCGATCGCACCGCGCGCCTGCGGGCGGAGAACACCACGTGGCGGACCGATCAAGCGGCCGCCTGCGACGAGACCCGAGGCGTGCGCGTGGTGCGCGTGCCGGGCGCCACCGAACGGCGCGGCCTGGCCTATCCCATCCCCGCCCACCGCAGTTTCTTCCTGCCGCCCCCCGCGGTGCCCGCGATCTCGGCCCAGGCGAGCTTCTGCGAGGATCTGCTCGATGCGCTGGCGCTCGGCGTGGGCGGCTACTTCGAGAAAGTCGGCGCCTTCCGCACGATCGGCGTCGCGCTCTCGGGCGGACGCGACAGCCTGCTGACGCTGCTCATCGCCCGGCGCTACATCGATCGCCGCTGGCCGGAGCTCGATCAGGCGGGGCGCGACCAGAAGGCGCGGCTGCACCTGCGGGCCTTCTTCATGCCGAGCCGCTTCTCGTCGGACGCGACGCGCGCCGCTGCGGTGGCGACGGCGAAGGAGCTCGCCGTGCCGCTCGAGATCGTGGACATCGACGAGGCCGTCGCGCTCGAGCTCGCCGCGGTCGAGGCCATGCTCCAGCCCGGCGAGACCTTGACCGCGATGGCCAAGCAGAACGTGCAGGCGCGCGTGCGCGCGGTGCGGATGTGGACCTGGTCGAACGTCGCCGCCGGCCTGTTTCTGCAGACCTCGAACATGAGCGAGAAGGCCGTCGGCTACTCCACGATCGGCGGCGACTCCGAGGGCGCGCTCGCGGTGGTGGCGAACCTTCCGAAGACCGTCGTCAACTACCTGCTCGATTACCTGCTCGAGACCACGGGCTCGGAGGCCATCCGCCTCACACTCGAGAAGCCCGCCTCGGCCGAGCTGGCGCCCGATCAGGAAGACGAGCGCGACCTCATGCCCTTCCCCGTGCTCGATGCCTGCTTCGCGCTCTACGCCGGCGAGAAGATGCACCCGAACGAGGTCGCCGAGGTCCTGCTGCGGCTGTTCCCCGAGCACGAGCCCGAGCGCCTGCGCGGCTGGGCCGCGCGCTTCGCACGGCTCTTCTCGGCGTCGATCTACAAATGGGCCCAGGCGCCGATCAGCCTGCACGTCGGAAACCTCGACCTCGAGCGCGAGCGCGCGCTCCAGCTCCCCGTCGTCCAGAAGAGCGAGTGGTGAGATCGCGCACATGTCGCACCTTGCTGCGTCCGGTGCGATCGCGCGACACTGCGGGTCTAGCTTGAGGTCGACGATGCACCGGTCCCTTCGCACCCTGCTCGCATGCCTGGTTCCGCTCGGAGCGCTCGAGCTCGCCGCCTGCTGCGGCGATACCGATGCGCTGCTCAAGGTCCACGTCGTGGATGGCGACACGGGCGGCGCGCTCGCCATGCCCGTCGTCAGCAGCGACGGGGACACCCTGGGCTGCGCGGACGACAACAACGTCTTCTTCTCGGCGCCCGGCTCGATCGACGATGGCGGCACGTTCGTCGGTCCGCCCGGCGGCGACGCGGGCGTGCCCCCGCCTCCCAAGACGCACTGGTGTGAGACCTGGGCCGGCTACGTGGCCGCCGGTCAGCGCACCGTCAAGGTGGTCGCGAGCGGCTACTTCCCGACCGAGGTGCAAGTCGACCTCGGCTCCGAGGGGAGCTCGCTGGCCTGCCCCAGCCCCACCGACGCGGAGATCACCGTCGCGTTGTATCCGCGCCCGCAGTAGCGCCCGCTTCCGCACAGGCCGGGACTTTATCGACGCCACCTTTGTGGCGTACCGTGACGGCCCATGCGCATCCCTTCACGAGGTCCTCGATGCTGAGCCTCTTCGCCGCCGCCCTCGTGGCGTTGCGCGGCAAGGACGACGTCGCCGCTTTACTCGATAAGATCCGCGCGGGTGACCGTGTGGCGATGCGTGCGCTCCACGAACGGATCGCGGCGCCCGCGCTGGCGGTGGCGATGCGCATCCTGGGAGAACGAGCGGCGGCCGAGGACGTGCTGCAGGACGCCCTGGTCTATGTGTGGCAGCGGTGCGATCAGTTCGATCCGACACGCGGCAGCGGACGTACATGGGTATTGGCCACCGTGCGCAACCGGGCGATCGACCAGCTCCGGCGGCGTGCGGTGAGCTGGCGGACGACGATGCGCGCGGCGGCCGAGGAACGGACCCGGGAGGCGACCATGAGCCCCACCCCGCTCAACGAGATCGAGCGCCGTCAGGATCACCTCATCGTACAGCAGGCCCTGAGTCGGCTGGGTGAGGAGCAGCGACGTGTGCTCGAGATGTCCTACTTCGAGGGCCTCTCGCACAGCGAGATCGCCGAGGTCCTCGGAGAGCCGCTCGGCACCATCAAGAGCCGCGTCCGCGCCGCGATGCAGAAGCTCGCCCAACTCGTCCCGTCCGCGGAGGCCGTGTCGTGAACTGCACACAGTTCAAGGAGCAGGTCGGGGCCTACGCGATCGGCGCGCTCGACCCCGACGAGCACGCGGCCTGCGATCGACACCTCGAGGAGGACAAGCACGAGGGCTGTCTCGCGGCCCTCAGCGAGGCGAACGAAGCCGCCGTCCTCCTGGCCCGGGCCCTGCCCCCGCTGAACCCGTCGGACACGGTGTGGGCCGCGGTCGAGCAGCGCACCGCCGTCGCGCGACGTCCGCCGGCGACCCTGGGCTGGATGGGCTGGGCCGCCGCCGCGGCCATGCTCCTGGCGCTCGTGTGGGTCGCCCGCGACCGACAGCGCATCCAAGGGGAGCTCGCGCAGGCGAGCACGCAGCGCGGTGCCGACGCCGCCGATCGCGCGGCCTGCGCAAAGGAGCTGGCCGAGGCCCGCGCCGACACCCGCGCCGCGCGCCTGGCGCTCGAGATGCTGCCGCGGAGCGAGAGCCGACTGATCGCGCTGGCACCGCAAGGCGACGCCGCCGCCACCGCCAAGGTGATCCTCGATCCGAGCGATCATCGGGCCTTCCTCGTCGGCAAGGGCATGAACGCGCCGAGCGGCAAGGACTACGAGCTGTGGTTGATCCGGGGCGACAAGAAGATCGCCGCCGGGCTCCTCCGCGGCGATCCGGATCCCAATGCCCCGCTCGTCGCCGCCATCGACTCCCGCCTCCTCGCCGGCGCGCCCCCGGATGCCATCGCGGTCACGCTCGAGCCGACGGGCGGGGGCAGCTCGCCGACGGGGCCCATCGTGCTCGTCGGTAAGATCTGAACGTGGATCGCCGCGCGCTGCTCATCGCGTGCGTGCTCGGCGCGCTGACTGGCTGTCGCACGCGATCGGAGAAACACGTCGACGCCGGCGGAGCGCCGCGTGGTGGCGACATCCAGCCGACCTACCCCAAGAGCAGTGGGCCCGTCTCTCCTCTCGCCACGCGGCTGTGCCGGATCATGCACGGCCACGCGGCCGACCGGCGCGCCGAGTGCTGTCACGGTCGGCCAAGCGTGATCGTCGATCGCGTGATCGCCGAATGCGAACGGAACCTGAACGGCGCATTGAGCAGCAAGGCGATCGAGATCGACCTCGCCGCGCTCGATGGATGCGAAGCCGATCTCAAGGCGCGTCTCGCAGGCTGCGACTGGGTCGGACCCCTGCCGCCCGCATCGCCCGCCCGATGCGCCAGCGCGCTTCGAGGCCTCGTGAAGGCGGGCGCGCCCTGCCGCTCCTCGCTCGAATGCGAGGGCGTGCTGCGCTGCGAAGGCGCGGGCCCGACCGAGGCCGGGCGCTGTGCGCCTGCGGGACAGCTCGGCCATGCCTGCCGGACCGCCGTCGATCCGCTGGCCTCGTTCGTGGGCGACGAGACGCTGGAGGTGACCCACCCCGAGTGTCGGGGCTGGTGCGAGCGGCACCGCTGCGTGGGCTTCGTCGCCGAGGCACAGGCCTGCACGAGCCCTTCCCAGTGCGGGCCCGACCGACACTGCGCCGATCGCCGCTGCGTCGCAGGTGCGCGGGCCGAAGAGGGCGGCGCCTGCACAGGCGGCGGCTGCGCGGACGGCACCCGGTGCCACCAGGGACGCTGCATCCGGCCGCACGCCGACGGCGCGTGCACCTCGGACTTCGAGTGCGCGGGCGCGTGCGTCAAGCAGCTCGGCGCGGCCGAGGGCCGGTGCGCGATGGACTGCACCCGGAGCTGAAGAGCCCCTGATGCGCCGGGTGCTGCACCTCGACATGCCTCGCGCCCTGACCACCACGGTGCGCGCGTTCGATCTCCGCGCCGCGCGGCGCCTGGCGCAAAAAGGCATCGAGCTCGATCACGCCGATCTCAACACGCGGTTCTGGGCCTTCGCGCTCGCGGCGGGCGGCGCGACGGTGGGGCTCGAGGCGCTGTTCACGCCGGATCGCGAGGTGGTGAGCTCGATCAAGCGCGCGCTCGAGCAGCTCGACGGCGGCGCGCTCGGAAGGATGAAGCTCGGCCCGGCCGGCCCCTCGTTCGGCGCGCCGCGGTCGAGCGGGGCGATCGCAGCGGCGGTCGCGGACCCACCGCTTGCGGCGTTCCTCAAGCGCTGGCTCGACAGCCTCGCGCCTGCGCTCGGGCTCGACGAGGAAGCCCTGCAGGTCGTGTCGCTCGGCGTGGAGTCGGCCGACACGCTGGTCTTCGCCTGCGCCCTGGTCCCCGCGCTGCGGGAGCGGCTCGGGGAGCGCGTGCGGATCGTGCTCGGCAAGCACAGCTACGAGAACTTCTCGCTCAGCCTGCGCGAGGAGCAGCTCAAGCGTGGCGATCACCTGCGCCGCTGGTTCGACGCGATCGTGTTCCACGAGGAGCAGTTCGCCGACACGCTCGCGGCGATCTGCGGCGGGCTGCCGGCGCGGCCGATCGCCGAGCCCGGGCTGCCACCGCGGAGCTACCTGCGCAGCCTCGCCGTCTCGATCGATCGGGCCCCGGTGTTCATGCCGCTGTCGCGCAACCGCTGCTACTTCGCGCGCTGTGCGTTCTGCGTGCAGATCGAGCGGCACCTCCCGGATCACCGCTACGACGATCGCGAGGAGCTCGATGCCGCGATGGACGAGCTGGTCGCCTGGGCCGACGCGGGAGCGACCCATGTGGTCTTCAGCGACGAGGCGGTCAGCCCAGCGCTGCTGCGCCGGCTCTGCGATCGGCTGGAGCAGCGCCCGCTCGGGCTCCGCTGGTCGGTGCGCGTCATCGCCGACACGAGCTTCGATCGGAGCCTCATCGCGCGCATGCGGCGGAGCGGATGCGCCGAGGTGCTGTTCGGCCTCGAGACCGTGTCGCCCGAGACCGCAGCGGCGATGGGGAAGGTCTCGGCCACGGCGACGGAGGAGGCGATCGAGGCGCTGCTCCGAGCCTTCGTAGCCGAGGGCATCGGCATCTTCCTCAACTTCATCTACGCGTTTCCCACCGAGTCCGACGCCGAGTTCGAGAGGCGGAGCTTCGCCTTCTGGCTCCGCATGCGCGACGTGTTGCCGGGCGTGACGCCGCAGTTCAACCGGTTCGGCCTCTTCGACGGCACCGCGATGCAGCGCGCGCCCGAGCGCTACGGCCTGCGCTCGGTCGAGCAGCTCGCGTCCGCGGACGATCTCGCGAGCACGCTCGATTACGAGGACCGCTTCGGGCGCCGGGGCAACGACCCCTGGAGCGTGGAGTACTTCGCGGCCAGCCTCGGCATGTCCCCGGCCGGTCTGGCTCGGCTCGCGGCGCACCGGGGCATGGCGTTCGTCGAGATCCTCGCGCAGCTCAACTACGGGTCGTTCGGCCTCCTGCACAAAGCGAAGTCCGGCCAGGAGCTCGTGCGCCTGGTACTGTCCGGGGGGACGAGCCCATGATCGAACACCTCATCGTCGGCAGCGGCGGATACATCGGCAGGAACCTCGCCCAGGCGCTCCGGGGGCAACGGGTGGCCTCGATCTCGCGCTCCGTCGAGCCATCCGACGACGCCTACCGCGTCGATCTGTCGGCAGAACCCCTTTCGCCGGACCACCCGATCTTCCGGCTGCGCCCGCGCCAGGTGTACCTGCTGGCGCGGCCGGCGACGGTCGAGTACACGCCGAACCGCACCTTCCACGACAACCTCCAGCGCCTCCTCCTGGCCTGGTGCAGCGGCAAGGAGCTGGAGCGCGTGCACCTCGCGAGCACCACGCTGGTCTATTCCGGGGACGAGCCGATCCCGCCCAGCGCCGCGCAGGCGCGCACCCAGCCGCTCGGCGCCTACGAGTACTGGAAGCTAGAGCTCGAGCTGTTCCTCGGCTACCTGTCGGCCGCCGTGAACACCGAGGTCGACTACTTCATCTGGCGCCTGCCGCTCGTGTTCGGTGGCGAGGCCGATCTGGGCGACGTGCAGACGCAGTTCATCTATCGCTGGATCGACGATCACCGCCAGGGGCTCACCTGGCCCGAGCCCTGGGAGGCAGAAGCCCGGTTCGGCACCTCGTGGGTCTATCTGCCGGACTTCGTGGCGCTCTTGCAGCGCCTCGAGCCGGGTCAGGGCGGGCTGCACGTCCGCCACGCCGCGTCGGGCTTCTTCAGCTACGCCGAGCTGCGCACGATCTTGCGCCGGCGGTTCCCCGGCGCGACGCGCGAACGCCTGCACCTGCACCGCACCCGCTTCGAGATCGGCGATGAAGCCGGGCTGCCCGCACGCGAGCTGGCCGAGCGCATCGACGCGATGCTCGACGCCCACGGCGTGACCAGGCCGTCGCTGGACACCCGCGAAACCGCCGGGTAACCTGATCCGAGCGGGTGACCATGAGCGACAGGCGCAATGCTCAAGGCGACTTCGGACATCGCGACGCGCAACACGCCCCGCAGCACGAGGCCGACGACCATTCGGACTTCGTCACGCGGGTCGATCGCGGCAGCCTCGGCAAGGTCTCTCAGCAGTGGGTCATCATCCAGCGCGCGGTCCAGCAGACCTCGGAGCTGCTCGACCTCGGGAGCGCGTGGAACCCGCTCAACCACCTCCACGCGCACCAGCGCGCCGACGAGTTCGTGCGCCAGGTGGACGCCTACCACCACAGCCACAATCCGAACCGCGCGGCTGGCGAGCACATGGCCGCGGTGCTCAGCCACACGCATCACTACTACTTCCGCGACGTGCGGGACCAGTCCGAGCGCGAGTACGTCGACCGGCTGCTGCGCGCGCGTCTCGACGCGGAGTGGGCGGCCAACGAGCGCCTGCCCGAGCACCATCCGTGGCGGCACGGACAGGTGCCGCCGTGGTCCTACGAGAACCTGCTCTACCGCCGCTATGGCGTGTTCATGGAGAACGATCCGATGCGGACGCCGACCTCGCTGCTCGGCGTCCGGGGCTGAGACGCCGACCCGCTACAGGCGATCGAAGCCGGGGTTGAGCCGCGCGGCTTCGGCGAGCAGTCGGTTGCCGTCGGCGGTCTTGCCGAGCGCGAGCTCGATCGCGCCGGCGTGCTGCAGGAGGCGCGCATCCCGCGTGCCGAGCCTCCGGGCGCGTGCGCTGGCGGCGCGAGCCTCGGGGAGCTTGCCGGCGCGGAACAGCGCCCAGGCGTACGCGTCCTCGGTGTACAGATCGCGCCGGCGGCGAAGCTCCTCCTCCGCGAGCGCCAGCGCCTTCTGCGGCTCCTTCTCCTTGGTCGCGTAGTACAGGGCCAGCGTGCGCGGATCGGTCGCGCCGGTGGTCTCCACGAGCGCGTAGGCCTTGGCAGCACCGGTGGGGTCGCCGGCCGCCTGGCGCGCATCGCCCAGGAGCCACGCGGTCTCGACGAGGGGGCTGTGCTCGTAGGCTCGCTCGAAGAGCGGCACGGCCTCCGGCGCCCGCCCACGCGCCAGCGCGATCTTCGCCTTGCCGACGAGCGCGGCGGGATAGTCGGGCCGCGTGGTGAGGGCCATGTCGTAGCCCGCGAGCGCACCGTCGTGGTCGCCCTCGTGCCAGAAGTACTGCGCGGCCTGGCACAGCGCCCAGGCGCGGCTCTCTGCGTCGCCGGCCGCGTCGATGGCGTGACGGATGATCTTGCGGGCGCCGTCGACGTCGCCCTGGAGCCAGCGCAGGTACGAGGCCCGCGAATACGAGGGTAAGGCCGGCTTGAGCGAGACCATCTTCTGCGCGGCGGCCATCGCCTCGTCGTAGCGGCCCAGCTCGAGGTTCGCATCGCTGAGCGAGCCGAGCGCGGTCACGTCGTCGGAATCGCGGCGCAGGATGTCCTCGGCGACGGTCCGCGCCGCCTCGAACTCGTGCTGGTTGAGCAGCACCATCGCGTGGACGTTGAGCGCCAGCGTGGAGCCGGGCTCGAGCCGCAGCGCGAAGGCCGCGGCCGCGTCGGCGTTGGAGTAGAACCCCGGATCGCTCGACTCCCTGGCCTTGCGGATCCAGGCGTGCGCGAGGCGGACCCAGGAGTCGAGCTTCTTGGGATCGCGGCCGACGCGATCTTGCATCTGGACGATCAGGCGGTCGACGGGCGTATCGCCGCCCTGCGGCCGCATCATCGCCAGGCCTCGCTCGACGGAGACCGCTTCCTCCGCCGGGCGGTTCCCCACCGCGACGGCGCGTCGGGAGGACGCGCCGTCGCAGGCGGGCAGGAACAGCAGGAGCGCGACCGTGACGTGACGGTGGACTGCGCGCATGGGTCGGCTCCTACTCGGTTAGGGCGTGGGCTTGCCGTGACCCTGGTCGTACCCGCGCCAGGGGAGAGGCAGGTACGGGATCGAGGTCAGGTAGTTGGCGTCGTTGTGGTCGACGCCGTCGGAGACGTTGACCATGCCCTTGGCGAGGATCACGGACAGGAGGACGTCGGTGACATCGGCGCCTTCCTTGTTCGCCGCGGGACCGGGGATGGGCCTGCCGTTGGGGAACCCCGAGTCGACGGCCAGGTCGACGCGGAGCACGTCGCCGATCTTCGTGAAGGCGTGCGCGTTGGCCGACGGGATGTTCGTCAGGCTGATGATGTCGAGGATGTCGGTGCGGTTCGACTTGAACGGGGTCGGATCGGCGCCGAGGGCGGCATAGATGCCCACCGCCTCCGCGTCACGCACCACGACGGGGTTGAGGAAGTACGCCCCGAAGTTGGTGACGTCGTTCGCCGGGATGCTGCGGTTGTACTTGTCCTTGTCCTGGAGGCCGATGATCGCCTCGTTGACGAGGGGGAGGCCCAGGCGGGAGACCTGCACCCAGTCGCCCTGGTAGTCGTCGGCGAGGTTGCGGTAGAGAACGCGGACCTGACGGCGGCTCGCGGTGGCCCAGATGCCGAGCGTGGTGGCGTTGCCGGGGCTGCTCCCCGGCGCGGCGCCGGTGCCGGTCAGCTTGGTCGTCGGGATGTCGAGCGCGATCGCGTGGCAGTTGTACCCGGACACGCCGTCTTGCGCGGTGCCCTTGGCGCGGAGCTGGGCCGCGTCGAACACGCCGCCGAGGTCGACGTAGAAGCCGTCGTCGCGCGGACCCGCCCAGACCTTGCCCTCGCCGCCCATGTCCTTGACGAAGGTGGCGGCGAACGCGTCGTCGTAGGTCGTGCTGGCGTTGCCGGGCGCCTGGAAGTTCTTGAACGTGAACGGACCGATGTTCGGCGGCGCCACGGGGACGTTGCTGGCGATCACGGTCTCCTTGAGGTTGTTGCCGTTGCCGGGGCCGGTGCGCTCGACCTTTGTCACCGTGTAGGTCTGCGTCTGGCCCGAGAGCTGGCTGAAGAACTCCTTGCCGCCGCCCGGCGCGAGCGCGAGGTTCGCGGCGTCGACCTGCGCGATCTTGCTGGTCTGGAAACGGATCCGGTAGACGAGGTCGTCGGCGAGGCTGTCGCCGCGCGCGATGTGGATCTCGTAGCGCACGTCGTCGGAGAACTTGTGGAAGTTCGGTCCGCCCGAGGGCTCCTCGAGCGGGTTGTACGCGGCCACCACGTGCAAGGTGTCGTGGCTGCCGGGCGTGACCCAGGCCCAGAGGTCGGTGTTGTCGGCGGTCGGATCCTCGGTGATGGCAGGCGCTTCGCGGTGGCTCGATGCGTTCACGACGGCGGGCGCCGAGAGCGTTCCCAGGGCGGCGAGGGCGCCTCCGAGGAGCAGGGTCGATCGTTTCATGGTGGCCTCGATGGTTTTGCGGTTCATTACTTGAGCTCCACTCGGAACACGATGCCGCCCGACGCGGCGCCGGCGGTGCTGTCTGCCCACGAGAAGACGTTCTTCTCGCGCGCGCGGTGGAGACCGGCGGAGTTGACGCTGCCTTCGATGCCCTTGTTGAACGTGGCGATCTCTCCGCTCGTGACGTTGATCGAGTAAACGATCGCGAAGCCCGTCACCGGATCGATCCCGGAGACCAGGACCGACGACTCGTCGAGCGGCAGGGCCACGCCGGCCGGGTAGCCGACGCCGAGCCCACCGACGAGCTGCGTCGCCGAGCCGCCGTGAACGTGGAGGACCTGGGCGGATCCGCCGTCGTTGCCGCTGGTGTCCACGACGTAGGCGTCGCCGTCCTTGGTGACGGCGACACCGCTCGGATCGTGGAACGGAGCGCCCTTGGCGATGACGGTGAGCGTCCCGCCGGCCGCGGGGACCTTGAACAGACCGGGCTGCCCGTCCGCGGGATCGACGCCCGTGAAGTACAGCTCGTCGGGCTTGCCATCGGAGCCGGCCTGGACGTACAGGCTGCGCGGTCGGCTGCCCAGCGTCCCTGCCACCGACGCCGGCGTGCCGCCGCTCGCCGCCACCGAGAAGAGCTGGCCCGTCTCCAGATTGGGCCCCTCGCTGCCGGGGTCGCTGACGTACAGCGTCTGATCATCGCGGCTGATCGCGATGCCGAACGGAGAGACCAGCGGCGCGCCGGTGGCCACGGCCGTGACGCTGCCGCCCGCCGCCGCGACGCGATAGATCCCGGAGGCCTCGCTGTCACCGCCCGCCTTGGCGGTGAAGAAGAACGTGGTGCCGTCACTGGTGGGGACGGCGTCGCTCGGCCGGCTGAAATCCCCCGTGGTGGCCGCTGGAGCCGCCAGGAACTCGGTGGGAGCCGAGTCGCCCGAGCAGGCACCGCCCAGCGCCCCACACAACAACCCTGTCATCCATGTTCGCCTGTCTATGCGAGGTCGGTGTTTCATAGGTCCTCCGTGCGTTGAAGTACGGCGGTGGAGCTGATCCGGATTGCGGCCGTGATCAGACCCCCGATCAACCGGAGGAGCAACAAAACCCAACCAAAGCAGGTGTTTGGATGAGGAGCGGGCTCAGGCGCCCTGGCTGCGCACCCAGCGGAAGGGGCGTAGCCGCGCCAGGACCTCGGCGGGGAGCGGCCCCTCGTCCCCGGCGGCGGTGTTCTCGTCGACCTGCTGGTCGGAGCGCATGCCGGGGATGACGGTCGAGACCGCGGGGTGGGAGAGACAGAAGCGCAGCGCGCCCCGCGCCATCGTGCCCGCGGCCTTCTCGACGATCGGGCGCATCTTCTCGACCGCGTCGACGGTGCGCGTGAGGAGCTCGCCCGCGTAGTAGGTGCTGCGGAAGTCGCCCTCGGGGAACTTCGTGTCGTGGCGCAGCTTGCCGGTCAGGCTGCTCTCGTCGAACGGCACCCGGGCCACGACGCCGACGTGGTGCTCGAGGCAGGCCGGGAACAGCTCGTCCTCGGGCGACTGATCGAACAGGTTGTAGATCACCTGCACCGACTCGATGAGACCGGCGCGCACCAGGCGCAGCGCGCTGTTCGGCTGGTGCGAGTTGATGGAGACGCCGGCGTGCCGGATCTTGCCGGCGCGCTTGAGCTCGTCGAACGCCGCCGCCCACTCGCCGGTGTCGGTCCAGGCGTCGGCCCAGACGTGGAGCTGCAGCAGATCGATCGTCTCGAGCCCGAGGTTGCGGAGGCTCTTTTCACACGAGGTCACGATCCAGTCGCGCGGGAAGACGTCGTCGGCCTTCGCGTCGGCCGGCGCGGGCCACTGGAAGGTCTTGGGCGGGACCTTCGAGGCGACGTAGATGGGCGTGCCGCCGCCTCGGCGCTCGCGGACGATCTCACCGACGAGCTTCTCCGAGTGTCCCTGTCCGTAGACGAGCGCGGTGTCGATGAAGTTGACCCCACGTTCGATCGCACGCCGGAGCGCGCGACGTGAATCCTCGTCGCGCGCTCCGCCCCACATGAAGCCGCCGAGCGCCCAGGCGCCGAAGCCGATCTCGGAGACCGACAGACCCGTAGAACCGAGAGTGCGATGTCGCATCACGGCTAACGTGCTACGGGCGGGCCCGCGAGGGAAGAGCTCAGCGTTGCGCCATGAACTGCTCGACGATCTGGAACGTGTGCGCGACGCTGGGCCGCTCGCGGAGGCGGCCGAAGTAGGCCATCAGGTTCGCGTGCTTGTCGAACGGGCGGACCATGCGCGCGATGCCGAGCGCCGAAGCCGCGGCGCAGTCGCCGATCGAGAAGGCGTCGCCGAGCACCCAGGTCTTCTTGGCGAGGTAGTGATCGTACAGCGCATAGGTCTTGTCGAGGCGCTTCTCGGCGGATTCGACGCCCATCGCGTCGCGCTTCTCGGCGGGGCGGCGCCCGTCGAAGAAGATCTTCACGGCGGGCTCGGTGATGTACCAGTCCGCGATGCGATCCTGAGAGCGCGCCTGCCGCGACAGCTCCGGATCCTGTGGGACGAGGCGCGTGGCGCCGGGAGCGTACTGGTCGAGGTACTCGATGATCATCGACGATTCGGGCACGCTCCAGTCGCGGGCGTCGTCGCGCAAGAAGGGCACCTTGCCGAACGGGTTCACCTTCTCGTAGGCCGCGCGAGCGTCGGCATCCCCGAGGTTGACGAGCTCGAGGTCGCACTTCGCGTTCTTCTCGTGCACCGCGATGAGGACCTTCTGGGAGTAGGGCGAGATGGGCGAGTAATAGAGCTTCATGATCGGTCTCCAGGGTTGGCCAGGTTGAGCTTCGGGAGGTGAGTCGCGCGCCGCCCGCCGGCGTTACACGCCGTGGTAAGAAAGTGTGTGGCCGAGGCGGACCGAGCGGGGATCCTGGCCGAGCCGTCGGTCCGCGAGCTCGAGCCCGTGCTCTATCGGTTCGCGCTGCGCGCCACGCGCGACCGCGAGCTGGCCAAGGATCTCACCCAGGAGGCGCTGCTCGCCGTCGTGGCCCAGGCGGAGAGCTTCGCGGGACGCTCGTCGCTGCGTACCTGGGCCATCGGGATCCTGTCGCACAAGGTCATCGACCACTTTCGTCGGCGAGGGACCAACCTCGTCGACGAGTCCAACGACGCGGATCTCCTGGCCGCGCCCTCGGCCGAGGACGTGGAGCGGGTGGTCGCCGCCCGCCAGGAGCTCGCCGCGGTGGAGCGCGCCCTCGGGCGGCTCACGGAGGGCGAGCGCATGGCGGTCATCCTCGTGGACGTCGAGCAGCTCGAGCGCGAAGAATGTTGTAGCGCCCTGGGCGTGAGCGCGACTCATCTACGGGTGCTACTCCACCGAGGCCGCAACCGCCTGCGCAGGATGCTCGAGCATGGCCGATAGGTTCTGTCGCAAGCAGCGGGAATACTTCTCCGACGTGGTCGACGGCAGGCCGATCCCGTTCTGGCGCGCCCTGCTCGTGCGCTGCCACCTGACGATCTGTCCCCCCTGCAAGCGCATCCGCGCCTCGCTCGAGGCCACCCGCGCGGCGCTCGGCGACCTGCGGGATTCGGACCCCGACGTTCCCTGAGCCCCCGCTTGATCGCCGCGCGCCGCCGGGCTAAGTCCATGAACCATGGGAATGGTCACTGATCGCATCCGCACCCTCGTCGGGGACGCGCTGGCGTCCGAGCGCTTCGATGGTGTCGGGCCCCTCCGCAAGACCCGTCAGCTCCTCGGCACCGCCAACGATCTCGCCGGCCGGCCCTTCTGCACCGCCGCCGAGCTGGCCGAGTCCCGCCGCGGCGACGACGGCCCGAGCGCGCCGGCCGCGCGAGAGGCGGCCCCGGTGGTGGTCTACTTCGACGGAAAAGACCACCGCACCAAGACCAAGGTCGAGGAGCTGCTGCAGGCACGCGGCATCGTCTTCCGCGTGCTCGACGTGAGCGAGGACGAGGCCACCCGCTCGTTCGCCACCACCGCGGCCAAGGCCACGGAGTTCCCGCTCGTCTTCATCGCGGGCAGCGCCGTCGGGGGCCTGCACGAGCTGATGCAGCTCGACGTCAACGGCGAGCTCAAGCGCCGCGTCTTCGGTGCGTAGCTCGATCGGCCGGGTATAGTTCCCGACCATGCCGAACCTGGAGCTCGTCAAGAAGACCGACGTCTCGAGCTTTCGTAAGATCGCGATCGGGACCTGGCGCACCGCCTACGATCCGTCGGTCTACGGGACGATGGACATCCGCATGGACGAGGCGATGAAGTACATCGCCGCGTTTCGCGCGAAGACCGGCAAGCGCGTCACCGTCTCTCACCTCATGGCGAAGGCCATGGGGGCCGTGTTCGTCGAGGTCCCGGACGCCAACGCCATCCTGCGCTGGAACCGCGTGTACCTGAGAAAGCGCATCGGCGCCTTCTTCCAGGTGGTCATGACCGACGAGGGCGCGGGCAAGACGGATCTGTCGGGCGCGACCCTCTACGACATCGAGCAGAAGTCGCTGGTGCAGATCCACGACGAGTTCGCCGCGAAGGTGGAGAAGGTGCGGGCCCGCAAGGACGAGGCGCTCGAGGCCACGCGCAAGACGTTCCTGTCGATCCCCTACTTCTTCCTCAACACGTTCCTCCGGCTCCTCGGCTTCTTCAGCTTCACCCTCAACCTCGATCTGCGCTGGGCGGGGATCCCGAGCGATCCGTTCGGCTCCTGCATGATCACGAACGTCGGCTCGCTGGGGCTCGACACAGCCTACGTGCCGCTCGTGCCTTACTCGCGGGTCGCGATCCTGCTGGCCGTCGGTGCCGTGAAGGATTCGCCCATCGTCGACGACGGTCAGGTCAAGGTCGGCAAGACCATGAGCATCAACGCCACGTTCGATCATCGCTTCATCGACGGCTTCCACGCTGCGGTCATGTCCAAGGTCCTGCGCCGCTGGCTGGAGAATCCGTTCGAGCACTTCGACAAGATCGCGGACCTGCCCGCGGCGAGCGTGTCTGCGTGAAGCACGGCGTCGCGTTCCTGGTGATGCTGTTTTCGGTGCAGGCCGAGGCCGCGCCCGATCCCGCCCGCTTCCTGTGGCGCGCGCTCTCGGAGCGAGGTGCCTACGCGCGCGCGGTGCGCCTCGCCGACGAGGTCGGCGCGCGGCTGGCCGGCTCTCCGGCGGCCGAGCGCGCGGTGGCCTGGGCGCTCGCGGAGATGAAGGCGATCGGGCTCGAGAATGTCCGCACCGAGCCGGTCACCGTCGAGGCCTGGAGCCGTGGCGCCGACGATCGCGTCGAGCTCGTCGCACCGTACAAGCGGCGCCTCCGCGCGCTCGCGCTGGGGCGGAGCCCGGGCACGGTGGCGGGAGGCGTGTCGGCCGAGGTGATCGAGGTGAGCTCGTTCGAGGCGCTCCGCAAGCTCGACGTGCGCGGGAAGATCGTCTTCTTCAACCACGCGATGCGCCGCTCACGTGACTTCGAGCAGTACGGCACCGTCGGCGAGCTCCGGTTCCAGGGCGCGATCGAGGCCGGCCGCGCAGGCGCCGTCGCAGCCCTGGTCCGCTCGGTCGGCACGGGCAGCCACCGCCTGCCGCACACCGGTGCGACGGGCTACGACCCGAAGGTCGCGGCGATCCCGTTCGCGGCGCTCGCCGCCGAGGACGCCGAGCTCCTCCATCGCGCCCTCGGGCGCGGCAAGGCGCAGGTCGCGTTGAACCTGGGCTGCGGCATGCGCGGGCCGATCAAGTCGTCGAACGTCGTCGGCGAGCTGCGCGGCCGCGGCAAGCCCGACGAGATCGTCCTCCTCGGCGCGCACCTCGACTCCTGGGACGTGGGCGATGGCGCGCTCGACGACGGCGCCGGTGTGGGCATCGTGCTCGAGACCGCGCGGCTGCTCAAGGAGCTGCGCCCGCAGCGCACCGTTCGCATCGTGCTCTACATGAACGAGGAGTACGGGCTATCGGGAGCCAAGGCCTACGCCGTCGCCCACGCCGCCGAGCTGCCCCGTCACATCGCGGCCATGGAGTCCGACTCCGGCGCGGGCGTGCCGCTGGGCTTCGCGATGCCGGGCATCGAGGCTGCGCGATCGATCGTGAGGGGGCTGGCGCGTCCGCTGGCGGCGCTGGGCTCGAGCGAGGTCACCGCCGCCGACGAGATCGGCGCCGACCTCATCCCGGTGCACCAGGCCGGCGTGCCCGTGGTGGGTCTGCAGCAGGACGTCAGCGACTACTTCGAGTGGCATCACACCGACGGCGATACCGCCGACAAGATCGATCCGGAGGCGATCAGCCGCGCCTCGGCCGCCTTCGCATTCATGGCCGCGCAGCTCGCCGACAGCGTCGAGAAGCTGCCGCGGTTCGTGCCCCCCAAAAACGACTGAGCCCGCCTACAGATCCGTACGACGCCAAGAGCAAAGCCGCCAAGACCTCGCCTAGTTTTTTTTGTTTCGGATCCGGAACAAGAACCCTTGGCGAGGTCTTGGCGTCGTGGCTGGTGGCGTCGTACGGGCTTCTTCCGGCGACGCGGCTACGGAGCTTCGCCGCGCTTGAAGCGGTGGATGAAGGCGGTCACGCACTCGCGGGATTCGTCGTCTTCGTCGATGAAGTGGGCGCCGAAGCCGACGCCGGGCTCGATGTGCATGACCCGGGCGACCGCGCGCAGCGCCGCGGCCGAGCGCATCGAGCCGACGAAGAGCTGGACCTCGTCGCCGAGCTTCACGTTGGCGCTGGACTCGACGAAGATCCCGGACTTCGACAGGTTGCGGGAGGTGCCGAGGACGGTCCGCACCCCTTCGGGGTGGCTCTCGACGATGAGGGTCTCGGTGCGGACCATCTCGCGCTCGAACTCGCGCCGTGCCGCGCCCTTCGCATCGTCGGTCATCGCCGCATTGTACTTCAGCGTGACGATGCGCGGAATGCGGCCGTCTCCGAGGTCGGGCCACGCCCGTTCGCGGGCGGCTGGTGTGCGCGGCTCGAACGAAGCCTGCGTTCGTAAGACGCACGCGCACTGCGAGCCGCCTGTGCAAGCTCGCGAAATCTTCGGTGCTCGAGCTCGGTCCTGCGGTTGCAACGCTCCGCGTCATGCGAACTTCATCTTCCTTTTTCTTGAGCCTCACCTTGCTCGGCTGCGGAGCTCCGCAGGCCCCTCTGACCTCCTCGACGACGCAGCTCGGGGTCCCACCGCCCGCGCCCGCGGGGCCGTGCGGCGGCCGACGCGGCGCGCCGATCGGGCCTCTCTGCGGCGCGGCAGGCGCCGACTGCACCGTCGAGCGGGACACGCTCTTGCCCTACGCGACGCTCTACGACCGACGCCTCGCGCAGGCGGTGCTCGATCCGGGCTCGGGCTCGCTCGTGCTCCTGACCTCCGGCTCGCTCTACGAGCGCTCCTACGACGAGGTGACGGGACCCACCTGGGGTGGGCTCGCCTCGAGCGAGCAGCCGGTGTTCGGCGCCGAGCTCGGCCTACTCGGGCTCGGCTTCGGCCTCGACGGCACGCCCGAGCTCGTCACCGTGCGCGATGAGTACAACCCGGACGGCACGCTCGCGCTCAACCACCTCGCCTATCGTCGCCTGGTCGACGGCGCATGGACGCCGCCCTTCGACCTCGTCGACGCGCTCCGGCCCGATCCCGGCGCATACGCGATCGACGCGGCCGGCTGCCGCTACGTCACCGGCGACGGCGGCGGTGCGCTGGTGCGCTGGGACGGCGCAGCGCACGAGACCACGCTCGGCGAGTCGATGGACCAGGCCGAGCTCGCGCTCGGGCTCGACGGGGAGCCGCTGGTCGCGCGAATCTCGGCTGGCGACGTGCGCTTCAGCGACGGGCTCCGCTCCGAGGAGACGGTCGTCTCCGCCTTGCAACAGCCCGATCTGTACAACGACACCGTCGAGCTGCCGGTGGTCCGCCTGGGCGCTGTGCGCGACGAGGCGGGGAGCTCGACGCCGGTCATGCTCATCGGCGTGCGCGACTCGGTGCTGCTGGCGACGCATCAGCAGGGCGGCTGGGCCCTTCGTGAGCTCGACCACCGCATCCCGGCCCCGCCCGAGTGCACGGCCGCGCCCGACGGCACGACCTACTGCGTCGAGCGGCGCAGCGCCGGCGCACCGATGGCCATCCTGAACGACGCCTCCGGCGACGCACGCTTCGTCTTCAGCTTCAGCGTGATCGAGCGCCGCTTCCTCCTCGATTGCAACGGCGTGGTCGCCACGGACGGGCGCGGCGAGTGCGAGCTGCAGCGCACACGCGTGGCCCAGCGGATCTCGATCGCGTCCGTGGCGGGCGGGAGGGTGCACACCCAGCAGCTCCCGCTGCCCGCCGACGTCCCGATCGCCGGCGGCCGCGGCGCGGTCGACGAGGACGGGCGCATCCACCTCGGCCTGCTCGTCGGAAACCTGGCGGATCTCGTCACGACGCCCCACGAGCTCGTACTGCGCTGAGCCACATCCACGTCAGTGTCCCCTTTTTCATCGGAGCCCCGGGGGGGGGGACTCCCGATGGCGGGGGCGGGCGGGCCCGTCACGCAGCGGCGGTCAGGGACACGCAAATCACTGCCCCCCCGGACTACAATGGATGCAGTAACGGTTGTCCATGAACGCTATTCTCAGCTTGATCTCGCTGCTCACTGCTGTGGGTGTTCTGAGTTGCAAGAGCGATAATGCCGCGACGAAGGACGCATCGTTAGCGATGAGACACACGTCGTTGCCATACAAGCCCGCCTGCCCATCCTTGGGACCAGGTCAAGACACCGTTCTTATGACAATGACGCGGGTATTCTATTGCAAAGAAAAATACGAACGGGTGGATCTGTCCTGGGAATTTGGAGGCGAAGGCGGACAGCAACGCATTCTCTATGTGCCCCTCCTGGAACGTTGGAAGCGTGAAATGCCGGCCTGGTCAATCGATCGTCGCGACGAGATCGTGCCGCGAATCCTCGTGCTTAGTGAGCGAAGAGGCATATCCTTCATTGTCCATGAATACTGACGACTCTTTCGGCCCATGTGGGGCCGATTAGAGCCTGTTCGGCGGCGCTGCCGATAGCCGGTGCTCCTGAGTCAGCTCGCACCAGCGGTACCCGCTGCTCACCTCGCAGTCGGTGCCCCGTCGCTGCCAACGACAGCTGCGACATCGGCCAGCCTCATTGTATTTGTGTCGAGCGAAGCCTATTTGGCCTTGCCCCCTGAACACAAAGACTCTCCGACCAGGCTCCAGTGATACCGTGCCAGCTACCGCGCGCAGCGGAAGCCGAGGTCCACGTCGCGGTAGTCCTCGGGGAAGCCCAGCCGGTTCGTGATCCGCGGCAGCGCCAGGATCGAGCAGCAGGCGCCGCCACGCACGCTCCGTCGGGGTGCGGTGCCGAGCTCCTCGGGGCCGCGGGGGAGCGGGCGCGCGGGACCGCGTGGGTCGCGCACCGGGGTCGATGCGTAGGCGCGTGGATCGTAGTAGTCGGCGGCCCACTCCCAGACGTTCCCGGCCAGATCGAGCACGCCCTCGGGGGAGGCGCCGTCGGGGAAACGACCGACCTCGACGGGATGACCGGGGTTCTCGGCGCAGCGGCCCTCGCCTTCGTAGTTGCCGAAGTTCGCGCGCCGGCAGGTCGGCTCGTCGCCCCAGGGGAAGCGGCGGCGATCGCGCGGGCCGCGAGCGGCGCGCTCCCACTCGGCTTCGCTGGGGAGCCGGGCCCCGTGCGCGGCGCAGTAGGCGTTCGCCTCCAGCCACGAGACCTGGGTCATCGGCAGGCGCGAGAAGAGATCGCGGGCGGACAGGTCCTTTCGCGCTGCGCAGCGGCCTGCCGCGACGCAGGCGGCGTAGGCGCCGCGGGTGACCTCGGTGCGATCGATCGCGAACGCGGACACGTAGACATTGCGGCCCGGCCGCTCATCGTCCTCGGCGTCCGGATCCCGGCCGGCGCCGCGGAAGAACCAGCCGCCCGGGATCGCGACCTGGGCCGCGTCCGGCGTCGCAGCGGCGAGCTGAGCGACGAGAAAGAAGATCGCGGTCGGCACGCTCCCACCATCGCCGAGGCGCGGTCGCGACACAAGGCGCGTGGCCTCGCGCTTGCAAATTGTCCTGGCCATGCGCCGCGTCCGTGCAGCCTCGCTCGATCATCTGGTCCTCCTCGACGAGGGCCTGCGCGACGCGGAGCTGGCCGCGATCGCGCTCGGCGTCTCGGTGGCCGAGGCGGACGGGTGGTTGACGGCGCGCGGACGCGGCGCGAACCGCCGTCGCTTCGGACGGTTCGAGCGCAAGCAGACGGCGTTCCGGTTGCTCGTCGAGCGGCTGGCAGATCGCCCGAGCGGGCCGCCGGTCGTGAGCGACGTCGCCTCGGCCGTGGCGCTGCTCGCGCCGCACCTCGCCTCCCTCGAGGTCGAGGAGCTCCACGTCGTCGGGCTCGACAGCCGCAACCGCGTCCTCGTCCGCGCGCGGATCGCGCGGGGCGCGGCCAACCAGGTGATGGCGACGGCGCGGGAGGTGTTCCGGCCCCTCATCGCAGCGGGGGCCTTGTCCGCCATCGTCGCCCACAACCACCCGAGCGGCGATCCCACTCCGAGCGAGGCCGACGGGGAGCTCACCGCCCGCCTCGGCATTGCCGGCGAGCTCCTGGGCATCCCGCTCGTCGACCATCTGGTGCTCGCGCAGGGCGGGCACCACAGCTTCGCGGAGGCCGGAACGGGCCTGGTGCGTCCCGGGCGTCGGCGAGCCCCTTTCTCGCGCGCGTCGGGGAAATGTTGGACAGGGGATCGGCATTCGTTAGGATGAGAAGCTCCCGTGAGTCGATACGCAGCCAGGCTCCTTGTCGCGTCCTTCGCGGTGCTCGCCGTGATGGCGACGGCAAGACGGGCGTCGGCGCAGGCCGACTTCGTCGGCACCCGGGCGCTCGGCATGGGCGAGGCGCTGCGCGCGAACGCCGCCGGCGGCGCGGGACCGCTCCTCAACCCGGCCGGCATGTCGCTGTCGAAGGGCTATGTCATCGAGGGCGGCTACGGGTTTCGCATCGAGGACCTCGGCCACCACGCCTACATCTCGGTGGTCGACTCGGTCACCGCGCGCATCGCGGCCGGCCTCTTCTACGAGTACATCCACTCGAGCCCGCAGCTAGGCTTCAACTGGGCCGGTGGCCAGGTCCAGAACGCCAAGCTGACGCGCGACGGCCACGTGGCCGGGCTCTCGCTGTCGATGGCGCTGGCCGACCGCTTCCTCATCGGCGCCACCCTCAAGTACCTGCACGTCGACACCACCGCGCCGCTGCCCGAAGGCACGGTCCCGACCGAGCTCGGGCTCGACCATGTCAACGGCGTCACCTTCGACGTGGGCCTGCTGATCAAGGCGCACCCGAAGTTCAACATCGCAGCCGTCGGCTACAACCTCTGGGACCACGGCAGCCGCGAGACCGCGACCTCGCTCGGACTCGGCCTCGCCTTCATCCCGATCCCCCAGCTCTCGATCGACTTCGACGCCCTCATCAACTTCACCGGCTACAAGACCGCGAACTACACCGACGACAGCAAGACCGTGGTCAAGGACTTCTCGTTCAAGGCCACCGCGCGCATCGGGCCGGGCGCGGAGTGGCTGATCGCCGGCAAGGTTCCCCTGCGACTGGGCGTCCTGTACGACACGGGCCTGTCGAGCACGTACCTCACGGCCGGCCTCGGCTACTTCGGGCAGACCTGGGCCATCGACCTCAGCTATCGCGGCAAGGTCTCGGGCGGCATCGAGAACTTCCTCATGCTCGGCGTCCGCATCTTCATCAATTAATCGCGCGACGTCTCCAGCACCTGACTCCGCGTACTTAGGTCTGAAGAACCAGCCCGGCCGGGCAGAACCAAAATTGGCTGGAACCTGGCGCTTCCGTGACAGTCTAAGACCCACGATGAGCGAATCCGCTGGGCCGTTCGGCGGGATCCGCGAGGCGCTCCTCTTGCGGCGCCTGCGCGCGCGCGACGAGCGTGCGTTCGAAGAGGTGGTCGCGCTCTATCGCGATCGCGTCTTCGGCCTTATCGTGCGCATGGTCGGCAACCGCGAGGAGGCCGAGGACCTGGCGCAGGAGGTCTTCATCACCGTGCTCAAGTCCATCGACACGTTTCGCGGCGAGTCGAAGTTCTCGACCTGGCTGTACCGGATCGCCGCGAACCACACCAAGAACCGCATGAAGTACCTGCAGCGCCGCGCCTACAAGGCGACGTCCGAGTACGACGACTCCACCGAGCGCGCCCTCTCGCGCGCCGATTCGCCGAACGGCACCCGCACCCAGAACCCGGAGGCCGCGATGGCCGGCCGGCAGATCGACCGGGTTGTGCAGGCCGCAATCACCGAGCTCGAAGAGGATCACCGCGAGCTCGTCGTCTTGCGCGACATGGAAGAGCTCTCCTACGAAGAGATCGTCGCGATCACCGGGCTCAACGAGGGCACGGTCAAATCGCGATTGCACCGCGCCAGGACCGCGCTGAAAGAGATCGTGCAGCGGCACCTGCGGGAGGATGTAGCGTGACCGACGAGATCCCTCGCCCGACGGGCGATGCCCATGATCGGGCGATGGCGCAGTTCTCCGACTACCTGGATGGAGCGCTGGGCCCCGACGAGCGCGCCAAGCTGGATCAGCACCTCGCTTCGTGCGCGCCTTGCCGCTCCGAGCTCGACGCACTCGAAAAGACGCTGGCCGCGATGCGCGGCGCCGCCCGCCCCGAGGCCTCGCCCGAGTTCATGGACAGCCTGCGCGAGCAAATCCGCACGCGCTCCCGCGGCCGCTTCTTCGGCGGCAAGCGCCGCACCTACCGGCTCGAGATCGCGTCGCTGGTGATGCTCGTCATCGCGGTCGTGATCTACGTCGTCCTGCAGATGGTGCAGCCCTTGCTGCTCGTGCACTGAGCTCCGGCGACGGTAAGAAGGCGGCGCGTCAGAGCCGCAGCCCCCACAGCCCGGCCTTGCCGTAGAGGAGAAGACCGCCACTCGCACCCGTGCTCTTCGGCGGCGGCACCAGCTGCGAGCCTTCGATCGGGGCAGCGCCGTCGCGACGCCCACACGCGTGACGACGACACCACGGTCCGCCAGACGTGGCCGTCCTCCGCGGCGACCAGCGCCGCGCCGCCCATGGGATCGGGCAACAGCGCGCCGCCGTGAAAAACGCCTCCCGCGGGATCGTCGAGCTGCGCCGGCGCGCCCAGCAGATCGGACAGCGCCGTGCCTGTGGCGCCCGCCATGCTCGCGCCCTGGATCTTGACGCCGTTCCCGAGCGGCTCGGTCCACACCAAGGATACCTGCTCGGGCGTATTCGCCGCGAAGTAGGCGAAGCCGGGATCGCTCGCGAGCCCGGCGACGTCGAGCGCGCCGCTCCCGTCGGAGATGCAGAGCCGGGGGCCCGTTCCCTGTCCCAGCCACGTCGCGATCAGCGGGCGGTCGGCGGTGGCGCCGTCGAGCAGCGCGAGCGCGGGCGGATCGGCCGGCGTCGTCCCCGCCGGCAGGGGCAGGGTCGCCGCGCCGACGGTGTCGCGCACCGCGATCGCTGTCGGCGGCTGCGCAGCGTCGCTCGAGGACGTGATCGCGATGCCGCTGGCGAAGAGCTGGCGGGGGTCCAATTGGCCCCGTCCCAGGACGCGGCCAGGAGATGAGGCGCGCCGCCCGCGTCGGTGGCGGGACCGACGCGATCGCCTGATGGTCGGTGATGTTCCAGAAGACGCGGATGGACGCCGGGTCGATCGAGAAGCCGAGGCTCGCCCTCCGCCGCCGCGCCCCCCGATCGGATCATGTCGGCGTTTAGCCCATCGTTGCGCACATTTTCCGAGCAGCCGCGGAGGAAGAGTGTGCTCAGCAAGAACGCCGCACGGGGTGTCTGCGCTCCCTCGATGGAGCGCTAACCCTTCGGGACGCCGCTGCCCGACGGTGGCGAGCTTTGTGCTCTTGCTCGCGCCTCAACTGGAGGAAACGATCATGAACCGATTGCTAATTGCTTCGATGCTCGTCCTGGCCGCGTGTGGTCCTGCCGACTACAGCCTGAGCTCGTCCGCGCTGAGCACCGGCGCAAACGACGAGGGCACGCGGCTGTCGGTGGCCACCGGCGAAGCGGCGGTCTCGTGCGACGCAGACGGACTCGGCGCGAGCGTGTCGCTGAGCTACACCGTCTCTTCGATCGCCGCCGCGGATTCAGCCGTCGTGACCGCGAGCGTCGATGCGGGCGATGAGCTCCAGATCGGGGCAATCGCGTCGGGCACGGCGGGCTGGACCTTCGACGGCCGCACGAAGACGGCGACCGGCGTTGCGAGCTTCTCCCTCGACAACGGCGATCACACCCTCGTCATCTGCGTGACCCAGAGCGGCGCCAACGGGCGTCTACCGAAGCGCACCTGCTCGGCGCTCGTCAACGTGAAGGTGGACTGCGAGCAGAGCGACGAGAAGAGCCACTGCAACCAAGGTGTCGGCAACGGCGCCGAGGGATGTGATCCCGGCAACTCCAACAACCACAACGGCTCGAACGACGAGAACGGCGGTATCCCGGGCCGCCCGGGCCGCGGCCGCCGCATGTAGCTCTCCTCGGCCCTCGATCCGAGCGCAAACCGGAGCGTGAACGTGTAGACCTGGTCGAGCATCGGGGCGAGTGTGGCGGTCGGCGGGTCCCAGACCAGCTCCCGGTCGTTGCTGACGATCGTCGCGCGGAGCCACGACCTCGAGCGGGAACGCATGGGCTCGCGCGTTAGCAAGGAGCACGCCCGGTGCTCGTGTAGTGAAATCGCTTCGCTGGCGCCCGCGCAGACGCCCTTCGTCTCCAGATGCGCGTTGGCCGATGCAACTTGCGCAGGCGAATGAGCAAGTCGCGCCGAGCGGCAGTCGCCGCCCCCGCCGAGGTCTACGCTCCGCGGGGGCGGCCGTGAATGTGCCGCGCGCTACTTCGGGCCCTGACGGCCGGGCTCGCCGGGGACGCCGCCGTTCTCGTCGTTCGAGCTGTTCTGGTTGTTGGAGTTGCCGGGGTCACAGCCCTCCGGCCCGTTGCCCACGCCCTGGTTGCAATGTTTCTTGGTCGGCGGCGGCGGGCACTCTGCGCCCGTCTCGGTGAGCAGCTTGAGGCAGTCCGTGCTCGTTCGATTCTTGAGGCATTCGTCCGGACACGGCGGCGGCGGACAGGGCTCGTTCAGCGCGGACTCCTGCACCTCGACGCCGGCGCTGCCGCATGCGCCGACCATCAGTCCGAGCGGGATCACCGTAGCGCTCAGCAACCGGACCCATCCCCTGCGAATGTTCATGTTTGGTGCCCTCCTGGCCGGCGGAGCTGTACAAGCGCCGGGCCATGCGCTCACCGACGGGGCGCGTGTCGCCAAGTGTGCGCACGTGGCGTGTCAATTTCGAAGAGCGAGGCAGCGCGCCGCCGTGTTCGCCTGGACTACGCTTGATCGCATGTGTCGCAACATCCGTGTCCTCCACCACTTCCAGCCGCCGAGCACGCCGGACGAGATCCGCGCCGCCGCGCTGCAGTACGTGCGCAAGGTCAGCGGGCTCAACAAGCCCAGCTCACACGACGAGGCAGCCTTCCAGCGCGCCATCGACGCGGTCACGGCCGCGACCGAGCTCTTGCTCACTTCCTTGAGCGCGCCGCGCAGCGAGCCGCGCACCCGCGAGGGCGAGCGCGACAAGGCCGCCGCGCGCTGGAAGATGCGTGAAGCACGCCTCCTCCGATAGGAGCAGGCTCAGCGTCCCAGGAAGAGCAGCGCCCCCTCGACGATGGCCCGCCGCTGCGGCAGGGAGACCACCGCCTCGATGGGAAAACCGCACACGACCACCTTGCCGGCCACGCCGACCATCGCGTCACCGCCGGCGCCGCTCACGTAGTGCAGGAGCGCGATTGCCGTGCCCGCCGGAGAGAGCACGTCGGCGTACCTCACATTCATGCCGTCGGGGGCGAGGAAGCTCGCGGGCTGAACTCCGGCCAGTGGACCGCCGGGCGTGCCCGCGAGCTCGTAGGTATCCGCGCTGTCGGCGACGTAGCTGGCCTGGAGCACGCCGACGAGGAAGGCCTTGTCCATCATGTCGCCGCGCTGGTCGAGGTTCCACACCAGCTCCGAGCCGGACAAAACGAGGCGGCCCTCGCCCGCCAGATAGGCGCTCAGCGCGGCTTGCTGAGGCTCGGTGAGCGCGCCCTGGGCCTCCGACTCCTCGCCGGCGGCCCACACCACGGCGGGGTACGGCGCGAGCGCGACGGCGCCGCCGACTTCATCGTCGTCGCAGCTCGCCAGCGAGCGCGCGCCCGCCGCCTGCGCCAGCGCCACGAGGAAGTCGTGATGTCCACCGAGCGTGTTCTCGGGCTGCGGCTCGGCCTGCCAGCGATCATTGCCGTCGACGAGGAGCAGCGCGTTCGCGTCCGCGCCGGCGCTCACGGCGTAGACCACCGAGGGATCGCTCTCCAGCCCCTGCGCGTCGAGCGCAGTCACGCGCAGGAAGGTGGGCGAGGTCGACGTGAGGCCGCCCAGGATCACGGTCGGCCCATCGAAACGGCGCGCCTCGCTCCGCGGCCAGCGCGCCCCGTCGTCGGACCGCCAGACGACGTAGCCGGACGCGCCCGCGACCGGCTGCCACGCGAGCTCGGCGAAGCCCGCCGCCCGCAGCCCCCGCGCCCAGCGCAGCCGCGGTGCCGCGAGCCGGACCGGTAGACCGCGCCGGTCCTTGGCGATCGCGCGCACCGCGTCGTCGAGCATGGCGCGCGCCAACGTCTGGTCGGCGACGGCGTTGAGCATCATGGCGAACGCGTACCGCTGACCGTCATGCGCGTGCTCGAGGAAGCCGGACAGCGCGATCGCGTCGGACAGCGTGCCGGTCTTGGCGAACACGCGGCCGAGCGTGTCGGCCTCCATCAATCGATTCTGGAGCGTGCCGCGGATCCCCGCGATGGCGAGGCTGCGCCGCCAGACCCGACCCACGGGCTGCGCCTCCATGAACTTCATGAGCGCCATCGTCGCGTCGGCGGAGGTCCGATTGTTGTGCGAGAGACCCGAGCCGTCCTCGAAGACCAGGCCGGCGGTGGGCACGCTCGTCGAGGCCAACCAGTCGGCGATCGCCTGCTTGCCGGCGGCGGCGCTGCTCGTGCCCTCGATCCGCCAGCCCACATGACGTTGCAGGAGATCCGCGAACTCGTTGTGGCTCTCGACGTTGAGCGGTGACACACCGACCGCGAGAGGCAGCGGTCCGCGGACGAGGATGGGGATCGCACCGGCCGGTGGATCGACGGCGGCGCTGGTCAGGGGTCCCGCGTGCGCGATCCCTGCGGCGGTGAGCGCTGCGTCGAGCGGCCCGACCATCGCGGAGCGCTCCGCCGCCACGTCCAGCGTGCCCAGCGAGCTGCCGCCGTAGATGGGCTCGCCGCCCACGTAGACCGCGCCGCTCACGCTGCTGAGGCCCCGCGCCTTGAGCTCGAGCGCGAGCCGGTCGACCGGATCGCTGGGGCTGGCGTAGAGGAGGGGCGAGGCGCCGAAGTCGTGCTCGAAGATCACGTAGAGATCACCTGCGAGGAGGCCCGCGCCGTCGATCGCCGCGGTGCCGACCACGCGCGTGGTCAGCGGATCATCGGGACCGAGGATCTCGAGCGCGGCCGCCGTCGTGTAGAGCTTCGTGTTGGACGCCGGGGCGAGCAAGGTGGCGTTGCCGTCCTCGAAGAGGATCTGGCCGGTGTCGAGATCCTCGATGCGCACCGACCGCGTGTAGCCCGCGCGGGCCAGCGAGGCGGTGAGGTCCGCGCTCGCCGCGGCGATCGCGTCGGACGGCAGCGGCGGGGGCGGTGGCGCGGGCTGGCCCGGATCGGCGATGGGCAGCAGATCGCCGCTCGTGGTGCTGCCATCGACGGCCGGCTCGCCGGCATCGAGGCCGCCCTCTTCCTCCCCACAGCCCGCCGCACAGGCGAGCACACCGAGGAGGAGCCCAAGGACGCGCATCCAGCCGCATTGTATCCGAACGGGGCCGGGCGCGAGGCTCGCGTCGCGCCGCGGTGGCGCGCCGGATCAAAACGGCGCGCCCGGCTCCGCGGATCAGGAGGCGGATCCGACCCCGCTCTTCGCGTTCACCGCGGGCGCCTGCGCGGGGCTGATGCCGCCCTCGTTCTCCATGCTGTCCATCTGTTGCACCGTCGAAAGCGTCAGGCCACCTAGCTCGCGAGCGAGGATCGCGAGGAGCTTGCCGCGCAACGGGCGACCTCGCTCGGTCGACAGGAACCAGGCTGCGCCCAAGCCGACGCCGACCCCCGCCACAAGCCAGAAGAGGGTCTGCTTCGAGAAGCCACGCGGCGCGATCACATCGGAAGGGACATTGCTCATGAGTGGAACCTCCGTCGAGACACCCTGCAGCGACTGTGCCGTCCATCACCCCGGGACACGCTTTCGTGCTTAGCTGTCCCGAGGAATGCCCGTGGCCAATCATGGAAGCTGACCCCGAAGGCGGCTCACTCCGCGAGCTCGCCGAGCGGATCCGCGCGATGGGTCCGGCGGCGGAGGGCTCCGCAGACGACGGACCCCAGACCGCCAGCGCCTTCGAGGACGCCACCCGTGCGCTCGCGCAGCTGGCGCAGCGATGCCAGGACGAGAAAAACCACCTCTTCGAGCAAGCGAAGCGGCGGATGGCCGATCTCGACGAGCTCCACCACGCCAACCGGCTCGTCACGGTCGGTACCCTGACCGCCGGGATGGCGCACGAGCTCGGCACTCCGCTCGGCATCGTGCTGGCGCGCGCGCAGATGATCGCCTCGGACGAGGCGGATCTCGCGGGGGCGCGCAAGGACGCGGAGGAGATCGTGGTCCAGGTGCGACGGATGACCCAGATGTGTCGCGAGGTGCTGGACTATGCGAGACCGAAGCCGCCGGCCAAGACGCGCATCGACGTGACGCTGGTCGCGCGGCAGACCATCGACCTGCTCTTCGCCGACGCTCGGAAGCGGACCACCAGGCTCGTGATGGCCCCCGATGCACGTCCTCACCTCGCGCTTGGCGACGCCTCGAAGATCATGCAGATCGTCACCAACCTGGTCATCAACGCCGCCCAGGCGACGGCCAAGGGCGGCACCGTCACCGTCAGCGTCGAGGAGGCGCGCGTGACCCCCCGGCACACCGAGGGACTGACCGAGGGCGACTACGTCTGTCTGCACGTCAGGGACCACGGCTCGGGCATCCGCGCGGTCGACCTCCCGCGGATCTTCGAGACCTTCTTCACGACGAAGAAGGCGGGCGAAGGCACCGGCCTCGGGCTAGCGGTCTCGTACCGCATCGCGCGCGAGCACGGCGGCTGGATCGGCGTGGTCACCACGGAGGGCGAAGGCAGCTGCTTCACCCTGTACCTGCCGACCTACGCGTCGGCGACGACGGCGGCAGGCGCGGCGGGCTGAGCGGCGCGACCTGCGCGCTCGCCGGCGCTCACTCCTCGCGCTCGTTCGGCGGCAGGAGGTGCCAGAGCGCCAGCTTGCGGTGCAGGGTACGGCGACCGATCCCGAGGAGGTCCGCCGCCACGGTCTTGTTTCCCTCGACCTGCTTCAAGACGCGCAGGATGTACCTGCGCTCCACCTCGTCCATGGGCAGGATCTCCTGCCCCGGGATGCCGGGGACCGATAGATCCGTCGACTTGTATGCGCTGACCCGCTCCGGGAGGTCATCGGTCGTGAGCTCGTCGAAGCGCGTCAGGGCCACCGCGCGCTCGATGCAATTGAGCAGCTCGCGCACGTTGCCCGGCCAGCTATAGGCCATCAAGCGCTCGGCGACGCCCGTCGAGAACCCGGACACCTGCCGGCTCGTCTTCGAGGTCACCTGCTTGATGAAGTGCTGGGCCAACAGGAGCACGTCGTTGCCGCGCAGGCGCAGTGGAGGGACGCGGATGCTCAGCACGTCGATCCGGTAGAACAGATCCTCCCGGAACCGTTTCTCCTCGACCTCGATCGCCAGGTCACGGTTCGATGCCGCGATGATGCGCGCGTTGTAGGGGACCTCTTGATCGCCGCCAACGGGCCGCACGGTCTTCTCCTGGAGCGCGCGCAGGAGCTTGGGCTGCATGCCGAGCGGCATCTCGCCGATCTCGTCGAGAAAGAGCGTGCCGCCGTTCGCTTGCAGGAACAGCCCCTGGCGGGGCGACCGCGCGTCCGTGAACGCGCCCTTGACGTGCCCGAACAGCTCGCTCTCGAGCAGGTTCTCGGGGATCGCTGCGCAGTTGATCGCGACGAAGGGGCCGCTCGCGTTCGGGCTGCGCTGGTGCACCGCGCGCGCGACGAGCTCCTTGCCGGTGCCGCTCTCGCCGGTGATGAGCACCGTCGCGTCCGAGTCCGAGACCCGGTCGATGAGCTGCTTGACCGCCTGGATCGGCGCGCTCGACCCGATCATCTGATCGTGCCCTTGCACGTCGGCCACTACCCGGCGCAGGCGCTTCACCTCGTCCTTGAGCGACCGGTGCTGCACCGCGCGCGCGAGCGTGAGCCTCAGCGTCTCGAGATCGAATGGCTTGGTGATGAAGTCGTAGGCGCCGGCGCGGATCGCCGCCACCGCGGAGTCCATGCTGCCGAACGCGGTGATGAGCACGACCGGCACGTCGGGGCGGCTGGCGACCACCCGCTCGCAGAACGCGAGGCCGTCCATCCCCTCCATGTGCAGATCGGTGACGACCACGTCGAAGTCGTGCTCCTCGAGCAGCTCGAGGGCATCGGCGGCGCTGGTCCTCGCCGTCATGACGAAGCCACGCTGGGTCATTGCCTTGCTGAGCGTCTCCAGCAGGCTCTGATCGTCGTCGACGATGAGGATGTTTCCGCTCATGGACCCTCTTCGATCATGGGGCAGTTTCGGACGGGAGCTTCGGGGCGGCGAGGTCGTCGGCGGCCATCGTGTAGCGGACCAGCGAGCGCAGGAGTCTACTGCGCTTGACGTTGCCGAGGATGATCTTGAGATCGGTGTAGATTGTCGGGTCCTTGAGCAAGGCGCCGATCGTGCCCTTGCCCTCCTTCAGATCGTCGCTGATGGTGCGAAGCTGCGTGGAGAGCGCCGCCAGGTTCTCGACGAGGTGGCTGCGGTCTTCCTCGTAGATCAGCGTGTGCACCAGGCCCTTGCCGGTCCGCACCGCCGAGATCACCTCGCCCAGCTCCCGGGCGGCGATCTGGATGTGCAGCACGGCCTGCTTCACGTCCGTCTCCACGAGGATCTGATCGACTCGTCGCAGGGCGCGGTCCGCGGTGCCGGCGACGCTACGTGCGGTCGCGATGAGCGCGGTTGCGTCCTTCGCCATCCGGGGCTCGTACAGGAGCTCGTGGACCAGACCCTTGCCGTGCTCGGCCTGGCCCATCGCGGCGGCGGCCGAGTGGATGATCCTGCCCACGTCGGCAGCGACCTCCTTGGTGACCACGGACTTCATCACCTTGCCGACGTCTCCGGACATCTCGGTGATGCCCCCGATCGCCTCCTTGACCGACGCGATGATCTCGGTCAAGCCGGCCGCCTCCTGCGATGGCAGCGTCGAATCGGCCCGGAGCGGGGCCGCCTCCGCGCTGCCCACGCTGACGTTCACGATCATGTCGCCGAGCAGGCCCTTGGAGCCCAGGCCCGCGATCGAGTCCTCGCGGATGCGCTCGAGGTAGCGCTTCTCGATGCCGAGCGTGACGTGGACGCGCTTCACCTTCAGATCTCGATCGAACTCGATCGACTCCACCAACCCCACCGCGATCCCGGCGAGGCGCACCGGCGTGCCGACCACGAGGCCATTGATGTTCAGGAACGACGTGTAGAGCCGGACCTTGCGAGAGAACAGGTTCTGGTGATCGCCCAGCAAGAGGACCACCGTCACCAGGGCGCCCAGCGCGACGATCAGAAAGAGACCGACCTTGATATTGCGCGAGCTGCTCGCCATGGGTACTAGGGCTCCCTCTTCGTGATGCGTGGGGTCTGCAGGTGGCGGTCGGTCGCCATGGCACCAACGAAGTCCTGGATCTCGCGCTGCGGAGACGCAATGAATTTTTCGGTCGGCAGCACCGTGAGCATGCGTCGCTCGCTGAGCATCGCGATGCGATCGGAGACCAGATAGGCGCAGGGGAGATCGTGTGTCACCACGATCGCGGTGATGTGGAGGTCCTCATGGATCGAGCGGATGAGATCGCTGACCCGCCGGGTGTTGATCGGATCCAGCCCGGCCGTCGGCTCATCGAACAGGATGACCTCCGGCTCGGTCGCAATCGCCCGCGCGAGGCCGACCCGCTTCTTCATCCCGCCCGACAGCCTGCTCGGCATCTGCTTCTCCGTCCCCTCGAGGTCCACGAGCTTGAGCTTCTCCGCGACGCGGTGCTCGATCTCGTCCTCGCGGAGGTCGAGCTGCATCCGCAGCGGATAGGCGACGTTCTCGCCCACGGTCAGGGAGTCGAAGAGGGCGCTGCTCTGGAACATCATCGAGATGCGGCGTCGCACGGCGTACAGCGCGAGCTCGTCCATCGAGCCGACGTCCTCGCCGTCGAAGCGGATCGTCCCGGTATCCGGAACGAGCAGGCCGATGAGCAGGCGCAAGAGGACGCTCTTGCCGGTCCCCGATCCTCCGACGATGCTGAGCGCCTCGCCGCGGCGGATCGACAGCGTGAGATCGTCGTAGATCACCTGGTCACCGAACGCCTTGGTCACCTGGGCGAACGAGATGAAGCTGTCGTCGCCGGTCGCGCGGTCGCTCAAAGTCCGAACCCGAGGAGCACCTTCGTCAGGACGAAGTCGGAGATGAGCGTGACGATGGAGGTCATCACCACCGTCTCGGTGGTCGCCCTCCCGACGCCCTCGGTGCCACCCCGCGTCGAGAGCCCCTGATGGCAGGCGATGAGCGTGATGGAGAGCCCGAAGAAGATCGTCTTGGTGAGGCCTCCGAGGACGTCCGAGACCTTCACCGCGGTGGTGACCGCCGTGTAGAAGTAGGTCACGTTCACGTGGGCGTCGAACGAGCCGACGATGACCGCCGCGCTGACGCCGAGCACGTCCGCCAGGACCGTGAGCAGGGGAAGGCAGATCAGGCCGGCCAGGATGCGCGGGAGCACGAGCTTGCGGATCGGATCGGCGCACATCGCGCGCATGGCATCGATCTGCTCGGTCACCTTCATCGAGCCGAGCTCGGCGGTGATGCCGGCACCGACGCGTCCACCCACCATGAGCGCGGTCAGCACCGGACCGAGCTCGCGGACGAGTGAGAGCGAGACGACGTTGCCGACGTACTCCTTGGCGCCGAACCGCCCCATCTGCACGCCGAACTGCACGACCATGACCATGCTCGAGAAGACCGCGGTGAGGACCACGATCGACAGGGAGCGCCAGCCGATCGCCTGGAGCTGCCCCATCACGTCCCCGAAGCTCGGTGGCCGCCGGAACGCCGTGGTGAGCGTGCGAGCACCCAGGAGGGCGAGCTCGCCAGCCCAGGCGAGCGCGCGCGCCACACCCGAGGGCGCGCTGGGTACCGTGGTCGGGGCCGAGGTGCTCAACTGCCGTGGCGCTCGACGGCAAAGCCGCGCATGAAGCGTTCGAAGTCTGCGCGCCGAGAGGCGATGGTCGCCGGAGACGCGGCGAGCTGGAGATCGACGGAGCAGCCGTCCTTCTTCAGCACCACCAGCTCGAGCGCGATCGGGACGCCATCGAGCGTCGCGCGGACGCGCGTGCGGAGGGCGGCGCGACCGTCGAGGGTCAAGGGCTCGCGTCCTTGCTCCTCGATGTCTTGCAGCTGGAACAGCAGGTGATTGGTGAGCACGTCGAGCGGCGCGTCAGCGTCCGACACGTTGCAGGATGCGCTCGCGAAGATGGCGCCGCCCTGCGGATGGTGGAACGCACGCTGCCCTCCCCCCAGGCGCAGCGGCCGCCAGGGGGAGGACAGGGTGCCGATCTTGTAGTGCAGCGTGTGGCTCGACGCGCACGAGGCCATGAGCAAGGCGCAGCAAGCGTTGAGCCATCGAGACATGCAGCAGCTAGTTCTTCGCGCCCAGCTGGCGACGACGCAGGCGCATCGCGCCGACCATGCCCGCGAAGAGCACCATCACCGCGATCGGCATCGCGGACGGGACACCGGGCGTCGTCGAGCAGCCCGACTTGCCGTTGACCGTGGCCTTGACCGAGACGTCGACGTGGATGTCGAGCTTGGCCGCCAGCTCGGCGGCACACGCGCTGAGGTCCGACGCGTCGAGGAACTGACCGTCGCAGAAGATCGCGCCGCCGCTGTTCGTGCACTTCTCGGTGCACTTCTGGGAGACGGTCGTCTCGCAGGCCGAGAACCCCGTCGCCTGACAGTCGATCTGGCAGGTGCTCGTCGACTGCGCGCTGCAGTCGCCGGTGCAGACCGTGCTGCACTTGTCCGTGCACGCCGTCATGGTGTCGGTGTCGGTGCAATGCTTGTCGCACTTCGCGTCACAGTTGTGCGCGCAGCTGGAGCGGCACGGCCCGACCGCATCCTGGCCCGCGCAGGAGCCATTGCAGTCCTGCTGACATTGCGACATGCACAGGCCGCGCGAGTTCGGCGGCGTCGTGGTCGCCTGCGTGGTCATGCACTCGGTCACGCACGTCGGGGTGCAGGTCTCCGTGCAGGAGGCCGTCGTGGTCTCCACGCACTGTCCGTCGCAGCCGACGTAGAGCTGTGCCGCGCAAGCCGTGAAGGTTGCCGTCGGAACGCATTTCGTCGAGCAGGCGGTCGTTTGCACGAACTCGCACGAGGCGTGCGCGGAGACGTAGACGTTTCCGCAGGCGCTGATCGCAGCATGGGCCAGCGGGGCGAAGGAAACGAAGCTGGTGAGGACCAGGACAAGTTGGGCTAAGCGAATGCGCATGGGTTGCTCTCCTCGAGGGTTAAAGCGCTGGACATCAGCACGATGTGTGCCCAGCGAAATCCCGAGGAGTTCCCGACGCTGGCGGGCCGGCGAACCGGATCAATCCGGCATCCGGGCCACTTTGGCCCTGTCAGCGGCGGTAGGACCAGGCCAGCGCGGTGCCGGGTACGGTGCCGGCGACGTCCGTGACGTGGAGGCGGTCCGACAGGTGGCGGCTCATGCCGCGTGAGCCGGGCGAGCCCGTGGCCTCACGCTGATCGGAGTAGCGCACGTCCACGAGCATGGGCTGGTCCTCCTTGCGAGCGGGATCGATCAGCTCGCCGAGGGCGAGCTTGCCGCGCAGGAGGTCGACTCGCCCGCTCCAGCCGTCCGCGCCACGCGCGCCCTCCAGGGTGAAGTCCGCGTCGAGCGTGGTCCCGCGTGCACCGTAGGGGAGCCGCAGCCGCGCGGCCTGTACCGACAGCGTGAGCCCGGCCGGCTTCATGCCGTCCAGCGTCGCGGTGCCGACCACGTGCATCGCGCCCTCGCCGCCGTTGGCGTCGAGTTGTCCTCGAAGGCGTCCCTCGCTCGTGTGGAGCTCGAGGCGCACCTCGCGCAGTTGCTGCGCGGGGCCGTGGAAGGTCAGGCTCGCGCGCTCGATCAGCGCCTCGCCCTCGTCGATCTTCGGTCGAGCACGGGTCCCCGAGACCCTGGCCTGTGCCTCGAGCGTGCCGCCGAGCTGGTTCACCTCGTCCCACGCGCTGGAGAGGAAGCCGAGGTCGAGCCGATGAGCCACCAGCGCCAGCGCGAGCGGCTCGTCGACGAGGCGGGACCATGCGGCAGAGACCTCCACCGCGCCGCCGTGCAGCTGGTCGGCGCGCCCATGACCGGTGAAATGCCCCTCGCCGTAGCGTGCGCTGGCGGAGACCGAGACGAATGGGTCGCCGCCCAGCGCCAGGGACCGGACGCTCAGCTCGCCTTTCCACACCGGGGCCGCGAAGGTCCCCCGGATGTAGGCCTTGCCGCTGAGGCTGCCTTCGAGCTGGCGCCAGCGATGCTGCATGTCTCGCACGCCGCGGAGATCGAACGAAGGCACGTCGACATCGAGCCGGGCGGCGCCGTTCCGCCACGGCCCGCCGGCGAGCAGCTGCCGGACGTCGAGGCGCGCCTCGCCCTTGTAGCGCAGCGCGAGGTGATCGTGCAGCGAGAGCTCACCGCTGAGCTGCGCGCGTCCGCCTACCAGCGCACCCTCGATCGACAGGCCGAGGTGATCGACGACGCCCGGCTTCTCGAGACCCGCGCCGCGGAGGCTGACGTGCAGGACGGGATCGTCCATCGTGCCGGTCAGCTGGAGCGCGCCGTCCACCAGTCCCGTCGTGAACGGGGACGCGATGCCGACGATCTGCAGCGGGACGCGCTGGAGCTCGACGCCCTTGATCTGCGCGCTGGCCGTGAGCTGAGCGCTGTGTTGCAGCGTCGCCAGCGCCTCACGCGGTCGTGCCAGCAACTGCGCGACGTCGATCGCCATCTGCAGCTCGAGCTGGACGGTTCCGCTGTTCCGCCGCGGGTGGATGCGGAACAGCGCGTTCGCGAAGGTGGTCGCCGCGAACGAGGTGACGCTGTTGGCGTGGAGGGTCTGGCCGTCGTAGCTCAGGTTGACGACGGTGTCGTTGTTGGTGAGGTCGTCGAGGTTCCACGAGGGCGCGTGCAGCTCCGCCGTGAATGTGGGGTGACGGGTCGTGCCCCCCGCGCGGGCGCGCAGGTTGAAGAAGCCTCGCAGCCCGGCGAGCTCCGTCGGCAGGCGGTCCCGGAGCTTGAAGAAAGGCACCGGGCGGGCCTCGAGCTCGAAGCTCAGCGGTCGATCCTCCTTGCCATCGAAGGAGGTCGGCAGATCGAAGCGAGCGCCGATGCCCAGCCGAGTGCCGAGCTGACGCGCCGAGATCTCGCCGGTGACGCGGCCCAGCCCGTGGTGCGCGCGAATGCGGTAGCTCACGTTCTCGGGCAGGCCCTCATCGATCTGGGATCCCAGGCCCTCGAGCTCGAGGTCGAACAGCGGCGCGCGCCGGGTCCCGCTCGCGTGCACCCGCATCTCGAAGGCGCTGTGCGGGAGCTCCTTGTGCCCGGGTGCGAAGAACGCGCCCAGCGCGCGTAGATCGAGCGCGCGGGTCGCGAACGTCGCGTCGAGCGTCGCGTCCGGATCGGCGAGGGGCACGCGAGCTCCCAGGGTGAGCTCTTGCTTGCCTTCGAACAGCACGCACTTCTCGAGCGTGGCGAGCGACGCCTCGATCGATCCATGGCAGGGCGAACGGAGCTTCCAGACGTGGGCGTTCGCCGCCAGCTCGAGCGCGAGCAGCGTGGCGTCGGCGCCGACCACGCGACCGTCGCGCCAGTGGGTCTTGCCGCGGAGGTCGAGGTCCAGGCTTTCCAGCACATTGGGATCCTAAGCTTAGAATTCCACGTGGACAAGTTGTCGCG
>JADMIO011107742.1_pt1 | contig 50952 bp, 47 predicted proteins | sample 8958161 | NCBI WGS metagenome assembly JADMIO01 (sample SAMN16585339, study PRJNA669376) | soil metagenome | isolation source: Crop rotation soil | place: USA: Cullars Rotation, Alabama | collected 2011 | reverse complement strand
TTCCATCCCGGGACGCGCATCTACATGGCGCCACCGCCGCCGCCACTGCCGCCGGGCACGTCGCCGCAGCCGCCCTGGGTGCCGCCGATCACGCTGTAGCCGTTGCCTGCCGAGCCGCCGCCGCCGCCCGAGCCGTCGCTGCCGGTGGTGCCAGCGCTGCCGCCGCGGGCGCTGGCGCGGCCGCTCGTGTCGATGACGAGGGTGTCGGCATTGCAGCCGTCGCCGCCCGCGCCGTCGCTACCCAGGGAGCCGTCTTCGCCGTCATCACCGAGCCGCGGCAGGGTGGGGTTGTCGTCACAGAAGCTGCACAGGCCGCGGTTCGTGGGGGCATTGTAGGTGGACTCGCCGCCATCCCCGGGCCGCGGGCCGCGCCCGTCTTCGCCCGCAGGATTGGCCACGGCCAGGTCGAGCACGGTGTCGTAGTCGCACACGCCGCCGCTCGTGAAGTCGGTGCAGCCTGCGTTCGCGCAGGGGAAGCCGTTTGCGCAGCCGATGTTGGCGCACTCGGCCGCACCGCCGCTGCCGCCGCTCACGGACGCGCCGCCGCAGGCCCGTGCGCCGCCCGCGCCGCCGCTCAGCGTGCTGCACGACTCGGAGGAGTTGCCGCCATCGCGCCCGTTCCGGCCATCGCGTCCGTTCAGGTCCGCCAGGCTGGGCACACCGTCGGGCAGTCGCTCGCTGGCGTCGGCACCCGGCGTGCCGTCCCTGCCGCGGCCTGCGAGCAGCGTGAGGTCTGCCAGCCTCACGGCGGAAGAACACCCTTGGAGGTGAACAGTGGTGGAGCCCTGGCCGGCGCTCGCGGCATCGGTTCCGACCAGGGTGAGCCCGTCGATCTGGGTCGCGCCGGTGACGTTCTCGCAGGTGAGGACGGGCGCGCCATTGGCCGCCCCCGTCTGTTCGACGAACACCGGGTAGAGCTCGGTGTTGCGATCGCGGAAGTCGCTGCGGTAGCCGCCGAACACGTTCACGCCCGAGATCACGCGGAACGGTGCGTAGCGGCCCTGGGCGACGAGCACGGTCTTGTCCTCGGCGGAGGCGCGCTCGACCGCCGCGGAGATGCTGCGCATGGGCCGGAGCAGGGTGCCCGGGGCGCTGTCGGAGCCGCCGTTGGTCACGTGGACGAACACGTCGTTGTCGTCGACCTCGCCGTCGCAGTCACTGTCGGTGCCCACGATCACCGGCGCCGTGGTGCCGTCGAAGATCTGGCACTCGCAGCCGTTGCCCTGCACGCCATCCACGTCGACGAAGCCCGCCACGCAGGCGATGTCACAGCTGGCGCTCGCGCCATCGGGCAGGCAGTTGGCCTCGTAGTTCGCGCCGGGCGGCACGCACGGGCTGCCACAGCTGCCGCAGTGCAGCCGCCCGATGTAGCGCCCATCCAGGTCGACGAAGTCCTCGTCCACGTCGCCGTCGCAGTCGTCGTCCTCGCCGTTGCAGGTCTCTTCCGAGGCAATCTCGCACTGGCCGAGCCCCTGGGGCGTGCACACCTGCACGCCGGCGCACGCGCTGCCTTCGGCCGGCCCCTCGGCGATGCAGGCCACCTCGAACGTGTCGCTCACGCCGCTGCATGCGCACAGCCCGAGCTCGGGCGTGCACAGGCCGAAGTCCGGGTCGCAGGCGAACGGCTCGGCGCACGTGCTCGCGACGCAGGGCTCGGCGCAGCGCTGCTCGTTGCCCACGGTCAGGCAGCGTGCCCCTTCGTGGTGCAGGTCGCAGTCGGCGTCGTCCTCGCAGGGCAGACACTGCACGGTCACGTCGCTCGCGCAGGCCCCGTCGCCCACCGGATGGGAGCCCGCCGGACAGGTGAGCAGGCGACACACCGGCTGCTCGGGCGCCGGATCGCAGCGCGTCCCCACGGCCGTGGGAAAGACCTCGGCGCAGGACACGCCGCAGCCGCCGCAGTGCTCGTCCTGCACGTAGCGGCCGCGCGCGTCGAGGAAGTCCTCGTCGTTGCGCCCGTCGCAGTCGTCGTCGCGGCCGTTGCAGACCTCGGGCTTCGCGCACTCGTGCGAGGCGGAGCAGCCCGCGCCGAAGCTGGCCGCGAGCAGGAGCCAGAGCACGCGCCAGGGTTCAGGGCTGCGCGAGGACATCGACCACCTCTCCCCGGGCGCCCCGGCCACCGCTGTTCGCGCCGCCGCCGCCGCTTCCGCCGCTACCCGCTGCGCCAAGTGTGAACGTGTTGCCGGCGCGCACCCGGTTCAACAGCAGGGCGGGGGCCGTGCCCGCCACCCACACGCCGACCGACGAGCCGCCGCAGCCTCCTCCGCCGCCGCCGCCCGGTCCGCCATCGCCGCCGCTGCCGCCGCGTGCGCCCGGAAACGTGCCGGCCAGGGTGGGCGTGGTGCGCTGCTCGGGCTCGAGGCTGCCGCCGAAGGCGCCCGCACCGCCCTCGCCGCCGTCTCCGCCTGCGCCGCCCGCGCCGCCCGCGCCGCCGTCGCTGGGAGCGAACGTCACGTCTTCGATGGCGAGCAGAGCCGGCTCGCGCAGGAGCAGCGCCACGGCCGGTCCGCCGCTCGAGCCCGCCTTGCCGCCGTTGCCGCCACAGCCCGCCGCACCGCCCCCGCCGCCGCCGCCGCCCAGGCCGTCGCGGAACTCGCACACGTCGTCGTAGTATTCCATCTGCGCGCCGCCGCCCGCGCCGCCCCCGCCGCCGCCGCCGCCTGGCGTGCCGCCGCGTCCCGCGGAGCCGATGGAGCCCGTCCAGCTGCTCTCGAAGAAGCTGCCGAGCTCGTCGACACAGCCGGCGCCCGCACGGCCGGCCGCGCCGTCGCTGCCGTTCGCGCCCGGCTGGGGGCCCTGGAAGTTCGTGGGCACCGAGAAATCGGCCAGGCCACAGCAGATGGCGGACGGACAGCCGGAGCCGCTGATCGGGCCGCTCGCGTCCTGTCCGCCGGTGCCACCCGCGCCGCCGCGGCCATCCGCGCTCGCGCCGGAGTCGCCCGAGCCCTGGAAGTCGCCCATGACCGGGCACACCGCCGAGCCGCCCGCGCCGCCGTGCACGCGCACGTCGCTGCAAGTGGACACGCCGCCCGCGCCGCCCCGCACTTGGTTGGCGTCGACGCCCCGGCAAGCGTGCGAGCCGTTCTCGAGGGCCGCGCGCGGGTCGCCGCCCGCCTGGGCCTCGGCCGTGGGGCCGCCGCCTGCGCCGCCGTCGATGCCCGAGCGCCCTGCGCCCGGCAGGCCGGTGTGGATGATCAGCTCGCGCAGCACCAGCTTGGCGCCAGGCCGCTCCAGATAGGCGCCCACGGCCGCTTCTTCGGTGCCGGACGCATCGAGGCCGCGCAGCGTGAGCCACTCCACGCGCGTCACGCGCTGGCCCACGTCCGTGCCGATCATGGCCGGGCCGCCGGGCGCCACGGCCGGGGCGGGTGCCCGCACCTCGACCAGATAGGCCGCGGGATCGAGGGCGCGGAAGTCGCGCCGATAGCCGCCGTGCACCTGCACTCCGTCGGCCAGGACCAGTGTCTCGGTGTAGCTGCCCGAGGCCACGAACACGTGGGGACGCGGGCTCGCGGAGTCGAGCGAGGCCGCGGCGCTGCGGATCGCCGCATTGATGGTGCGCAGGGGGCGCGTGGGCGAGCCCGGCCAGGTGTCGTCGCCGTCGGCGGCCACGTAGAAGCTCGTCAGCACGTCGCCATCGGCGCCGTCGCAGTTCACGTCCAGGGCGCCCTCGCTCTCGCGCCGGGGCCCCGGGTCGTCGCGCAGGCTCGTCACGACGCACTCGCAGCCGGTCACCGCGTCCAGGTCGCCGTCCAGCATGTCGCCCACCACCACGCCGTCCAGGGCGTCCGGGCAGGCCAGCACGCAGCGCGGCGCGAAGGGGTCGCCGCCGCACACCAGGTCCAGCTCGAGGCCCGTGTCCTCTTCACAGCTGGCGCCGCACTGCCCGCAGTGGGCCGGGTCGACGCCGTAGGCGCCCAGCTCGTTGCGGAAGTCTTCGTCGACCTGGCCATCGCAGTCGTTGTCGAACTCGTCGCAGATCTCTTCGCCCGTGAGGCACGCAGACAGCACGCCGTCTTCGCAGCGTGCCTTGCCCACGCACACGGCCGTGCCGGCATCGCGCTCGCCATCGCCTGCACAGGCCAGGTCGAAGGACTGACCGGGTCCGCACGAGCAGCTGCCGCCAGCCGGGGCGCACACGCCGCTCTCGTCGCACGTGTAGCCCTCGGGACAGCCGAGCTCGCAGCTCACCGAGCAGCGCGCTTCGCCTGCGATCAGCGCGCAGCGAGCGCCCAGGATGGCGCCGCAGTCGGTGTCCTGGGCGCAGCTCAGACAGAGCCGCTCGGACACGCTCGCGCAGCGCCCCTCGCGCGTGGGGGCGAAGCCATCCTCGCAGCCGCTCGCGGCGCAGCGCGGCACACCGCCCAGCACCCGGCACGTGCTCTCGAGCTCGTTGTCTCCCGTGCTGCAGGCCACGCCGCACGAGCCGCAGTGCGCGTCGTCCACGTAGCGCCCGGCCTCGTCGCGAAAGGCTTCGTCGACCTTGCCGTCGCGGTCGTCGTCCAGCTGGTTACAGCGCTCGGCACGACCCGAAGGGCCCGCATCGAGCGCGACGCCGCGCTCCACATCGCTGCGTGAGCAGGCCAGGACGAGCCCCAGAACGAGCGCCCCGAGCAGGAGCGTTCCGGACGAGTCGTGTACGCCGTTCGAGTTGCGCGGTGACGCCGTCATGCACCCGGTTCGCACGCCGCCGGGCGCGCGGATCCTGAGTACCACGACCGTCGAACCCTTGCTCGAAAGATGCGAGCCCGCTCACCCGGGGCGCGGTGTCTCGCACCTGGACGTAGAAGTGCGCGTTTACAGCCCTGCGAGCAGGGACTCGAGCTCGCTCATGGCGTGGTCGTTGCCGGTGCGCTTTGCAACGGCGACGCCCGCTTCGGCCAGCGCGCGCGCGCTCGCCACGTCGCCCAGTTCCTGGCCCAGCTGCGCGGCGATCAGGTAGCTGGGCACGTAGTCGGGAAACGCCTCGATCACGGCCTTGAGCGCGGCAAACGCGTCGTCGCGACGCGTCAGCGAGCGCAGCTCCAGGGCGCGCGCGTAGTGGTGGAACGGGTCGCGTGAACCGCCCGCGATCAGCTTGTCGAACAGCTCGAGGCGCTTGCTCATTGCGGCTCCTGCACCACCACACCCAGATAGGGCAGGTTGCGATATTTCTCGGCCCAGTCGAGGCCGTAGCCCACGACGAACACGTCCTCGATGGTGAACCCGAGGTAGTCGATGTCGGTCTTCACGCGGGCGCGCGCCGGCTTGTGCAGCAGTGCGGCCAGGCGCACGGAGCTGGGATTACGCGTGGCCAGGTTCTGGCGCAGGTACTGGAGCGTCAGGCCCGTGTCGACGATGTCCTCGACGACCAGCACGTGGCGGCCGGCCACGGGCTTCGTGAGATCGCTCGTGATCTGCACGACGCCGCCCGTCTCCTGGCTGTCGCCGTAGCTCTTCAGGCCGAGGAACTCGATCGAGAGGGGCAGGTCGATGGCCCGGGCCAGGTCGGCGGCGAACACGAAGCTGCCCTTGAGCACACACACGAGGACCAGGTCCTTGCCCTGGTAATCACGGGTGATCTGGGCTCCGAGCTCGCGCACGCGCGCGGCCAGAGTCTCGGCGGAAAGGAGCGATTCGACGCGGTCCTGGTTCGACATCGCGCCGAGATTTGCACGCCCGGGGCCGCCCGGCATCCCGCCCCGAACCGGGGGCTCAGGGCAGCATGCGGTCGATCACGTCCCGGGCCGAGGTGAGCCCCTGCCGCACGGCGTCGGGCACCCGTCCGGCCAGGGGCGCGAGCAGGGCCGCGGCCACCAGCACGCCCAGCGGAGCGCGCAGGGCGCCGTCCATGCCTTCGGGCCGCAGGCCGAGCGCGCGCGCGCTCAGGGCCACCACCGCCTGGGCCACCCACAGCGCGAGCCACAGCGGCAGGGCCAGGGCCAGCGCGAAGGCCATGGCCTCGCCCGCGAGTGCGCTCAGTCCCAGCGCGAAGGCCGCGCGATCGAGCCCGAGCGGGCCGAGCGGCACGTCGCGAAAGCTCGCCGACAGCGCCATCAACAGCGCGCGGTGCCCCGACAGCGCGAGGAACGTGGAGACCGCCACCAGGGCGTACAGCCTGGGCACCGGACCGGCCTGGCTGCGCACGGGCAAGGCGCCGCCGTGCTCCGCCAGGCGCGCGCCCCAGCCCAGGCCGAGCAGAGGCAGCACGGTGGCCAGCGCGAACACCAGGCCCACGCACAGCTCGCGCCCCGCGCCGGCCAGCAGCGCCATGGACACGAGCGGCAGGTCGACCGGCGTGCTGAACGGGAGCACGAGCGAGAGCGCGATCGAGAGTGCGATGGGCCACGGAACGATCGCGCGTGTGCTCGCCGCCACGAGCGCACAGATCGGCAGGATGCGTGCAAACGTGAGGAGCGCTCCCACCAGGTCCGCGTCCGCGAGGGGCGCCACGGCTCAGTGCACCAGCGTGGGCAGCGCGCGCAGGATCTGCGAGGCAAAGCCAGCGAGTTCGCGCGCCATCCATGCCCCGGATAGGGACAGTGCGACGAGCACCGACAGCGCACGCGGAATGGCGTTGAGCGCGGGTTCTCCGAGCTTCGTGAGCGACTGGACGAAGGCCAGCAGCGCCGACACGGCCCAGGCCACGGCGAGTGCCGGCAGCGCGAGACGGAGCGCGAGATGGAGGGCGGACAAGGCGCTGTCGAGAGCTGTGGGCACGTGCGGAGCAGAGGCTACTACGAGTGCGAGCCGCCTTCGACACGTCGCGCGCGGATGAGCAGCCGGTTCCCACCCCGTCACAATCGTGCAAAAGGTCGCGAAGTTTCCTGCGCTTCCGTTAGACTCAGATTACGTAGCCTTTTGCTGGGGGCTGTTTTGGCGGACGAGCAGCGCAATCGGGACACCGTAGACGACGACATGAGCCACGCGGCGGACGAACCGACCGCGGTGTGGGATGCCAATACGCTACGCGAAGCTGGGCTGGGCGATCTGATCAAGAAGCCGACCTCGGAGCCGCCGCCGCCGGCCACGCCTGCCGCACGGGGCAACCAGGGCCCGAGCATCGTGGTCGACGAGGCCGCAGCCGGCGCCAAGGCGCAGGTCGCTTCGCACGGGCACGACGCCGACGGGGAGCTCGGCTGGGGCGCCACGCTCGGCCTGGCCGCGGGCCTCGGCGCTGCCGTCTACCTGCTGATTCGCTTCCTGAAGTAAGCGAAGCTCACGGGGCGCACTCCAGAGCCAGCGCCCACGCGCGGCCCTGATTCCGTGCGCTCAAGCGCCGGGCTGGAAGACGAGCGGGAATTCGAACTCGCTCTCGCCGCCCGAGGCCGGGAAGCGCCAGCGCTTCACGGACTTCGTCATGCAGTCGGTCATGTTGCCGAGGCCCGTGCCCCGGGTGGTCACGCTCTTCGCGGTTCCGCTCTCGCCGACCGTGACCGCGACCGTGATCTTGATGGCGCCATCCTGACGACCGCCGCTCGCGCGCAGGGCCGACTCGTAGCAGCGCTGCAGCTCCATCTTGTTCTTCTGCACCACGTTCGTCAGCTGCTGCGCCGTGAGCGCGGGGCCGCCGCCGCCCTTCGGGGTCTCGCGCTCCGTGTTCGAGAGGTTCGGGCCCCCTTCGCCACCGCCCATGCGCGCGATCAGGGCGCGCTGCGCGTCGGTGAGGCCGTCGTTCTTGGCTGGCGCCTTGCCGTCGTTCGGCTTCTGCGTGCGCCCGACGCGCGGCTTCGAGTCGCCCGGCTTCTCGGGTGCCTCGGGCACCTCGGCCTCGATGTCGGCCGGCAAGAGCTCGTTCACCTTCGGCTCCGGCGCGGGCGCCGGCAGCGCGGCGGCCTGGGCCGTGGGCTGCTGCGGCGCGGGCACCCAGAGGTTTCGGTACAGGATGGGGCCGCCCACGATCAGGATGCCCACGAGCAGGCCGAGCGCCAGGCCCGTGGAGCCGCTCATGCGCTCGCGCCGCGGCATGGGCACGGCCACCGAGACTTCGCCCGGCATGGGCGCCATCGCAGCCAGGGGCTGGGAGGCGGCCTGGGACATGGCGCGCGGCATGGTGCTGCTGCCCGCGGCCTGGGGCTGCGGCGTGATGGACGGTCCGATGCCGGGCAGACCGCCGGTGATGTCCGCGATGCGCGTGGGCTCGCTGCCCTCGTCGTCGACCTCCTCGAAGTCGCCCGGCGGAAAGACCGAGCCACGCGGCGGCGCGGGCACCACGGGCGGCGGCACACGCGGGCGCGGCGGACGCTGGGAGCGCGGCTCGGGACGGGCGGGCCTGCGCAGGAGCTGCGAGACCTCGGGCAGCTCGCCGAGCGGGCGCCAGTCGTCCATGCCCTCGCGCCAGCACAGGGAGTCGGCCGTGACGGCGCCGGCGTCGATCTTGCGGCCCAGCTCGTCGCGGGTCATCGGACCCACGGGCACGTCCTGGATGGCGACGTGCCAGAGGTCGTAGGGCGACGTGCGCTGGGGAACCTCGGGCGGCGCGGCGATGTGGCGCCGGAAGTCCTGGCTCAGGCTGACCGGGGGCTTCGAGCGCGCGGGCTGGCCGCGTGCCGGTGGCGCATGGGGACGCGCCGGGGCAGGCCCCACACCCGAGCCGGGCCGCGGCGCGGGTACCACGGACTGTGCACGCGCCCGCGTCGGACTCGGCGCAGGTGGCGGTGCAGAGGCGGCGGCGGGCATGGTGTGGCCGTCGATGAGGATGTCGTGCCCACAGCGACGACACTTCATGCGCAGCGTACGCCCGGACGCTTTCTCGTCCGCGATTTGGTACTTCGCTTTGCAGTTGCCGCAGAGGAACTTCATCGGGTTTTCACAGGAGGCTCATGAGGTGGCTTTTGATGTTCGCGCGCGTGTCGTCGTCGGGCGCACTGCCCAGGGCCCGCTCCCACATCTCCGTGGCCTTGAGTCGAAAGCCGGCGCGCTGGTACAGCACCGCCAGGTTCTTCAGGGTCGAAAAGTCCCTCGGCCTCAGGTCCGCGGCCGTCTCGAGTGCCTGGATCGCTTCGAACACGTTGTCCTGCTTTCCGTAGAGCAGGCCGAGATGATAGTGCAACCGAAAGGCCAGCGGATCCACGCCGATGCCCTTTTTCAGATGGCCGATGGCGTCCTCGAGCTCGCCGCGCGCGTAGGCTTCGATGCCGGCGTGCAGGTGCTCGGCCGCGCCGCTCTGCAGCTCTTCGTCGTCGCTCGCCTGGCCATGTGTGTGGCTGGTTCCGCTCAAGGCACGCTCCACGGCAGCCACCACCTCGCCGATCCGAAATGGCTTCTCCAGGAACTCATCGACGCCGTAGGAGCGCCGAAGATCTTCGGCAAAGCGCCAGCCGCGATACACGGCGCTCACCATGATCACCGGAATGTGCCCGTAGCGGCGGCTGCCCTTGATGCGGCGGCAGATGTCGAAGCCGTGCACCTCGGGCAGCATGGCGTCGAGCACCATCACGTCCGGTGAGCAGTCGCGCACCTTCTGCAGCGCATCGAGGCCGCGCGCACTCTCGAAGACTTCGAAGTCGCGCTCACGAAACACGCGCGTGAGGAGCTGTCTGATGTCGTCGCTGTCGTCGACCACCAGGATCTTCTTCTTCGGCGGCGTCTCGGGCTCGGCCGTGGGCTCCGCGCGGCCGCCGCTGCCGAAGGCGTCGTCGATGGCCATGCCCGTGGCATCGGGCAGCATGTGCGGACGGCTCAGCTCGTCCTCGAGGTCCTGCTGGCCGCCGGTCACGAGCGCGATGTCGCGACCGGGCAGCATGCTCGGACGCTCGGGCCTGCGCATGTGCTCGTTCTGATCGACCAGCGGACCCGTGTAGAACTCTTGCCCGGCCTGGGCCGCGGAGTAGGCGCCTTCGATCACGTCGCGCATCGCGCCGTGCAGCGCGATGTACGGGAAGATTCGCTTGCCCGTGACGAACTCGAGCTCGTCGATCACGCGCTTGTTGGCCGGGTCGGCCATGGCGAGGAACAGGCGGTCTTCCTTCGCGAGCAAGGGCAGGATCACGTGCTGGCGCGCGATGTCGACCGGCACGAGCAAGAGGCTCTCGAGTGCGATCACGACGCGCCTGAGATCGACTGCGGGCAGGCCCTGCTGCTCACTCAGCGCGCTCAGCAGATCGGACGCCTCGACCTTGCCCGACTCGGCAACGGTGGTCGCGAGGCGCTCGCCCTGGGTGCGCTGCTGCTCGAGCAGGTCTTCCAGCTCGTCCGCGGTCACCAGCTTGCGCTGGAGCAGGATGCGCCCCAGTTGCTTTTTGTTACCGTCCGAGCCCTCGGTCATGTTCCCCGCGTGCGGCGCGGCGCGCGACTCGCGCAAAAACCGAAGGCGTTCCGCCGCCCCACCGCGTCGGCGAAAAGTCTAACAAGAGCCGCAGCGTATCCGCTACCCCCGAGCGCGATGGCGCGCTCCACGACGGCGTCGGGCGAGGGCGCGTCCAGACGTCCGTTCAGGTGCGGCTACATGCCCGAGGCGATCTCGAAGCCGCCGTTCTTCTTCTTCATCAGGATCATCCGGTTGTCGGCGAGCCTGCGCTCCCAGCGCGTGCCGTCCGGGGCGTTGATGCGGAAGCGGCCGATATAGGTGTAGTCCACCAGCACCTTTGTCTCCAGGAAGACCACATCGCGGTAGCGGATGTCGTAGTGCACGGAGAGCAGGTCGGGGCCGAAGGTGGCCTTGAGGCGCTCTTCGAGGCCCGCCAGGTCCACGTCGTCGTCGCCCTGGGGCGTGCCCATGTCGTCGTAGTACTCCTTGGAGGCGAGCTTGAGCAGCTGGGGCACGCTGCGCTCGACCACCGCGCTGCGGTACTGCTCGACGAAGCTGATGACGTCGCGCGCTTCGGGCGTGTCGTCCACGTCGGTATTGGGGATCTTCTCGTGGGAGCAGGCCGAAACCACGCACGAAAGGAGCAGCGCTCCGAGCACCGAAGCGAAGCGTTGCAGGGTCACGCCGTTTGCCATCATCGAACCTCCAACCGCGGCCCAACGAGGGCTATTCCGCGCCCGCGTTCTAGCGCGTGACCGCAGCTTGGCCAGTGTCCGCGGGGTGGTCGCGGATTGCCAAAAAGGCAATCGAAACGTGGCGCGTCTCAGGGCTCTTCGGGGGCCCGCGGCGCGACGCTCGGACGCTTCCATTCCTCGGGATCGATGCCCATGAACGCGTCGACCACGCTGCCATCGAAGTGGCTGCCTGCGCAGCGCGTGATCTCCTCACGCGCGTCGCCATCGGCCACGGCGCCCGCGTGGGGGCGGGTGTGGGTGAGCGCCTCGTAGGCGTCCACCACCGCGAAGATGCGCGCGCCGAGCGGGATTTCCTCGGCCTTGAGCCGCGCCGGATAGCCCTTGCCGTCGTAGCGTTCGTGGTGGTGGAGCACGATGGGCAGGGCGGCCGACAGGGGCTCGCACTCGCGCAGCATCTCGGCGCCCATCTGCGGATGGCTGTGGATCTGGGCCCACTCGTGCTCGCTCAGGGGGCCCGGCTTGCGCAGGACTGCCTCGGGCACACAGATCATGCCGATGTCGTGCAAGAGGCCGCCCAGCTCCAGGTCGCCGAGCGAGCGGGCGTCCTCGCCCATGGCTGCGCCGAGCCGGCGTGTCCAGCGAGCGACGCGCAGCGCGTGATCGAGGGTCTCCACGCTGTTCGAGGCGAGCGCCCGCGCCATGCCCAGGGCCAGGCTGCGCGCTTGCTGGGGTCCGCCGCCGCGGTCGTGCTCGAGGCGCATGCTGTCGAGGGCGGCGGGCAGAAACTCGGCGCCGTCGGCCTTGGCCACGATGGCGTCGGCGACCATGGGCGTCATGGCCCGGGCCAGCTCCGAGACCTGGGCCTCGCCCGTGTACAGGATGCAGCGCGTCTGCGGCGACACGTTGCGCACGAGCCGGAGCAGCTCGGCCCCACTCAAGTCGGGCATGTGCAGATCGGCGACGAGGGCGAAGGGTTGGAGCTGCACGACCTCGCGCAGCGCGGTGCGCGGGTGGTCACAGGGCACCACATCGTAGCCCCTGCGCTGCAGGAGCCGGCGCGTCACTGCCAGCACCAGCGGGTCGTCGTCGACCACCACCACCCGCAGTGCCCTGGATTCCGTGCTCAAATCCAACCCCCGGCCCAGTCTATCAGAGGTCCTGCGGAAACAACGAGCCACTGCAAGGTCCCCGCGCGGGCACCGGCACGGGAGAGCTTGAGGCTAGGCGATGCCGTAGTCCTTGATCTTGTAAAGGAGCGCCCGGTGGCTGATTTCCAGCAGCCGCGCCGCCGCCGTGCGATTGCCGCCCGTACGGTCCAGGGCACGCCGGATCAGCGTCTCCTCGATCACACGCGTCGTGTGCTTGATGGACAGCTCATTGCCCGAGAGGGTCAGGGCGACCGGGTCCTCGCGGGCGCGGATGCGCTCGGCCAGATCGTCGGCGGTCAGCATCTCGCCCTCGGCCAGCACCACGGCCCGCTCGATCGTGTTCTCGAGCTCGCGCACGTTGCCGGGCCACGAGTAGCGCATGATCATCTTCATCGCCTCGGGGCTCACGCCGCGCACGTGGGTGCCCAGGCGCGCGTTGTATTTCTCGAGGAAGTGGTCGACCAGGAGCGGCAGATCGCCCGCGCGGTCGCGCAGCGGCGGCAGCGAGATCTGCAGCACGTTGAGCCGGTAGTAGAGGTCTTCCCGGAAGCGCCCCTCCTTCACCTCGGTCGACAGGTCGCGCACCGTGGCGGCCAGCACGCGCACGTCGACCTGGCTGTCCTTGGTGTCGCCCAGGCGTCGCACCGTGCCCTCCTGCAGCACGCGCAGGAGCTTCACCTGCAGGCCGAGCGGTAGCTCGCCCACCTCGTCCAGAAACAGCGTGCCCTGGTGCGCCTCCTCGAACAGCCCGCGCTTGTCGGTGGACGCGTCCGTGAAGGCGCCGCGCTTGTGTCCGAACAGCTCGCTCTCCATCAGCGACTCGGGAATCGCCCCGCAATTCAGCGCCACGAACGTCTTGCCGGCGCGCGGGCTCATGTTGTGGATGCCGCGCGCCACCAGCTCCTTGCCGGTGCCGCTCGGGCCCTGGAGCAGCACCGTGGTCGTGTAGGCGGCCACCTTCTCCATGGTGCGGAAGACCTTGTGCATCACGTCGCTCTTGCCGAGCATGGAGCCGAGCTGGTGCTCCTTGCGCATGGCCTCGCGCAGGGCGCGGTTCTCGCGCCGCAGGGCCTCGCGCTCCTCGGCCTTCTTGAGCACGAGCAGCACCTCGTCCTGCTTGAAGGGCTTGCTCAGGTAGTCGTAAGCGCCCGCCTTCATGGCCTCGATGGCCAGCTCCACGGAGCCGTAGGCGCTCATCACGATCACGGTCGCGAGCGAGCCCCGCGCCGACAGCTCGCGGCACAGATCGATGCCGCTCATGCCCGGCATGCGCACGTCGGCCATCACGAAGTCGGGGTCGAACTGCTCGAGGGCCGCGAGCGCCTCGCTGGCGCTGGCCGAGGCGTGCACCTCGTAGCCGCTGCGCGACAGCAGGGTGCGCAGTACGAGCCGCAGGTTCTCTTCGTCGTCGACCACCAGGACGCGCCGCACGGCCACTCCGCAATTTCTGCAGGACCCGACGCCCCGCCCCTCGCAAAGAGTATCAAGCAGGGGCCGCGCTTGTCCCGCCTGGCGGGCGCGCCGACCGGGACGGGAATGGCAACGTCATTGGCGATTGCCGCCAACTGAGTTGGCGATTTTTTGGCCTGCCCGATCCGAAAAAACCGGTGATCCTCCACAACTTTCCGCCGGCATGGTGTTTGCTGAGGTCCACAGCACGCGCCTTCGGGTCCGTCGTTGATCCCGACCCCCACAAAGCAGTATGGTGGCGCGCGCTTTTGGCCTTCCGAGCCCCGCTGGCAACTACCCCCGGGCGGAGCGCCCAAGTCGTGAGGAGACCGATGCTCAAGCGAAGTCTTAGAACCACCTGGCTCGTGCCAGCCGCAACCCTGGCCCTCATGGGCTGCCCGAACGAGGAGCTCGCGCCCCTCGAGCCGTGTACGGTCGCGGGCATCTCGGAGGAAATCACCCAGTCGGGCACCGACCAGGTGGACCTCCTGTTCGTGATCGACAACTCGGGCTCCATGACCGAGGAGCAGCAGAAGCTCGAAATTGAGCTACCGAACCTGGTGAAGATCCTGACCACCGGCGAGTTCGATGGCACGGTCGACGGCGAGCCGGACTTCCAGCCGGTCAAGAGCCTGCACCTGGGCGTGGTGTCGACCGACATGGGCACCCAGGGCGCGTTCGACTCCGTCCCGGGCCCGGTCTGCGACGGCAAGGGTGGCGACGGCATCCTGCTGCGCGACGTCAGCGCGGTGAAGGCCGATGCCGAGGAGTGCCAGGGCCTCACGATCGAGGCCTACCAGGTCTACGAGGCGCCTGACAATGACGCCGACATCGAGACCGAGGCCGCACGCGTGGCAAACCAGTTCTCCTGCGTCGCCACCCTCGGGACGACCGGCTGCGGTCTCGAGCAGCAGCTCGAGGCCATGCTCAAGGCCGTGACGCCTGCGAACTCCGAGGAAGTCAGCTTCGTCGAGGGCGACGGACACGGCACCAACTCGAACAAGGGCTTCGTGCGCGACGACGCGGTGCTCGCCGTCATCCAGGTCACCGACGAAGAGGACTGCTCGGCGACCAAGGCAGGCCGCAAGCTTTTCCTGCCCGGTCCCGGTGACGCCTACAACGGCCCGGACGAGAATTTCACGGGCCAGCCGGTCGGCATCAACTTCAAGTGCGCGAGTGCCCAGGACAGTCCCGACGACCCGGAGGGGCTGCTGCAGCCGACACAGCGCTTCGTCGACGGCCTGAGGGCGCTCAAGCCGCTCAACCCGGAGCGCGTCATCTTCGCGGCCATCGCCGGCATCCCGCAGACGGCCGAGGGGCCCGACTTTCAGAACGGCGATGTCCAGGACTTCGACAAGATCCTGGCCATGCCCGAGATGCAGATCTTGCCCGGACCCGACGAAAACGAGGACGGCGCGATCACGGTCAACGCGCTTCCCAAGCCCTCCTGCGTCACGGACGCCGACGGCTCGGCCTCGCCGGCGCGCCGCTTCGTCGAGGTGGCCAAGGGCTTCGGCGAGAACGGCGTCGTGCTCTCCATCTGCAGCTCCAGCTACCAGAGCGCGCTCAACAAGATCCTCGAGAAGATCTCGAAGCAGCTCTCGGGCGCCTGCCTGCCCAACCCGCTCAACCCCGACAACAAGGGTGTCGTGCGCTGCGACGTGGTCGAGATCCTCAGTGCGGCCGGCAAGCAGTCCGACTGCTCGGTCAACCGCGGCCGCACCTTCAAGGAGATTCGCACCGTGGAGGGCCTCGAAGGCCCCGAGCAGCGCGTGGTCTGCAACGTGAACCAGGTGGCCGTCATCGACGGCAAGCTCACTGCCGCGCCCACGCCGCTCGAAGGCGTGAACCCTCTGGTCGGCTGGTACTACGACGACTTCTCCGAGGAAGTGCTCGAGACCTGCGCGGAAGGCAAGCAGCAGCGCATTGCCACCACGGACACCGCCGCGCTCGCCTCCGGCGCGAAGGCCAGCTTCGAGTGCTTCAGCCCGGTCGGTGGCAACATCGAGTCGACGGGCAAGGAAGCGGTCGGCGCGGCGTGCACCGACGACTCGCAGTGCAACGACAACGACGACTACGACCTGTTCTGCGAAGAGATCACGCGCAGCTGCCAGATCGCCTGCGCAGGCGACGCCAACTGCCCGGACGGCTGGGTCTGCGACGATGAGGACATCGCAAAGCCCTTCTGCGTCAACCCCAAGTGCCCGCCCACGCAGTGAGCACGCGCTAGTGTCTGAATGAACGCCGGCTCCCTCGCGGGGGCCGGCGTTTTGCTTTTGGGGCGGCAGTGCAAAGCTCCTCGAATGCGAGGATCGCTCCATTGGCGGCGCCCACCGCGACATTGGCCCGCATTTCCACTTCGAAGTCCTCGATCCAGCGCGGACGGTCGCAGCACAATTCTAGGCAACAATCACGTACTGCTTCACTAGGTCTAGGAGGGAGAGATGCCCAGCTTCCCGTTTGATGTTTGGGGAAAAGTCCCGCCTACGGCGGCTGCCAACGGTGTCGAGAAGGTCAAAGTGGTCAAATCTTCGGGAGGCGGGTTTCTCATTCTCACATTGGAAGGCGAAGCGGAGTGCGACGTTTGGGTTGAAACGATCGAGGAAGTCGAAGCGAACGTCGCGGCGCTGGACGTCGAGTGGCCTAGCTGACGAAGTTCAGCGCTGGTCGTCCGGACCACTGCTTGGCGCTCGCCGAGGGCGAGCGCGGTATCGACGTAACTGATCTGATTGTCGCGAAGGGGCGGGAAAGCGCGTACGTCGTGCCTGGAACGTCTCCTCCCGACCTAACCGACAGGCTCGTGCGAAGCGGAGCAAACTAGATGGAGTACCTGAAGGTCAGGTGGGTGCACAAGCTGGACAACGAGCCCATTGTTCTGTTCAGCGAGCTCTCGGCGTCCCGTGATGAGATCCGCAAGGTCGAGGTCTACGCCGACGGTCGACACGACTACGCGGGTCCCGATGTGGCGACCGGGACCACTGCGCTATCGGAAGGCCCGCTCCCTCCGCTTGACGAGATTGCAGCCGACCCTCAGTTTGTCCCGGTTGTCATCGACCAAGACGAGTTCGAGAACGTTTGGCGACGGGCGATCCAGGGGGGGCCTGAGCCGCAGGGGGAGGTGCGAAGGTCGCTGATGACGCGGTAAACCTCGTGAACCCGCAGCGCACAGCTCACATCACGCGTACGAGCCGAAGGGCAACTTTACGCGCGCTGCATGCGGAGGGGCGGGGCTGCGCAAGTAACTCTTGCTCAGTGCGCGCGCCCTCCACGCGAGCGGGTTGATGGTGGGCGAGCAGTTCGTGAAAGCTGCGGGGCACGGTGGTATCGCAACCTGGCGATGGATCTGATCGAGCCCTCGAAGGCGTTTATGGATCGCTGGGAGAGCCTGGCGAACAGGACGGCGGTTACGCAGGCGCAGGTGGAGCGCGCCTCGAACCTGGGCCTGTCGTTTATCCAGGACTCGGGGCTACGCGACCGCAAGCCGCTCGCGCTGCCACAGGCCACCGCCATCCGGCAGCGCGTTTGCCTACTTCATCCACTGCCAGCAGGTGGAGCTTGCCTTCCGTGTGCTGCGCTGGCGCGAGGGCGACTGGCAGCGCTACGCGTCGTCGCCTTGCACGGGCCGCAACAATGGCGGACGACGCAAGCCAGAGCCGGCACGGGACGCGGCCATCGCGGAGCTCGAGCCGGACGCGGAAGCGTCCGAGCCAACGCCGAACAACTAGCCGGCGCGAAGTTCAAGAATCACCCGAGGGCCGGTTTGCGGCGTCGCTGTCGCTGGCCGTCGCAGGCAAGCCGGCAACGCGCCACAGCACGGCCAGGCCCTCGGGTGTGCCCGGCCAGTGGCGACGCACGGCCTCGGCTCCCGCGCGGCGCACGACCGAGCGCAGGACGAGGCACACGAGGATGACGTCGTCGGCCCAGCCGAGTACCGGGATGAAGTCCGGTACGAGGTCGAAGGGCATCGCCAGGTAGGCGAGCAGGAGCCAGAGCCGCACGCGAATGCCTGTGGCCAGCCCTGCGTCGCCCGCCAGGCGCTTCACGAGTCGAAGCGTGTCGGGGAGCAGGCGCGCGGCTTCGCGCAGGCTGGCACCGCGCGGGCGCGTCCCGAGCAAGACGGCGATCAGCGCGAGCCAGACGAAGGCGAGCGACGCGACGACCGTGAGCAGTGTCCGACCCATGGCCGCTTCGTAGCCGATGGAGTACCGGCCTCCCAGGGAGGTCGCACCCGCAGCGCCGACAATACGCGGCCAGTGGCCGCGCAAAAGCCTCAATACCGACCTCTTGCGCGGCCACTGGCCGCGAAAATCCCTCAATACCGGTCTGTTGCGCTGCCACATGGCCGCGCAAAGCCTCAAGACCGACCTTTGCGCTGCCACTGGCCGCGTAAAGGACCGGTTCCAAGGCTTTGCTCGGCCACATGGCCGCGCAAGAGGTCGGTATTGAGGCTTTGCTCGGCCACATGGCCGCGCAAGAGGTCGGTATTGAGGCTTTTACTCGGCCAGTGGCCGCGCAAACGAGCGGTGTTGAGGCTGCGCAGGTTCGACGCCGCGCGCTCACTCGGCCGGGCACTGCTCGAGGCCGCTCGTCACGCCGTCGGTTTGCTCGCACAGGGTGGGGTCGCTGCACGGCATGCAGAAGAACTCGTCGCAGGAGTACTCGAGGCGGCCGCAGGGGCCGTCGCTGCCCTCGTCGCCGCAGCGTGCGCGGCTCTCGTCGCTGCCGTCGAGGCACTGGGCAAAGCCGTCGCAGGCGGGCACGCAGGTGCCGTCGCAGGGGGACTCGAGGCGGCCGCAGGGGCCGTCGCTGCCGAGCTCGCCGCACACCGCGACGCTCTCGTCGTCGCGGTCGCGGCACTCCACGAATCCGTTGCAGCGGCGCACGTCCGGCAAGCAGACACCGGACGCACACTCGAACTGGGCCGGGCCGCACGGGAACGCGCCTTCGCCGCGCGCGTCGATGAAGTCGCGGTACACGTCGACGCGCATGCTGACGGTGAGCTCGCTGCACTGCGGGTCGGCCGTGAAGCTCACGCCGGCCACGCGCAGCATGTCGTCGTCGCCGCGCAGCAGGGCGGGTCCGCCGGAGTCGCCGCTGCACGCGTTGCTGCCGGGACCGCGCTTCTCGAAGCGGTCGGCCTTGAGCTTGTCGACCTTCATGAAGGCAGCGCGCCGGATGCCGACGCTGTCCGGAGCCTTGGGCCCGTTCCTGCCGTAGCCGACGTAGAGCAGCTCGCGGCCCACCAGCGTGTCGTCCAGCCGGTCGACGGGCGCGAGGGGTGCGACGCCGGGAATCGACTCCGCCAGGAACACGAGTCCGATGTCGTTCGTGATGGAAGTGGCGCGCGGGTGAAGGATGAGCCGTGTGGCCGTGGTCGACGTGTCGGGCGCGCGCGCGTCGAGGCCGGTCACGAAGCGCAGGGCCTCGGGCTGTGACAGCCCGACCAGGCAGTGGCCGGCCGTCAGCACCACGCGATCGGCGATCAGCGTGCCCGTACAGAACGTGCGGCCGTCGAGCACGAGCGCGCCGACCGCGGCCAGCTCGGCAGGCTGCGGCGCCTCCGCGCCCGGCGCGACCACCAGGCCGTCGTCCGACGGGTTCGCGTCGTCGCGGCTGTCCATCTGACCGGTGGTGCAGGCGGCCAGCAAGCTCGCCAGCGCCACGACTCGGGTAGGGTGCTTGCTTCGCATCACGTCACGCTCCTCGCTCGATCCGGGCCCTGGCTCCGGTCTCGAGGATCGTGTCCGTGTCCGCGCGATGTGACGCCGCGGCCCGCCCGCTCAGGGCATGCGCACCTTGTCGATGCGGGTCTTGAGCTGCTGCTTGGCGCTGCCGAAGCGCTTCTGGACGAAGCCGTAGAGCTTGTCCACCGAGCCCTCGGCCTTGAGGTCCTCGTCGTTGAGCAGCTCGCCCCAGAGCACCTTGGCCTTGCCCTTGAGTTGTGCCCAGGTGCCCTTGGCTTGATCGCGGTTCATGGTCGTCTCCGATTCCGAGTGGTTGTCGTACAACGTAATCGGTTTCGAAGTTGGGTCAATGTGCCGCGCGCGCGGCCGAGCTGACCCCAGTGCCCGCCCTCAGCGGGGGAACTGGGCCGCGTACTTGTTGATCCACTGGCTCGCGGCGTCCTCCAGGCTGACCTGCATGCCCTGGCTCAGCAGGTGGCTGTGGTAGCGCTCGATGTGGCAGACCTGCTCGACCATGCGCGCGCTGAAGGCCTTGGACGCGTCGCTGAACGCGATGCCCACGCGGTAGCCCTCTTCCTTGTCGGGCCGGCACCAGACCACACGCCCCTCGACCTCGAAGGCTGGCTCCGCCACCGGAATGCGCACCGTGACGCGCTGCCCTTCGTTCAGCTCGGCCTGGGAGTGGCAGGACAGTCCGCCGACGCTCACGTCGCTGAGCCGCTCGCGCTCGGGCTCGGCGGCAGCACCCAGCTCGATGGGAAACTCCGATGGATGACGAATGTAGGCGCGCATGACTCTCCCCCCCGGGTTCGTTGCACGTGTTGGTTACATCGTAGCGCGCACTCGGGTGGACCGCTGGCTTTTGCGCGCGCCCCGAACGGGTATATCCAGCGCATGAAATGCTCCACGATGCTGGCTGCTTTGCTGACGCTAACGGGCTGTGCACGTACGCCCGCGCTCGTGTCCCCGACCTGGTTCGAGCAGGACCTGGGCCGCGAGCACGTGCTGAGTGGTCGCGTGTATCACGTGGGCGAGCAAGCGTTCGTGACGGGCGAGCGGCTGCTCGCGGACGTGCGTGCAAGCTCCGTGTTGCTGCTGGGCGAGACCCACGACAACCCCGATCACCACCGTCTGCAAGCGCTCCTGCTCGATGCGTTCCTGAAGGCGCACGGGCCCGCAAGCGTGGCGTTCGAGATGCTCGACGAGACGCAGGCGCCCGCGCTCGACCCCATGCCGAAGAATGCAGATGAGCTGGCCCAGCGGGTCGAGTGGAGTGCGAGCGGCTGGCCCGACTTCGCGCTCTATCGGCCCGTGTTCGAGACGGCGCTCCAGCAGCATGCGCGCATCGTGGCGGCCCATCCGAGTCGCGAGCACCTGCGCGCCTCGATGCACGGCGCGCCCGTCGATCTCGCGGCGGCGCTGCATCTCGAGCCAGCGCTTGCGCCCGCGGCCACGGAGGCGCTCGCCCAGGAGATTCGCGACGCCCACTGCGGCCACGCTTCGCCAGGCATGGTGGACGGGATGCTGAAGGCGCAGGCCTTCAAGGATGCGTGGATGGCGCGCAGCATGGCGCGTGCGGGCGCACCGGTCGTGTTGATCGCGGGGCGCGGTCATGTCTACGCGCAGCGCGCCGTGCCCGTGTATCTCGCGCGCCAGGGCATGAAGCAGGTGCTCAGCATCGCGCTGCTCGACGTGGACGACGCGCGCACGGAGCCAGCGCAATACGAGCTCGAGGGCTTCGACTACGTGCTGTTCACACCGCGCACCACCGACGAGTCCGCCTGCGAGCGCTTCCGTGCGCAGCTCGAGCAGATGCGCCATGGCTCACCGGCCGGTGAAAAGGCGCCTTGACTCAAAAAATGAATCGCGGTTCACTCTTTGGATGGTGTATCGACGCACGGAGCGCGGGGAGGCGCGGCTCGCCGAGGGGCGTGAACGCATTCTACACGCTGCGCGCATGCTCGTGGTGGAGGGCGGCTTCCGCAACGTACAGATCGCCAGCGTGGCGGCCGCGGCCGGCGTGGCCACGGGCAGCGTGTACCGCCACTTCCCGTCCCGGGCGGAGCTGGTGGGCGAGGTGTTCCGCGAGGCGGCCCAGGCCGAGGTGGACGTGGTGGCCGAGGTGGCACGCGGGCCCGGCACCAGTCGCGAGTGCCTGACGCGCTCCATCGAGACCTTCGTCTATCGCGCGGTGCGCGGTCGACGCCTGGCCTGGGCCCTGATCGCCGAGCTCGTGGATCCCGCCGTGGAGAGTGAGCGCCTGGGCTTTCGGCGTGCCTATGCCGAGGTGCTGGGTGCGGTGATCGCACGGGCGGTGGCGGCGGGCGAGTGTCCGCCCCAGGATGCGCAGGTGAGTGCGGCGTGCCTGGTGGGCGCCCTGGCGGAGCCGCTGGTCGTGCCGCTCACGCCCGGCGACCCCACACTGGAAGAGAACGAGGCGGCGCTGGTCACGGCCATCGTGCAGACGGGTCTGCGCATGGTGTTCGGCGAGCCCGCGCACGAGGTGGCAGAGAGCTTCGTGGCAGAGCTGATCGTCAGCGAGGAGTCGTCCCATGAGTGAGCGCGTGCGCTACGTCGAGACCACCCATTCGGTCGAAAACCAGCCGACCCCCCTCGAGGACTACGACGCGTTCACGCTCGATCGTCCGCTCGTGGAGGCGGTCGCGCGCGAGGCGCGCCCGTGGGTCTCGACGCACCTGTCGAGCTACGGGCCCGCGGTGGGTAGCGTGCAGACCCAGCGCTGGGCGACCCAGGCGAACCAGTCGCCGCCCGTGCTGAAGACCCACGACCGCTACGGCCACCGCATCGACGAGGTGGAGTTCCATCCGGCCTATCACGCGCTGATGAAGCAGGCGATGGCCCACGGCGCGCACTCGATCGCCTGGACGGCCGAGGAGCCGGGCGGCCACGTGGCGCACGCGGGCATGGCGTATCTGCACGCGCAGGCCGAGCCGGGCACGGGCTGTCCGCTCACCATGACCCACGCGGTGGTGCCGTCCCTGCGTGTGGTGCCCGAGATCGCGGCCGAGTGGGAGCCGCGCATCCTGTCGAACCACTACGACGAGCGTGCGCTGCCCGCCGCCGAGAAGCGCAGCGCCACCTTCGGCATGGCCATGACGGAGAAGCAGGGTGGCTCGGACGTGCGCGCCAACACCACGCGTGCGCGTGCGCTGTCGCGGCGTGGCCCGGGCGAGCCCTACGCACTCACGGGCCACAAGTGGTTTTGCTCGGCGCCCATGAGCGACGGCTTTCTCTCCCTGGCCCAGACCGAGGGCGGGCTGTCCTGCTTTCTCGTGCCGCGCTTTCTGCCCGACGGCTCGCGCAATCGCTTCTTCCTGCAGCGCCTGAAGGACAAGCTCGGCAATCGCTCGAACGCCTCGAGCGAGGTGGAGTTCGACGGCACCTGGGCGCGCCTGCTCGGCGACGAAGGGCGCGGCGTGCCCACCATCATTCAGATGGTGGCGCAGACGCGTGTGGACTGCGCCGCCGGCTCGGCCGGGTTGATGCGCGCAGCGATCGTGCAGGCCGTGCACCACGCACGTCAGCGGCGCGCGTTCGGCAAGCTGCTGATCGATCAGCCGCTCATGCAGCGTGTGCTCGCGGACCTCGCGCTCGAGCTGGAGGGCGCGGTGGCGCTCACGTTCCGCGTGGCGCGCGGTCACGACGCCAAGGACGACGCCGAGGAGCGCGCCCTGGCCCGCGTGACCACGGCCATCGCCAAGTACTGGGTGACCAAGCGTGCGCCGGGCGTGGCCATGGAGGCCATGGAGTGTCTCGGCGGAGCGGGCTATGTGGAGGAGAGCGGCATGCCGCGCATCTACCGCGAGACGCCGGTGAACAGCATCTGGGAGGGCTCGGGCAACGTGCAGTGTCTCGACGTGCTGCGCGCCCTCGGGCGCGAGAGCGATGCCCACGATGCGCTGTTCGCGGAGCTCACACGCGCAGAAGGTGTGCACCCGCGCTACGACGAGCACCTGGCGCGTCTGCGTGTCGCACTGTCGCGGCGAGACGAGCTGGAGACGTCTGCGCGCAAGCTGGTGGAAGATCTCGCGCTCGCACTCGCCGCAGGTGTGCTCTTGCGCAACGGTCCGAGCCACGTGGCCGAGGCATTCGTGGCAACGCGCCTCGGCGAGGCACGCGGCTTCGAGTACGGCGCGTTCACGGCCGATGTCGCTGCGAAGGCGCTGCTTGAGCGCGTGCTCCCACCCGTCTGAGCCATTTCGCCTGCTCGGACTTTCGCGCTCGGCTCGAGTCGCTATAACGCCCGTGAGTGTCGCACCCCGCGCGACGCTCGCAGGAGACGCGACCGATGCGTACGAACGTCCTTCTCATGCTCGCCGTGCTGTTCCTTGCGGCGCGGGTGCAGGCGCAGATTCATCAAACACCCGTTGCGGTGACCCAGCACAGCGAGGCGATCGCGGCGCCTCCGCAGGTGAAGGACCAGTTCGCGCTCACGCTCTCGGCAGGCGCGACCCTGAACGGCGGCAACACCGAGGCCTACGCGGCGAACGGCGGCGGGCGGCTCGTGCTGATTCGCAGCCAGCACCAGCTCAGCATGGACGTGCTCACCACGCTCGGCTACGCGAAGAACGCCAGCACGGGTGTGGTCGATCAGACGAGTGAGAACGTACTGGGGCGACTGCGCTACGACCTGTTCCTGTCGCGCAACGACGCCCTGTTCCTGGCGATGCAGCCGCGCCGCGACATCTTCGCGGGCCTGAACGTGCGCCTGCAGAACCAGATCGGTTACCTGCGCAACGTGTTCTTTCCCGAGGACGCACACCGGCTCTGGACCGAGTACGGCTACGATCTGACGTACGACGACTTCGCGGGCGTGGTCACGAGCAGCGTGGTCACGAACCCGACCGACCCGCGCTTTCCTGCGCCCGGACCGAACGAGACCATCACCGTCACCACCAGCACGAAGTACGATCCGGGCCACGCCATCGTCCACTCGGGGCGCGTGTACCTCGGCTATCACAACGTGCTCAAGCCCCAGGCCAGCGTGAACCTGGGCGCCGAGACGCTGTTCGACGTGACCGACGGGCGCAACGTGCGCGTGAACGGCATGGCCGAGTTCACGTCATCCCTGACCGAGCGCTTCAAGCTGGGCGTACAGCTACGCATCCTGTTCGACAACCAGCCGGTCGAGGGCGTGAAGAAGAAGTACGACACCATCTCCGCGCTCCAGCTCATCTACACCTACGACTCGGTGGTGCCGGCCCAGTCCGTGCCGTGCGGTCCGTGCGACTGCACCGCCCAAGTGGCCGCGGCCAGCCACTGCCCCGCCAAGAGCCCGTAAACCAACGTTTCACGCACGCTCGCGCAGGCGCTGTGAGCGACGTCCTCCGTACGCGTGCGTGTGATTCGTTTGCTAGCGGGTATGAGACGTCTGCTCTTGCTTGCTTGTCTGTTCGGTTGCGCGAATCCAGATAGTTTCGACCCTCCAGGTCTGGCGCGCGCGGCCCTCACCTTGCCCGTGGTCGACGACCCGAGCTTCCCCGACCAGTGGCAGCTCCACCACGACGGGCCCTTCACCACGCGTGATGGCAAGGGCGAGATCGAGGGCGACGACCATGCACACGTGGCCGAGGCCTGGGCGTTGATCCTGCGCCTCGGCCTGGCCGACGACGTGACGGCGATCGGCCAGGACGTGCGGCTCGGCATCATCGACGACGGCTTCGACCTCGCCCACGAGGACCTGGCCGACAAGTACGTGGCCTCGAAGAACTTCGGCGGCCCGGTCGAGGCCGGCAACCTGTACGCGAGCTCGCCGGCCAACTTCCACGGCACACTCACCACCGGCATCGCGGCCGCAAGCGTGAACAACGGCGTGGGCATCGCCGGCGCCTGCCCGGGCTGCAAGCTGGTGGTGGCGCGCATCGGCAGCGAGGCGGGCGATGGTTCCGAGGCGCCCGCGGACTACTACGCGCGTGTGTTCACGTGGCTGCTCGCCCAGGATCCCGACGTGCTGAACCTGAGCTTCGGGCCCGACCGCACGGCCGCGCGGGCCACGCTCGACGCAGTGATTGCGCGCGTCACGGACGAGGGGCGCGGCGCACTCGGCAGCGTGGTGGTGGCGGCCGCAGGCAACTCCGGCGAGGACTTCGCCTGGAATGCCTTCACGGACAGCGAGCGCACGCTCGCGGTGGGCGGCGCGAGCAGCGAGGGGCTGCGCTTTTCGTTCAGCAACTACGGCGCGGGGCTCGACCTGCTCGCGCCCACGAGCGGCGGCGAGAAGCGCAGCGTGGGCTTCGGCTCCGTGTACGTGGACCGCATCTGGAGCACCGACAACTACCAGGCGCCCGCCTGCCTCGATCCCGGGGAAGCGCCCTCCTCGGGCTGCAGCGACAGCGCGGGCTGGACGCCCCAGCGCGCCATGGCCGGCGGCGACGGCTGGGTGGGCAAGTACTCCTATCGCTTCTCGCACACCTCCGCCGCCGCGCCGCTCGTGACGGGCATCGTGGGGCTCGTGCTGCACGTGGCGCCCACGCTGACCCGCGCCGAGATCACCCGTGTGCTGCGCGCCAGCGCCGATCGCGTGCAGCCCGGCGACGCCGACTACGACGCCCGGGGCTTCAGCGTGCAGTACGGCTACGGCCGCGTGAACGCCCTGCGCGCCGTGGCGCTCGCCCACCTCGCCCAGGGCGGCGAGCTCTCGCCCGAGCTCAAGGGCGAGATCGACGCGCTCTCGCCCTGCACGCGCGCGGACTGCTGGGACGGCACGGGCGGCGGCGTCCCGCCCGAGCCCGCGCACGACGGTGGCGCGGACCCGCGGCATGACGGCGGCGTGGACCCGCAGCATGACGGCGGCGTGGACGCGCAGCGCGACGGCGGCACGGACTTGCCAGGCGAGCCCGAGACGCCGTCTCCCGAGCAGGGCGAAGAATCCGGTCCCATCCGCGTGAACGTGGAGAGCCCGAGCTCCGGCTGCGTGATCGGTCACCCGACGCCCGCCAGCCGCACGCCGTGCCTGTGGCTGCCGCTCGCCCTGGCTTGCGTCTATCCGAGGGCGCGGCGCAGGGCGCGTGGACGGTCACCCTCGCGCACGTGACGGGCGGCGAGGGCTTGCAGCCTGCGCACCCAGTCGCGCTGCTCGTCGCGCGAGGGCTCGCGCAGCTGCACGGCGCGCGAGCAAAAGAACGTGCGACAGCCGAGCGGCCGCGACGCGTACACCGCGCAGCGCCCCTGGCGGTCGAGCAGCGGGCACGTGCCCTCCCGGTTGCCCGCGATGGGCAGGGCGCGCTTCTCCGCCTTCAGGGGGCCGCCACGGGCGCGCAGGGCTCGCTGGACGAGTGCCAGCTCGAGCGATGTGACCTGGGGCTCGCGCCCCGTGATGCCGAAGCGACAGCACTCGGTGCTCACGTCACAGCGGGCGCCCTCGTGCAGCGCGTCCACCTCGCGATACAGCGCGACCAGCTCGGCGAGGAGCGCCTGCTCGCGCTGGGCCTCTTCGCGCGGCGTCACGACTCAGTGCCCCGCGAAGCCGTAGTACAGGGCGGCGCCGATCATGAGCACCGTGACCAGGCAGCCGATGCCGAGGGCCACGAAGTCGCCGGTGTTGCTCTGGTTCTGCGGCTCGGGCGGCTGCTCGGGCGTGGGTACGTCACTCATGGTCCGGGCCACATACCACGCACGCCCCTCAGCGCACGAACAGGCGCGGGTCGTCGGGCCGCAGGTCCACGTGGAAGTGGTCGCGGTGGCCCTCGTTGTAATTGGGGGTGAGTACGGAGGAAAACAGGTGGCTTTCCGCGAGGGCGCAGGCGATCTCGAGCAGCGCCTTGCCCTCGGGTGTGGCCGGCCTGGCCTGGCAGGTGCGGTCGTCGGGCGTGACCTCGAAGTGCTGCGCCACGATCAGGGTCTGGCCGCGCTTGCGGAAGGCCGCCATGTCGAGCGCCAGCCCGAAGGTATGGAAGCTCACCTTCGGCGCTTCCCGGTAGGAGGAGTTCACGCCCACGACCCGCACGCCCTGGGCGTGCAGGATGCGGGCGAGGGCGGGCAGACGTGCGGCCAGCTCGCAGCTCACTTCCACGTCCCGGTCGAGGTGCAGGGAGGCGAACAGGACGCCCTCGATGGGCCCGTCGAGCACCACCGGCGCGGGCACCGGCGTGGTCAGGGGCCGCTCGAGCAGGTGCGCCCGCACGCCCAGCGCGGCCAGCTCGGCGAGGCAGCTGGCCTGGCTGCGGATGGCGAAGCGGGCCTGCGGGTCCTCGTGCCAGACGGCGCCGGGCACCCTGGCGCGCAGGTTCTGGAAGTTCGCGACCCTGCGGGCGATGGTCCGCGCGGGCTCGGCCGCCGGGTCGCGCGCGGGAATGTCGAACTGGCTGCGACGCTCGGGCTCGCGCGGCGCCGGCGCGAGGCCGAGCACGCTCGCGCGCGGTGCGATGCGCTCGGGCGTGGCGGGCGGCGCCGGGTCGGTGATGCCTGACTGCTCCAGCGAGCGAAACAGCGCCGCGGCCTCCTGGGCGTCGTCCGCCTCACTCGCGGCGGAGGCGGTCAGGCCGATTTCGGTGAGCGCACCCACCGGCTCGGCCGGGGCTTCCGCCAGGGCCAGGGCCGAAGCCCCGGAGCACAGACACAGCCAGAACCACTTGCGTGTGAACATCTGCACGGCGACGCAACGCTGGGACGATTGTTTCACGGAACTGCGGGTGACTGCCACTTCCGTCCCGCGTGCAGGTGCTAGGTCAGTGCATGGCCCAGATCCTCGTGTACGGTCGCGATGACTTCCTGCGCAGCAGCCACGCGCAGCTCTCCGATGTCATTCACGGCGCCGCGCAGCGCACGCTCGCGCTGCCCGCGGACAAGCGCTTCCATCGCTTCATCCCGCTCGAGGCCTGGCAGCTGGTCGCCCCCGCCGATCGCAGTGCGCGCTATCTGATCGTCGAGGTACACCTGTTCACCGGGCGCAGCCTGGACACCCGCAAGGCCCTGGTGCGGGCGCTGATGGACGACCTCGCCCAGGCCTTTTCCCTCTCGCCCGCCGACGTGGAGGTGACGCTGTTCGAGTCGCCGCGCGAGCACTGGGGCATCCGCGGCCAGCACGGCGACGAGCTCGCGCTCAGTTACCGGGTCGAGACGTGAGATCGATCTCGAGCACGGCGCGCTTGTTCTTCTTGCCCGCGAGTCCGGAGAAGAAGTCGAGCACCTTCATCTGGAAGCCGTACTTGGTGCGCAGGGCGGCGTAGGCGCGCTTCTGCTGCTCCGCGTCGGTGACGACCACGCAAGTGCCGTCGAGCCAGGGCCCCAGCACCTTGCCGCGCACGTCGCACTGGGCCACGCGCACCTTCGGGTTGTTGCGCACACGCTTGACCTTGAACGCCTCGCCCTCGCTGAACACCACGACCTTCCCGTCGAGGGGCGCGCACCACACGGGTGTCTTCACGCCGTCGCCGTTCTTCTTGAAGCTCTCGAGATTGATGTACCGCGCGTTGTCGACCTGGGTCATGCCCCCGATCTACCCCCAGCCTCGCGCGCGGGCCAGTGCACCACGCGCAGCAGGTCGATCGCGCCCCGTGCTAAGCACGCGACATGACCCAGGCCCCCCTCGACTTTCGCCGATTCGAGCGCCGCTTCCTGCTCATCACGAACGTCGCGTGCTTTCAGGACGGCGCGGGGCGTCTGTTCGTGGACCGGGCCTGGCATCACGACTTGCTGCAGCATCTCTCGTATCTGCGCCGTTTCACGCTGGCCAGCCCGGTCCTGCCGCGCACGCCCGATGTGCTCGATCTCGTGCAAATTGAGCCCAGCGACATGGGCATTCGCCACTTTCCGCTGCCTCCGATGCGCTCCACGGCCGAGGCCATCAAGTCGTTGCCCGAGATGACGCGGGCGCTGCTGGCCGCCATCCGCGCCTCGGACGTGGTGCAGGCGGGCGTGTCGGGCTGGCCCTATCCGCTCGGCTGGGTGGCGCTGCCCCTGGCGCGCGCGCTCGGGAAAAAGAGCTTCGTGGTGGTGGAGAGTGCGCCCTGGCGTCCGTCCGGCGCGGCCAGTGACGCGCACGTGAAGCAGCGTGTGCGCGCGGCGGTGTACGAGGCCCTGGCGCGCTTCTTCTGTCGCCTGGCCGACCTCTCGGCCTACACGCAGCCCTCCTACCGCGACACCCTGCACACGGGCGGGCGCGGCCCCGCCTTCGTGACGCCCGCGACCTGGATCAACGACGAGCACATCCTCGAGCACGCGGAGGCCGAGCGACTCTGGCGCGAGAAGCGCCACGAGCCCGTGCGCTACCTGCTCGCCGCGCGCCTGACGGAGGCCAAGGGAGTGCTCGTGCTGCTCGACGCCCTCAAGCTGCTCGACGCGCGCGGCGCCGCGCTGAGCGTCGACGTGATCGGCACGGGCGAGCTGCAGGCTGCGGTGCTGGAGTGCGGCCGCGCTGCGCACGGTGCGGCTACGTCTGCTCGAGCCCGTGCCCTACGGGCCCAGGTTCTTCGCGCTCGTCGACCGCTACCACGCGCTGCTCGCGCCGATGCTGAGCGACGAGCAGCCGCGCATCGTGTTCGACGCCGCGGCCCGCGCGCTACCGGTGATCGCCTCCGATGCCGACGGCCTGCGCCCGCACGTGAACGAGGGGGCCTCGGGCACGCTCGTGGCGCGCGGCAATGCACAGGCCCTGGCCGCGGCGCTGGAGCGCCTCAGCCACGACGCTGCCGGCCTCGCGCGCATGGGCATGCAGGCCCTGCACGATGCGCGTCCCCATACGCACCGGGCGATGCACGCCCGGCGCTCCCACCTGCTGGCCACGCTCGACGCGTGAGCGCGCGCTACTCCTCGATGGCGATGTCCGCGAGCGAGACCTCTTCGGCCGTGCAGAACATCGACTTTCGGAGCTTGTCTGGCGTGGCCTTGCGGGTGGCCTGCACGGCCACGCGGCGCTGCGTGAAGGCGGTGTCGTAGAGCTGCGGCTCGGCGTTGCGCGCGAGGCCCAGGGCATCGCTCCAGGCCGCGCGGGCTGCCAGCACTGCGGGGTCGCTGCCGAAGCCCGGGTCGGAGGTGAGCGCGAGCAGGCTGAGCACGTCCTCGAGCAAGGTCTGCTGCTCCTTGCTGCGCGCCTTCACGGAGTCGACCAGGGCGGGCACGAGCACGCGGTCGCGCAGGGCCTCGCCGTCGCGCGGGTCCACCTGACACTGCAAGAGGCGCGAGTGCAGGCGAGCCAGCGCCATGCCCACCTCGCCGCGCGGGCGCTGGAACAGCTCGCGCAGGGCCGGGTCGTAGAAGCCCTTGGCCTCGGCGAAGGAGGTGAGCATCAGCTCGACCACGCGCCCCTTGCAGTCGCCGTTGCAGGTGTTGGCGAGCAGGTAGCCCTGGACCCAGTCGGCGCGCTTCTTGTGGAACGCGTCGACCTCCTGGGCCTCGCTTGCGGCCACGAAGGAGTTGGGCTGGCTCGGGGCGAGCACGAGGGCGCTGACCAGGTGCGCGCCCGGCGAGCTGGCCTCGAAGCGGTCGATCTCCGCCCACTGCCTGCGCTCGTAGAGGTCGGTGAGGTAGTGGTTGAACAGGGAGGTGAACTTGAACAGCAGCGCCTGCACGGAGCGCTCGTCCTTGAGCAGCTCCGCGGGGCCCGGGCGGTCCTTCGGAGGCGTGTCGATGTCCTCGGCGAACACGTCCGCGAGGGCGAGCGAGCGCTCCACGTGGGCCTCGTTCGGGCAGATGGGCACGTCGCGTGTGGTGCCGAAGCGCGCGTCGCAGGGCACCTCGAAGGCGGTGGCCAGGCGCATGTAGCTTTTCTCGGGCGTGCTCGCGAGCACCGACTTCATGTACAGCGGGTTGTCCTTGCCCAGCTCCAGGGCGTAGGAAACCGTGAGCTCGGGGTCGATGATGTTGCCGCGCGTGAGCGAGAGCAGGACGCCGTAGCGCTGCTCCACGGTCTCGGGACCGGTCGAGGCCAGCACGTTGAGGTTCTTCGAGAGGATCTCGGCGCGCTCGATGCGCCAGTTGTTCTCGGCCTCGGCGGCGGCGATGCGCTGCTGGGAGGAGGCGTTGCGCTCCTGGGTCTCGGCCTGCCGGTACTGCCAGATCGAGGTGGCCACGAGGCCGGCTGCGCCGATGACGAAGGTCGAGAGGAACGAGTGGTAGGTCAGAATGAACTTGCCAATGCGGCTTGGCCCGTCGCCCAGGATGCTGTCCCGACTCTTCTCACTCATGGCGGGCAAGTGTAGCGGATCCCCCCGTGTCCGTGCCCGTGGCCGACTCGGACTTGGACTCGGGCGTTGGCATGGCAGGGGGGGCGTGATACGCCCCCGCCATGAGCCTGGTCGACGTTCTGGCGAGTCATCGCGTGGTCGTGTGCGTCGGCAGCGGCGGCGTGGGCAAGACCACCACCTCGGCGGCCCTGGCGCTGCACGCGGCCCTGGGCGGGAAGCGGGTGCTGTGTCTCACCATCGACCCGGCCAAGCGGCTGGCGAACAGCATGGGCCTGTCCGCCATGACCACGGAAGAGCAGCTGGTCTCGCCGGCCCTGTTCGAGGCGGCCGGGCTCACGGGGACCGGCACCCTGAGCGCCATGATGCTCGACACGAAGCGCACCTTCGACGACCTGGTCACCCGCTACGCCTCGTCGCCGGAGCGCGCCAAGCGCATCTTCGAAAACCGCCTGTATCAGTACATCTCCACGTCGCTCGCGGGCACGCAGGAGTACATGGCGATGGAGAAGCTCCACGACGTGCGCAAGGCCAGCCAGTACGACCTGATCGTGCTGGACACGCCGCCCACCGGGAACGCGCTCGACTTCCTGGATGCGCCGGAGCGCCTGGTGGGCGCCATCGACTCGCCGGCCATGCGCTGGTTCATCGAGGCCTTCTCGGGCGCGGGCAAGTTCGGCCTGGGCCTCCTGGGCCGCGGCGCCGGGATGGTGCTCAAGGGGCTCGCCAAGTTCACGGGCGGGGAGTTCCTGGAGTCGGTGGCCGAGTTCGTGACCGACATCAACGACCTGTTCGGCGGCTTCACCCAGCGCGCCAAGGCCGTGTCCGACGCCCTGCGCGGGCCCGAGGTGGCCTTCGTGCTGGTCACGAGCCCCGACCCCCTGGCCGTCCAGGAGGCCATCTTCTTCTCGGGCAAGCTGCGCGAGCACGGCATGCACCAGAAGGCCACGGTCATCAACCGCGTGACCCCGCTGCTCGAAGAGCCCCATGGCACCGACGCCGAGGTGCACGCGGCCCTGGTCCAGAGGCTCCCGCCCGAGAGCGACGTGAAGGCCATGGAGGAGAAGCTGTTCCAGGCCCTCGACGAGGAGCGCACGCGCGCCGTGACCGACCGGGTCGAGGTGGAGCGCCTGAAGACGCTGGCCGACAAGGGCCTGTTCGTCGAGGTGCCCGCCTTCGAGGAAGACGTACACGACCTGCGCTCCCTGGCGCGCGTGGCCACGTACCTGACTGCTGCCCCGGGCTGAGGGCCGGTGCTACCCTCGCTCCCCATGACGAGCGAGTTTGTGGCCGTGATCCTGGCGGCGGGGCAGGGCACCCGCATGAAGAGCGAGCTGCCCAAGGTGCTGCATGCCGTGGCGGGCGTACCCATCTACGCGCACGTGACGCAGGCGGCACTCGCCGCGGGCGTCGCGCAGGTGGTGCTGGTGGTCGGCCATGCCCGCGAAGCCGTGGAGCGCGACGTGGCCAGTCGCTTCGAGGGGCGCGTCAGCACCGCCGTGCAGGAGCAGCAGCTGGGCACCGGCGATGCCGTGCGCGCAGGCATGCCCGCGCCAGACTTCGACGGCTGGGTGCTCGTGCTGTGCGGCGACACGCCGCTCGTGAGTGCAGGCCTCGTGGCGGCGCTGATGGCCGAGGCGCGGGCCAGCACGGGTCCCCTGGTCATGCTCACCAGCACGGTCGAGGATCCGACCGGCTACGGCCGCATCGTACGCGACGGCGCGGGGCAGGTGCTGGCGATCCGTGAGCACAAGGACGCGTCCCCCGAGGAGCGTTCACTCCGAGAGGTGAATCCCGCCATCTACGCCATGCGCGCCTCGTTCCTGCGCGGTGCGCTCGGCCGGCTGTCCACGAACAACGCCCAGGGCGAGTACTACCTGACCGACGTGGTGGCCATGGCGGCGGCCGAAGGCGCCGTGCGCACCCTGGACTGGCCCTTCGCCGACACCCAGGGCGTGAACGACCGCGCCCAGCTCGCGGCCTGCGAGAGCCTCTTGCGCGTGCGCCTCGCGAACGAGCTCGCGCGCGCGGGCGTGACGGTGCGCGACCCGGCCACGACCTACCTGGACCTGGGCGTGCGCGTGGAGGCCGACGCCGTGCTCGAGCCGAACGTGCACCTGCGCGGCAAGACCGTGATCGAGAGCGGCGCCCGCATCGAGACCGGCGCGGTCCTGAGCGACGTGCACGTGAAGCGTGGCGCCCACCTCAAGCCCTACACGGTCGCGACCCGGAGCGTGATCGGCGAGCAGGCGCAGACCGGGCCCTTCAGCCACCTGCGGCCCGACAGCGTGATGGAGAGCGACTCGCACATCGGCAACTTCGTGGAGATGAAGAAGACCCACCTCGGCAAGGGCTCCAAGGCCAACCACCTTGCCTACCTGGGCGACGGTGAGATCGGCGCGAACGTGAACATCGGCGCCGGCACCATCTTCTGCAACTACGACGGCTTCGGAAAGCACGTCACCACGCTCGAGGACGACGTGTTCATCGGCAGCGACTCTCAGCTGGTCGCGCCGGTGCGAGTGGGCAAGGGGGCCTACGTGGGCACCGGCACCACGGTGACCGTGAACGTGCCCGCCGACGCCCTCGCGCTCAGCCGCACGCGCCAGGTCAACAAGGAGGGCTACGCAGAGCGCCTGCGCAGGCGCTTCAAGGCCATCAAGGAAGCGGCCCAGAAGAAGTAGCGCCTGGCGCTCAGCGCGGCAGGCGTGCGCGCAGTCGCTCGAGCTGGCTGCGTGCGCTGGTGTGGCGCATGCGAACGTGGTGCAGGATGCCCGTGATGACGGCGCCATCCTGGCGCAGCTCGTCGTGGCGAAAGCCGTTCCAGTACACCTGGTCATTCGTAAAGCGGCGGCCCGAGTGGGGCGCGCCCGCCGCTGAGTTCGACTCGAGGAACGCCGCCGGGCCGACCAGGGCGATCAGGCCCGTCGCGTCGCTGCCCATGCGGGTCGAGAACCAGCCCTCGTTGAAGGTCGTGTCGAGCAGCTCTTCGATCTGGTCGAGGTAGTAGCGCAGGTAGACCGGGTTCCTGAGCATGTTGCGAATGAGCGGAAGGCGCGAGGTCTCACGGCCCCCGTGGTAGTTGCGGGTGGCGGCCTCCCAGTCGACGAGATCCGTGTACTGCCACTGGGTGTCGAAGCGATCGATGCCGAGGGAGTTGTCGTAGTCCCAGGGAATCCAGTGGAAGTAGGGACGCTGCATGAACTCCTCGGGCGCGTCCGCAGGGCCGCCATTGTAGAGGTAGTAGTTGGCAGGCGTGGCCCAATAGTTGTCCCATGCGCCGAGCAGGACGTTGACGGCCGCCCAGCGCAGGAAAGCGCGCGTATCGAAGATGCCGTCGAGCGCCGTCACATAGCCCGGACCTTCGAAGCGCGCGTCCCCTTGGCCTGGCAGGCCGACACCATTGACCACCCGCACGAAGGCTGCGAGATCATCGTAGGTCTGGGCGCCGGGGTCGTCGTCCGACTTGTCGTTGGTCTTCAGCTGGTACGTGCGGTCGTCCATCTCGGCGGCGCTGAAGTACATGCGGCCGGAGTCGTTGCCATCGGCAGCGCGTCGGTGCTCGAGCGTGGCCGGGCCCAGGTCGGCCCAGTACGCCTTGTACAGGTTGCCCTGGTCGTTCGCGCCGAAGCGCTCGCCGAGAAAGGGCTCGTCGACTTGCTCGACCACGGAGTACAGCCCGAAATAGCGACCATTGACGCAGAACTTCGCGTACGTGTGGCGCGGCGCGGGCACCTTTGCCTGCGCGAAGCTCGACCAGGCCAGGGCCTCGCGCATCTGCGAGACATCGTTCCACATCGACTTGAGGTTCAGCGCCTTCATGCCGAACAGACGGTCGCGCTTGCTCTTGAGCGCAACCTTGTAGGAAGACTTCGGCGTCCCGTTCGTCTTGTTGCCGCTCGTCCGGATCGTGAAGTCCTTCGTGCGGTACACGAGCGTGGCATCCGAAGTCTCGACGTCCGGGCAGTGTCGCTCGCTCTCGCGCCGTGCCTTGTACACGAGCAGCTCGGCGCCCGGCACGGAGCTCTCGTCGACCAGGGCCTGTGGGGACATGCGTGACTCGTCCCAGCCGCTGATGCGCACGAAGTAGAACGTCTGGTCCGCGAAGAACTCGCTCTTTCCGCGCACGACTTCGGTCGTGAGCGAAGACTCGGCGGCCCATGTCTCTTCTTCGCTCGGCGCAGGCAGGCACGCTGCCGCAGCGAAGAGAACGAGAGCGACCCATGAATACTGCAGGGAGGAACGCATTCGCGCGCAAGCTGACACGCAGCGGCGTACGCGGCAAAACATGTCGCGCTGCGCCCACGCACTCGCATGGAGCGAACGCACGCTGGCGCTAGCTGAATCTCTTCGTTCCGTGCGCGACGCTCGTCGCCGGCAGCGTGGGAAGCGTGAACCAGAACACGCTCCCGGTGGCATCACGCCGGTTTTCGACACCGATGGCTCCGCCGTGCGCTTCGATGGCCATGCGACAGAAGGTCAGACCGAGGCCCGTGGATGGGCCGCGATCGCGCCCCAGCTCGATGGCGCCGAACTTCTCGAAGATGGCCTCCCTGGCATGCTCGGCGACGCCAGGTCCGTCATCCGTGATGGTGAATCGTACGGTCTGCTCCCCGCCCTCGATGCGAATGTGAATCCGTCCGCCGGGCCGCGTGAAGCGCACGGCGTTGCTCAGGAGGTTCTGGACCACGCGGGTCAACAGGCTGGCATCGGCCAGCACCGCGACGCTGGATTCCGACTCGACGATCACGCGACACTCACGGGACAGCGTCTCGAGACTGGCCTGCACGTCGCGCGTGATCTTCACGAGATCGCACAGGGCAAGGTCGAGCTTCATGGCGCCGGCCTCGAGCTTGCTCACGTCGAGCAGCGCGGTGATCATGGTGCTCATCCTCCTGACCGAGGCGATGCTCTGGGAAAACTCGAGCCGGGCTTCCGCATCGAGCGCTCGCTCGGCACGATGCAACGTCAGCTCGAGGGACATGGTGAGCGCGGCCAGGGGCGAGCGCAGGTCGTGCACGATCATGTGCACGAGGCTGTCGCGCATCTGCTCGAGCTTGCTCAGTCGCTCGTAGCTCTCGCGCAGCTCCTGCTTCTGGCGACACAGCTCGAGGTGCGTGGCCACGCGCGCCTGAATCTCCTCGGTCTGAAAGGGCTTGGTCACGTAGTCGACGCAACCCAGCGAGAAGGCCTTCACCTTCTCGGACACGTCCATGCGCGCCGTCAGGAAGATCACGGGAATCTCCTTCGTGCGGGGCTCGGCCTTGAGCCGTGCGCAGACCTCGAACCCGTCCATCTTGGGCATGGAGATGTCGAGCAGGATCAGGTCGGGCGGTTCGGCCGCCACGGCCGAGAGCGCGAGCTCGCCATTCGGCACGGGCCGTACACGGTAGCCGCGATCCTTCAGAATGCTGCACAACAGGTTCAGGTTGGTGGGCTTGTCGTCGACGGCGAGGATGCTCGGACCCGAAACGCGCGTGCTCGTCACATTGGTTAGCTGGTTCATGGCACTTTTCTTTCGTGTTTCCGACCTGGCTTGTCGAGTAAATCCAGGATGAGCTCGTACTCGAACCCCTCGGCTAGCTTTCGTACGACCGTGGCGGCGAACTCATCGTGGGACGTGGCGCGCGCGAGCACGGACAGCATGGCATCGAGATCGGCCCGCACGGTGGCGGTACGCAGGTCTTCGCGCAGCTCGGGCGGAAGCTGCGACAGGCGAGCCGCCACCGCGCCCGGCGCTGGCGGCAGCTCGGAGGTTCGCGCCTCGTCGTAGTCCACGTGGAGCAGCGCGGCGATGCGCTCGAGCAGCACGCTCTCGCGCACGGGCTTCATCATGAACTCGTCGGCGCCTGCCTCGAGCGCGGCGCGGCTGTCTTCCTCGAACACACTGGCCGTCACGGCGATGATGGTCACGCCCGCGCCGCCCGGTAAGGCGCGAATGCGGCGAATGGCTTCGATGCCATCGACCTCAGGCATGCGCAGGTCCATCAGGACCAGGTGGGGCAGCCAGTCCGTGAACTCGCGAATGGCTTCGGCCGCGCTTCCGCACTGGCGCGTCTCGAACCCGGCTCGCGTCAGGATTCCGCTCAACAGCGCGCGGTTGTCTTCGCCGTCGTCTGCGATCACGACGCGGAAGCGATCCTGGCCGGAAGCCAGCCGCACCGCACGGGGCAGGGACGTGCGCTGCGTGACGTCCTGGGCGCTCGCTTCATGGACGGGCAGCTCCACGTGAAACACGCTGCCCTTACCGAGCTGGCTGTGCGCACGAATCTCGCCGCCCATCAGCTGCACGAGGTCGCGACTGATGGTGAGCCCGAGACCCGTGCCTTGCTGACTGTTTCGACCCGCATCGGTCTGCTCGAATGCCCGGAACAGGAGCGGCATCTCGGCGCTGGAAATGCCTGGCCCGGTGTCCTCCACTTCGATCACGAGACGCCGCTCGGACGTGCCCTCCGTGCTCGTGGTGCTCGCGCGCACGTGCACGCCCCCCTGGCTCGTGAACTTCAGGGCATTGCCCAGCAGATTCGACAGCACCTGTCTGAGCTTGCCTTCGTCGGCACGCATGAAGGGTGACAGGTCGGTCTGGCGCTCGACCACGAGCTCGAGGCCCTTGTCGAAGGCGCGCGGCCTGAACAGCGTCTCCATGTCATCCAGCAATGCCCGGAGATCGAAGGCCACGTCGGCCAGCGCGCCGTGGTCGGACTCGCCCTTGGCGATGTGCAGGACGCCGTCGAGCAGCGTCATGAGGTGATCACCCGCACGTGTGATCGTCTCGAGATGGCGGCGATGCTCCTCCATGAGCGTGGGATCGCGATGCAGGAGCTGGGCGAACCCGAGGATGGCGTTCATGGGTGTGCGGATCTCGTGGCTCATGTTGGCGAGAAAGCGACTCTTGGCGCGATGGGCGCCATCGGCGGCCTCGAGGGCCTTGCGCAGCTCCTCGGTGCGCTGCTCGACCAGCTCCTCGAGGTGGCGACGGTGCCGCTCCAGCTCTGCGGTCATGCGCTTGGTCTCGGTGATGTCCTGCTTGATGGCGAGGTGGTGAGAGAGCTGACCATCACGCAGCCGCAGGGGTGTGACGGTCGCGTGCTTCACGTACGCGCGCCCCGCGCGGTCGACGCTCTGAAGCTCACCCTCCCACGCCGCGCCGCGTGCCAGCGCTTGCCGCATGTCCGCGAACACCGCGTCGGCCGTGCGATTGGTGTCGAGCCCCGAGAGCTCCTTGCCCAGCACTTCCGCGCGCGTGTGGCCCGTACTGCGCAGGAAGGCCTCGTTCACGTACTCGATGCGCCAGGCAAGGTCGGTCATGACGACGCTCACGGGACTCTGCTCGAGCGCTTGCGAGAGCTTGCGGATGTTGGCCTCGGCCTCGTCGTGTTCGGTCAGGTCCGTCAGCACGCCGAGGGCTGCCACCTGGCCGCGCCACTCCGCGCGGCGCGCGCTGACCCGCTCGTGGAAGCGCGAGCCGTCCTTGCGCAGACCCCAGGTAAGGTAGGTCTGCTCTCCCGGCTCGTGGAGCAGCGCGCTCAGGTGCGCGAAGCTCTCGTCGCGCAGCTCGGGCGCACACACGTCCGCGAGGCTGAGGCTCGCGAACTGCTCGCGCGAGTAGCCGTGCATGGCGCTGACGCGCTGATTCGCATACAGCACGGCTCCGCGCTGATCGAGGGCCATGATGCCGGCCGGTGCGATGTCCAGCATCTCGCCCAGCACACGCATGTGCTGCTCGGCGCGCTTCTTGTCGCTGATGTCGATGCCGATCGCGATCGCATAGCGCCGCTCGCCCGCTTCGAACACGCTGATGTTCATGGCCAGCGTGCGAACGTCACCGTCCTTGCGCTGCAGTCTGAACTCGAGATCACGCAGCGTCTCTCCGCGCTGGACGGCGGCACGCAGCCCGATGTGTACATCCGGATCGTCGTACAGCCCGAGCGCTTCTGCGTTGGCGCCCAGCGCCTCCGCGCGCGAATAGCCCGAGATCTGCTCGAACGCTTCGTTGACCACCGCGAACCTGAGGTCGTTGGCCACGTCCATGATGGCGATCAGCGCAGGTGTCACCAGGAACGCGTTGCGCAGGATGGCCTCGGAGGCGCGCAGGGCGTCCTGGAGCTTGTCGCGCTCGAGCTCGGCTCTGCGCTGCTCGGTCACGTCGCCGATCACACCGATCGCACGGTGGCGCTCACCCTCCCGTTCGGGAACGGCCGAGGCTGTCACTTCCACGTGCCGTTCCTCGCCGTCCGTGCGCGTGATGCCATAACCCACGCGAACGTGGGCTTCGCCCTGCTCCAGCCGTGACAGCGCCGAGAGCACCTGGGAACGGTCCTGCGTCTGGATCATGTTCGTCCAGCTGGCGAACGAGAGTCGCCCGCTCGTCGGCACAGGCAGCTTGAACAGCTCGAAGGCGCGCGGGTCACCGTGAAAGTCGCGGCTCTCCGGGTCCTGCTCCCAGACGCCCAGGCTTGCGGCATCCAGGGCCAGCTCGAGCCTGCGTTCCGCGGCCTTGCGTCGCACGAGCTCCGACTCCGCGCGGGCCAGAGCGTCGTTCAAGGTCTGCATGCTCAGGCGCACCGAGAGCACGAACAGGCCCACGTACATCGCGTTGAGGGCCCAGAGCACCCAGACGTTGTAGTGGACCGACGCCGGCGGAACGATGCCCAGGAACTCGCCCACCGCGAGGCTGAGCGTCAGCGCCACGCAGGTGGCTCCGGTGATCACGCCCGCCCTCAGATCGAAGACCAGGACGGCGATCATCGACAGCACGACGAAGGACTGCACCCCGGGGCTGCGAACACCGCCTGCCTTCAGGGCAGACATGGTGATCTGCAGGAGTGGCCCCACGATCAGGACAGTGGCCGCGGCCGTCTGGTGTCCCTTCCGGTTCAGGGAAAGGATGGCGAGCTGGAGCAGCAACGAGATCGTCAACGTGTTCAGGACGAGACGGACGAGCGCGGGCTCGAAGCTGACGGCCAGGCACAGCGAGAAGGTCGTGATCGCGAGCAGACCCAGGGAAAGTCCGTGAATCAGCCGTGCCCTGCGCTCCCGGGCCGGGTCGTCATAGGTCGGCGCTCGCCACAGCGGCCATAGCGATGCGGCGCGCGCCCGAGTCTCGGATCGCTGAGCCATGCCTGATGCCAGGAATGTAAGGGGTCGCGAAGGGATCACCTAGAAACAATGCTCCGGCCCGGGACCCGCCCGATCGCGCGCGTCACCGTAAGACCCCGCACAGCGAGCATTTGGTAAGGGTTTCCAGCACGTGTGCACGTTCTCCCGGCCGCGCTGAGCTGCCTGCAAGGCGTCCTGCAACGCCAGTTGCCGGACAGCGCCGTGGCAGTGGTGTGCGACTCGCCGTTGCGGTACCTTGCTCTGGGAGCTCCATGGGGGAAGGGCCGCCGCCCGTCGACGCGCAGTCGCGCCGTGCCTATCGCGCCGTTTTCGGCGTGCAGGCCGGCTTCGTGCTGTGTCTGGGCGTCCTTACCGTGCTGCTCTACCAGCAGCTCGCGCTCCTGAACGAGAGCCGCGACGCCGAGCTGCGTGCCTACGTTCTGGCCGACGAGCTGCGTCGCAGCTCGAACGCCCTGACCCGTGCGGCGCGCACGTTCGTGGCCACGGGCGACCCGGAGTACTTGCAGCGCTACTTTGCCATCCTGGAGATCCGGGCGGGCAAGCGCGCGCGTCCCGAGGGCCACCTGCAGATGGACTGGGACCTGCGCGAGCGGGAAGAACCCGAGCCCGTTGCCACGGGCGAGCGGATTGCGCTGCTCGCACTGATGCAGCGCGAGGGCCTGACGCGTGAGGAGCTCGCCAAGCTGCGCGAAGCGGAGCAGAAGTCAGACGTGCTCGTGCGCACGGAGCTCGTGGCCATGAATGCAGCCATGGGACGAGCCGACGACGGGACCGGCCAGTTCACGCGGCGCACGCCGCCCGATCGGGAGCGGGCCCTGCGCCTCTTGCACGACGAGGCATACCAGGCCGCCAAGCGTGCCATCTTTCGTCCGATCGATGATTTCTATCGCCTGTTTCTCGAGCGCAGGGCTGCCAGCGTCGCCGCCCACAAGGCCCGCTCGCAGACGCTCGTCTCGTGGGTGCTCGCACTGATCTGCGCGACGCTGGCCAGCTGCACCCTCTCGTTCATGGCACTGCTGCGCCAGGTGGCGCGCCGCGAGGCCCAGGAGGCGGAGCGCGCCAGGTCCGAGACGCGCTATCGCAACCTGGTCGCCAACCTGCAAGACGTGGTGTTTTCGCTCGACCAGAGCGGACGCGTCGAGTTCATGAGTCCCGCCGTCGAGCGGGTGCACGGCTTCGCGCCGGACGAGGTGCGCGGCAGGCGCTTCGACGAGTTCGTGCATCCCGACGACCTGGCAGGCGTGCACGCTTCGTTCGCGTGCGTCCTGGCCGGCAGCGCTCAGCCGCACGAGTTTCGCGCCTTCGACAAGCAGCGGAACCTCCGCCACGTGCGCACGTCCAGCCGCGCGCGCATCGAAGATGGAAGGACGGTGGGCCTCGACGGCGTGATGATCGACATCACCGAGCTGAGGCAGGGCCAGGAGCGGATGCGAGCCCTGAACGAGATGCTCGACGAGGCCCCCGCCATCGTCACCGTACTCGATGCGACTGGACGCATTCTCTACGGCAACCGTCATGCCTGTCTCACGTACGGATACTCGGCGGAGGAGTTTGCCCGGCTGTCGGTTCACGAGCTCGTGCCCGAGGGACGGAGCGAGAAGGCTCTCGAGGGCCTCCGGCTGGTGCTCGAGCGCGGAGAAGAGACGTTCGTCGCCTGGCATCGGCGTCGCGATGGCTCGCACTTCCACGTGCAGGTGCATGCACGCAGGACGCAATGGGGAACCGAGCCGGTGATTCTCGGCATGGTCACCGACCTGACCGAGCGCGAGCAGGCCGAAGCGCACATTCGCAAGCTCTCCCAGGCGGTGGAGCAGAGTCCGGAGAGCATCGTCATCACCAGTGCCGAGGGCCACATCGAGTACGTGAACGAGGCCTTCCTCGACAGCACGGGCCATGCCCGGGCAGACGTGGTCGGCGCCGACCTCGCGACGCTCAGCTCGAACCGGACGCCGGCCGCCGTCTACGAAGAGGTGCGAAAGGCGCTCACTCGCGGAGACACCTGGCAGGGTGATCTCGCGGGTGCGGACATGACGGGGCGTGCCTTCGTGGAGCGCGCCATCTTTGCTCCGTTGCGCGACTCCGAGGGCGTCGTCGCACACCATCTCGCCATCAAGCAAGACATCACCGAGACCAAGCGCATGAGCGAGGAGCTCGAGCGCCATCGCCAGCACCTCGAAGACGTGGTCTGGCAGCGCACGGAAGAGCTGCGCACGGCACGGGATGCGGCCCAGGCGGCAAACCGCGCCAAGAGTCGCTTTCTCGCCAACATGAGCCACGAGATCCGCACGCCCATGAACGCCGTGCTGGGCTTCTCGCAGCTCCTGCTCCGCGACTCGGCGCTGACCTCCGGGCAGCGCCAGCATCTCGAGACCATCACCCGGAGCGGCGACCATCTCCTCTCCCTGATCGACGGCATCCTGCAGCTCGCCAAGGTCGAGGCGGGGCATGTGGAGGTGGTCGAGTCCGCCTTCGACCTGGTCGGGCTGCTCGATGACATCGAGCGGCTTTTTCGCCCGCGGGCCACGGAGAAGGGCCTCTCGCTCGAGGTCGAGGGGCGCGACGACGTGCCACGCCACGTGCGCAGCGACGAGGGCAAGCTGCGCCAGGTGATCACGAACCTGCTCGGCAACGCGATCAAGTTCACGCACACGGGCGGTGTGGTCGTGCGGGTCGCGCGGCACGGTGTGCGGCTCGTGATCGAGGTGTGCGACTCGGGGCCGGGCATCACGCCCGAGGAGATGTCGAGTCTGTTCGAGAAGTTCGAGCAGACCGAGACCGGACGCGCGAGCGGCGAGGGCACGGGGCTCGGTCTCGCGATCAGCCGCGAGCTGATCCGGCTCATGGGCGGCGACGTACACGTGACGAGCAAGCCCGGCGAAGGCAGCGTGTTTCGTGTCGAGGTCCCGGTGACGGAGACCCGGGCCGCGGAGGTCGTACGCCCGGTCGCGCCGCAGACCGCGCGCCTCGAGGCAGGGCAGCGCGGCCAGCGTATTCTCGTGGCGGACGACAGGGAGGACAATCGCTCGCTCCTGGGCGCGCTCTTGACGGCGGTCGGGTTCGAGCTGAGGGCATGCGCCGACGGCGCCGCGGTGCTGCGCGAGTTTGCCGCGTGGCGGCCCGCGCTGGTGCTCATGGACGTGCGCATGCCGTGCATGGATGGCATCACGGCCATGCGCACCATCCGTGCGAGCGAGGGGGGCGACACGGTCAAGATCGTGTGCGTGACCGCCAATGCCTTCGACTCGGACGAACGCGAGGCCCTCGCGGCAGGCGCGGATGCATTCATCAAGAAGCCGTTTCGCGAGGCCGAGCTGCTCGAGTGCATCGCGCGGCTCCTCGGCGTCCGCTACGTCTACCCGGCCGAGTCGGTGCGGCCCGCGAGCACGGTCGGTCTCAGCCCCGCGACCATGGCGCCGTTGCCTGCAGCGCTGCGCCGCGCGCTGCACGATGCGACCGTGGGCGCCGACCTCGACCGCATGCTCATGCTGATCGACGGACTGGAGACGTACGACGCTGGCGTGGCAGGTGCCGTGCGCGAGCTGGCCGAGCGCTACGCGTACCAGAGCATTCTCGATCTGCTCGAGCCCACGCTCGACGGGGATGACCGGCGCGCCTCGCAGCCCGCCGAAGCATGACGGCGCCTGGCTACTGCACGCACACGAGCGCGATGCGGGCGCTCGGGTCGGGCGTGCTTGCGCCCCAGCCGTTCGTGCAGCTCGCCTCCTGCGTGGTGCCCACGAGCAAGGCGTAGGTGCCAGGCGTCGTGGGCGCGCGCAGGGTGTCCGAGGCGGTGCCGAGGGCGGGCGAGCACACGGTGCTGATGGCGCAGTAGGGGTCGCTGCCGTCGTCGAAGCCCACCACGATCTGGTGGCCGAGGCCGGGCTGGCCGATGGCGCAGGCAGCGAGCTCGTAGGCGAAGGTCAGGGCGAGCTCGGCGCCTGCCTCGACGGTGACGGTGTTGCCGCGCTCGTCGATGGACACGTTGCGGAGCCGCACGGGGCCCGCCTCGAGCTCGGCCGGGAGGCTGTCGAGCGCGCAGCCGCCGTCGCAGGCGTCGCCGCGGCCGTTGCCGTCGCCGTCGTGCTGGTCGGGATTGGCGGCGGCCGGACAGTTGTCGTCTGCATCACAGATGCCGTCGTCGTCGCCGTCGCTGCAGGGGACCTCGGGTGCCGCGTCCTGGACGGCTGGCCTGCCGGCATCGGGCGGAGGAAGCGGCGCGGGGCCTGCGTCCTCGTCACCCGTGTCGACGGGGTCCTGATCCCTGTCCGTGGGCGAATTGGGGCCGCTGGGATCGAAGCCCGCGCGGGCGCAACCAGCCGCGAGCAGGAGCGTAAGCAAGGGTGCGAGGCGCATCGGGGCGCGAGTATAGGAGAAACGGCCCGGAAACGTTCAGCCGAGCAGCTCCTGGACGCGCGCGGCCACGGCCACGAGAGTCTGGGCGCAGGGCTCGCAGCCGCCCCCGCAGCAGCTCGGCCACTGGGTCCGGGGCATTCTCAGCAGGGGGCGAACCATGTCGCGGTAGTAGGACGCGAGCCCGTGTTCGTCGCTGGCCTGGCTGAGCGCTGCCTCGAGCTCCATGCCGGGTAGTGATAGCAGGGCGGGGCCCTGCCGACATCACGGTCCGCGCCGCGCAGCTAGCGCGCAGGCGTGCGCGCAAACGCGATGGCCAGCTTCTCGTTCAGGAACGCCTGGGCGCCTTGCCCATCGTCCCGTGCGTAGCGCTGGGCCTGCAGCTTGCCGAGCGGGCTCGACATCAGGTAGGAGATGCGTGCAAAGCCCAGCGTGATCAGCGGGCGTGCGCGGGCGAAGGCCGCCTCGAATTCGTCGTCGGTGCGTGCGCTGGAGCGGCGGAAGTCGAACACGAGTCCGGCCGCCTTGCCGGCCGTGGCGGCGCGCTGCACCTCGGTGCGCATGATGGTGAGCGCCTGCTCGAGGCTGCGCCCCGCGCCGAGATACATCTGCGTGCGCGCCATCAGCACCACGCCGCCTTCGTGCGCCACCGTGAAGTGCGCGGAGGTGTAGCTGACCGTGCGCACATCACTCGGCATGGGAGATCCGATACAGGCGAAGGGGACCACACACCGTGCGCACCACCACGCGCTCCACCCGGGCGCCGGCCAGCATCAGTGGATGCTGGCCTCGGCGATCGATGGCCGGGATGCTGAACTCGCGGGCCCCGCGCGGCTCGGCCGTGCCCACGACCACGTTCAAGATCTCGCCCAGGGTGTCGCCGGCCAGGGAGCTGCCGTCTTCCACCGGCTCGCCCGAGATGACGCTGGCCAGGCTTCGTGCCGTGCGCTCGTCGGTGGCCATCGACACCACGATGCGCTCGCCCGCGGCCACCAGCAGGTGCGAGGAGACGTCGGCGCGCTCGTCCTCGCCGCGCACGTGCTCCACGTGGCCCTGGTCCTCCACAGCCACGCCCATCACGGACAGCGTGTAGAGCAGGGCGGCCGACAGCGCGTCGATGGTCACGGGCACGGTCAAGTGCGCACCCCGAAGTGCTCCTGGATGCGCTCCCAGAGCTCCGAGACCTGCACGGGCTTCTCGATGTAGTCGCTGACGCCCGCCTCGGCCGCTTCCATCATGCGTGCGGGATCCGTGACCGCGGAGATCATCACGATCGGCGTGCGCACCCCGCGCGAGCGCACCTCGCGCACGAAGGACAGGCCGTCGAGCACCGGCATGTTCCAGTCGAGCAGCACCAGGTCGATGTGGGCGCGCTCGATCGTGCGCAGGGCGTCCGCGCCGTTGCCTGCCTCGTGAATGGCGAGGCGCTCCGAGGCACCAAAGCTCGAGATGGCGCGCTTCACGAGGCCGCGCATCAGCGCAGAGTCGTCAACCACCAAGATGTTCATGAAAGCCTCCCGAAACCGGCTGTTCGCCGTTGATGGCCACGGGCATGCTGAGCCGGAACTCGGTGCCGAGACCCGACTCGCTGCTCACGTCGATGGAGCCGTGCACACACAGCACCGCATCGGCCACGACCGACATGCCCATGCCTCGCCCACTGCCCATGGTGGTGACGCTGCTCGTGCTCAGGCCCGGCTGGAAGATCAGCCGCAAGGACTCGCGTGGATCGAGGCGCTGCTCCTCGCCAGGCTCCAGCATGCCCCGCGCGACCGCACTCTCGATCAGCACACGCCGGTTCACGCCGCGGCCATCGTCGGCGCACAGCACCAGCACGCGGTCGCCATCGCTGCGCAGCTCGATGCGGATCGTGCCGAGCTCGGTCTTGCCCTGGGCGATGCGCTCGCGCCGGTCCTCGATGCCGTGGTGCACGGCGTTTCGCACCAGCTGCACCAGCGCGCTGCGCAGGCGGTACAGACAGGGCGCGCTGGGCACCGTGTGCAGCTCCTGGCGTGAGCAGGTGATGGCGATCAGCTTGTCGAGGGAGCCCTCGCGCTCGACCAGGGTCTCGAGCGAGCGGAACAGCTCGTCGATGGGATCCTCGCGGGCGGGTCCGAGGCTGCGCCTGAGGCCCGTGACGCGCAGGAACAGCTCGTCCCCATCCGACAGCGCGCGGGCGAAGGTCGACAGGTGATCGCGCAGCAGCGCAAGGCGTGCCTCGCTGGCTCGCTGGGAGAGCGCGTAGGTCGCTTCCTCGAGGGCGTGGGCCTGGTGCGCGAGCTCCTCGAGACCGAGCGCCCGGGCGTTGCCCTTCACCGAGTGCAGCGCGCGCAGCCGGTCCACGAAGCTTGCCCGCTCGGGGGCCTCGAGGTCGAGGGTCAGGTCTGCCTGCACGGCGCGCGCCTCGCGCACGAAGTCGCGGAACACGTCGGAGGGCAGGGCGAGGATCTGGGACGCACGCTCGAGCCTGCCCCACTCCTCGCGCCGCTTCTGCTCCAGCGCCAGGTTCAGGCGATAGAGCTCGGTGCAGTCCTCCATCACCACCATCACCTTGTCGATGTCGCCCGAGCGGCGCGTGATGCGTGCGAACGAGAAGGCCACCACGCGCTCGCGGCCGGTCGCGTCGTGATAGCGGTGGGAGCGCAGGGGATTCACCCGCTCGAGCAGGCGCGGGCTCGCGGCCGTGGCGTCGAACAGCAGCTTCAGGTAGCGAGCCAGGTTGCTCGGGGCGTGCTCGCCGAGCAGCGTCGGCAAGCTGAGGCCGGCCAGCTCGAGCCGTCCGAACAGCTCCGAGGCCACGCGCGAGAAGCCCGTGTGGATGCGCAGGTCGCGCCCGAAGGTGAAGATGCCCTGCTTGACGTGCTGCAGGATGTCGTCCTGCTCACTCTTCAGCTGCGCGCTCGCCATGCGATGGGCCTCGAGCTCCCGTCGTGCGCGCTCGTCCTGCTTCTCCAGGCCGAACACCAGGTTCTCCAGCACCTCGCGCTGGGACTGGCAGCGCTCCAGCTCGCTCTTGGCCGCGAGCTTCTCGTGCTCGAGCTCCGCCACCCGCCGGCGCGTGAGTGCCAGCTCACGCTCCAGACGCTCGAGCTCGGACCCTGCGCTCATGACGATGGACGACCCCCTGTCACGATCTTACCCACGCGTCCGCCGCGCATGAACCCTGTTTCCAGTGCCTCGTGCACGGGCGCGTGTGCGTGCTGCGTGAGCATGTACGCGTGCGGAGTCGAGCGTCCGAGCTAGGGGGCAGAGAGTTGCGGGACAGCTCACGCTTCGCGCGTGCCCGACAGCTCACCGGGTGGGCGCGAGCTGCGCCGATCCTGCTTTTGCACGTACATGGCGGCATCGGCCGCAGCCATCAGCATGCCCAGCTCTGCCTGACGCGGATCGGAGACGGCGGCGCCCACGCTCATGCGCAGCTCGAAGGGCGCGTCGCTGTTGTAGCGCTGGGTCGCGCCGTACACCTGGTTCTGGACGCCGCTGGCGCTGACCGCCTCGGTGGTGACACGCAGCACCGCGAACTCGTCGCCGCCCAGGCGCGCGACCAGGTCGGGCGCCGGAAAGGCGCGCCGCAACACCTCGGCCGCGGCCCGGATCGCCTGATCGCCCTGGGCATGGCCGAGCCGGTCGTTGATGGTCTTGAGCCCGTCGATGTCGACGAAGGCGACCACCGCGCTCTGGCGCGTGCGCCGCGCCTCGCTCAGGATGCGCTCGCCCTCGATGCGGAAGCCGCGTCGGTTCACCAGCCCGGTGAGCTCGTCGGTCACGGTCGCGCTCTCGAGGCGCGCGGCCTTGTTCAGGAGCTGCGCGCGGTCTCGCTCGCGGCGCGACACGTCGCGGTACGTCCACACGTGCCCGGCGCTCTCGCCCTCCAGCAGGATGGGCCGGTAGTCGCGCTCGAAGGCGCGGCCGTCCGTGAGCCGCAGCACCTCGTTCTCGACCTCGAGCTGGCCGGTGACCAGCTCTTCGCTGCGCGACACGAAGCGCTCGGGCACCTCGAACAGGCTGCAGAAATTGCGGATGCACGCGGAGCCCGCGCTGCCCACGAGCTGTGCGGGCGAGAGGTCGCCGAACATGCGGCAGAAGGCCAGGTTCGCGTGCTGCACCACGCGCCGCTCGTCCTCGACCAGGACACCCACGTTCAAGGGATCGACCACCGCGTGCAGGCGCGCCAGGAGCTTGCGGTTCGCGAGCTCTCGCTCACGCAGGGCCAGCGCCATCGTGCCGCGCTCGAGCACCTGGGCCAGTGCATCCCGCAGCGACTGCTCGTCGATGGGCTTGATCAGGTAGCCCGCAGCATGCTCCGCGGTCGCGCGGAGCAGGGCGTCGTCGTCCGTGCTCGCGGTGACGAACAGCACGCGGCTCGCGCAGTGCTGGGCGATGCGCGCCGCGGTGTCCGCACCTGCGAGCTGCACGTCGAGCAACACCAGATCGGGGGCACGCTCCTTCACGAGCGTCACTGCATCGGGGCCTGTGGCTGCGCTCGCCAGCACGGTATGACCGAGCTTTGCGAGCAGCTGACACAGGTGCGCGGACAGCGCGGGTTCGTCTTCGACCACCAGGATGCGCGCAGCGTGGGTCATGACGTGGAGAAAGCTACCACGCCTCCCCGCAGCAATGGACACGCGGTGCAGGGCAAGCAGCCTTGCGTGTGCGCGAGATCAGTTCTCGTGGGGGTCGTCGCTGGAGAACAGGTTCTTGATGGCGAGGATCGGGATGATGGTGGTGAACATCACGTCGATCTCCACGCCGCCCGTGATCTCCAGCACGTCGTCGCCGCTCAGGCTGCGGCGCGCGCCGGCGTACAGGTGCAGGCCCCAGCCGTAGAAGCTGTGGTAGTTGTAGCCGCGATAACCCCAGCTCAGGTTGGCGATGCCCACGGCGCCATCGGGCGCCTGCTTGCGCGCGGCGTAGCCGACCATGCCCGTGAGCAGCAGCGCGAAGTCCCCCGTGGGCACGAGCAGGCTGCCGCCGCCAGCGCCCTCGATCGTGGCGAAGTCGGCCGTGCGCAGCTCGAGGGCGGGCCCGATCCGGAACGTGCGATGGCGCGGCGCTCCGAACAGCAGCTCGCTACGCAGCGCCGTGTCGAACACCACCTCGTCCTCGATGTCGGCGAAGCGCTTGCCCGCCCCGAGCGCAACACGCGCGGAGAGCTGTCCGTCCGCCCGCGCAGGGGCCGGCGCGACGAGGGGGAGCAGCAGGGGAAGCAAGAGGACAAGCGACCAGGGACGAACCACAGGGGGCTTGTAGCCGCTCCTTCTCCTCGGTTCCAGCGAACTGGCGCGGGGGAGAGGGAGAGAGAGGGCAGCGCCCTGCGGGCGGGCAGCGCCCTTCGGGCGGGCAGCGCCCTTCGGGCGGGCAGCGCCCTCGCGGGCGGGCAATTCTGAAGTCCGAATCCGAATCCGAATCCGAGTCTGAGTGCCCGCCCGCGAGGGCGTTGCCCGCCCGCCAGGGCGCTGCCCGCCCGCAGGGCGCTGCCCTCTCCCTCTCCCCCAGGGGTGGTCAGTCTTGATCCCCCGCGCCCCCCAAGCTAACCCGGAAGGATGGCGAACCACGCGTTCACGAAGAACCACCGCGATCACAGCAATGACACGGGATTTCAGTTCGAGTTCTTCTGTGACAAGTGTGGGAACGGCCACCGCTCCTCCTACGTGACCAACAAGGTTGGCTTCGTCACGGAGATCGTGAAGGCGGCCAGCGCCATCTTCGGCCAGGGGCATCACTACGGGCGCGGCGCCGAGCACGTGAAGGACGCCCTGCGCGGCCCGGCCTGGGACGCGGCCTTCAAGGACGCCGTGGGGGAGATGCGCCCCAAGTTCTGCCAGTGCACGCGCTGCGGCCAGTGGGTCTGTCCCGAGGTGTGCTGGAACGAGAAGCGCCAGCTGTGCGAGAGCTGCGCGCCCGACCTGCAGGAGGAGGCGGGCGCCATCCAGTCGCGCGTGGCGGTGCGCCAGGCCGAGCAGGCCGCCGAGGGCCACGACCAGACCGGCGGGCTCGACATGAGCGCGCCCCAGCTGGCCGGCTGCCCGAGCTGTCGGGCGCGGCTCGAGCCGGGCATGAAGTTCTGCGCGGAATGCGGGACCCAGGTGGTCGCCGAGCAGAAGGCGTTCTGTATCGGCTGTGGTGGCGGCTTGAAGC
>JADMIO010921776.1_pt1 | contig 50957 bp, 30 predicted proteins | sample 8958161 | NCBI WGS metagenome assembly JADMIO01 (sample SAMN16585339, study PRJNA669376) | soil metagenome | isolation source: Crop rotation soil | place: USA: Cullars Rotation, Alabama | collected 2011 | reverse complement strand
ACAACTTGTCCACGTGGAATTCTAAGCTTAGGATCCCAATGTGCTGGAAAGAATCAGGTTAAGATCACCTGTAAAATATTTTGAGTTTTCAATCGGCAGGTAGGCATGAGTGATAGTCGTGCCCCATTCAAACTTGCCTTTATCTGCAGCCGTTTCTTTAGTAATTATATCGAAGAAGCTGGTAACAGCAAGGGGGTCTTTGCTATAAAAAGCTATTTTATCTCCCTTGTTAACTGTAAAACTGATATTATCAAACAATACACGACCATCGACGGATTTACTTAATTTTTCAATATTCAATATTTGATTTCCTACTTCACGTTGTGGCGTGAAAATAATACCAGGATATTTTCTGTTTGATGGCTCTATTTCTTCAATAGTTAATTTTTCCAATGCTTTCTTCCGCGAAGTAGCCTGTTTTGATTTTGATGCATTCGCACTGAATCGTGCAATGAAATCTAACAACGCTTGTCTCTTTTCTTCAACCTTTTTATTCTTATCACTCAATTGCCTTGCCATCAATTGCGATGATTCGTACCAGAAAGTATAGTTACCGGTAAATGTTTTTATTTTTTGCCTGTCAACATCGGCAACATGTGTACAAACGGCATCAAGAAAGTGACGGTCGTGGCTAACCACTAAAACTATATTTTCGTAATCGGCTAAAAAGTTTTCCAGCCAGCCGATTGTTTCAATATCCAGACCATTGGTAGGCTCATCTAACAATAAAATATCAGGATTGCCAAACAGCGCCTGTGCAAGTAATACACGCAGTTTTAAATTCGATGGAATATCTTTCATCAGGCTTTGATGAAAGTTTTCACTGATACCCAGACTGCTTAATAAACTACCCGCATTGCTTTCCGCTTCGTAGCCGCCCATTTCGCCAAATTCTGCTTCGAGTTCGCCGGCTCTCATTCCGTCAGCTTCTGTAAAATCTTCTTTTGCATAAATTTTTTCCCGCTCCTGCATCACATCCCATAAGTGACTATGGCCTTTCAACACAGTATTCAAAACGGAAAAATTATCAAACTCGAATTGGTTTTGTTTTAATACGGCCATTCTTTCGCCAGGTGTAATCTCAACAGCTCCCTTATTGGGCTCTATTTCACCACTTAAAATTTTGAGAAATGTAGACTTTCCCGCACCATTGGCACCGATTACGCCATAACAATTTCCTTTTGTGAAATTGATACTTACTTCATCAAACAAAATCCTCTTGCCAAAAGAAAGAGTAACATTTTTTACGCTGATCATTACTGCTTCAATTTTTGAAGGCGCAAAGGTAGGTTGAAAAGTTTAAGGTTTAAAGTTTAAAGGTCTAAAGTTCTCAAGGCAGGTACTGTATTATTGAACATTTAAACTATTTAACAGCTCCTCTTTTAGATACCCGGAACTTTCTCGCTATCACATCCTGCACTTTTTCGTTGTGTACTTTACTTTCCAACCAGGATATTACGTCGAGGTAAGAGAAGGCTCTCGTTTCAAGGGGGTTACCTTCATATTTTTTCAATCTTTCCAGCAGCTTTTCAAATTCAGGCTTCAACGCTTTGGCGCCAACATGGAAGGAGCGACGCAAAAACTTAAACATTTCTTCTTCTACCGCACTCAGATTTTGCATTTTGGCCATGAAGCGGTAGACGGATTTGATCAGGTATTCCAGCAATTCAAAATTTCCCAATTCATAGTGGGCAATCAAATGAAGAAGACGGGCATAGCACTGCAAATCGGTCCGCAGGTCCATTTTCCAATTAATAATCTTATTGAGATAATCAATCGCTTTTTCATTTTTACCGGCGCCAAAATACAGGCAGGCAATTTTGTAATAAAAAATTAACACCCGGTGGCGATCGAGAAATATTTCATATTCTTTCAAACTGTCTTCAATAAATGGAACCAGTTTTAACCCTTCTGTAAAACTGCCTTCAATAAAATGTTTATTGATCTTTGCTGTGGTAAGGTAAATGAAAATGAGAATGCGGTTGTTTTCATTTTGCGTGACAATTTTCCGGTGCGAAAATTTTTCAAACTGCTGAATAGTCTCTTCAAGCCTTGCATGATTGCGCAAATCAAAGTGGGCGCCCATCAGGTTGTGCATACCTTTTATATAATGGGCAGTTTCTACGTCAATCATTTTGGGTTGCTCATTAAACAGATCAACCCATTTTTGAGTGTACCGGTAGTACTGCAGAAAGTCCTGTCGTATAAAAGCATACCAGCAATAAGATTGATACAGGTATAATTTTTCATAAAATCCTTTTGCATTTTTTGACTCCTCGCTCAGGTTGTTTTCCATGAAAGCTTCAATGGCTTTTTCATCTTTCAGATTTCGCGCATGTCCATTGGTGATATACCAGCTATACAAGCGCAGTGATAAATTTGAAAGCCGGTTAGCAATGGAGAGGCTTGCATTAACATCATCTGCCTGTGCTGCCAACTGATCGGCCCGGTCCTGCATACTACGTGTGATGAAGAGCCCTTCGATTTTTTTTTCGAAAAATAAAACCTGCTGCAGATAAGTGAACTGATTATTTTCCCTGGCCATTTCTTTCATGCGGTCCAGTACTTTCAGGCTTTGATAATACAAACCTTTATTGAAAAGAATGCGGGCATAGTCCATCTGCTCATGCAATAGCATATCAATATTGTCTTCGTCTTTTATCGTGCGAAGGCTGGATAAAATCTGCCGGTACAACTGCGCTTTTATGTTTGAAAGCTGTTGCTTTTTTATGGATTTATTCTTGAGAAGCTGGGTTTCGTCGTAGGTTACCATTTTATCCAGGGCATCAAAAAGCAGGATGATCTTGAGGTCTTCCCCCGCCGATTTCCGCTTGATATATAGCTTGAAATTCCTTTTTTCCGCCTTTTCCAGCGATTTTACCAGCTGAAAAAGGGCATCGGTAGAACGGTTAGGCATCGTAATTAAAAATAGTTAAAATCCTTTACTGTATTGGGTTTCGGCGTTTTTTTATCCTCTTAAGTGGCGTAAAACCATGTTGTTTTTGGTTTCGGGCAACCCTGGAAAGGGAATAATTTTAGGAGCAGGTTGTTTATCACATTGTTATACTACAAAAATAAGCAGGAGCATCTGATTAAAACAAAAATTCAAATTTATGCCTTCCGAAAAAATTTTCATATTCGATACTACCCTTCGTGATGGCGAACAAGTACCCGGTTGTAAACTAAACACAAAAGAAAAAGTTGAACTGGCTTTGAAGCTCGAAGAACTCGGGGTTGATATCATTGAAGCGGGATTTCCCATCTCTTCTCCTGGTGATTTTGAATCGGTAAAACAGATTGCAAGTGCCGTAAAGAGCGCAACAGTATGTGGTCTCACCCGCGCCGTTCAAAAAGATATTGAAGTAGCTGCTGAAGCACTTAAGCCAGCAGCTCGGCCACGTATTCACACCGGCATTGGTTCTTCAGATATTCATATAAGGCATAAGTTCAACACAACGAGAGAAGACATTCTCCAAAGAGCTGAAAAAGGAACACGCTTAGCCAAAAACTTTGTGGATGATGTGGAGTTTTTTGCAGAAGATGCCGGAAGAGCAGATCTTGAATTTTTAGCAAGACTTATTGAAACAGTCATCAGAGCTGGTGCTACGGTCGTTAATATTCCGGATACAACCGGTTATTGCCTCCCTCATCAATACGGTGAAAAAATTGCTTACCTGAAAAACAATGTTCCCAATATTGACAAAGCAATTATTTCCTGTCATTGTCATAATGATCTTGGCTTATCTACCGCAAATTCAATAGCGGGTGCGATTGCCGGTGCAAGGCAAATTGAATGTACAATTAATGGTATCGGAGAAAGAGCGGGAAACACTTCGCTTGAAGAAGTAGTGATGATCATCAAACAACACGAACCAACTTTGCATTTATATACAGATATCAAAACAAAAATGCTGAACCCGGTAAGTCAGCTGGTATCTGATATCATGCGTATGCCGGTACAGCCAAACAAAGCTGTTGTTGGTAGTAACGCATTTGCTCATTCATCAGGTATTCACCAGGACGGATTTTTGAAAGAGGCGACGACCTATGAAATTATGACCCCGGAAGAAGTAGGCGCAGGCGGATCAAAGATTGTACTAACGGCAAGGAGCGGCCGAAGTGCATTGGCTCATCGTTTTCAAAAACTCGGTTATGAATTTAACCGTAACGATATTGACGTGCTGTATCAGCAGTTCTTGAAAGTAGCGGATAAAAAGAAGGAAGTGATGGACGCTGATTTACATGCACTCGCAAAAAGCTACCAGCCGGATACGGTTGTTTTGTAGCATTTTTCTCTTAAGTGGATAGTTTTTGGTTAAGCGTGGTGTTTTCACGCCACGCTTCTTTGTCTGAAGCGGGATTTTTGAGATTGTAGGATTTTGCAGATAAATAATGTACCCGGCTTAAGAATTATTGGAACAAGATCTCTGCGTTGATAAAAAACGATAACGATTCGATCACTATTAAACTGAATACTCCGCAAAGCGGATTGATATGAAGAAAAATATTGCCGTTATAGAGGGAGATGGTATCGGGCCGGAAGTAACCCGGCAGTCCGTTCGGGTGCTGAATGCGATAGCCGATTCATATGGTCACGAATTTAATTACATCTATTGCCTGATGGGTGCCGATGCCATTGAAAAAACAGGCAACCCATTGCCGGATGAAACAATTGCCATTTGCCTAAACAGTGATGGCATTTTATTTGGCGCAATAGGTGATCCGAAATATGATAATGATCCCACTGCCAAAGTAAGGCCGGAACAAGGCTTGCTAAAACTTAGAAAATCACTGAATCTCTTTGCGAACATCCGTCCGATTAATACATATCCATCGCTGCAACATCTTTCACCTCTCAAAAGCAAGAATATTGATGGAGTTGATTTTATTATTTTCCGGGAGCTTACAGGTGGAATCTATTTCGGTGAAAAGAAATTGAGCGAAGACGGTAACTATGCATCGGATAATTGTGAATACAGCCGGGAAGAGATTGAACGCATCGCCCACCTGGCTTTTCAATATGCACAAAAGCGTAGGAAAAAACTGACGTTGGTTGATAAAGCCAATGTGCTTGAAACATCAAGATTGTGGAGAAAAGTAGTCCGCGAACTGGCAGGGCATTATGGAGACGTGAAAGTGGATTATATGTTTGTAGATAATGCATCGATGCAAATCATCACGTATCCCAAGCAATTCGATGTGATACTGACAGAAAATATGTTTGGCGATATCATCAGCGACGAAGCAAGTGTTATCAGTGGTTCCATCGGGTTGTTGCCTTCTGCATCTATCGGTCCCGGCCCAGCGCTTTTTGAACCAATTCACGGTTCCTATCCAACGGCTACGGGAAAAGATATAGCAAATCCGCTGGGTACTATATTATCGGCGGCGATGTTGCTTGATCACTTCAGTATGAAGGAAGAAGCCGCTCTTGTACGAGAAGCAGTAAGCTGGACATTGCAAAACAGTTTTGTTACAAAAGATATTGACCCGGTGAATTTTTATTTTACATCAACGATAGGTGAATTGATCAGTGATTATGTTTCAGGCAAAGTGCCGGGATCGGTAAAGATGGAGAATATTGAGTTGAGGAAGTCGACAATAATTTAGAACTACGATTTTCTGAATTAAACCGGATTAGTGGGAAAGCGCAACGACTGATTTCAGGACATTTTTTAGGATGGTTTAAAAGTTCCTTGTTTCGAATTAATCCTTCAAATCCTGTTAATCTTAGTTCTTCAGTTCTTTGTTTATTTAATTGGCGGGTGTATATTCGCATTACAACAAACACTTCGAATGTTAAGAAGCATCAAAAAGACAATCACCATTCTTGCAACCATAGTCATTGTGGTCGTCATTATTATTCCTGCTTTTAACGGAGGTGGAAGTTGTACATAGCGATTATAATAACTAAAAAATAGAAACAACCCGCCTCCAAATGGCGGGTTGTTTTTTTATACCCGTTTTTGAAGTAAACATTGAACACATAAAATAAATATTATGGCTACGTATTATAACGAAAACACGGTAATCTGGTTAAATGGCCGATTTGCAAAAGCTGCAGAAGCGAAAATTGATTTATACAGTCAATCGCTGCATTATGGCTATGCAGTGTTCGAAGGAATCCGTTCGTATAAAACGGTGAATGGCGAGACAAAAATTTTTAAGTCGGTTGAACATTATGATCGATTAAAAAATTCTGCGCAGGCATTGAACATGCCTTATACATACACTACGGAAGAATTGATTGAAGCAACATACGAGGTGTTGCGGCAAAATAATCTGCAGGATGCGTATATACGTCCTGTGGTATATGCACCGGCAAACATGAGCTTTGCAAGAAATACTGAATCATTTATCGTGATCGAAACATGGGAAATGCCACCATTTCTTGGTGATAAATTATTGCGTGTAATGACCTCTTCTTTTCAACGGCCCAACCCTAAAGCTTTTAAAATAGAAGCTAAAGCCACCGGTCACTATGTGAATTCAATACTGGCAAGCCAGGAAGCAAAGAGCAAAGGATATGATGAAGCATTGTTAACAGATATGAATGGCTTTATCGCTGAAGGACCGGGTGCAAATATGTTTTTTGAAAGAAACGGCAAACTGTTTACTCCGCCGCCAGGAAATATTTTACCGGGTATAACAAGAGCAACCGTTTTTGAAATATGTGATGAATTGGATATTGACGTGGAAGAAAAATTATTCAGAGCAGAAGAATTAAAAACAGCGGATACTGCATTCTTTTGCGGTACAGCAGCTGAAGTAATAGGATGGGAAAGTTTGGATGGAGAAAAGTTTAGAAAAGAATGGAATGAAACAGTAAGCAGGAGAATTCAACTAGCATACAAAGATCGGGTGACCGATAAAATCCCGGTTACGCACAAACGCAATTTGAAGCAAGTGCCGGAAGCGGTTGGGGATAGCCGGTAATGTTGAATAGCGGGCAGAACGTACAACAGGGCGAAGCCGCATTATGCGGGACAAGTTGCAACATAAGTTTAATTGTAGTAACAAAGTTTGGTACATAATAAATAAAATGGCAGAAAAACTAACTAACAAAAACGACCAGGCTCCTTCCCCCCAGGGGAAGGCTGGGATGGAGCTTAATAAATACTCGAAAACATTAACGCAGGATGTAACTCAACCTGCAGCGCAGGCCATGTACTATGCAATTGGCTTTAAAGAAGAAGATTTTAATAAAGCGCAGGTCGGTATCGCAAGCATGGGATGGGATGGTAACCCCTGCAATATGCATCTGAATGATCTTGCTACCATGGTGAGAAAGAGTGTTAACAGCGTTGATGGATTACTGGGTCTTCGCTTTCATACAATTGGTGTCAGCGATGGAATCAGTATGGGAACAGACGGTATGCGTTATAGTTTGATCAGCCGCGATGTTATTGCTGATAGCATTGAAACAAATGCCGGTGCACAATATTATGATGCGCTGATTACTATACCAGGTTGTGATAAAAATATGCCTGGTTCTATAATGGCGATGGGAAGATTGAACCGGCCATCGATCATGTTGTATGGAGGTACAATTGCACCGGGCCATTATAAAGGGGAGGATTTAAATATTGTCAGTGCGTTCGAAGCGCTTGGACAAAAGATAGCCGGTAATTTAAGTGAAAATGATTTTAAAGGAATAATACAACATGCTTGTCCTGGTGCAGGTGCATGCGGGGGAATGTACACGGCCAACACGATGTCAAGCGCCATTGAAGCATTAGGAATGAGTTTGCCTTATTCGTCTTCTAACCCCGCGTTGAGTAAAGAAAAAGAAAAAGAATGTGAAGCGATCGGCAAAGCAATAAAAATATTACTCGAAAGAGATATCAAGCCGCGTGATATCATGACACGTAAAGCATTTGAAAATGCAATTACAGTGATAATGGTGTTGGGGGGCAGTACGAATGCTGTTTTGCATTTGATTGCGATGGCCAAAAGCGTGAATGTTCCATTGACACAGGATGATTTCCAGGCTATCAGTAACAAAATACCGGTGCTTGCAGATTTCAAACCGAGCGGAAAATATCTGATGGAAGATCTTCATCAGTTTGGTGGCGTGCCTGCGGTGATGAAATATTTATTGAGCAAAGGTTTATTACATGGAGACTGCTTAACGGTAACCGGTAAAAGTGTTGCTGAAAATTTAGTGGATGCTCCGGATCTCGATTTTGAAAAACAAAAGATCATAATGCCATTGGAGAAGCCGTTGAAGGTAACGGGCCATCTGCAAATTTTATATGGCAATCTTGCGGAGAAAGGAAGTGTTGCAAAAATATCGGGTAAAGAGGGTGAACGCTTTGAAGGAACTGCACGGGTGTTCGACGGTGAGAAAGATCTGATTTCGGGTATACAATCAGGTAAGGTACATGCAGGCGATGTAGTGGTGATACGAAATATTGGTCCGAAAGGAGCGCCGGGTATGCCTGAAATGTTGAAGCCTACGGGAGCTATTATCGGTGCGGGATTGGGTAAATCTGTTGCGTTGATTACCGATGGCCGCTTTAGTGGTGGCACACATGGTTTTGTGGTGGGTCATATCACGCCGGAAGCACACGAAGGAGGATTAATCGGTTTGGTTGAGGATAATGATATTATTGAGATTGATGCAACCAAAAATACATTGACACTGAAAGTGCCGGACAACGTTATTGCAGAAAGAAGAAAAAAATGGAAACAACCTGCATTGAAAGCAAAAAATGGAATAATGTATAAATACGCTAAGACTGTAAAAGATGCGAGTGAAGGATGTGTGACGGATGAATTTTAATCATATAACCCAATGAAGACGCCGCTATGAAACTGACTGTTATACAAAATAAGATCTATGAAATACGTGGGCAAAAGGTAATATTGGATTTTGACCTGGCGGAATTGTATGATGTGGAAACAAGAGTTTTTAACCAGGCAGTGAAAAGGAACATTGAGAGCTTTCCTGATGAGTTCATGTTCAGGTTGACTAGAGAGGAATGGAAAGCGATGTCATCACAAATTGTGATGACATATTCTCAAAATGTTGACAATTAAAAGATTGATTCAGCACAATCTGTGAAGTCGTCATCAAAGCGACCTAAGAGTGCCCCGCCTTACGCGTTTACCGAGCATGGTGTAACAATGCTGGCGAGTGTACTAAAGAGTTCGATCGCTAGAAAAATGAACATTGCGATAGTAAAAGCTTTTATTGCAATGCGAAAGATGGTAATAAAATACGAGTCGGTAATCAAAGTGATCGGCGATTTGAAACAAAGAATAGATGGCCACGATGCACAATTAAACCAGATATATGACGCATTAGAAAATATGCTTGATAAAAAAGCGGAAGAAGAAGAAAGGCTTAGGTTATGGGAAGAACGCGAAAGAATAGGATTTAAAAACAAAACAGAATCATCAACTAATAATAATAAATAAAAAATGGAAACACTGGCAACAAAGAAAAAAACAACGGAGAAAGCAAAGGCAGCAAGCATAAATGGGAGTGTAGCCGTCCTTGAAGCATTTGTTGCAGAAGGTGTGGATACGATCTTCGGTTATCCGGGTGGTGCTATCATGCCGATATACGATGCATTGTACGACTATGCCGATAAGTTGAAGCATATTCTTGTTCGCCATGAGCAGGGAGCAATACATGCCGCACAGGGTTATGCAAGAACAAGCGGACGAACCGGTGTTGTATTTGCTACCAGTGGTCCGGGCGCGACCAATCTTGTAACCGGTCTTGCAGATGCGATGATTGATTCAACGCCTGTTGTTTGTATTACGGGCCAGGTGTTCGCTCATTTGTTAGGTACGGATGCCTTTCAGGAAACAGATGTTATAAACATAACCACACCTGTTACAAAATGGAACTACCAGGTAACGGATGCGAGGGAAATTCCCTCCGTGTTGGCAAAAGCTTTTTATATCGCAGGCAGTGGCCGTCCCGGGCCAGTATTAATTGACATAACAAAGAATGCGCAAATACAGATGTTCGATTATGAGGGGTATAAAAAATGTGATCATATAAGGAGTTATCGCCCGAAGCCAATCGTTCGTAAAGAGTACATTGAAGAAGCGGCAAAGGTGATAAATGCTGCCGAAAAACCATTTATCATTTTTGGCCAGGGTGTAATTCTTGGAAAAGCAGAAAAAGAGTTTCAAAAATTTTTGGAGAAGTCGGGAATACCAGCGGCCTGGACAATTTTGGGTATGAGTGCATTACCAACTGATCATCCATTGGCTGTTGGCATGTTGGGTATGCATGGTAATTATGGCCCCAATGTATTGACAAATGAATGCGATGTATTGATCGCGATAGGAATGCGTTTCGATGATCGTGTGACCGGTCGTTTGGATAAGTATGCAAAGCAGGCAAAGGTTATTCATCTGGATATTGATCCTGCTGAGATAGATAAGAATGTCAAAACAACGGTTTCTGTTTGGGGTGATTGCAAAGAAACATTGCCGATGCTTACCGAGTTGATTGAGAAAAAAACGTATCCGCAATGGTTCAAGAAATTCAAAGACTGTGCAGACAAGGAAAAAGAAAAGGTAATTAAAGATGAAATGCATCCTTCTACTGAAATAATGACAATGGCAGAAGTAATTGATTCATTAAATGAGTTTACGAAGGGCAACGCAGTAATTGTGACTGACGTTGGTCAGCACCAGATGGTGGCATGCCGGTATGCAAAATTTAATGAATCGAAAAGTAATATTACAAGTGGTGGATTGGGTACAATGGGCTTTGCATTGCCTGCAGCAATCGGGGCAAAATATGGGGCGCCTGAGAGAACAGTCGTAGCGATAATCGGCGATGGTGGATTTCAAATGACGATACAGGAATTGGGAACAATCATGCAGTATAAACCGGAAGTGAAGATTTTAATTCTTAATAATAATTTCCTGGGAATGGTAAGACAGTGGCAGGAATTATTTCATCAGAATCGTTATTCGTTTGTAGACATAGAGAGTCCGGATTTTGTACAGGTAGCGAAGGGATATGGAATAGCAGGACAAAGTGTTTCGAAGAGAGAAGAATTGAAAAATGCATTAAAGAATATGTTGGATCACAAAGGAAGTTACCTGCTGGAAGTGATGGTTGGTAAAGAAAACAATGTATTCCCGATGGTGCCGCAGGGAAGGGGTGTTGCAGAAATAGTGTTAAGTAAAGATGAGGTATAAGAATTTATACCGGCATATGGTAAACGTGAAATGATTGACAACATGAATGACAGCGTAATAAAAGATATACCGGAAAGGTATATGCGAATAAAAGTAGCTACGGAGGCATTGCGGTTTAATATGGCTTCTGATTTGTATACCGGTAGCTTATTGAAAACATTGGCGGCCTCAAAACCAGCGGGTCGATTGCTTGAATTGGGAACAGGTACAGGTTTGGCCACTGCATGGATTGTTGCCGGTATGGATAATAATAGTTCTTTAATTACCGTAGAGAATAATGAATTGTTGATTGAAGTGGCAAGAAGAAATATAAGCGACAATAGGGTTGAATTTGTTTTGACAGACGGATATGAATGGATAAAAAACTATAACGGCGAAAAATTTGATTTCATTTTTGCTGACGCAATGCCCGGTAAGTATGATTTATTTGATGAAACGATAAGCTTATTAAAATTTGGCGGACTTTATATTATAGACGACATGTTGCCACAACCAAACTGGCCAGTCGGACATGATAAAAAAGTGGCAGATTTTCTAAGCAGATTAGAGCAGAAGCCTGAATTGATTATTACGAAAATGAGCTGGTCAACAGGGTTAGTTGTAGCGGTAAAGAAATAAATGATTCGTAAATAAAGGAGAGAACATAAAATGAATGCTGTTGAAAACTTAAAGAATGTGTGGGATTCGAAACTGTACGATAACTCACACGATTTTGTTTTTAAGTATGGGGAGGATTTGATTCACCTGCTGCAGCCAAAACCTGGAGAATATATCCTCGACCTCGGTTGTGGTACCGGGCATCTTACCCGTTCCATTTCAGAAGCAGGTGCTCACGTGATCGGAATTGACAGCTCAACTGAAATGATTGAGCAGGCAAAGGCAAACTGGCCCGGCCTTGACTTTCGTGTGCAATCTGCAACGGAATTTATTTCAGACATATCATTTGATGCGATTTTTTCAAACGCTGTGTTACATTGGGTGATCGAAAAAGAAAAAGCTATTGATTGTGCTTATCGTAACCTGAAAAAAAATGGACGCTTTGTGTTGGAAATGGGAGGAAAACGAAATGTGGAAGGTATTATGCAGGCATTAAAAAAAGTACTGGCCCAGCATGGACTTTCAAAACTCCTGGAGAAGCCACTTTGGTATTTCCCTTCATTGGGAGAATATAGCAGTCTGTTAGAAAAACGGGGCTTTCGCGTTACGTACGCTTCGCATTTTAACAGGGATACAGTTTTAAAGAATACCGAGCACGGAATCAAAGAATGGTTAAAGATGTTTGCATCATTCTTATTTGAAGGGATAGAGGCTGCTACTGCAGATAACATTCTGACTGAAACGGAGAATGCGTTGCGGGCAACTCATTTTAGAAACGGGACATGGTTCGCAGATTATAAAAGACTGCGTGTCGTAGCGATCAAATCAACTGACTATTAATTAATCGATTCAATTTGTATACATGTTAAAGCAGGAATTTACAATCACGGTATATACAGAAAACCAGGTTGGTTTGATCAACCGGATTGCTATTATTTTTTCGAGAAGAAAAATAAATATTGAAAGCCTGAATACGTCTCCTTCCGAAGTAGAAGGTATTCATCGTTTCACAATTGTGATTAATGAAACGGAAGAAGTCGTAAAGAAATTAGTACGTCAATTGGAAAAGCAAGTGGAAATTCTGCGGGCCTTTTACAATACCGACGATGAAGTCGTGTGGCAGGAAATGGCGTTGTACAAAATAAAGACGGATGAAGTGATTGACAATGTAAAAGTCGAGCGTCTGTTACGTGAATTTGGAGCAAGAGCGATTGCTATACGAAAAGACTTTACTGTATTTGAAACTACCGGTCGCCGCGAAGAAATAGACAAGCTTATAAAAAAATTGGAGCCACATGGTTTAATTGAATTCGTTCGCAGTGCCCGCATTGCAATTATAAAAGAAAGTAAAGGTTTTCATGAAAGGTTAAAGGATTTTGAATACAAAGATCCCGGAGAGGAATTGGTAGAGAATGAATTTTTGAGTGAGAATGAGAAGGTGTTTTCAATGTAGTTGGAAAGACCGGAACACCGAAAGTCAGAAAGTGAGAAAACAGAAAGGTTCTATCTGATTTCAGACACTTCGCCGGGCTAACGGACTTACCGACTTGCAACCAATAAAATTTATACAACAAACAAAAACAAATACAATGGCAAAATTAATTTTCGGCGGGGTCGAAGAAAATGTAGTAACCCGTGACGAATTTCCACTTAGCAAAGCCCAGCAGGTTTTGAAAAATGAAACGATAGCCGTCATCGGCTATGGTGTGCAGGGTCCCGGCCAGGCATTAAACCAACGTGATAATGGCATAAACGTTATCGTTGGTCAGCGTAAAAATTCAAAAACATGGGATAAAGCAGTTCGTGACGGATTCGTACCCGGCGAAACATTGTTTGAGATTGAAGAAGCGTTGCAGCGCGGCACCATCATTTGCTATCTGCTCAGCGATGCAGCACAAATACAACTGTGGCCAACTGTGAAAAAACACTTGACCGCCGGAAAAGCATTATACTTTTCTCATGGCTTCGGTATTACTTTCAACGAGCAAACAGGTATTATTCCTCCGAAAGATGTAGATGTTTTTTTGGTTGCACCAAAAGGTTCGGGCACTTCATTGAGAAGAATGTTTTTGCAGGGCCGCGGGTTAAACAGCTCGTATGCCATTTACCAGGATGCAACAGGTAAAGCAAAAGAAAGAGTAGTTGCATTGGGTATAGCGGTCGGGAGCGGATATTTGTTCGAAACAGATTTCAAAAAAGAGGTGTATTCTGATTTAACAGGTGAAAGAGGCACTTTGATGGGCGCTATACAGGGAATATTTGCGGCCCAATACCAGGTACTTCGCGATAAGGGACATTCTCCATCGGAAGCCTTCAATGAAACTGTTGAAGAATTGACTCAATCATTGATGCCGTTGGTTGCTGAAAATGGAATGGACTGGATGTATGCAAACTGTTCGACTACTGCTCAACGTGGCGCCCTGGATTGGTGGAAAAGATTTCGCGATGCAACAGCACCGGTATTTAAAGAATTGTATGAAAGCGTGGCTGCCGGCAAAGAATCACAGCGTTCGATCGATAGCAACAGTCAACCGGATTACCGCGAAAAATTGGAAGCTGAATTGAAGGAACTGCGCGAAAGTGAAATGTGGCAAGCTGGCAAAACGGTTCGATCATTGCGACCGGAAAACCAACCGGCAAAAGTGGAAAAGAAATCGGAAGCAGTAGCGTAAGATATTTTGTAAAAGGCACAAGCGATTCAAAGATTTTATATCGCTTGTGCCTTTGTTTGAGGGCGAACAATTGTTGGTTTATTGTGAGTAATTCAGTATCTTCGAAGCCCTCCGCTACGCTTTGATTTTGTAATTTAGAACGTTTGCTTGCCATTTGATAATTAACGATTTCTGTAGTCATAAACTTTAATTAATTCAAGTTGAATTATGGCAAATTACGGCCTGTACAACCCTTCGTTTGAGCGGGATGCCTGTGGTATCGGTTTTGTTGCAAATATCAAAGGCAATAAATCTCACCAGACCATTTCCGATGCGCTGACGGTACTTGAAAACATGGAACACCGTGGCGCGTGTGGCTGTGAAAATAACTCCGGCGATGGTGCTGGCATTATGATCCAAACCCCGCACGAATTTTTCTTTGATGAGTGCATCAAATTGGGTGTTCATTTACCATCTTACGGTAAGTACGGAGTAGGTGTTATCTTTTTCCCGAAGGAGATTAAGCTGCGGGAAGAATGCCGCGATATATTTAACCGCTCGGCTGAAAAGTTGGGCCTTGAAATACTTGCGTACAGAAAGGTACCCGTCAATCCTTCAGGCATCGGTCCCACTGCACTAAGTGTAGAACCGGAAATGGAACAGGTTTTTATCGCATGTCCCGACCATATCACAAATCCGGATGAATTTGAAAGAAAATTGTTTGTACTCCGCAATTATGCAAGTCATACTATAAACAGCACAGTAAGAAAAGATGCAATTGGTTTTTATATCGCTTCACTTTCTTACAAAACCGTTGTTTATAAAGGACAGTTGATTAGTACGCAGGTGCGCAGTTATTTCCCTGACCTGAGCAACAAAAGAGTGGTAAGTGCATTTGGCCTTATTCATTCCCGTTTTGCCACAAATACATTTCCTTCGTGGAAACTCGCTCAGCCGTTCCGGTTCATAGCGCATAACGGTGAGATCAATACGCTGCAGGGTAACTTAAACTGGTTACGTACCAGTGAGTATGGGTTCACATCTCCTTATTTTTCCAAAGAAGAAATGGATATGCTGCTGCCAATTGTTACCGGATCGCAATCGGATTCAGCCTGTCTTGATAATATGATTGAGCTCCTGGTAATGACCGGTCGGTCGCTTCCGCATGTAATGATGATGTTGATACCCGAAGCGTGGGATGGCAACGATGATATGGACCCGGTGAAAAAAGCATTTTATGAATACCATGCTTCTATTATGGAGCCGTGGGATGGGCCGGCTTCTATTTCATTTACAGATGGTAAAATTATTGGCGCTACGTTAGACAGAAATGGTCTCCGTCCTTCACGTTATTGTGTTACGACTGACGATCGCGTAATTATGGCTTCGGAAACAGGCGCATTGCCTGTTGATCCGTCTATTATAAAGGAAAAAGGAAGGTTACAGCCCGGTAAGATGTTTGTTGTTGACATGGAGCAGGGGCGTATCATCAGTGACCAGGAACTAAAACAAAAAATTTGTTCTCAATCTCCCTACGGCGACTGGTTGAATCAATACAAAATACGTCTCGAGGAGTTGGATGAACCGAGAGTTCAGTTTACTCACCTTCAGGAAAATGCAATTCTGAAATATCAGAAGGCATTTGGTTATTCATCTGAAGACATTGAAACCATTATAAAGCCAATGGCGCTGGATGCGAAAGAGCCTGTGGGATCTATGGGAACGGATATTCCGCTTGCTGTGTTAAGTGATCAGCCACAACATCTGAGTTCTTATTTCAAACAATTATTTGCACAGGTAACCAATCCTCCGATTGATCCGATCCGTGAGCGTTTGGTAATGAGTCTGGCAACATTTGTAGGTAATAATGGCAATCTGCTTGATGAAGATCCCAAGCACTGTCATACCATGGCATTGAAGCAACCTGTTCTGGTTTCGAAAGAATTAGAAAAAATAAGAAGTATAGATACCGGGATGTTCCAGGCAAAGACCTTGCAAACGTATTTCCGTGCAGATGGTAAAGCTGACTCATTAAAAAAGGGACTTGACCGGCTATGCCGTTATGCGGAGGATGCTGTGAATGACGGGTTCCAGGTATTGATACTTTGTGACCGGGCAGTGGATAGCGGCCATGCGAGTATCCCTTCATTGCTGGCTGTTTCTGCAGTGCATCATCATCTTATACGCAAGGGTTTACGCGGCCAGGTAGGTATTGTTATGGAAGTGGGTGATGTTTGGGAAGTCCATCATTTTGCCTGTTTGCTTGCATTTGGGGCTACCGCTATCAACCCTTATCTCGCGTTGGCGACTATACGAAATGCGAAGGCGAATGGTACATTGAAGACTGATCTTTCCTGGGAGGAGTTAAGAAAGAATTATATCAAGGCGGTGTGCGATGGCTTGCTCAAAGTATTTTCAAAAATGGGTATTTCCACATTGCAGTCATACCAGGGCGCACAGATATTTGAAATACTCGGAATAGACCAGGATGTTGTTGACAAATATTTTACAGGAGCCGTGAGCCGTATTCAGGGAATAGGTCTTGAAGGTATTGCGAAAGAAGCTTTGGCAAAACATTACTTTGCATTCAGTAAAAAAGATATTCCCGTAGATCGGTTACCCGTTGGCGGTATATATCAATGGAAAAGAAAAGGTGAGTTTCACCTTTTCAATCCGCAGACAATTCATTTGCTGCAGTATTCAACCCGGATGAATGATTATAACACTTTTAAGAAATATTCGAAGCTGGTGAATGATCAAAGTGAGAAAGCAGCGACATTGAGAAGTTTGTTCCAGTTTAAAAAGAAACACGCTTCCATACCGATGGATGAAGTTGAACCGGCAGAAAAAATTTATAAGCGTTTTGCCACAGGTGCTATGAGCTTTGGCTCCATCTCATGGGAAGCACATACCACGTTAGCTATTGCAATGAACCGTCTCGGTGGTAAAAGTAACACGGGTGAAGGAGGAGAAGACGAGCGCAGGTATGATCGTCTGCCCAATGGCGATTCCATGCGGAGCGCTATTAAACAAGTGGCGTCTGCGCGATTTGGTGTAACCAGCTTATATCTTACCGAAGCAGATGAATTGCAGATTAAAATGGCGCAAGGTGCTAAACCTGGCGAAGGTGGTCAGTTGCCTGGTCATAAAGTAGATGAATGGATTGGTAAAACGAGACATTCTACGCCCGGTGTGGGATTAATTTCTCCACCACCACACCATGATATTTATTCTATTGAAGATCTTGCCCAGTTAATCTCCGATTTAAAGAATGCAAATCGAGCCGCACGAATCAACGTAAAGCTGGTATCGAAAGCAGGTGTTGGGACGATTGCCGCCGGTGTTGCAAAGGCAAAATCAGACGTTATTCTTATATCAGGACACGATGGTGGGACTGGTGCATCGCCGATCAGTTCAATCAAACATGCGGGATTGCCGTGGGAATTAGGATTGGCAGAAACTCATCAAACGCTTGTAAAAAATAAATTGAGAAGCCGTGTTGTGGTGCAGGCTGATGGCCAAATGAAAACGGGTAGAGATATCGCTGTGGCGGCACTGTTAGGTGCTGAAGAATGGGGCGTAGCTACTGCTGCATTAGTGGTTGAAGGTTGTATCATGATGCGCAAATGTCATTTGAATACCTGTCCTGTCGGTGTTGCAACACAGGATCCCGAATTAAGAGCAAGGTTTACCGGTAATGCGGATCACGTTGTCAATTTCTTCAAATTTATCGTACAGGAGCTGAGAGAAATAATGGCTGACCTTGGATTCCGCACTGTTGAGGAGATGGTTGGCCAGGTGGATTGTCTCGAAATGAGAGAGAATGTGAATCATTGGAAATACAGCAGGCTGGATCTTTCCCCAATATTATATAAAGAGCCTGCATCTCAGTATACCGGTTTGTATAATATGGAAGAACAGGATCATGGCCTTGCGGATGTGCTGGATTGGAAATTGCTTGAAGTGGCGAAACCGGCAATTGACAATATTCAGCCGGTGTCTGCATCTTTCACCATAAAAAACACAGACAGAACCGCTGGCACGATCTTATCGAATGAAATTACCAAGAAACACAGATACGGATTACCTGATAATACAATCAATTTCAGTTTTACCGGTACAGCTGGTCAAAGCTTCGGCGCTTTCAATACAAAAGGTGTAACGCTTGAATTGGAAGGCGATGCCAACGATTACTTTGGAAAAGGACTGAGTGGTGCAAGATTGATTATATATCCGCCAAGACAAGCTTCTTATGTGCCGGAAGAAAATATCATTATCGGCAATGTCGCATTTTACGGTGCAACATCCGGTGAAGCGTTTATAAGAGGTAAAGCAGGGGAACGTTTTGGTGTTCGTAATTCAGGTGCTCACGTCGTGGTAGAAGGTGTAGGAGATCACGGATGTGAATATATGACAGGCGGTAAGGTTGTAATACTTGGAGATACCGGAAGAAATTTTGCTGCAGGCATGAGCGGTGGTATCGCCTATGTGTATGATGTAAAAGGAAAGTTTGCAAATAATTGCAATAAGGAAATGGTAGATCTCGATCCGTTAGACAGTGAAGATATTGCAGAACTGCAGGACTTAATAAGCCGTCATTATGCATATACCGGAAGCACGGTCGCAAAGTTTGTATTGGATGATTTTGAAAACCAGTTAAAGAATTTTATAAAAGTATTTCCTAGAGATTATAAAAAAGTGTTGCAGGAAAGAAAAGCCAAAGTAACTGTGACCGAATAATCGAATGCAACCGCTTTGAATTTTAAAAACTATAAAATTTACAATGGGCAAACCGAACGGATTTTTGGAGTTTACAAGGGAATTACCAGGCAAAAAACCAGTAAGTGAACGGCTGCAAAACTATAATGAGTTTATTGATCGCTATGGCGAAAATAAATTGAATGAGCAGGCTTCACGATGTATGAATTGTGGCATCCCATTTTGTCATAATGGATGCCCCTTGGGAAATGTTATTCCTGATTTTAATGACGCCGTATACCGTAAGGAGTGGAAAGAAGCTTATGAAATTCTTGCATCAACAAATAATTTTCCGGAGTTTACCGGAAGGATTTGTCCCGCACCATGTGAAAGTGCCTGTGTATTGGGAATCAATCAGCCTCCGGTAGCTATCGAGGAAATTGAAAAGCACATTATAGAAATCGCCTTTGATAAAGGGTTTGTAAAAGCAAAAGCTCCCAATGTAAAAACCGGTAAACGAGTTGCAGTGATCGGATCAGGTCCCGCCGGACTTGCTGCTGCTGCTCAATTGAATTTTGCCGGGCATTCAGTAACGGTCTATGAGCGTGATGATACACCGGGGGGATTGTTACAGTATGGTATACCCGATTTTAAATTGGAAAAATGGGTAGTGCAGAGAAGAATAAAATTGATGGAAGATGAAGGCGTTGTATTTAAATGTAATGCTAACGTGGGCGTGAACGTTAGTATCGATGATTTGCTTCGCGAAAATCATGCGGTTATACTGGCCGGCGGCTCTACAGTGCCGAGAAATTTGCCGGTTAACGGAAGAGATCTAAATGGTGTCTATTTCGCCATGCAATTTTTGAAGCAACAGAATAAGCGGAATGCCGGCAAAGACCCGTTTGCCAATGCAACTATTGAAAGCAATATTTTTCCGGAAGATATTTTTGCCACTGGAAAGAATGTCGTTGTTATTGGTGGTGGTGATACGGGTTCCGATTGTGTAGGAACTTCCAACCGGCATGGAGCGAAATCTGTAACACAGTTTGAGTTACTGCCAAAGCCTCCTGATGACCGTACACAATTTATGCCCTGGCCTACTTACCCCATGATACTAAAAACATCTACTTCACATGAAGAAGGAGCAGACAGGCAGTGGGCAACTGCTACAAAAGAGTTTATCGGGGATGAAAATGGGAACTTGAAAGCATTGAAGATCGTTGACCTGGAATGGAAAATAACCGAAGATGGTAGACCGGCACAATTCGTTGAGCGGCCGGGCAGTGAAAGAGAAATTCCCTGCGAACTAGCATTACTTGCAATGGGATTCGTGCATCCACAACATGATGGGTTAATAAAACAATTAGATGTTGAATTAGATGAAAGAGGGAATGTAAAGGCTTCGGAAAAATCATATAAAACAAACCTTCAAAAAGTATTTGTAGCCGGGGATATGCGAAGAGGACAATCTCTCGTTGTTTGGGCTATTAGTGAAGGTCGGGAATGTGCAAGGCGGGTAGACGAGTTTCTGATGGCTGGTAAATCAGTTTTGGAAAGTAAGGACGAAAATCTGCTTTTGGCAATCTGAATTTGACATTTTTTATCTTTTTCTTGTTAATCACCGCCTGTTGGCGGTTTTTTTATTTGCAGCAGTATCCAACTCTTTTAAGATTATCTATTTAAAATCGAAATATTTAGATAAAATATCATAACATATTATAAAAAATAATATGTGAATATTATTTAATAACGTTATTCAAAAATTCGATATTTTCGTTACTGAGGTACAGATTAGTAATTTTTTTAATTTAAAACTCTACAAATGCCCAAACTTACATTTAAACAGGTTGCTCCCTTCCTGGTATTAGCAACCGTAGCCGTGGTTGCGCTGTTCGTAAAGCCGATTGCTGATTTCGCAGATGCGAGTAAATACAGCACGGCTGATATTGCGTGGATTATAGTCGCCACCGCGCTGGTATTTTTAATGACGCCTGGGCTTGCCTTCTTTTACGGTGGTATGGTTCACCGTAAAAATGTAATCTCTACCATGATGAAAAGTGTTGTAGCCGCCGGAGTAGTTAGCGTACTTTGGGTATTCGTTGGCTACAGTCTTTGCTTCGGAAAAGACATTGGTGGCTTTATCGGAAATCCGTTCGATCATTTGTTTTTTAAAGGTGTGAATTCAGGAGAGCCCATCCTGCAAGGAGCATCTGCACCTATGACGATACCATTATCGTTATATTCACTTTTTCAATTAATGTTTGCCGTTATAACGCCCGGTCTGGTAGTGGGCGCCGTGGCCGAAAGAATCCGGTTTACATCCTATATTTTATTTACTGTGCTATTCAGCGTTCTTGTTTATGCACCTTTAGCACATTGGAGCTGGCACCCCCTGGGATTCCTCGCAAAGATGGGAGCTCTTGACTTTGCTGGCGGTACAGTTGTACATATCTCTGCCGGATGTGCAGCTCTTGCTGGCGCTTTGGTTTTAAAACGCAGACAAAGTCATCTGCAGCACAAAGAAATTCCGCCTGCTAATATTCCTTATGTATTAATCGGTACCGGACTCCTTTGGTTTGGCTGGTTTGGTTTCAATGCCGGTTCTGCATTAGGCGCAAATGCATTATCCGTTTCCGCATTCGCAACTACAAATACAGCTGCTGCGTCTGCAGGTTTGAGCTGGATGTTCTTCGATGTGCTTCGTGGAAAAAAACCATCCGTCATTGGCTTCTGCGTAGGTGCAGTTGTCGGTCTCGTTGCTATCACACCTGCTGCAGGTTTTGTAGCCATTCCTCAAAGTATCTTCATCGGCGTAGTAGCCGCCATCATTTCTAATGTCTGTGTTTATTATAAACAAAAATCTACATTGGATGATACACTGGATGTATTTCCCTGCCATGGTATTGGTGGAATGGTAGGTATGCTCATGACTGGTTTATTTGCTACGAAAGCGGTAAATGCAGCCGGTAATGACGGTTTGTTTTATGGTAATGCAGCGTTCTTCCTCACCCAATTGAAAGCTATGGCGATTGCTGTTGGCTACAGTTTCGTTGTTTCTTTCCTGATCTTCAAATTCATCAATTTCATTCTGCCTTTACGTGTTAGCAGTGAAGAAGAAGAAATCGGCCTGGATGCTTCGCAGCACAATGAGAAGTATCTGCAGGGAACTTTGCTGGTTCATAACAATGGTAAAATGGAAGAAAAAGAAGCTTCTTCAATAGACTAAAAGGAAAGCAAGCGAAACCAACTTATTAAAGAGAAAAGGTACCATTCACAAAAACCTCTGACCAGGTTTGCAATAGTACCTTTTCATTTTAACACTTAAAATCAACTGCAATGTTAAGAAAAATCATGACACTTGCCACTATTGTCGTGGCACCCCTTTCCATTCTTTTCGCACAGGACTCAACCAAGAAAGCTACATTGAATGTAAGTGGATCTGTGGATGCTTATTACCGTTACAATTTTGCAAATGCCAAAGACTCTGGTTTTAAAAATAATTATACCAGCTTTACAAATTCTCAAAATTCGTTTGAATTAGGAATGGCTTCTGTCCGGTTGGATGGGAGTATCGGAAAAGTAGGTGCAGTTGTGGATCTTGGATTTGGAACAAGAGCTGCTGAATTCTCTTATAATGAAAGCGGTTCACTGGCCGCTGTGAAACAAGCTTTTTTGACATTTGCTGCTTCCGATAAAGTTAAATTCACCATGGGAAAATGGGGTACGCATGTCGGTTATGAAGTATTGGATGCGTATCTGAATCGTAATTACAGCATGGATTACATGTTCTCCTATGGTCCATTTTCTCATACAGGATTAAAGGCAGATGTAACTATCAACAGCAGTTTTGCTTTTATGCTCGGTGTAGCGAATCCTACCGACTATACCTCTGCTAGTTTTGCAAAAAAGAATTTCCTTGCGCAGGTGAGCGGCGCCACTAAAAACGGAAAGTTGAAAGGCTTCTTAAATTATGTTGGTGGTAAAGACCGTGGTGACAATACCGTCAACCAGGTTGATCTTGTTGTAACGGGAGCGGTCACTGATAAATTCAGCATAGGTTATAATGGTACGGTAAAATCGGTTAAACCATCGGGTGGCGGTAGCGCTAATTCATGGTGGGGTTCAGCTTTATACCTTAATGTAGATCCTACGTCGATGTTTGGTCTCACACTGCGTGGAGAATATTTCGATGATAAGAAAGGCGTTGCCGGTTTCAGCACAAGCATTTTTGACGCAACGCTTTCGGCAAATGTGCACATAGACAATCTTACTATTATTCCTGAATTCAGATTGGATAGTGCCAAGGATCCGATATTTTATAAAAATTCAGATACGGGAACTCCTGTGGTGCCTACAGCCAAAAGTACGGGTACGTTTATCCTGGCAGCAACCTATCATTTTTAGTTAAGATAATTTTATCGATAGCTTATAATTCAAATTACCCTTTGCAAATACTAACGGGAACAGGTAAGTGAAAACTGACGGCCGCAGGCTGGAAAGAATCGAAAAAGATTTATTCAGTTTATTTAATCATTACTAAATCGTTTATTTATGAACAAGATTAGTAGTTGGGTTCCATTTTTTGTATTTGCATTGTTTTCTGTTATGGGCATTTTTGTGCCACTGGTAACAGATTTTGACGGTTCCAAAGTGTATAATTGGGCAGACATTACCTGGATGCTCATTTCATCGGCACTTGTATTATTGATGACGCCCGGGCTCTCCTTCTTTTATGGCGGTATGGTGGGTAAAAAGAACGTGATCTCCACCATGCTGCAAAGTTTTGTTGCCACGGGACTGATAAGCATTCTATGGGTCGTTTGCGGATTCGGATTGGCTTTTGGAAAAACGGTGGGAGGATTTATCGGTGATCCTTCTTCATTTTTTTTGATGAGGGGTATTAACGGAGCAGCTCCGTGGAGTCTTGCGCCCAGTATCCCGATTTTATTATTCGCGTTGTTCCAGATGAAGTTTGCGATCATTACGCCTGCATTAGTGGTAGGAGCAACTGCAGAGCGTATCAATTTTAAAGCCTATGTGCTTTTTATGATTTTGTTCAGCCTGCTGATCTATTCGCCGATTGCACATTGGACATGGCATCCGGAGGGTATGTTAGCTAAAATGGGTGTGCTCGATTTTGCTGGTGGTACCGTTGTTCACATATCCGCAGGCTGTGCTGCATTGGCCGGTGCGGTATTATTGAAAAGAAGGAAAGCACATATTCAGCATGAAGATGTAAAGCCGGCAAGAATTCCTTACGTTTTATTGGGAACAGGACTTCTTTGGTTTGGGTGGTTTGGATTTAATGCGGGCTCAGCCATGGCTGCAAATAGCCTGGCTGTAAATGCTTTTGCAAATACAAATACAGCTTCTGCGGCTGCCGGTTTATCCTGGATATTTTTTGATTCCATTCGCGGTCGCAAACCAACTGCTCTTGGATTTTGCATTGGAGCTGTAGTCGGCCTGGTAGCAATTACTCCTGCTGCAGGTTTTGTGGGATTGCCTCAAAGTGTTTTTGTGGGATTCATTGCTGCAATATGTTCCAATCTCGCCGTATACTGGAAAGGTAAAACAACGATCGACGACACATTAGACGTGTTTCCTTGCCATGGTATAGGCGGTATAGTCGGCATGATTTGTACAGGTGTTTTCGCGAGCAAAAAAATAAACCCGGCTGGAAACGACGGTTTGTTTTACGGTGGTACCAATTTCTTTTTGCATCAATTGTTAGGTTGTTTAATTGTTGTAGTGTTTGCCCTTGTAATGGGATTTGTAGTTTTTAAAATCGTGGATATCTTTTATCCGATCAGGGTTTCTGCGCAGGAAGAAGAAATCGGTTTGGACTTATCCCAGCACGACGAAAAATTATAGTAAATTAAAACTAACTGCTAACAACATACTAAAATTTTTTGTAGGGCAAGCAATCGTTAAAGGCGCTCCATTTCTATGGAGGGCCTTTCTTCTTTTGTCACCTGTTCTTATGCTGAATTTCTTCCTGCATTAATAATACCGAACGAGCAGCGCATTACCAACGTTTCATATTTTGCCTTCAATGGTGTTTGAACCAGCGCTTCGTCCAATTTACGAACCTGGGTAATTGCATATTGCTGTATAGTTACAAGCGGAAGTACAATTCGTTCGCGCATTTGAATGGAAAGCTGTTCCACCGGGTAATTTGCCATCAACTCTGTGCGTCCTGATAAGCGGAATAAATATTGCTTTGTCAATTCGTATTCGGCATAAATCATCTGCCATATTTCACCATATTGCGGATGATCGCTTAGAAATGCCGTTAACGGAAAAAATGATTTCATCATCGCCATTTCACAATTATCCAACAACGTTTTAAAGAAAAGAGACTCGTTATACAGGTCCTTTAATTCGGAAAACTTTCCATTTTTTTCCATTTGTTGTAAAGCAGCTCCGACACCATAATAACCGGTAACGTTTTGTTTTAACTGGCTCCATGAACCTACAAACGGAATAGCTCTTAAATCTTTCAGTTGAAGCCTTGATGATCCGTTTCGCTTAGCTGGCCTGCTGCCGATATTGGTATCGCTGTAAAAACGAAGCGGGCTGGCATGTACAAGATAATCGAGGAAATAAGGATGGTTCTTCAACTGCATGTAAGAATCGTAACTGAGTTCCGCCAGTTCTTCCAATAATTTTTCCTGTTTGCTGGACAACGTTCGCAATTGTGTAGAAAAGATATCATTGGATATTCCCGCATGAATCAGCTGTTCGATGTTAAACTGCGCCGAATCAATGATTCCAAAATTTGAACTTACAGTTTGTCCCTGGATGGTTAGTTGTATTTCTTTATTTGAAATATTGTGTCCCATAGAGGCATAAAACTTATGTGTCTTACCTCCGCCACGTGCAGGCGGACCACCACGGCCGTCAAAAAAAACAACATCAACATGATACTCTTTTGAAATCTTTGTCAGTTCTTCCTTCGCTTTATATATGCTCCAGTTTGCCATTAAATAGCCACCATCTTTTGTACCATCAGAAAAGCCCAGCATGATCGTCTGTCTGTTTGCTCTTCGCTTCAAATGTTCTTTATAAACCGGATTCGTATACAACGTTTTCATTACTTCAGCGGCACTTTGCAAATCTTCCACCGTTTCAAAAAGCGGAATAATGTCAATATTCATTTCTTCTTTTTTCCAGCCGCTCAATAAAAACAACCCATAAACTTCCATTGCATTCAATGCACTGGTGCATTGGCTGATTATATATCGGCTGCATCCTTCAACACCGTTATACTGCTGAATAGATTTAACGGAAGCGATAGTTTCAAATGTATCTCTATGAATAGGATCATCCAATACATCCACATCGACTGGCGTATGAATACTACCCAGAATATTTATTTTTTCAGAGTCGCTTAATTCTGCATAATTATCCGGTAACACAGTACTTTTTTTTGCAAGCGTATTAAGAAGTTTGCCATGAACCGAACTTTCCTGCCGGATGTCTAAAGACGCAAAGAACAATCCGAATACTTCTACCTTATTAATCAGATTATTCACCATATGCAGGAAAAGCCCATTATGCTGGTGAATAATAATATTTCTTATTTCTTCAAGCGTTTGAAGAATTTCGGTTTTTGTAAGATTTGTCTTTTGTCCCGGGATAAAAATATTGTTATACAATTTTATTTCAAGACCCGCAAGCAATGTATCAATTCCTTCAAAGGTCAATCGGCGTTTTAATCTTCTTACATCGAGATAATAGCATTTTATGACGGCACTGCGCAATGCATCTGCTACCTGCATGGTAGTATCGACTGTTACAAAGGGATTTCCATCTCTGTCGCCGCCCGGCCAGAAACCCATGCGGATTACAGGATTTTTGTTCGTATCAACAGCTTCTGAAAACTGCGATTTCAAGGATGATACGATTCTTCCCGCGGCTGCATAAAAAACGTTTTCCAGATACCATATAAGGCTGATGGCCTCATCGTAAGGAGTTGGTTTTTGCTTTTTAAAAAAAGGCGTTTTGCCTAATTGCTGCAGATAAGTATTTACCTGACCGGCATTATTTTCGCCCAACGCCTTCGAAAGATCATTAATAATTCCTAACACCGTACCGGGATAAAACTGAGTGGGGTGAGCCGTGAGCACCAGCCGCACCGCAAAATCCTTCATTTTTTCTGCGAGCTGCTCTTGTGCGTTTGTTTGTAATACTTCAGTCTCCAGGTTTTTCAATGTGCCGGGTCCATTCAGATCATTTATCTCGCGGAAAGCAGCATCTTCAAGTGCATCAAACAAAACGACCTGCCGCTCGACATATTGAACAAAACGGAACAAAAGATCTATTTGATCCACTTCTGCGGCGTAGGATGTATGTCTCTTGAAGAAATCCTCAATAATCTGTATAGGACTTAATTTCTTCTTATAACCTTCCTCACAATTATTAGCAAGAAGTGATAAAAGAATTCCTGTTTTTTCGATGCGATGAAATGGGAGCGAAGTAAATAAGCTGTTATACAATTGAAATTTGATGCCCACAAAGTTCTTAAACTGCTGCAATGCTTTATTTGACTGATAATCCATTCACGTTTATTTAATAAAATTTGATTTGTATAATATAGCAAGCAGTAAAAACGTGATGAAATTAAATCATTTTCAGAAAAAAATGGTAATCATTAAATTAATTAGAAATTGTTTTATACATTTGCTTCCGTTGAAAATGAAACGTTACTCCGTTCATATTATCCATACACTTTCGGGCAACTCAATCATCCCGAAATCAGGTATTGGCACATCCACAACGACAACAACAATCCGCTGAGCGGATTGTATACTTCCATATTACCCGAGGGCGTTTAGCTGTTAACAAGTGCAAGAGTAATCTATTCATTTTAAAAAATTAAACGACAATCATGCAGGTTTTAAAATTCGGTGGCACATCCGTTGCGAATGCAGAAAACATTCGGAAAGTGTCGGCGATAATTCAGGAGGTAATTAAAAAAGACAGGGCAATCATTGTTGTGTCGGCGTTTGGAGGTGTAACCGATCTTTTGCTGCAAAGCGGTGAACTGGCTTCCCACATGGATGAAGGTTATAAGGAAAAGTTGAGGATCATAGAAAAGAGGCATCTGGAAACCGTGAAAGGTTTGTTACCTGTCGTTCAGCAGAGCAGCGTACTTAGCTGGGTTAAAAAAAGCTGCAATGAAATCGAGGATATATGCAACGGTATTTTTCTTCTTGGTGAATTATCGGCACGAACAAGGGACCGCATAGTGAGTTATGGTGAATTGATGTCGTCACAGATAATTTCAGCCTATATGAATTCGGCTGGTCTTGTAAATACATGGAAAGATGCAAGAGAATTAATTGTTACCGATTCGAATTTTGGTGGTGCTGCTGTTGATTTTATTGCTACGAACAAAAAAATCAATCAATATTTTTCCGGAAATAATAATTTATTGTATATCGTACCAGGCTTTGTTGCATCGGACGGTAACGGGACGACAACAACACTCGGACGTGGGGGTTCTGATTATACAGGAGCTATCTTAGCTGCGGGCGTTTATGCCGATGTATTGGAAATATGGACTGATGTCAGTGGAATGATGACGGCAGATCCCCGGCTTGTATCTAACGTTAGGCAAATTCCACACATCTCTTACCAGGAAGCTATGGAGTTATCTCATTTTGGTGCCAAAGTAATTTATCCGCCTACCATACAGCCGGTAATGACTAAAAAGATACCAGTGTGGATAAAAAACACATTTGCGCCGGGTGACTATGGTACTATGATAGAAAGCGACGCGAAAGAAAATGGAAATATCATACGTGGCATTTCAAGTATTAATAAAATCGTTTTGTTAAGCCTTGAAGGCAGTGGAATGGTTGGCATCCCCGGTTTTTCAAAAAGACTGTTTGAAGCGTTGGCAAGTGAAAAGATTAATGTAATTATTATCACGCAAAGTTCTTCTGAACATTCCATTTGTGTAGGTATTGAAGAGAATGCATCGGTGAAGGCAAAGGAAGTAGTGGATAAAGCATTTGCATATGAAATAGAAACAGGAAGAGTAGATCCTTTAATTGTAGAAAAGAATCTCGCTATTGTCGCCCTGGTCGGCGATCATATGAAAAGTCATACGGGAGTAAGCGGGAAAATGTTTGGTTCGCTGGGAAGAAATGGAGTAAATATTCGTGCCATAGCGCAGGGATCCTCTGAAAGAAATATATCTGCTGTAATAGCATCAGAAGATGTAAAAAAAGCAATTAATGTACTGCATGAGGAATTTTTTGAAACCACCTACAAGCAAATCAACCTTTTTATAGCCGGTGTAGGAAACGTAGGCAGTCGCTTACTGGCTCAACTCGAACAGCAAAAGGATTATCTTCAACATCATCTTCGGCTACAGGTAAGAGTTATAGCCATGGCGAACAGCCGGAAAATGGTTTTTAATGATGACGGTATCGATTTAAAAACCTGGAAACAGTCGCTTGAAAACGGCGATCAAATGAACCTTCAACGGTTTTTAGGAATTATTCATTCTAAAAATCTCCGCAATTCTGTATTTGCCGATGTGACAGCCAATAATACGCTTGCCGAATGCTATGATCAGCTTTTACAAAAAGCAATTTCGGTAGTGGCTTGCAATAAGGTAGCCTGCTCATCATCTTATGATTATTATAAAAAGCTCAAGGACCTTTCAAGAGAATACAATGCGCCTTTTCTTTTTGAAACAAATGTCGGAGCCGGACTTCCGGTAATCGGTACATTGAACGACTTACTCAGAAGTGGTGATAAGGTAAATAGAATAGAAGCGGTATTAAGCGGTACGCTGAATTTTGTATTTAATAATTACAACGGAGAAAAAAGTTTTGCAGAAATAGTAAGACAAGCGCAGGATGAGGGGTATACAGAACCTGATCCAAGATTGGACCTGAGCGGTACAGATGTTATGCGCAAAATCATGATCCTGGCGAGAGAATCGGGAGAACATCTCGAAATGGACCAGATCGAAAACCGCTCCTTTATGCCTGCCTCCTGTATGGAAGGTGATGTGGCTAACTTTTATAAAGAAATGGCCAGACATGAAGCTCATTTCAAAAATATTTATAACGGGGCCGCCTCAGCGAATATGAAATTGAAATTTGTGGCAAAATATGAAAACGGAAAAGCTTCGGTGGGGTTGCAGCATATTGATTCCAAAAATGACTTGTATCATTTGTATGGAAAGGATAATGTAGTTTTATTTTATACAGATCGTTATACCGAACAACCCCTGGTTGTGAAAGGGGCAGGAGCGGGTGCAGAGGTTACTGCGAGCGGTGTTTTTGCGGATATTGTTCGTACAGCAAGCGTTTAATAAATGAACAGCGAAAAAAAAATAAAAATTAAAGCACCGGCTACAGTCGCAAATCTTGTTTGTGGATTCGATATCCTGGGCCTGGCGTTGAAAGAGCCGGAAGATATAATGGAACTTACGTTGAGTGATGTTCCCGGTATTCGGATACAGCATATCGATGGATATGATTTGCCTGTAGAACCTGAAAAAAATGTTGCTGGCGCAGCACTTCTTGCGCTTTTACAAGAGCTGCATCTCGAAATCGGTTTTGATGTTTCTATTGATAAATGTATTAAGCCGGGCAGTGGATTGGGTTCAAGTGCCGCAAGTTCTGCAGGTGCAGTAATGGCAGCCAATCACCTCATTGGAAATAAATTTTCAAAAGAAGACCTCGTTCGTTTTGCAATGAACGGCGAGAAAGTTGCGAGCGGTGTAAAACATGCCGATAACATTGCGCCTTGTATTTATGGAGGCATTACATTAATCCGCTCCATATTTCCGTTGGATATTGTTGAACTAAGCGGACCACCACTCTATGTTACAGTAGTCCATCCGCAGATTGAAGTGCGTACTTCTGATGCACGGCAAATACTTAGAAAAGAAGTTCAATTGAAGGATGCAATAAAACAATGGGGAAACATAGCTGGATTAGTGACAGGTTTTTTAAAAAAAGATTATCAACTTATTGGCCGTTCGCTTGAAGATGTAATAATAGAACCAGTCAGAAGTATTCTGATACCGGGCTTTGATCAGGTAAAGAAGGGGAGTAAAGAAATTGGTGCGCTGGGAGGAGGTATCTCGGGTTCGGGACCTTCCATATTTATGTTGTGCGAAGAGCTAAAAACTGCAAAAGAAGTTGAAAAGCTCATGCAAAATGTATATGATAAGATTGGAGTAGATTTTAAAACGTACGTGACCACGATTAATTATAACGGGGTCGCAATTGATAGCTAAGCTAGTTTTCATGAAGTATTATAGTTTAAACGGGCAATCTCCCGTTGTGGATTTCAAAGAAGCAACTATACTTGGACAAGCGCCGGATAAAGGATTGTACTTTCCGGAAAGAATTCCTTCTATTGAATCTGTTTTTTTTAAAGAAATAGAGAAGAAAGACGATGTTGAAATTGCGTTCAGTGTAATAAAACCTTTTGTTGGAAATTCAATTCCTGAAGATGAGCTGTTCAGAATTGTTTCAGAGACAATTAATTTTCCAATACCCCTTGTTAAAGTCGTAGACGATATTTATTCACTGGAACTGTTTCACGGGCCAACACTTGCCTTCAAAGATGTAGGAGCACGATTTATGAGTCGCACCCTTGGTTTTTTCTCAAAAGATGAAAGCGAGAAGATTACGGTGCTTGTGGCCACATCAGGAGATACGGGCAGCGCAGTAGCAAATGGATTTTATAATGTGGAAGGTGTAGATGTCGTCATCCTGTATCCGTCAGGCAAAGTCAGTTCAGTGCAGGAAAAACAGTTGACCACTCTTGGCAAAAATATTTTCGCACTGGAAGTTGAAGGTAGTTTCGACGATTGCCAAAACATGGTAAAGCAGGCCTTCACAGACAATGAACTCAAGAAAAGACTTCTGTTAACTTCTGCCAACTCTATAAATGTTGCACGATGGTTACCACAACAGTTTTATTATTTTTTTGCTTATAAACAATGGTCTTATAAAAAGACCCCACCGGTCATCTCTGTTCCAAGCGGAAACTTTGGAAATATTTGTGCAGGACTTTTAGCCCATGTTTCAGGATTGCCGGTAAAACATTTTATAGCGGCTTGCAATGCAAACAGGGTTGTGCCTGATTTTTTGCAAACGCAAAAATATGAACCCAGGCGAGCAATACCGACTATCTCTAACGCGATGGATGTGGGAAATCCGAGCAATTTTGTGCGAATTCTTGAATTATTTGATCACCAGTTTCTAAACCTCGAAAACATTTTGAGCAGTTATAGTATTTCGGACACAGATACCAAAAAGGTGATAAAAACTGTATCCGAATCTGCAAAGTATCTTCTTGATCCTCATGGTGCTGTGGGATATTTGTCGCTTGCTGAATATTTAAAAATTAATCCTGGTAACCGGGGAATTTTTTTAGAAACGGCGCACGCTTTAAAATTTTACGATGTTGTTGAGCCAATTATTGGATCGACGATCCAGTTGCCTGAATCTGTAAAACTGATTATGCAAAAGCCCAAACTGAGTGTGAAAATTGGAAATGAGTTTGAAATTCTTAAAGATTATCTTCTCAGGAAGAAGTAGTTACAAAGCTCTGGCATTGTCAACAAATTGTTGATAATATATTTTTTAAACCGTTTCCAAAATTTAAGAATATGAGTCTACTTCTATAGCTTTGGTTATTCCTGAAGAGTTTGGATTTCTGTAAAATAGATTTTATATTTGTTGCTCTATAAAGGAACGTTGCTATACCTCCCGACTAACACCCCTCTGATTAATAGCAAGTTGCTTCCATACTACAAAGAAAATAAGCTAATATCCTTCGCTGAATTACTGTTTCCGGTGTTCTGTCTTTAACTGTTTAGTAGTATTTATCCATATTTGTGGCTAACCATTTTTTGACTGAATTAATACTTTATGAATATAAGTAAACTCAGGCTTTCTATTATTGCAGGCTGTTTGTCTTTTTTGATCGGTTGTACAAGTACAAAGGAAGTTACATTGTTTAATGAACTTAATCAGGCTTCAATCAAAAGCCAGATAGAAGATCTTGAACCTGTAATTCAAAAAAATGATTTGTTAAGCATATCCGTGAGCAGCATCAATCCGGAGGCCACTGTAATTTTCAATAACCCAAACACACCAGCTACTCAGGCTACAACAGCTGCGGGAAATACAAGCAATGTTTCCGGGTATCTTGTAAACCAGGATGGATACATTCAGTTTCCTATTCTTGGAAATATTAAGGCCGCGGGTCTGTCAAAAAAACAATTGAAAGATAATATTACGAAAGGCCTTTCGGATGGGAAATTGCTGATTGACCCTATCGTGAATATTCGTTATCTTAATTATAAGGTTACGGTAATTGGTGAAGTCGGTCATCCCACGGTAATCAATGTTCCTAACGAAAAAATTTCATTGCTTGAAGCATTGGGACTTGCGGGTGATCTTACAATTTATAGCAGAAGGGACAATGTGTTGATAATACGTGAAACAGAGGGCGCAAAAACATTTCAGAGAATTAATCTCAATACAAACGAGCTTTTTACTTCCCCATATTATTATTTAAAATCCAATGATGTTGTGTATGTTGAAACAAACAAAAACAAAGTAGCAAGTACAAGCAGAGGTGTGTTATGGATACCGGTTATTTTTAGTGCATTTGCTACTGCCGTTACACTTACGTACGTGATAACAAATAATAATAAAAAATAACACGCATACCTTATGGCGACTACTAAGACGAAAATTCAAAAAAAAGACGATAATTCAGATAATTTCCTGAATGTCGTGATGTTCAGGTATTTCCCGTATTGGCCACTTTTTGTTTTGCTTGTGGCAATGCTTGGAGCTATGGCATGGGCATACCTGCGTTTTTATGCAGTGCCGGCTTACAGAGCGACTGCAACTATTCTTGTTAAGGATCAGAATAAAGGAGTTGAAGATTCTAAAACAATAGAGTCTCTGGATGCTGTAAGTGCTAAAAAAATTGTGGAAAATGAAATGGAAGTTATCAGCTCGCGTGAATTGATAGCTCAGGTTGTAAAAAATTTGAACTTATATGCACCCACATACGAAGAAGAATACTTTAGATCTGTGTCTGCATACATGACATCTCCTATTATTATATCGGTGAAGGAGACATCAGATATCAATTTCCAAAATAAGGTATATTTTTCTTTTAAGGATACCGACAGCCAGGTTGTTATCGGAAACAATTCTTACGCTCTTGATCAATGGGTGAACACTCCGTTTGGTGTGCTGAAATTCAGCAGAAATCCCAGGAAAAATGATGAGGCAAAACATCCATTGTATTTTTCACTTATCCCGGAAAATCAAGTTATCGGGAGTATTGCTTCTGCATTGAAAGTTGGTGTGTCGAGTAAGCAATCATCTGTTATTAATCTTGCATTGGATGAAGAAGTTCCGCAGCAGGGGAAAGATATTTTAAACAGTCTAATAAAAGCATACAATGAGGCCTCTTTAAATGAAAAAAATGCTCTTGCAAAAAGTACTCTTGCTTTCCTGGATTCACGGATCAAAGTGGTAAAAGGGCAATTGGATTCAATTGAAAGAAGTGTGCAGGATTATAAATCAAGTCATGGTATAGTAGATCTGAGTGAACAGAGCAAAGTATTTATACAAAGCGCAGGCGCCAATGATACAAAACTTACTGAAATCAATACGCAGCTGAGCGTGTTGGACCAGGTAGAGCAGTATGTCACAGCGAAAGATAACAAGGGTACTTTAGTACCTGCAACTCTTGGTGTAAGTGACCCGCTTTTGTCTCAATCTCTCGAAAAATTGTATAGCGCACAATTGCAGTACGAAAGCATGCGTAAGACTTCAGGAGACAATAATCCGCTTGTTACATCGATTGCCAATCAAATTGAAAGGATAAGGCCAAGCATTCTTGAAAATATAAGAAGTCAGCGTAAAAACCTTCAAGCCAGCAAAGGCAGTTTGACAAGTTCCAGCAATGATTACACTTCGAAACTTCAAACAATTCCCGGTAAAGAAAGAGAATTAACCGAGATAGAAAGACAAAAAGATATTTTGAACCAGGTTTATTCAACGCTGCTTAACAAACGAGAGGAAACAGCATTGATTTATGCCAATTCAATTCCGGATAGTAAAATAGTTGACTGGGCGGCAGCTTCATTATTTCCGGTAAGTCCTAAAGGTATTATTATTTACCTCGCAGCTGTAATAATAGCCGTTGCGATTGGAGTTACCTATGTCAGCCTTAGAGAATTCTTTACAAACAAAATAATCTTCAGATCCGAAATAGAAGAATTTACTTCAGTGCCGGTTATAGCCGAAATAACGCATGTGCCTAAACGTAATTTCTTTGTGCGCAAATCGGGTAAAATGGCAAAAATGGCCGTTGCGGAACAATTCAGGCAGCTTAGAATGGCTTTGCGCTTATATCGTAAGCAGGCAACAAAAAAACGTTTAATCGTTACGTCCAGCATCGGTGGTGAGGGGAAAAGCTTTATAAGCAGTAATATCGCTAAAAGCCTGGCTTCATCCGGAAAAAAAGTAACGTTGATCGACTTTGACATGCGAAATCCGAAAACATCTGCTTTATTCAATCTTGTTGATCAGGCAGGAATAAAAGAATACCTGGAGGAGGAAAAGGATGTAAAGGATATTCTTCAAAAGACTGAACATGACAACTTATATGTGATTCCTGCAGGTAATCCTGCGATCAATCCTACTGAACTGCTGCTAAGTTCGCGTCTTGGAGAGCTGTTTAGTCATCTTGAAAAAGAAGGATTTGATTATATTATTGCTGATACTGCGCCCATCCAGCCGGTTACCGATGCTTACATTATTTCAGAGTTCTGCGACACTACTTTGTTTGTGGTGCGACATCGTTACACACCAAAAGCAATGATTAAAGTGCTCGATGAAAATAATAAAATCAAGGCTTTGAAAAACCTGAATATCGTATTTAACGGTGTCAGGTCAAGAGGCATTTTCAATAAAGGCTTTGGATATGGATATGGTTATGGATACGAATACGGCTATGCAGACAGAAAATACATCGGACACGCAGACAAGGAATAGGCTTGAATATGAATTTTTATACTGACTAACAACTATGTTTTAGACCAAGTTTTAATCTCGAAATACCCTCGGAAAACTGCAATAAATAACGGACCTAAAACGTACTTAAAATGAAAGATCTAAAGTGGTTTGCAGTTTACACACGCCCTAAATGGGAGAAGAAAGTAACTGAGCTTTTGAAGAAAAAGAACATCGATGCTTATTGTCCACTCACAAGAAAGTACAAAGAGTGGGGTGACAAAAAGAGAATTGTAGCCGACCCATTATTTAACTCTTATGTATTCGTTTGTATTGAAGAAAGGGAGCAAGTGAAAGTGCTTCAGACACGGGGAGTGCTAAGTTTTTTTTACTGGTTAGGTAAACCAGCTGTCATTGATGAACAGGAAATAGATGCTATTGACAGATTTGTAAATGACTACACAAACGTAATACCTGAAAAGACGTTGGTGCGACCAAATGAACAGGTAAGATTTACGAATAGTCCCTTAATCCTCCGAAAAGGAAATATCCTAGAAGTTCGAAATAGTACAGTGAAAGTATTGCTTCCCACTCTTGGCTACACACTCGTTGCGGAGCTACAAAAGGATATAACAGAAGAAAATGTATATGGTGAAGACGCCAAAATCCGTGTTTAGTTGTTGAATCACGGAGTTTTACCTGAGCTCGTAATGTTACATTTACATTATGAAGGATGATTGACAATCAGAGATTTCCAAAATGGGCTGATTTATATTGGACATAAAATAATTATAATCAGCCCGTTAAATAATATTTTTGTTTGCTACTCGTTTAGGTAATAGCAGTAAGTATTTATACCCACTATTGCATTTACGTCGTAGAATGTCTATCATTGTAGTTCATTAGATATAACATAAAAAAATAACGAATAACACAACAAAAAATGGAAGTTCAAAAACTGGAGTCTATTTCATACAGAGACTTCGTTGAAAATTTTCACAAGCCGGGCATACCGGTTGTGTTGAAAAATGCATCAAAAGTGTGGAAAGGAAGCAGTTTGTTTAGCCTTGATTATTTTAAAAAGAACTTTGGCCAGAACAAGACCAAAGTTGGCGAAGGAGAACTGTCCATTGAAGAGATAATTGGTCTTATTAAGACCAGTACCCGCGAAAACCCAGCGCCATACCCGTGCAAATTCGATATCCGCAAACAGTTGCCGGAATTGCTGCCCCTGATAGATCCGCTGAGCATGAATTATGCAACGCCGAACTGGTTCGGCAGTAAGCTTTTTCCAAAGTTTGTGCTGGGAAATAGCGTTGATCTTTATTTTGGCGGGCCCGGCGGCAGGTATCGCTTGCATGTGGATTATTTGCATACCCATGCGTGGGTGACGCAGATTTGCGGAGAAAAGAATTTTATCGTTTATCCCCGTGGTCAGGAAGAATTTTTATATCCCAAGCCTGACTATCCATGGATATCAGAAGTGGATATGTATAATCCGGATTACGTAAAGTTTCCAAAATTTAAGCAAGCGACGCCAATTGTAGTAAACGTAAAAGATGGAGAGACGATCTTTATACCATCCGGTATATGGCACACAACGGAAACGCTTACACCTGGTGCCGCTATTATTTTTGATCAGATAAACTCTACGAATTACGATCAGTACATGAAGGATTTAAGAGGGGAAAAACAAAAAATGAAGGCCGCTGCTATCTCTGTGTACGCACCACTCGCTAAAACGTTGCTTTTGGCAAATGACAAATTTGGTTCTAAAAAAGAAAAAATTGCGAGTTAAGAAATTTGTAGGTTAAACCAAATTGTAAAACAAAACACCCTTACAATATAACAATAACAATATGAGTTAGAATGATTGTATAAGCCACCATTTCGTTACCAAAATAACCCTATGCGCAAATGAAAATTCCAGGATCTAGTAAATATAATTATCCCCAGAACAAAACTATAGTTGATTTATTTGAAGAACAAGTAAAGAAATCCCCCACATCACTTGCTGTAGTTTTCGAAGATGAAAGATTGACCTATCAACAACTGGATGAACAATCAAATCGATTTGCCAATTATCTCCGTTCGAGAGGAGTAAAGGAAGAGACGTATGTTCCTTTATGTATCAATTGTTGCTCGAAAATGATCGTCGGCATTCTTGGAATATTGAAAGCCGGTGCCTGTTATGTTCCTATTGATCCGGAGAATCCGGTTGAGCGGGTGAAGTATATGGTGGAAGATACCCGCGCAGAAGTTTTTGTAAGTAACGCCAAAAGTCTTTCCGTATTAAAAGGAATTGACTGCAGGGAAACAATATTACTTGATGATGATTGGACGAAGATTGCAGCGATGCCTGCAGATTCGCCTGTCAGCCGGCCCATGGCAAATCACCTGATTTACCTGATTTACACATCTGGTTCAACAGGGAAACCAAAGGGTGTAATGGTTGAACATCATTCTATTGTTGACTATGTATATGGTTTTAGAGATCATACACCTGTTGAATCATGCAAGTCATTTGCATTGGGATCTACAATGGCAGCCGATCTCGGAAACACGGTGGTGTATAGTTCTCTTTTTCTCGGGGGCGTGCTGCATTTGTTTGCTAAAGAAAAATTCAATGACACTGAGTTTATTCATAAGTATTTTAAGGACAACCCGGTTGACTGTTTAAAAATAGTCCCCTCGCATTGGAAATCACTTTCATTATCTGGTAAGGGACTTTTTCCAAAAAAATTATTAGTCTTTGGTGGTGAAACGCTTCACAGTGAAATCGTAAATGAAATTTACAATGATAGCGAAGCGGCTTGTACAGTCGTAAATCACTATGGGCCCACGGAAACAACGATTGGCAAATTGTTACATGTCGTTAACAAGACCGGTGATTACAGTAATACTATTCCTATCGGTAAGCCTTTCTCTAACGCTAATGTGTATGTGCTGAATACAGAGCTGAAAACGATTCCTGATGGAGAACCGGGTGAAATATTTATTGCGGGAGATGGTGTAGCCCGGGGCTATTTAAACAGGAATGAAATAACGGCTGAACGATTTATTCAGGATCCATCCGGTAATCCCGGAGAGAAAATGTATCGAACGGGAGATATTGGCCGTGTTTTACCAGATGGAAACATAGAATTCCTCGGCAGGGCCGATGACCAGGTTAAAATCAGAGGTTACCGTATTGAACTTGGAGAGATTGAAAATGTATTACAACAGAATTCGTCGGTAAAACAGTGTGTGGTACTTGCCAAAGAAAGCAAGACGGGCGATAAACGATTGATTGCATATATCGTTCCGGAAGCAAAATTTAACCGGGAAGCTATTGCGACTTTTCTTGAAACACGTTTACCCGATTATATGGTTCCGCGTTTGCTGGTTGAAATGGAGAAGATACCGTTTACAGCAAATGGTAAAGTAGACAAGAAATTATTACCAGATCCCGATCCGTCAGATTTGCTCACAAATATCTTTGTCGCTGCAAAAAGCAAAACTGAAGATCGGATAGTTTCGCTGTGGAAAGAATTACTTGGTGTAAAAAGAGTGGGTATAACTGATAATTTCTTCGAGTTGGGAGGTAATTCATTACTGGCTCAAAAAACTGTGTCTGTATTAAGGCAGGAAAATTATCATCTTCCTGTAACAAAACTCTATCAGTTTCCCACAGCAGGTGGTGTAGCTGCTTTTTTGGATGGTAAAACAAGTGAATTAAAATTACCTCGCCGGAAACAAACGTCAACGGGTAATTCAAATAATGATGTAGCAATTATCGGGATGTCAGGCAGATTTCCCGGCGCCAATACAATTGAAGAATTGTGGAATGTATTGATCAATGGTCGGGATACGATACGAACATTCACGGATGAAGAATTAGATACCTCGATTCCGTTGTCAATCAGGAATGATCGGAACTATATCAAAGCAAGAGGTATTATTGAGAAAGCAGAAGAGTTTGACGCCTCATTTTTTGGCATCAATCCCAAGCTTGCTGAATTAATGGATCCTCAGCATCGTGTCTTTTTAGAAGTATCCTGGGAGCTATTGGAAAGAGCAGGATATATACCGGTAACTTATGAAGGAACGATTGGTGTTTACGCCGGTTCACGAACAAATACATACTATAGCAATAATGTGCTTCCTAACAAAGATCTTATAGATAAAGTGGGAAGTATGCAGGTGACATTTGTAAATGATAAAGATTATCTATCTACCCGTGTTGCCTATGCGCTGGACTTAAAGGGACCTGCAGTGACAGTGCAGTCAGCAAGTTCAACTTCTTTGTTGGCTATAGCCCAGGCTGCAGAAGCCATTCGCAAAGGTCACTGTGATATGGCTATTGCCGGTGGTGTTTCTATTATTTGTCCTATAAATAGCGGGCATCTTTATGAAGACGGAGCAATGTATAGTCGCGATGGACATTGCCGGCCATTCGATGCAGATGCACAGGGAACGGTTTTCAGCGATGGCGCCGGAGCGTTGTTGTTAAAGAGCAGGGAACAGGCAGAAAAAGACGGAGATATAATTTTCGCAGTCATAAAAGGTGTAGGTCTAAGCAATGATGGCGGTGGAAAAGGCAGCTTTACTGCACCCAGTGCAGAAGGGCAGGCAGCGGCTATCTGTATGGCGATAAATGATGCGGGTATAACGCCGATGGATATTTCTTATATCGAGGCGCATGGCACAGCAACACCATTAGGCGACCCGATTGAAATGGAGGGATTGAATCTTGCTTTTGGCAACACAGATAAAAAGCAATACTGCGCAATAGGATCATTAAAAAGTAATGTTGGCCATTTGGCCACAGCGGCTGGTGTTGCAGGAGTCATAAAAGCAACTCTTTCTTTATACAATAAGAAGATCCCCGCATCAATAAACTATAAAACACCTAATCCAAATATTGATTTCGAGAACAGTCCTTTCAAAGTGAATACGTCACTTAGAGATTGGACCACAGACAAAACAAGAATTGCCGGTGTAAGTGCGTTTGGTGTTGGCGGAACGAACGTGCATATTATCCTCGAAGAAGCAGCAAATGCTGTTCACGAAAGCGTTCCAAAAAGACCGGTTCATTTAATAACATGGTCTGCCAAATCAGAGTCAAGTGTAGATGCATATGGAAACAAACTTTCTGACTACGTCTCCGGAAACAACAATGCCGACATTGACGACCTGGCCTATACGCTTAATTCTTTCAGACACCAATTTAATTTCAGGCGATTTGTTGTTGCAGCTGATAACTCTGAATTAGCGGAAAAGCTCGCCGATAAGAATCAACTGGCATTATCTACCAAAAAGATAACGGAAGCTATCCAGGAAGTAACATTCATGTTTCCCGGACAGGGCGCACAATATGTAAATATGGGTAAGGATTTATACAATTCCGAATCTGTATTTAAAGAAGCTATGGATGAATGTGCGCATTTGTTATCGGTAGAGATGAAAGAAAATATTCTCGATGTCATATATCCTGCTGAAACCGGTGAAGAAGCAACCAATAAATTAAAGAATACACGCTATAGTCAACCTGCTCTATTTGCTATCGGTTATTCTCTCGCAAAGTTGTGGATGAGTTGGGGCGTGCATCCGTCATCTTTTATTGGTCATAGCATCGGAGAGTTTATAGCAGCTCATTTTTCCGGCGTATTTAGTTTGCAGGATGCTTTAAAGTTGATCGCGATCCGGGGTCGCCTGATGAGCGATTTACCCGGCGGAAGCATGCTTTCTGTAAGAACATCTGCTGAAAAAGTAGAACCGTTGTTGCCAGCGGATATATCTCTTGCTGCTGTGAACAGCCCTAACTTGTGTGTTGTTGCCGGTACCTACGAAGCCATCAACGCATTCAGTTCAGTGCTCGATGAAAAAGGCATTTCGAATAAGGCGCTTCATACAAGTCATGCGTTTCACTCACTCATGATGGAACCTGTTGTGGCACCGTTTAAAGCTGTTGTTCAATCCATCAAATTGAATGCACCGGTTATCCCGATTATGTCAACGGTTACCGGTGAATGGTTGAAGAGTGAGGAAGCAACAGATCCGGAATATTGGGCAAGACATTTACGCTCAACAGTTCTATTTTCCAATGCCGCAAAAAAATTAATCGACGATAACAAGAAAGCTTTTTTAGAAATAGGACCCGGCAATGTCACAGCTACGTTGACACGTCAGCAAGCTGCTGGCAAGAATCTTGTAATATTATCATCGTTAGAAAAAGCCAGCGAAACACAAGCTGACCAGTACCCGATGCTAAAGGCACTCGGTCAACTATGGTTGAGTGGTATTGAACCGGCATGGACTTCTTATTATAAAGACGAAAAAAGAAAAAAATTATATAATCTTCCCACTTATGCATTTCAGAAAAAGAAATATTGGGTAGATCCACCATTGCGTGTGCCATCAGCTGCTGTGCAGGATATACAACCAGGATTAAATCTGTCATTTATCACAGAAGCACCTGTTTTAACACAACAAACACCTAATCAAATTATTTCAGAACCACCCGTGTCTATGAGGAAAGAAAACTTAGTTCAAAAACTGAAAGATATACTTGAAGATGCATCAGGTATAGACATGCAAAGTGTAACGCCCGACATGAGTTTTATCGAAGTCGGATTAGATTCACTTTTGCTGACACAGATATCATTAACATTGAAAAAGCAATTCAATGTGCCCATTACATTCCGTCAATTAAATGAGGAGTACGGCACGTTGAATTTACTTGCTGACTATTTGAATACGCAGTTACCGCCTGAGGTTGTAAAACAGGAAACACGAGCTGCTGTGCCCGCGCAGATGCAATATCAGCAACCGATACAAAACGTACAACCCGTTTACGGACAGGTTGCCGGAAATAATGCAGCTATTGAATTAATAAATCTGCAATTGCAGATGTTGATGAAGCAGATTGCACTTATGCAAGGAAACACTGCTGCTCCGCAACAAATCGTCGTTCCTGCCCCGGCACCCGCCCAGCAGCAACCGATTCCTGCACCATCTTTAAATGGAAACGGCACATCCGCTCCAAAAAAGAAAGCATCGGATCAAAGTGATCTCAGTGCGGAAGAAGCAGCAGAAATTAAGAAACCATTTGGCGCCGCTGCCCGCATAGAAAAACAATCAGTTTCACTGACGGATAAACAGAAAAAATTTTTAGCGGATTTCACACAACACTATAACCAGAAAACAGCAAAGAGTAAGGAATATACACAAAAGCATAGAAGATATATGGCTGATCCGCGTGTTGTTTCAGGATTCAGGCCTACAACCAAAGAACTTGTTTATTCCATTGTAATAAATAAATCAAAAGGATGCCGACTGTGGGATATTGATGGCAACGAATATATCGACGCATTAAATGGCTTCGGCTCCAATATGCTCGGTTATCAACCAGATTTTTTGAAAAAGGCGTTGATAGAACAAATTGAAAAAGGATATGAAATAGGACCACAACATGAACTGTCAGGTGAAGTTTGCAAACTGATTTGCGAGTTTACAAATTTTGACCGTGCAGCACTTTGCAACACCGGATCCGAAGCAGTATTGGGTGCAATGCGTATTGCGAGGACTGTTACGGGCAGGTCGCTGATTGTTGCTTTTGCCGGCTCTTATCATGGTATAGTAGATGAAGTAATTGTAAGAGGAAGCAAAAAACTGAAATCGTTTCCGGCAGCACCGGGCATTATGCCTGAGGCTGTTCAGAATATACTCGTGCTGGAATATGGTACCGAAGAGTCATTAAAGATAATTAAAGAAAGAGCGAATGAATTAGCAGCGGTGCTTGTTGAACCGATACAAGGCAAACGGGCAGAATTTCAACCGGTTGAATTTTTAAAGAAACTGAGACAAGTAACTGAAGAATCCGAAACTGTGTTGATATTTGATGAGGTTATTTCCGGTTTCAGATTCCATCCCGGAGGTATGCAGGCTTTATTCGGGATAAAAGCAGATATAGGAACTTATGGTAAGGTTGCCGGAGGAGGTGTATCCGTCGGAATAATTGCAGGTAAAGCTAAATATATGGATGCGCTCGATGGCGGTTTCTGGCAATACGGTGACGACTCAATACCGGAAGTTGGCGTTACTTATTTCGCGGGAACATTTGTGCGTCATCCGCTCGCATTAGCTGCCACTAAGGCATCGTTGACTTATCTTAAAGAACAGGGACCGCAATTACAGGCAACCTTGAATGCAAATGCTACGTATATCGCGAATACATTGAACAAGATGTGTCAGGATATGAATGTGCCCATTTACATAGCACAGTATGGCTCTTTGTGGCGCGTGAAATTTAAAGAAGAGTTTTCTTATAGTGAACTGTTGTTTACATTAATGCGTTATAAGGGCATTCACATCCTCGAAGGTTTTAATTGTTTTCTCACAACTTCGCACACAAGTGAGGATATAATGCAAATCATTTCTAAATTTGAGGAAAGTCTTACAGAGCTCAAAGAAGCTGGGTTTATTCCCAATTATCAACATACCATACCCACAGAAAAGAACGTTCTGGTAAAGAATGATTTTAATTCGCCACCTTTGCCCAATGCGAGATTAGGGAAAGATAAAAATGGTAATCCTGCCTGGTTTATAAAGGATGAAAAGAATCCTGGTAAATATTTGCAGGTTAATTAATAAATTCAAATAAGTGAATAGCGAACATAAATTTACTCAAATTGATTTCGATCCTTTTGCCGGTAAAGAAATCGAAAAAGTAATTGCTACCAACGAATCGCAAAAGGAGGTTTGGTTATCCTGTGTTTTGGGTGGTAAGAATGCCAACCTTGCTTATAATGAATCTGTGTCGCTGCGATTTGATGGTAATTTAAATGTTGATGCACTGACAAGATCGGTATACAACCTGGTTAGGAGACACGAAGCATTAAGATCGACAGTGAGTAATGATGGCGAGTCACTTTTCATTTATTCAGATTTTCCTTTTGATTTTAAAGAAGAAAACATATCCTCTCTTGATAAGAATAAACAGGAAGAATACCTGACTGAATTTATCCGCCATGAAATGAATAATCCCTTTGATTTGGAAGAAGGGCCATTATTCCGCTTTTTTCTGCATAGGTTAAGTAATACATCTTCACACTTTACAATTTTTAAACATCATATAATTGGTGATGGCTGGTCTACAGGTGTAATGCTGGAAGACTTAAGCAAGATGTATAACGCGTATTCAAACAATGAGGATATACAATTGCCTTTTGCGCCGCAGATCAGCGATTATTCAGAACAGGAAATAAAGTTTAAACAAAGCGAAGAATATAAAAACACGGAAGCGTACTGGCTGAACCAATTTAAGGATGGTGCTCCGGAAATGGAGATTCCAACGGATTATCGGAGAGTAGCGCCGCGTACTTACGGAGGCAACAGGTTTATTCATACAATTGCCAAAAATGAAATCAATAAACTAAAATCGGCAGGTGCGAAAGCAGGATGCAGTCTGGTGAACACCTTGCTAAATGCTTTTGAAGTTTATCTCTATCATATTACCGGGAGCAAAGACATTGTTGTTGGTCTTCCTGCAGCAGGTCAGTCTGCTACAGGCAACTTTGGCCTCGTTGGACATTATGTGAATTTGATGCCGTTGAGAAGCAAGATTGATCCTGAAAGCAGCTTTGTTGATTTCCTGAAAAAAAGAAAGCCTGCCTTCTTTGACGCATACGATAATCAACGGTTGACATTTGGCGAGCTGATAAAGAAACTCAATATTAAAAGAGACAGCACAAAGATTCCGCTTGTACCTGTTGTATTTAATATTGATATGGGCATGGATAACGCGGTAGCGTTTAATGCTCTTCAATACCAATTGATATCAAATAAAAGAGAATTTGAGGTTTTTGATATATTCTTAAACGTAACCGGATCGAAAGATACTTTTATACTTGAATGGTGCTACAACACCCAGATATTTAAAGAGGAAACAATCGTCCGGATGATGGACGAGTTTGCCACACTTCTTCAAACAATTGCGGCCGATCCAACCGGGAAGATAAAAGATTTTTTTAAGGTTGAAAAGCAGGTGTCGCCGACCGTTAGTAAACGGACGGCGTACCAGGTTAAAGAAACAGTCATTGATTTATTTTCAATACAGGCAAAAAAGTTTCCTGCGAAGACAGCCGTTGTTTCCGGTATAAAAAAACTTACTTACCGGGAATTGGATGAAAAGTCGAACCAGGTTGCTCATTATTTAAAAAAGAAAGGAGTAACAAAAGAAACGCTGGTATCGGTTTGCCTGGAAAGATCGCTTGAGATACCCTTAGCATATTTAGGTATATTAAAAGCCGGCGGCGCTTATCTTCCATTTGATCCGCTTTATCCAAAGGATCGTATAAGTAATATGCTGGAAGATAGTGCGAGCAAAATTATTATCACCAGTAAAGAATGCCTGGATCGTTTGCCCAAGGCAGCAGGCAATGACGTGATTGTTCTTGAGGAAAGCTGGTCTCAGATCGGCAAAGAAAGCACTGCAGATCCTGTTTACGATGTTACTCCCTCAAGCCTTGCTTATATAATCTATACGTCAGGTTCAACGGGAAAACCGAAAGGTGCCATGATTGAACACGGCAATATCGTTAATCTCGTTCAGAACTCAGAGTTTGTATCATTAACGTCGAAAAATATTTTATTGTGCACCGCTTCGCCCTCATTCGATGTGGCAACATTTGAATATTGGGGAATGTTGCTGAATGGCGGACAGTTAGTAATATGTCGCGAAGAAGCGTTGTTCAACAGCACAATGCTGAAAAATGAAATTGTCAGCCGAAACGTGGATCTGATGTGGTTCACAACGGGCCTTTTCAATCAATGGGTAGATTCAGATATAACCGTTTTTCAAACATTGAAAACGATCGTTGTCGGCGGTGAAAAGTTATCCGAGAAACATATGGGTAAACTCAGGGAAACATATCCAAATATTATCCTTATCAATGGATATGGGCCTACTGAAAACTCGGTTTTTTCTACAGCGTATACTATAACGGACAGGCACATTGTAAATACTATTCCGATCGGAAAACCTTTCCATCATCGTACTGCATATGTGTTGAATCCCGATCTTCAACTGTGCCCGGTAGGTGTTGCAGGAGAATTGTGTGTAGGTGGCCCTGGTATTGGCCGCGGTTATTATAATCGTTCTGAGCTGACGAATGAAAAATTCATCAATAACCCGTTTGCTGAAGAAGATGGATACAAAAAGCTTTATAAGACCGGTGACCTCGTTAAGCAGCAGGCAGACGGCAATATTGAATATGTGGGAAGGATTGATGACCAGGTAAAAATCAGAGGTTATAGAATTGAACTCGGAGAAATTGATACGGTTTTAAAGCAATGCCCGGGTGTCAAAGATAGTGTTATCGTTGTCAATGAAAATAATGGCGAAAAGCGTTTGATTGCATATGTTGTTCCGGAGGGAACGTTTGATAAAGAAGTGGCGATTAAATTTATCCAAACAAAGCTGCCGCCTTACATGACGCCGAAGGTATATATCCAGTTGGATAAAATTCCATTGACGAATAATGGAAAAGCAGACAGGAATGCATTGCCTAAACCGGATCAAACTCAATTAACAGAGGGAAATCAGTTTGTAGAACCCACGACTGATTTTCAAAAAATTATTGCAGAAGCCTGGGCCGAAATTCTCGGTCTGAAAAAAATAAGTATCACCGATGATTTCTTTGAGATAGGAGGTCACTCGTTGCTTGCATTGAAAGCAATGTTATTATTAGAAAAAAGAACAGGACGAAGATTGCCGCTGGCTCTTTTGCTGGAATATTCTACAATTGAAAAACTTTCAAACGTTATTGAGGCGAACGCAAAACAAATTTCATGGGATTGTTTCGTGCCGATAAAGACGTCTGGAAGTAAAATGCCGATATATTTTATTCATGGCGCCGGTTTGAATGTACTCACATTCCGTTCCATCAGTAAGTATCTCGATGCAGAGCAACCTGTATATGGTTTGCAGGCAAAAGGCCTTAATGGTAAAGATGTTCCATTAAATAATATGGAGGAAATTGCGGCGCATTATATCCAGGAAATATTCAAACAGAATCCGCATGGCCCATATGCACTTGCCGGATATTCGTTTGGCGGTCTTATTGCGTTTGAAATGGCAAGGCAGTTAAAAGAAATGGGAAAGGAAGTTGCGATGCTGGGGGTGTTTGATACGTTTGCGCGTCAATCAGACTATTATGATCCGCTAAGCAAAAAAATACCGGATAGGATAAAGACCTTCTTCAATAAAATATGGTGTACCCTGGTGCTCATGAAAGATGATCCGTGGTTTATCATGAACTATAGATTGACTTCGTTGAGGAAAAAAACAGTAGCAGTTTTCAGACAGATCAATTCGTTGGTGCTGAAAAAGAACCCTGATCATTTTCATGTTTATTCAGAGCGAATTATAAAAAATCTGTTTGTGGCTGCGAGAGACTATAAGTTTATGCCGTACGACGGCAAGGTTGATTTATTTCGCGCCAAACGAAAAGCATATTACCTGCCCGACTTTGAATTTTTAGGTTGGAAAAAGTATGCAATAAAGGGTGTTGATATTCATGATGTGCCCGGGCATCACACGGAAATGTTTGATCCGCCACATGCAGAGGAATTGGCCAGGGTGCTGCAAGCCTGCCTTGACAAAGCAAATGGTTCCGGGCAGAAAAATAATACAACTAATTTATTGAGGGCTGTTTGATAGAATAAAAGACAGTTGGGCATAAAGACAGCAATTTTTAATCGGACTTCAAGAGACAAAATAATTGATATTTGAAAACGTGGAATGGCGAAAGTAAGTTTGAGATCAAATTTAACGGAGCCGAAAACCCAAGGGCATTTTGAGTATCTGGACCCATGAATATAGTTTCTTTCCAAAATTCATCTTGCTCAAACGAATTAAACCTGGCGTGATGCGTAGTAAGTGGAATTATTCAGATAAGACTTACAGGTAAAGCCGTTTTAATGAATAATATTGACACTTATTTCCGTGAAGAATCTCTTGATACATTTTCTGATAATGAGATTTGACGAATGTTGAAGCTTAATAAACAGGAAGTTCACAAGTTTAATATGTCTAGCGTATCTGTAGATATACGTTTTGATGCGGATATTTTTTGGGAAAGCGTCCAGGCGGTTGACAAAGCGGTAGAAAATCGTGTAGACGTTTGGCGGCTCCGTGTATCGGCCAACGAATTATTAATCGATTACCTGTATTCATTGCTTGACAAAAAGGAACAGGAGCGCAGCAATAGATTTCACAAAGAGAAAGACAGAAAAACTTTTATTGTTAGCCACGCGGCTGTAAGAATTTTATTGGGCAGATATTTATCCGTAAGCCCGACAGAAATCTGCTTAACGGAACAGGGTCCGGCAAAAAAACCGGTTCTTTGTAACAACACCGCGCATCAGTTGCATTACAATATATCGCACTCAGGTGATTGGGTGTTGATTGCAGTATCGAAATATGAAGTTGGGATGGATATAGAGCTGGTCAACAGCTCTTTTGCGTACAATGAGCTTGCCGTAGCATCTTTTAACAAGGATGAGATTGACTATTTAAAGCTGTCCGGCGAAAAGGAAAAAGCTTTTTGTCTCTTTTGGACAAGAAAAGAAGCATTGCTTAAAGGTACAGGCAGAGGATTAATAGATAATTTATTTGCCGTTCCTTGTTTAGATGGTATAAACCGTGTGGCCGCTGACACTATTGGTGCATCGGACGCCTGGCACGTTCGCAGTTTCGAAATGGATAGCGAATACATGGCCAGCGTTGCGTTTCATCCATCCATACCAGGCATCCGGTATCTTAATTGCAGACTGGAAAATGTGTGAACTAAAATTAGAATGATATATCAAAATCAGGCAAAGTCAACTATAAATGAAAGTAAGAGCGTTGTTTACCAGGCTTTACAGTAACACGGTATTAAAAAATTTTTCTTACCTCACATTCGGTAATATCATAACCCAGTTATTGGGTATGATTGCTGTGATAAGAATCACACATATACTTTCACCTGCCGAATACGGAATTTATACATTTTTGCTGGCACAAAGTATTTTACTCGTAGTTATCGGCGATCTCGGAGTACGCAACATAAATATCAGAACCATTGCAAGGGATAATAGTAAAACGAAAGACTTGCTTATTAATGGAATCAAACTTCGGTTCATTGTCATAACAGTATTGTGCCTTCTCTACCTTGTTTATAATTATTATCTCGGGAGCCTGGATCTATTCAAAATATTGACTTTGTTTTTACTTTCTTTTGCAACAACTATTATTGATCTGCTGGAGTCCATCACCTGGGGATATCAAAAAATGAAAATATCCTCAATAATTGGCATTATTTATAGCGTTGTCTGGCTTAGTATTGTTTATCTGCTTCCATCTTCGTTTAGTATTAATGTTCTTTTCCTGGTTTATTTTATATTGAATTGTTTAAAGCTTCCTTTCTTTTTATGGTTTTTTAAAAAAGAAAATATGATACAGGGGGAAGCATTGCCATTTATCAGTTCGGCAAAAAGAATGATAAAAGAGGGATTGCCTTACTTTCTGATGGTGGCTATGATGCTCCCGACGAATCATTTTTCAAGCAATTTTCTGGATATAAATTCAACACCACAGGAAATTGGATATTTTAACCTTGCTCAAAAATTGATCTTTCCAGCACAGTGGGATCCGAAGCTTGGAATTCACGTGACTTGAAGTCGCGGCCGCACTGACCCTATAGTGAGTCGTATTAATTTAAATCATACCAACATGGTCAAATAAAACGAAAGGCTCAGTCGAAAGACTGGGCCTTTCGTT
>JADMIO011197747.1_pt1 | contig 50960 bp, 48 predicted proteins | sample 8958161 | NCBI WGS metagenome assembly JADMIO01 (sample SAMN16585339, study PRJNA669376) | soil metagenome | isolation source: Crop rotation soil | place: USA: Cullars Rotation, Alabama | collected 2011 | reverse complement strand
GCCGCGACTTCAAGTCACGTGAATTCCAAGCTTCGGATCCCACTGTGCTGGAAAGTTCAGTCTGTATGTTCCGTCCGACTGTTCGGCGGCGCGGACGCGGCGTGAGCATGAACAGGCTATCGAACATATCAAAGAGATTACAAGCGCCTCCGTAATCGAGTCATCTTCGCTCCGTGTGAGCGGGCTTCGCGGCGAAAGCAGGAGAAGACGATCGAAGGCATAGCGGTCATGGCCCCTCACGACGAAGCAAAGTCCGCCGCCCCCGCTCTCAGCAATGCGGAGATCGCAGACCGCCTGGCAGGGCTGGCACAGCTTCTCTCCACGCAGAAAGAGAATCCCTACAAGGTCAAGGCCTATCACCGCGCGGCGGCAAGAATCCGCTCGCTCTCCGAAAGTCTCGACGAACTGGTCAGAGAAGACGCAGACCTGACGCAGTTCGCTGGGATCGGTGAAGCGATTGCAGGCGCGATCCGGGAAATTGTGCTGACCGGAAAAACTCAGGAAACTGGATACGCTGCGCGGGCAGGCCCCGCCTGAAGTCGCGACTCTCGCCGATTATCCGCGTCTCGATACCAAACGCGTCCTCCGCATTTACAAGAAGCTACAGATTTCGTCCATAGAAGAGCTGCGCGAAAAGCTGGATAGCGGCGAGATTGAATCGGCACTCGGCCTTCGATTGGCGCAGCACGTCCGCGAGGGACTATCGGTAGCGCATTCGATGCTGCTCTACCGGGCCGATGACTTGCGGGATTCGATCGAGGAGTTCCTGCTCTCGAAATGCGGCGCGCAAGCGGTCCAGGTGGTCGGCGCCTTCCGCCGGCGCGTCGAGGTGATTGAGGAGATCGCTTTCGTGATCGAGACGGATGACTTTCCCTCCGTGGCCACATGGCTGCAGCGTTATGGCGGCCGGACGGAACTACTCGAAGCGTTCGCCGATGGCGCGGTCTACGCCCTTGCCGCGGGGATCACCGTGAGGTTGCGTCTCTGTTCCTCGCGAGATTGGGGCCTTTGTCTCATCTCTGAGACCGGTTCAGAAGCCCATCTGGAAAAACTGGAAGCCGTTACCGGAAAACTGACGTCGCTGTACGGGCAGGACACCTTCACTACGGAAAAGGCCGTCTATGACAAGTTCGGCCTAGCATATATCGAACCGGAACTGCGCGAAGGCCACGACGAAGTAGCACGTGCCCAGCGTGGAACACTGCCCTTGCTGGTGACGGCGAAGGATATTCGCGGCGAACTTCATGCGCACTCCACTTCGAGCGACGGATCGCACTCCATCGAGCACATGGCGATTGCGGCACGAGATCTCGGTTACGAGTACATCGGCATCACCGATCATTCGCAGAGCCTGAAGATCGCTCGCGGCGTTCCGGTGGAAGGCCTTTGGCAGCAGATCCGCTTCATCGATACACTGAACTCCCGCTTGGCCGGTTTCCGTGTCTTGAAGTCGGCCGAGGTGGATATCCTGGCAGATGGGACGCTCGATTATCCCGACGAGCTTCTGAAGGAACTCGATTACACGGTCTGTTCGGTCCATTCACGCTTCGGCTTTGGAAAGCAAGAACAGACGGAGCGAATTCTTCGCGCGATGGACAATCGCTACTTCAATATTCTCGGACACCCAACCGGCAGGCTGCTTCTCAAGCGCCCGGGTTATGAACTGGACATGGATCGAATCATCGAACACGCGAAGCAGAACGGCTGCTTCTTCGAGATCAATTCGAGTCCGGACCGGCTCGACCTGTCGGCCGAGAATGCTCGGCTTGCCAATGAAGCCGGAATCAAGATCGCCGTCTCCACCGACGCGCACAGCACGCGGGAATTCGGCCTCGTACGATATGGAATCGACCAAGCCAGGCGCGCGGGACTCGAAGCGGCTTGCGTTCTGAATTGCTTGCCGTGGACTACTCTTGAGCCGTTGTTCCAGCGCTGATGGAAAAGACGATGACTACGCACGGAAAGTTCGCCGGGTTCGTTGCGGTAAAAGGAGCGCGCCAGCACAATCTCAAGAACATCGATGCGGAGATGCCGCGCGACGCGCTGGCGTTTTCACGGGTGTATCCGGGTCGGGCAAGTTTTCGCTGGCCTTACGGCACGCTTTATGCGGAAGCTCAGCGCCGCTATCTGGAATCCGTGGCGCCGTACGCCAGGCGCCTCTTCGACCAAATGGGCACTCCGGAGGTGGACAGCATCGACGGTCTTCCACCGGCGGTCGCGCTGCAGCAGCAGCGCGGCTCGCCAACCACCCACTCTCACCGGGCGAGTTGCAGCGGTTGCGTTTGGCAACGCAGATCCGCTCGAATCTATTCGGCGTCGTCTACGTGCTGGATGAGCCGTCCGCGGGACTACACCGAAGCGTCGCTGGTGGCCCTCGATCGGCTCAAAGCATCCGGGAACTCGCTATTTGTGGTCCGAGCATGAACTGGATGTGATCCGTCACGCGGATTGGATTGTCGATGTCGGACCCTCGGCCGGAGAGCATGGCGGGCAAATACTTTACAGTGGCCCTCCGAGAGGCCTGGAATCCATTCGAGAATCGAGAACGCGGCCCTACCTGTTCGGAGAGGAAAGGCCACGCCGACGCTCTCCGGGAGCGGGACATGCGTGGCTTCGGATGGAAGGCGTGACGCGGAACCATCTCAAGAACCTTTCGGTGGCATTCCCGATGGGAACGTTGATCGCCGTGCCTGGCGTCTCCGGTTCCGGAAAGTCGAGCTTGGTGAGCCAGGCTCTTGTCGAGCTGGTCAGCGAACATATCGGGCATATTCGTCCGTCCGATGAAATGGATGATCCCCTAAGCGGAGACTCTCCCGCGCCATCCGAAGGCCGGATAGTCGAGGGCTTAAGTGCAGTCAAACGGCTGGTTCAGGTTGAGCAGAAACCCATTGGCCGCACGCTTCGTTTGTGTAGAACTGTTGTTCATGCCGAGCGTATACGCGCCCTGCGCCACATGCTACGGAGCGCGCTACAACGCGAAGACTCTGGAAATACAGTATCGGGGCAAGAATATCGCGGAGGTCCTCGCGATGACGGTCGACGGCGCAAGCCCGCTTTTTGCGGAACAACCGCAAGTGAGCCACGCCCTCCCGGTCTTGCAGGATGTCGGCTTAGGAATACTTGCGGCGGGGGCAGCCCGCGACTGAACTATCGGAGGCGAAGCGCAGGCCATCAAACTGGCGACGGAGTTGCAGCGCAACCAGCGCCGAAACACATTGTATGTTCTCGACGAACCGACCACCGGACTGCATCCGTCGGATGTTCAAAGACGGGTGGCTCAACTCGATGGGCCAGTGGAACTGGGTAACACGGTGATCGTTGTGGAGCACGACATGGGCATTGCCGCCAGCGACTATGTCACGGATATGGGGCCTGGCGCAGGAGAAGGAGGCCCAAAATCGCCGGCCCTACGTGGTTATCAGCGCTTGAGCGAAAACCACGTGCGGTCCATCATCATCGAGGCCCGCCTCTTCCTCGTGCAGAAGAGCGACTCCGCCGATTGGCTGCCATCCAGCCTGAATCCGCTCACGCACGCGGTCCTGTAAATCTGCAACCCGCCTAGAAGTGATTATTTCGTATCCAGTTATCATCATGCCCTCCGATATTTCTGGGATTTGTGACGCCAACGGCCCGCGGCTACGCGGCGCGTGGAATAAACATGCAGCATGCTCCCAACGCGTGCCCGAAACCGCGTTTCAAGCTCTCGCGGACACGGGCTTATCCGGTGCTCCTACGGGAGCCTTTTTGAGTAGACCGGAAGCAATCTGTTGCAGCTTCTTGTCGGCCGCTTCCTCCTCGGCTAAAGATTGTTGCAGTAAACTCACAACTTCATCGGCCCCGATGCGTTTGGCAAGGGAGATTGCTGCCAGGTAAGCTGCCATTTCGTAATGCTCCACACGACTGCCGGCGCCGATAATTCCCAGGTCAAGGGCGGACTCCTCGCCGTCTTCTTCCAGGGCTTCCGAGCCTTCCTCGATAAGCCCGGCCATGCCCACGCATTTCTTGCCGCTCACTTTGATTCCGAGCAACTCCCCAATCCTTTCGAGGCGGGCAACTTGATCCGTAGTCTCCGCCAGGTGCGCGGAAAACGCTGCCTTCAAAGTAGGCTCGTTGGAACCCTTTGCCATTTTCGGAATGGCTTTCGTCAGTTGCTTTTCGGCTGAGTACAGATCTTTGATCTCGTCACCCAGCAGGTCGTTAATTGTATTTTTGTCTGCCATCGTGCTGTTTGAGTTTGCACGTTGACGACCAAATGACAGTCCACTTTCGGCGGAAGCTGGAGAAGACCGCGGACGCACCCAATCGCATGAGGCGAAGTTAACCTTACCTCTTGCTAACTCCATCTGTCGCCCTATCGCCCTCTGCCACGCGGAAGGCTGGAATAACTGCCGTAAACACAGGGCGTCGTCTCCAGACGAACAGTTATTGAACATCATGTGGTCCGGCAGTCCCTGGACAGCTTCGCGAAAGGCGCTGCGTGGGTTGTGTACCCGACCCTTGGCCCAAATGGAGCACTCCACACGGACATCAACGGCTGTCCGTGCAGTATCGAGCTGTACTCCGGAACGGTGGCTCTCAGAGGAGAAGATGGCTCACTTGTACCCGTACATGGCGGCGGCCCTATGATTTATCTATGGAGGACGTCTGTTATGGCGTTTCGCGTCTTGATCATCGGTGGCACGGGGCAGGTCGGACGGGCAGTGGTGCGGGCGCTGCTTGCCCAGCCATCCTGCGCCGAAGTCGTGATGGTCAATCGCAAGGCGATTCCGCTGACCGCTACCCATCGCTTGCGGCAGGTGATCTTGGATACGGCAGCAGCGCAGTTTCCCGCAGAAGTGACCACGCTTGCACGGAGCACGGTGGCGCTCGGTGACCCCCTCTATGGAGCCTCTTGCGTCGGCGTCGGGAAAGGCAGCAATAGGTGGAGCGAGGAGGAATTGAAAGCCCTCGAAATTGGGGTCGTCGGTGGCTTTGCCCGTGGTTGCCATGCCGGTGGCATTGCTCGGTTTGCGCTGCTCTCGGCGGTGGGAAGCACAGCGAAAAGCAGGATCCGCTACGTGCGAGTCATGGGGTTAAAAGAAGAAACGGTCCAAGGTGTCGGCTTCAAGCGTCTCGCGATACTCCGCCCAGGCATCATCGCAGGCAATGTCCACACGCCCGGCTACGTTGCGTGGTTGGGTCGGTTAATTCCCGGACCGTTCGGGACGATTGAGCAGGATGATATCGGGCGCGCGTTCGCCGCCGAATTCATTAGCAGCTCAGTCTCCGGCGTCGTGTATCTCGAAAATGCGGCGATGAAGCAAAGGTCTGGTGCGCTTGCAAAGTCCTGAGATGATTCCTCGGGCGCGAAACGATCGAATCGGCCAGGCGCGGCGGACTCGACGAGGGGGCTAGCCCGAAAAGCAGGCCCCTGTTTCCAACAGGTCGCCGGCCGGCTGTTCCATCGCTCTAGTCCCGGTGCGGAATCGTGAACTTGAAGGTAGAGCCTTGACCGATCGTCGACTCTACCCAGATAGTGCCGCCGAGCTGGGCCGGGGGGGCAGGGAGGCGCACAGAACAGCTTAAGGTTGAGAATTTTACTTTGCTGAAACTTCGCTTTGTGTAGCGTCCTTCGTCAAACTGCTTCGAAACAGTATGCAAATGCCCCCGACACCTCCGGAGACGCGAACATGGGGGACAACGCGGCTTTGCTGCGGTCAGGATGCGCAATTATCGGGATACGTTCCGGCAGAGGCGGCACCGGCAAAGCAGGGGTTGGAAGGGCAGGGACATTAATCTCCTTCGGCACTTGTTTCCCGGCCGGCGCCGCAGGTGCCAGCGGTGCGACTCTCAGGGTGACGGTAGCGGTCTTCACGATCTCTCTTCCGTCGGTTTCGAAAAGCCGGAATACGACAGCTACTTGCTTCGATGATGCCGAATACCAGTATTGGCCCGCCGAGAGGCGCATCGTGTCAAGAGCCACGCTCGATACGTTATTGCCGTCGGTTATCAGCAGCTTGCCGGCAGAGGCGCTCCGTACCTCTGGTGCTCTTGCGTCCCACATGATTCGCACCAGCTCGCGCTCTTGTACAGCTACTAAATCGATACCGGGCGGCCCCGGCTCGACGTTTGTCACGGCAGGTTCCCCGGCCGGTTTCGGAGCGCCCCTCTGAAACCAAGCCGTTCCTCCAGTCAGCAGAACGAGAACAACAGCCAGGGCCGGCCAGTACCTTCGAAGGCACCACCACCTGCGGTCGTCAGAAGAATCCATCTCGCGCAATACAGGCCTTGAAACTCCGGCACACTTCGGCGCAGGTGGAAACACCGCCGCCGCCGAGGCCAGTTGCTCACCCCGCCAGTAAACGAAGCTGGCCGGGGACTTCTCCGTTTCCGAGGGCTGGATCATCACCAGCAAGCAGCCGCAGTCGGCAAAATGGCTGCGCATCAGAGCCTCATCGCAAGCAGTAGGCCCTGCACCTGACGGATCCAAGCGAAACCAGCCGACTACGCCGGCGGATGAGTGCTGAGAGATTCGGTCCTTTACGAGCCGAAGAACCGCGTGAATGGTCCCCGCCGAATACGGGTCAATCGATTCGATCCGGAGCACTTGCGGAGCACCAGGGTCGCGCGTGCCGAACAGAAGCCCACCGATTTCCTGGTCAAGACCACTGCGCTTCCGAATTAACGAGACCTCACGCGTCCATTTCTCCCACAAATCCAGCGCAACCTTCACCTCCAATTCAGGAACTGACCACTGGTAGGAACCACCCTCCTCGACATATACGATCTCGGGCCCACCGATAAGTTCGAAACGCTCGTTGGAACCGGTGGGAGCCATTTCGCAGTTACCATATCGGGCGAAATGCAACTTGGCCGCACCTCGCATTAGTGCCGTCTGGGAAGCTGCCAGTAGCTGGCGCAACACCAAGGCGTGGCGCAGGTGTTGGCAAGCCATTGAAAACGTTATAAGCTTGTGTGATGGCTGACTTCGAATAAGTGTGAGTCAGGATGTTATAGGCGCCGACGAGTAGCGCTAGATCGAGACGATAGCGCAGGTAGAGAACGCTGTAACTCGCGCGTAGCACGGTATGGCGAATTAGCGCGCAGGAAACACCGTCGCACGGGCCGAAGTGTCCGGGAGACGAGGGGATACGACCTGTTTCCACATACGAGGGATTGACTCGGTTCCTTCCACCAGAGATCGGTGGCGGCAGAAACTCGTAGTCATACCTCAATCCAAGATTGAAGGTGAGGTTGGCTCTGGCGCGAAACTGGTCCCACGCGGACACCGTGACGCGGACCATCGTCGCATCAACGATTGGATCCCGTAACCGTTGAGAATGGCTTTGCCATCGCTTCGTCCCGGTGGTGTTGCCGGTAAACGCTTGCGCGAAAGCGCTTAGGGTCGAGTCCGTGTAGTTGCCCGCCAGGTTCCGGAGGGTATTAAAAGAATCCTGAGTGGCGATCAGATCGACGCCGAATGTCAGAGCATGCCGTCCGGCCGTCCAGGAAATGCTTTCAGCCATCTGCTACCTGTTTTTCGCTCGGGTTCAGGCTGGGATAATCGACACCAGTGCCCAGATTGGCCTGACCGAATGCCGTCAAACCAAGCATACCGATACCGGGCCAACTCTGCTCCTGGCTGACGTAATCGAACTGTTTGTGTTTGAACCGATTGCGAAATTCACTCTTCCGTTAGGCGAGATGGGTGAAGTTGTAAACACAGCGACGTGCGGCGGGTCCGCGAACGAGAGGAAGCCCAAAACGCCGCTGGGAGCATCTCCGCGGCCCTGCCGGTGACTTTCAACAGCGGTGCCCAGAACTGCCGAAGAAATGTCGCGGACGTAGGATTGCCCGGCGTTCCACCCGCCGGACTTTCTTCTCATCTAGTTCGATTCCGGTGAACGTAAAGCAGACTTAGGCGAACTTTACAGCAAATGGCAATTCGATTGCTGCGCAACCCGATATCGGCTGTGGAAGCTCGGCTTGCTTTCGTGTGAGTTATCTCCCACAGACAGGGAATGTGATTCTCGGACAGGGATTTTGATCGGACGATTTCGTAGTGCAGGATTCAGTGCAGACGATGCAGTATTCCTCCCGCATGCCATCGCGATACATCTTCCTCCGTCTCGCGACGAGTTAACGAGAGCTACGTGAAGTTAGAAAGTAGCTATAAGTTATCGTCGTGGCTAGATCCACATCCAGTTGATGTGGTTCCTCGTGACAAACTGCTACATAGTCTGTTGGCAGATTGTGATACCAAGGTCGAGACACTACCCATAGAGGCGCCACCAGGCCTCTGCCGAATTGAACAAGCAGCGATTGTCGTCACTGCCGGAAAGTATTCTCCGAACGCAATGAGTGGACGAGTGTTTAGGCCCAAAGATGACTCGTGTGCTGCTAAGTGCTGTAGCCAGTTCATAAGACCAAAATGTGTCAGCTATCATACTTTCTACGAGTGAAGCTTGCGACTTCTCTAAAAGAGGTATAACTCCATTTGGATTCATGTGACTGTGAACGCCCGACCTATGTCACTGGAGGTGTTTCAGCGATCGTGTATGTTGACATGACCCGCTTCGAAAGTCATTATGGGGAAGAGCAGTTCGCGGCGATTCGCATCAATTGCCGTGCGAACAAATGCTAATCCCCCCACATGTATGATTTGTGGCGGCAGCCTGCCCGATCCGCCTGCTCAGCCTCAGCCTGCCATCGCTGCCACCGACGAGCCACGATAAATGAGAATTTCAGAGTGCAAAGCGTTAGAGAACCATTCCTGGTACGCACTCCAGGTGAATAGCCGGCAGGAACTTCCTGTTGCGGCGCAATTGCGTATGAAAGGTTATGAGGAACTGGTCCCGGTTTACGAGGTCCGAAAGCGCTTGTCTGACCGTACGAAGATCGTGACGGTTCCGGTCTTCCCAGGCTACGTATTTTGCTATATGGACCTTTCTTCGCGGGTGGCACCTGCTGTGACCACGCCCGGTGTAATTCGTATTGTCGGCGCCGGTCGGATTCCAATTGCCGTCGATGAGATCGAGATCGGGTCCATACGCAGAGCCATTGAAGCAGGAGCTGCCCTTGAGCCTTATCCGAGTGTGGCGGTTGGTCAATGTGTTCGGATCATTGATGGCTCGCTCGCCGGCTGTGAGGGCGTCGTTCTGAGGGAAAAGAGCGGATGGCGCCTGGTGGTGTCGGTATCGCTGCTAAACCGGGCGGTGGCAGTGGAAATTGAGGCCTGTTCCGTCGAGTCTGTCGACAAGAACCGTTCAATTCGTTGGCAACGCCCGCAGCCCGTCACGGCCCTCGCGGAGGAGGGAGAGGCGTAATGGCGCTGCATCACAGATTCTTCGGGCGCGGTCTGATGGGAGCCAGCGGCGCTTGGGCAGCAGTGGCTCTCGTCTTGTGTCTGGGTGCTGATCTTCCTGCGCAAACGGATCCCCCCGCCGCGGCAGCTGCAGGTGCGCCGATCTCATCTCACCGCTCGCGTTCGATCCTGATCGGTCCCGCGGACACACTGACAATTGTTGCGCCGGACGCCGAGGAAATCAGCAAAGCGTGGCGAGTTGGCAGTACAGGCCATCTGAATCTTCCAATGCTCGGCAGGATTTACGTCGCCGGCATGACGGTCGAACGGCTTGAAAGCGAGTTGCTCTCGCGGTTGAAGAAATTCATTATCGATCCCCACGTTATCGTGTACATCTCGGAGTACCGTAGCGAGCCGGTGACGGTAGTCGGGGCCGTCGAAAAGCCTGGGACTACGCAAATCCATGGAGCCAACGGCTTGTTTGACGTACTGATGCTCGCGGGCGGAACCAAGAACCCCAGCGGCACTGTCACAGTGACGCGGCGCCTGGAACGGGGATTTCTGGCGCACCCAACGGCGTTCGAGCAAGACGGCAGCAGCGTGGTGGTGTTTCTGTTGACGGACGTGATGGATGGTCGTGGCGTCGCGGCCGGATTGCCAATCGAGGCCGGCGACGTCATTACCGTCTCGGATTTTAAGGAGCAGAGGCTGGTCTATGTAGTCGGCGACGTCAACAAACCCGGGGCGGTAGAGCTGGCGACCCAAGACAAGACGTCGCTACTGAGATTGCTTGCGGTTGCCGGCGGGCTGAGCCGCACCGCCGCTGCGGGAGGCTCCTTCATTCGTCACACCGCCTACGACCCCGGCAAGGCGGAAACAACACCGGTGAACGTAAAGAGGATTCTCGAGGGGAAAGAAAAGGATGTGGCTATGCTGCCCGGCGACATTTTGGTTGTTCCTTCCAGTAAGTTCAAAGGGTTCTTGCAGACTGCATCTCAATCCGCACTGACCTCCGGAATCATGGTTCTCGCAAGGTTCTAACATGCATGGACCCAACCATACCGGAAACGGGCCCAATGGCGAAGTCATGGCGCCGTCGAACGGCCGGCCTCAAGCCGATCAGGTAGTTTACGCCGAGGCGCTCGAGCTCAGCCGTTCACGGGAGGCTGAGGTTAAGGGAGCCTTTGACTACTGGACACTCTTGCGCCGGCACAAGCTGCTGGTGCTGGTGATTCTCGCAGGCGGCGTGCTCGGGGGAGCGGTGATGACAATGCGTCAGGTTCCCGTTTACCGCGCTCGCACCACGCTGGAGATTCAGACGAATAATCAGGTTAGCGTCCGCAGCGGGATCGAAGGTATTGAAAAGGATTCGCCCAGCGAGAGCGCACTGGAATCTTATCTCCAGACACAGGTCGTGATTCTGGAAAGCCGCTCATTCCGGCAGCGCGTCGCCATGAAGATGGCGGCAAAGACACCGAACCCGCGCTACCGCACGGGCAACCTTTCGGCCTGGCAGGGTGGCCTCGAGATCGAGGTGCGTGTGGTGCCGAACACGCGGATCATCGAGATCCTCACCGACTCTCCGGACCCCGAGTTCTCCTCGGATTTTGCCAATGGTATGGCAAACGAATTCCTGAACTATAACCTGGAGTCCCGCTGGAATGCATCGCAGCGCACGATGGACTGGCTTACCGGGCAGCTTGAGAGCTTCAAAAAGTCGCTCAAGGATTCCGAAGACCGGTTGCAAGCCTATACCCGTCAGGCGGGTTTGACTTTCAACGAAAAAGGAAGCGTCGATCAGGACAAACTCCGGCAGGTCCAGGAGGAGTACTCCCGGGCGCAAGCGGATCGGATCGCCCGTCAATCCTCGTTCGAGATGTCGCGTTTGAGTTCGCCGGAGTCGGTTCCTGAGATTGCCGATAATGCACGGCTTAGCCAATACTATGCCCGCATAGCCGATCTCCGCCGCGAATTGGCGGAGTTGGGCGCCCAATTCACCTCCGAACACCCGAGGGTAAAGCGCGTCCAGGTCCAGCTCGACCAGATGCAAGCAACGCTGGAGACGGAGCGGGGAAGCGTCCTGACGCGGATCCAGAACGAGTATCAAGCGGCGCTGCAACGCGAAAAGCTCCTTGGCGCGGCATATTCCGCGCAGCTTGGTCTGGTTTCCGACCAAGCCGGAAAGATGGTGAATTACAGTCTCCTCAAACGCGAGGTCGATACCAATCGGAACCTCTTCGATACTCTTCTCGGAAAAATGAAGGAAGCTGGGATCGCTGCGGCGGCAAGCGCCAGCGACAGCCGCATTGTGGACGCCGCGTTCGCGCCATCGAAACCGTACAAGCCGAATCTGTACCTGAATATCGGGGTCGCTTTTGCGCTCGCCTTCGCATTGAGTCTCGGCATCGTCCTGGTCGAGGAAAGGATGGACCGCACGCTGAAGGCGCCGGGAGAAATCTCCTATCATCTTGCGCTGACGGAACTCGGTGTAATCCCACGAAAAGACTTGGCGCGCCGTGACTCCAGGCTGGCGTTGCGAAATAACGCCGGGCAGGCCGGTAGTGGACTCGCAACGTGGCAGGATGAGCCGCTCATCGTCGCCGAATCGTTCCGCAATATCGTCGCTTCCCTGAGACTTTCCCAGTATGCCGGCAATTCGGCGCGCGTCATGCTGGTCACGAGTCCACGGCGCGGCGATGGCAAGAGTTCCACGGTAGCGAATCTTGGTATCACAGTCGCTGAGATTAACCGGCGGGTGTTGGTGATTGACGCGGACATGCGTCAGCCCCGTCTGAACAAAATCTTCGGCGTACCAAATACGTGGGGACTCAGCGATCTGCTCCAGGAGAAGAACCTGGTCGCCGACATGCCGATCGAGACGTTGGTCCGGCAGACCGAGATGAATGGGTTACACATTCTGCCCAGCGGTCCCGGTCCTGCCAGCATCTCCTCCTTGCTGTACTCCAAGCGCCTGATGCAACTCCTGCAACGGTTTCGTGCCGAGTACGACGTGGTGCTGATCGATACCCCGCCCATGTTAGCCATGTCGGACGCCCGAGTACTCGCACAACTCGCGGACGACACGATTCTCGTGGTGCGAGCGAAACAGACGACAGTCGAGATGGTTCTCGCCGCCAAGCAGCGTTTGCTACAGGATGGAATCCCATTGCTCGGGACAATTCTGGTGGCTTGGGATGGAAAGGCCCGGACTCGCTACAGTCAGGAAGACTACACGGCTTATTACGGTTAACCGGCGAGAACGCCATGCGCACGACTTCTCAACCACCGGACCCGATGCACTCCAGATCCATTTTTGTGGATTACTGGCACGCTCTATACCGCCGTAAATTCAGCATCCTATTTGCCACCGCAGCTATGGGCGCCGTCACCTATGGGGCAAGTTCTGCGGAGCAGGTGGTTTACCGGGCGCGAGCTTCGGTCGAGACTCTCCGGCCCGGGAACACGCTCAGCATCCAAAGCAACTGGGATATCCCGACTCGCAGCAGCGCATGGCAGATGCGCCGCACCATTCAGAAGCGCGACTTGCTGGAACGAGTTACCGAGAAGGTCAGGGCGCTGTACGCCGGTGTCGTCTGGAAACCGCCCGCCCGGCGTTTCTCCATCGGCGCCGCGCCGACGTTTGATGACGCGGTGGCGATGGCCAGCAGCACTCTCAAGGTTCGCGAGACCAGTGCGGCTGGTATCGTAAACATTCTTTGCGACTCTCCCGACGCCGCGGTGGCGGCCCATTTCGCCAACCTGCTGATCGAAGAGTACATCCAGGAGAGCCTCAAAACCCGCTGGGCGAACGCGCAGTTTGACAGTGCGTGGATCGAAAACCAATTGCGGGAGCTCCGATCGCGGATTCACACGACCGGCGGGCGCCTGGAGCAGTATGCCAACCGATCGGTTCTGATTGAAGGCGGAAAGAATAGCCTCGCCCTCGAAGCGCTAGCCCAGCTCAGGGACTATGCGATGAGGGCCCGGAGTCTACGTGAGGGCTTTCAGTTGCGTTACGAATTGGCTGCCCAGGCGACTCCGGAAACTCTCTCTGAGGTGGCGCAGGACCCGGCTCTCGCAGCTAAGGAATTCGAACTCGTGCAGCGCCAGGGCGAGCGCGCCATCCTGATGCACACGCTCCTTCCGGAGCACAAAGAGGTCCGGAGGCTTGAGGCCCGCATCGACGAGCTGCAGGAGGCCGTGACCGATGGCCGTAACCATCTGCTGGAACGCGTTCTCAACCAATACGCGGCCGCTCGCGACCAGGAAAAGGCATTGGCCGAAGCATATGACCGCCAGGTACTCGTGGTGAGCGGCGGCAGCCTGGAATCGGGCGCATATGGCATCCTCCGGCAAGAGATGGAAAATGACTTCCAAGGTTATGAATCGCTCTTGCAGCAGTCCAAACTGGGCGCCGTAATTACAGCGATCATGGCTCCCAATCTCCGGGTGGTGGATTTTGCGGAACCGCCGCGCAAGCCCATCAAACCAGACGTACGCCGGAGCGTGCTTTCCGGATTGATCAACGGATGGTTTGTCGCGGTTGCGCTGATCCTTTTGAGGGAATCCGTCAACCGCACGCTGCGCACCCCGGGTGATGTGCAGCGCGTGGCCGGCGTGCCTGAACTGGCCGCCGTCCCCTCTGCGCCTGGCAATCCATTGTCCCGGTGGACCAGGGACGGAGAATTTGCCGAGGCATTCCGGCAGTCCGCCGAAACCATCCTGTTGCGTCATACCAAGACCCCTGTTGTCCTCGTCAGCAGCCCCGGACGCGGTGACGACAAGGCCAGAGCCGCAACCGGTATCGGATTGGCGCTCAGCGAGATGGATCGGCGTGTGTTGCTCATCGACGGTGACGTCCAAACCCCGAGACTGCATCAGTTCTTCAACCTGTCGAGGGGAGCCGGATTTGCCGACGTGCTGCGCGGTGGTTCCATCGAGTCCGTAGCCCGCCCGACCTTGGATCCTCGTATTCATGTTCTGCCTGGCGCTAGCGGGAGAACCAACGTGATTCAGTTGTTGCGCGACGACGGAAGGCTGGATGCCCTGGTGACATGGGCCCGGAGCGAATTCGATGTCGTCCTGATGACTGCACCTCCGGCGCTGACATCTGCGGGAACCCGTTTGCTTGCGCGCCATGCCGACAGCACCCTCCTGGTTTTTCGAGCCAATCGCACCACGCGGGCGGAGAGTATCGCAGCGGTAGACCAGTTGGCCAGAGACGGCTGCCGGGTATTGGGTGCAATCCTCATCGACTGCTCCAGGCGCGCGCTCCGTCTTTCACGCAGGGACCTCTTGGTAGCGCGGCCTGCGGGCAGCATGCTTGCCGCGTTCCGCGGCTAGTTAATCCTTCACCTGAACTTCCATGAGTGGACTCTTACAGAGCAAGAATCGCGAAGCCTGGAACGGGCCCGCCGTTATGCCGGCCAGGGCCGCGCCGATCTGCCGCACGGCGTCCGAATCGGTGCTTCGCATCGAGCCGTCCCGAGGCTGGGTCGCGCTAAAGCTGAAAGAGCTTTGGGCGTATCGCGAACTGCTATTTTTCTTTGTCTGGCGAGACATTAAGGTCCGGTACAAACAGACCGCCCTCGGGGCGACGTGGGCGATCATCCAGCCGTTCTTCACCATGCTGGTTTTCAGTCTTTTCTTCGGCCGTCTGGCGAAAATGCCGTCCGACGGAATCCCCTACCCGATATTCAGCTACGCCGCGCTGGTGCCGTGGATGTTTTTCGCCCACGGCCTCAACCAGTCATCGAACAGCCTGGTGGAGAGTTCGAACCTGATTAAGAAGGTGTACTTCCCGCGATTGGCTATACCGATCGCCTCCGTTCTTTCCGGCGTGCTGGACTTCGTTCTCGCATTCGTCATGCTGATCGGCATGATGCTGTACTACAGAATCACGCCGACGATCAACATACTCTGGCTGCCGCTGCTGCTCCTGCTTGCTTTGGTCAGCGCGCTCGGGGTCGGCCTGTGGATCTCCGCTCTAAACGTTCAATTTCGCGACTTTCGGTACATCGTACCGTTCCTGGTTCAGTTTTGGATGTTCGCCACGCCGATCGCATATCCGAGCAGTTTGCTGCAGGAACCCTGGCGAACGATATATGGATTGAATCCGATGGTTGGGGTGGTCTCCGGGTTCCGCTGGGCTCTCCTGGGGACGCATACGGCGCCAGGGCCGATGCTCGCTGTCTCGGCGGTTGCTGCGGTCGGAATTCTGGTTGGCGGCGCGTTCTATTTTCGTCGAATGGAAAAGGTGTTTGCCGATGTTGTTTGAGAATCGTCCGGGCTGTTTCATCATCGCGGAAGTAGCGCAGGGCCACGATGGCAGCCTGGGCACAGCACATGCTTATATCGACGCGATTGCCAAAACCGGCGCCGACGCAGTGAAATTCCAGACACACATCGCGGACGCGGAGAGTACGCCCGGCGAGCCATGGCGCATTCGTTTCAGTGCGCAGGATGATAGCCGCTACGCCTATTGGAAGCGGATGGAGTTCACCGCGGACCAGTGGGCCGGCCTGGCCAGGCACGCTGCCCAGTCGGGTTTGATCTTTCTCTCCTCGGCCTTTTCGCTCGAAGCCGTCAGCCTGCTTGAACAAATTGGTATGGCTGCGTGGAAAGTTGGTGCCGGCGAACTGACCAACCTGTGGATGATCGAGCGGATGGCCCGAACCGGTAAGCCCGTACTGCTCTCGACGGGTCTCGCGTCCTGGGAAGATCTCGATGCTGCCGTAGCCGCTGTTCAGGCCGTCGGCAGGTCATATGCAGTCTTTCAGTGCACCACTGCCTATCCATGTCCGCCCGAAAAGCTGGGGCTCAATGTGATTTCGGAGATCCGGCAGCGGTATGGCTGCCCAGTCGGACTCTCAGACCACTCTGGCACCATTTACGCCGGCTTGGCGGCGGCTGCGATCGGCATCCAAATGCTGGAGGTGCACACGGTTTTCTCCCGCGAATGCTTCGGCCCGGATACCGTCGCTTCAATCACGACGGCGGAGCTGGCGCAGTTGGTCAAGGGCGTTCGATTCATCGAACGTGCTCTGGCCCATCCAGTCGACAAACAACTTGCCGCGCGAGACCTGTGGGAGCTACGCACCGTCTTCGGCAAGAGCATTTTCGCGGTCAGAGATCTACCGGCCGGAAAATACCTGCAGGAAGATGACTTGGCTTTGAAAAAACCGGGTGACGGTATCCCGGCGGCCCGGTTCGCCGGAGTTTTGAATTGCAGACTAAAGCGAGCCGTTCCCGCGAACACCGCGCTTTCGGAGGAGGACATTGAACAACGAGCGTCGTAAGGTCTGCGTCGTCCTGGTTGACCGTGCCAACTATGGCCGGCTAAAACCGGTGCTTCGCTCTATCGCAGATAATCCGCAGTTGCAGTTGCAGGTACTGGCGACCGGCACCCTGGTTCTCGAGCGATTCGATCTACCGGTTCAGGTGGTGAAACAGGACGGATTTAGGGTGGATCGGGAGATCTACATGGAACTCGAAGGCTCCACGCCGGCCACCATGGCAAAATCAGTGGGCTTCGGCGTGGTCGAATTCTCCAGTGGATTTCAAAGCCTCAAGCCGGACATCGTGCTCATCATCGGCGACCGGTATGAAGCTCTCGCAGCTGCGATTGCTGCCGCGTACATGAACATCTGCATCGTTCACTTACAGGGCGGGGAAGTTTCCGGATCCATTGATGAGAGCGCCCGGCACGCCATCACCAAGTTTGCGCAATTCCACGCACCCAGCACCCAACGCGCGGCCGAATATCTGGTTCGTATGGGCGAACGTCCGGAGAGCATCCTGAGCATCGGTTGCCCCAGCAGTGACATCGCCCGAACGATCGATACCTCGTTGCACCCCGGCGTCATAAACGGTACCGGCAACGGCGCTGTGATCGACGTCAAGAAACCGTTTCTGCTGGTGGTCTTTCACCCGATCACAACCGAGTACGGGGGCGAGCGCCACCAGATTGAACAAATGCTGCAAGCTCTATCGGAGCTCGCGATGCCCACTGTTCTGCTCTGGCCCAACATTGACGCTGGAGCCGACCACATCAGCAAGGCGGTGCGAGTGTTCCGGACCGAAACCAAACCCACATGGCTCCGTACTGTTACGAATCTGACTCCCGAAGATTACCTTCGAGTTCTGGCCAACACCGCATGCGCGGTAGGGAATTCCAGTAGTTTCGTGCGGGACGCAGGCTATTTTGGAACACCCATCGTGCTGGTGGGCAATCGCCAGGAAGGGCGCGAGGTGGATGTGCACGTGACTCCGGCACCTCCGCAGGCCGCAACAGTCGCGGCCGCCATCCGAGTTCAGCTCAGTCATGGCCGCTATCCACCGAGCCGGCTTTACGGCGACGGTCATGTCTCGGAGCGGATCTCGCGCGCGCTGGCCCGGCTGGAGCCGTATATTCAAAAACGCCTCGACTATATTCGTGAAGATGTCAGCTTGTTGATGAGCGCTTAGCGCCGACGGAAACCTCATGCCTCCCGCAGTGCTGCAACACGTCCGTCCCGGCGAACTGGTCCGCTGGCCAGTGCCGGAAGCGTTCACCTCGTCGCCGGCCGTCGCTTATCGCAATCGCTTCGCGCTCGCATTGGCAGAGCGCAGCGTGCCGGAGATCGTTGAGTCCTTCGTCTATCTCTCGTCCGCCGACATGCATCGGCTGGTCCAGGTCGCGATGCGCTCGGTAGCAGCGGCTCCGTTCCGTGGCGTAGGGCTGGAACTGGGATCGGGCTGCGGACTGCTGTCCGCGACGGTGGCACGCGATCCCGGGGTTGAAGCCATGCTCGCTGTCGAGATTTGCGAACAGATCGCTCACAGCCTGATTCCCCGAGTCGCAGGCGGTGTTCTGGGCGAGCAGCGAGACAAGGTAATTCCGGTGGTCGGCTCATTCGACGACCTGCGAATTCCCGACAATTCAGTCGACTTCATCGTGGAGATCGACTCGCTTCATCACTCCGACGATCTGATCCGGACGTTATCCGAGTGCCATCGCGTTCTCAAACCGGGCGGCCGCGTGCTCTGCCTCGACCGGTGCCATCCCAACAGTGTCACCGATCAGGAAGTCGATCGCATGCTCTCCGAAGTCTATTCTCGCCGCTTCCTGATCCAGAACGCATATCCTCCGGATGTCAAGCTGACGCGCCGTGAGAATGGGGAGCACGAATATCGTCTTTTTGAGTGGCAGGGCGCGTTTCAGGCTGCCGGGCTGAGGTTGGTGCGAGCCCGGCGGCTGGTGAAACAAGTGCCGTTGCGCAGAGCACTGAAAGGACTCCTGCATACGCTGCCGGAGCGGTTGCGTCGCATGCTCTACCAGACTGAAAATGCGACCTTGCGCGATAGCCTGGCCTGGACGATCCAGGGCCTCCGCACCCGCTTCATACGTACCGAGTTTAGCCGGCCACTGCTAGCCCCGAAAGCGACCACCGTATTTCTGCTCGAAAAGCCAAAGGTATGAGAATACTTGCTGTGATCCCTGCGCGGGGCGGGTCGAAGGGGATTCCGCGCAAAAATATCGCGCCATTGCTAGGGAAGCCGCTGCTTGCTTATACAGCCGAGGCCGCACGTGCTGCCCGTAGAATTGCACGGGTGCTTCTGACAACGGACGATCCGGAGATCGCCGAAGTGGGCCGGCACCTTGGACTCGAGGTCCCGTTTCTACGCCCGCCGGAACTTGCTACGGACGACATGCCAACCCTTCCCGTCGTTCGCCACGCAGTTGGTTGGGTGGAGGAGCAGGGTGACCGCTACGACGCTATTTGTCTACTCCAACCCACCTCGCCGCTTCGCCGTACCGGCGATATCGACCGTGCAGTAGAATTGCTGGAACAGAGCGGTGCCGACTCCGTTGTGAGCGTATGCGCAGTGCCGCCCAAGTACAACCCGCATTGGGTCTATCTTCGAAACGCCGACGGATTGCTCGGTCTCAGCACCGGAGAATCCCAACCGATCAGCCGCCGCCAGGAGTTGCCGCTCGCATTTCACCGCGAAGGCTCGATCTACATCACGCGGCGCGATGTGTTGATGATTCACAACAGCCTGTACGGCACGAAAATAGCTGGTTTTCTCGTGAACGAAGTCGTCACCGTCAACATCGACGAACCCGGCGACCTCGAACGCGCTGCAGCGCTGGCAACGAGCCGATGACTCTCAAACCCACATTAGTCCGGCAGGCAGTCCGCCGGTGGAGCAAGCAAAGTGAGTTCTCGTGGCGGTATTTGCTGAACCTGGGGCCAACGCTGTCCTATGCCTTTCGGCGGCCCGAAGTGACTGGCGAGGCTGCCCGAGTACTCGCGCATCTAAACCGCGAGGGCATCGCCATCACGTCGGTGGACGCTCTATTCGGTGACCGATCGCAGTTCCAGGAATTGTTCGAGGAGTCCGAGCAGCGGCAGGCACAACTTGCGACAGAGATGTCCGCGGCCCGAAAAGCCTGCGAATCACTGGATGCGCACGGGCAAAAGCCTTTCCTTTTCTTTCTGCTCGGTTCAGAACCTCGGCTGGACATCCGCAGCGTGTTCGCACGTTTCGCGCTATCCGCGCCGGTAGCCGGCATTGCGAATGCATACTTCGGGATGCACTGCTCCCTGAGTACTTATAACATCTGGTATAACTTCGTCACCGCCAAGGGACCCACGCAGTCACAGTTATGGCACCGCGATCCAGAGGACCGCTATATCCTTAAGGTCTTCCTTTGCCTTTCTGACGTGACAGACGGCGCCGGACCCTTCACATATGCGCCGGGTACGCATCCGAAAGGCGCGATCCGGAAACAGCCGGCTTTCCTATTCAAGGATGGTTCGACAACACGAAGCGACGATAGCCAAATGGCCGCCGTAGTGCCGCCGGCCTGGTGGATCAAGGGTACCGGGCCGGTCGGAACGATAATCTTCGCGGACACTCGCGGCTATCACAAGGGCGGCCTTTCGCGCGAATGTGATCGCATCTTATATATCGCGGAGTTCCTCTCGCCCGTCGGTGGGCACGGCATTTCTACTACACGAGGAGTTTCGTAGCGATGTGCGGCATTGCAGGAGCTGCTGGACAGCACATCGATTCATGGAGACTCGAGTCGGCCATGGCAGCGCAGCGCCATCGTGGTCCCGATGACGAAGGAATCTACATCGACCCCGCAGGGATAGCCGGACTGGCGCACAACCGGCTGAGCATCATCGATCTCTCGCCCGCAGGACACCAGCCCATGAGCAACAACGACGGGACTCTGTGGCTGGTCTTCAATGGCGAGATTTACAATTATTTGGAACTACGGACCGAGTTGGACGATTATCCCTTTCAGAGCCAGTCGGACTCCGAAGTCATTCTGGCCGCGTATCAGCGCTGGGGCGAAGACTGCCTGGACCGCTTCGTCGGCATGTTTGCGTTTCTCATCTGGGACAATCGCAAGCGACGTCTCTTCGCCGCCCGCGACCGCTTCGGCGTAAAGCCGCTGTACTACCACCAAGCCGACGACGGAACTCTGTGGCTGGCAAGTGAGATCAGGGCATTGCATCAGGCCGGTGTGCCACGGCGCGCGGATAAGGATAGCTGGGCCACGTATCTCGCAAGCGGCCATTCGGACCACAGTTGTCGAACCTTTTGGGCAGGGGTCTACGCGCTGGAACCCGGCCACTACCTCACGTGGGAAAGAGGAATCACACGGTTCGCTTGCTGGTACGATCTGGCCGAGCGTGTCGGTCCCGATTATGACCGGAGAAGCGCCGAGGCCGTCCAGGAAGAGTACCTGCACCTCGCGACGCAGAGTGTGAAACTGCGTTTCCGCTCTGACGTCCCGGTCGCAATCAATCTCAGCGGAGGAGTCGATTCGTCGCTGCTGCTCGGCCTGGTGGACTCGATCGACGGGCAAGCGAGCGGCGTCAAGGCTTACACATTCATCACCGGTGATCCGGCTTACGACGAATTGCCGTGGGTGGAACAGATGCTGGCTCGCACGCGGCACGAGTCCGTCATTTGCCGGCTTGATGCGGCTGACGTTCCGGAACTCGCTCTAACCATGTCGCACTTCCAGGATGCGCCGTATGGAGGTCTGCCGACACTGGCTTATGGGCGGCTGTTCCAACGCGCGCGATCCCATTCTACGATCGTAATGCTGGATGGGCAGGGGATGGACGAGCAGTGGGCCGGGTACGACTACTACGCGAATGCCGAGCAGGGAGGCAACAGCGTGGTGCAGGGTACGTCGGAGAGCCCGACGCGTCCTGGTTGCCTGTCTCCCATGCTCCGCAAGTTGGCCGAGCCGTTTGAAGCGCCGCGGCCGTTTCCGGACGCGCTCCGGAATCTGCAGTATCGCGACATCCGTTACACCAAGATCCCGCGAGCGCTGCGCTTCAACGATTCTGCATCGATGTCCTTCTCAACAGAGCTGCGCGAACCATTCCTGGATCACAGGCTCTTCGAACTGGCGATTCGGCAGCCTAAGCAACACAAGATCGTCCACGGAACCCGCAAATGGCTCCTGCGGCGAATGGCCGGCGGGCTCTTACCAGCGGACGTTCACGCGGCGTGCAAGCGTCCGCTGCAAACGCCGCAACGGGAGTGGCTCCGCGGTCCGTTGCAAAGCTGGGCCGGCAAATGGATCGAACGAGGCCTGAGTGTGTACGGCGGCGAGTGGCTCAATACCAAAGTCGTCCGCCAGACCTGGAGGGAGTTTTGCGAAGGCCGTAGCGATAACAGTTTCTATGTGTGGCAGTGGATCAGTCTTGCCATGATGAGTGAATCGATTTCCGGGAGCGTCGCATGTCCGATATCGCGCTCCGCGTAGAGGGCCTGTCCAAGCAGTATCGGATCGGTGCGCGCAAGCAGGCGTACCGCACGCTCCGCGACACGCTCGGGGAGAGCCTCAGCCGCCCGGCGCGCCGGCTGCGTAGTGCGTTCGGCGGCCCACCCATTGAGAAGCGCGTGAAGCATGAGCAGATCTGGGCTCTCGAGGACATCTCATTCACGGTTCGTACAGGCGAGGTAGTCGGGGTGATTGGCCGCAACGGCGCCGGCAAGAGTACTCTGCTGAAGATCCTTTCGCGCATCACGGAACCTACGCGGGGATATGCCGATATCCGCGGCCGCGTCGGCTCGCTGCTGGAAGTTGGTACGGGCTTTCATCCCGAGTTGACCGGCGAAGAAAACATCTACCTCAACGGTGCCATTCTCGGAATGACCCGCGCAGACATTCGCCGTAAATTCGACGAGATCGTCGCCTTCGCCGAGATCGACCGGTTCATCAACACACCTGTCAAACATTATTCCAGTGGTATGTATCTGAGGCTGGCCTTCGCAGTGGCTGCACACCTGGAGCCCGAGGTCCTGCTGGTTGACGAGGTGCTTGCCGTTGGTGACGCCGGCTTTCAACGGAAGTGTACCGGGAAGATGGGTGAGGTCGCACGCGACGGCCGAACCGTGCTGTTTGTGAGCCACAATATGGCGGCGATGCGTCAACTTTGCAGTTCCGCATTCCTTTTGAGTGGAGGCCGCCTTGCGATGTCGGGCGAGACCGGAGACGTGATCCGCGCGTACCTTTCGAGCAGCCTTTCGACTTCCGCTGCGGACCTCACAACCGCCGAGCGCAGCGGCGCCGGCGAAATCCAGTTCTCCTCTCTGCGCTTTGAAGATGAAGCGGGCCAGGGGGCCCCGGGGCTGATCAGCGGACGGCCCGGGCGGATCGTCTTCAGCTTGTCGAGCCAGAGATCCTTTCCGCGCGTTCGCGCGTGTATCGGCTTCCTCGACAATTTCAACCAACGCATCATGTACCTGAACAGCTACTTCGTTCGCGAGGATTTTGGGGAGGTAGCTCCGGACACCGAATTGGTCTGCGAGATCCCTCGAGTGAGTCTTTCTCCGGGACGTTACCGCATCGAGCTTTGGGTGCAGACCTCAGCAACGACGGTGCAAGACCGGATCGCCGATGCCGGGAGCGTCGAGGTGTTGGAAGGTAACTTCTTCGGGACCGGCAAGGCCATGGCCGAAGGAGCGCAGTTGGCGCTGATGGACTATTCATGGCAACTGCAGGCGGCACCCTCTGCCGTAGCTGTTCGCGCTTGACGGTCTTCCATTTTGAATCTCTGCTTCCTTTGCAACGAATATCCTCCGGCCCCCTACGGCGGCATCGGCAATGGCACCCGACTGCTTGGGCGGGCGTTGGTGCAGGCAGGTCACCGCGTGCGGGTGGTTGGGGTCTACCGGCCGAAGCATGCGGGAACGGGATACGAACAGGACATGGGTGTGGAGGTCTACCGGATCGCACTGCCGGCAAGCGACTTCCTTTCGATTCGCGCCCGGGCATCCGTTTATCGAAGGGTCTCCAGTTGGAGCCGCAAAGGCGAAATTCAGATGATTGAAGTACCCGATCCTGAAGGCTGGGCGGCATTCTGGCCCTCGCTGCGGGTTCCCGTGATCGGGCGCGTTCACGGGTCTGTCACTTACTTTTCGGACGTGTTGAAGCGAGCGAACAGCCGGTTCACTTACACCGTGGAACGAGCATCCCTCCGGCGTGCCGATTTTTGGAGCTCCGTCAGCAGCTTCGCAGCCGAGCGGACCAGCCGTATCTTCCGGCTGCTTCGACCGGGCACGGTGCTCTACCCGGCGGTGAAACTCCCGGAACGAAACGAATGGAGCGCGCGATCCGCGAACCGGGTGGTCTATGCGGGGACGCTGACGATGAAGAAGGGCATTCTGTCTCTCATCAAATCGTGGGCCATGGTGCGCCGGGGTGCTCCAGACGCGGAACTCCATGTGTTCGGGAAAGAGACGCCGGCTCCGGATGGCGGGCCCATGAGTTCATACCTCCTCTCGCACGTAGAAGCCGGGGTTCGCGACAGCATCGTATTCCATGGACATGCCCCGAAATCCGAACTGACCGGCGCCCTGCGCACGGCCCGCGCTGCTGTATTTCCGTCTTACGCGGAAGCATTCGCAGCCACCCCCATGGAGGCGATGGCGGAGGGCTGTCCAACTGTTTATTCTGCGCGAACCAGTGGGAAAGAATTGATCGAACATGGCCGGGACGGGTTGATGATCGACCCCGATCAACCGCCAGAGATCGCCGGCGCGTTGCTCACCCTGCTCTCCGATGAAAGCACTGCGCGGCGAATCGGAGACGCAGGGCGCGAGCGTGTGCGTACCCACTACTCACTGGAAGCCGTCGTTCCCAGGCTCGAGAATTATTACTACCGTTGCATCGATGATTTTGAGAAACGCAGCCGGCTCAACGTTCCCCTATGCTCGTCACGATCATAATCTGCACCATCCGACGGGTCGAACTCATCCGGGGCCTGCTCGATTCGCTGGCAGCCCAGACGTGGAGCGAATTCGAGATCCTCCTCGTGGGAGCGGAGGATAGCCGGCGACAGGTCGACTGTTTCGGACAACTGAAATTCCTGCCCGCCCCTCGCGGCCTTGCAGCTGCGCGGAATGTCGGCCTCCGGAATGCAACCGGCGACCTGATCTGTTTCCTGGATGATGATGTTTTGCTGCCGCCCACTTTCCTGGCCGATGCCGTCGCTATGTTCGACCGCCGCGAACTGAGCGATATGGGCGGCCTTACGGGTTACGACACGGTGAACTACCCGCAGCCGATGTGTAATCGCTGGCGGCTACGCCGGCTCCTCGGGGTCGTATCCAACTTGCGCCCGGGTGCAGTCGATCACCTCGGGCGCAACGTGCCGCTCAGCTTTTTTCAGCCATTCTCGGGATTTCAAGATGTCGGCTGGCTTCCAGGCTTCTGTCAGATTTACCGCCGCGCCGCACTGGAGGGAATCTTCTGCGATGAAGGGGTGATCGGTGGCGACGACCGGGATCTCTCGATGCAGGTAGGAAAGGGGTGGCGGCTCGTGCTCGCTGGTCACCTCAAGCTGCAGCACCTCCAGGATATGCAGAGCCGATTTGCACCATTGCCGCAACTTTGGCGGGTCGCTTACGGAATGGGCCGCAGCCTGGACAAGGGCCGGCGCTCGCTGGCAGATTCTTGGCTCATCGGCTGGTACCTTGTTGCGGAGTTGTTGATCGACCTCCTTGCTTGGGTCCGCCGGCCCTCGATGCTCAACTTGAGAATTGCAATCGTGCGCCAGCGGGGATATGTCGCGGGCCTGGCGTCGGCAGGTTCTGTAGAGATGCGCGGCCTGGCCGGCCGTTGCCCTTCAACCGAATGAATACGAAACAACCAGTTGTGTGTATAGCCGGTGCGAGCCGCGGCATTGGCCGGGCGGCTGCCGAGGCATTCGCGTCCCAAGGCGCCCGGCTTCTGCTGCTGGCCCGGTCCAGGGAATTGCTGGATGTGGCGAAGGAACTAAGCAGCCGTACGGAAGTGCTGGCGGTGCAATGCGACATTTCGAAGTTCGAGCCGGTGCACACCGCGGTCGAGAAGGCCATACAGCAGTGGGGTCGCATCGACGTGCTTGTCAACACGGCCGCGATTCTCGGGTCCACTGGCGAGATCTGGACCACCGATCCGGAGCAGTGGGCTGCCGCAGTGAACGTCAACCTGGTCGGCACGTACAATACGATGCGCGCCGTCTTACCGCACATGATTGAGGCGCGCTCCGGCAAGATCGTTAACTTTGCAGGTGGTGGTGCCGCTTATGCATATCCGTTATTCACGGGCTACGGCTCGTCCAAAGCCGCTGTCGTGCGGCTCACCGAAACCGTCGCCATGGAGTGCGCACCCTTCGGCATTCAGGTGAACGCGATCGCACCCGGAGCAGTCGAAACCGAAATGTTGCGCGCCGTCCGCGCCGCTGGAGGAGAAGTCAGAACGGTCGGCAGCATGCAGCAAGCTGTCGATCTGGTCCTTTTTCTGGCCGCGGCCGGTAGCGATCACGTATCGGGCAGGTTTATCCACGCGCGCGATTGTTACCGGGAGTTTCCCGCAGCCATGATGGCGGATTCCTACACTCTGAGGAGAGTACAGCCGTGAACGTCGGGATAGTCGGACTTGGACTCATGGGCCAGCAGCGCGCCCGAAATGTTGCGCAGCTAGGGCAGCATCGCCTGGTCGCTGTCTACGATCCCGATGAGCGCAGGGCGGCTTCGCTTTCCGGGGAGATTGACTACCAGATCGAATCGGCGTATCAGTCGCTGGTAGAACGCGATGATCTCGATGTCGTGATGATCGCTGTGCCGCACTCCAAGTCAAGGGAAATCGCGGTCGCCGCCTTCCAGGCGGGCAACCATGTGTTTTGCGAAAAGCCGCTCGGGCGCGACATGCGCGACTGCAACGCGATCATGCGTGCCGCCGAGCGCGCATGCCTGCGGCTCGGCGTGGGCTTCAACTATCGTTTCTACCCAGGCATACGAGAGGCGCGCCGGCGCATTGCCAATGGGGACCTCGGTACCCCCACTCATTTGCGATGCGTGATGGGACACGGGGGCCGTCCGGGGATGGAGAGCGAGTGGAAGACCAGCAAGAGCCAATGCGGGGGAGGCGCCTTGCTCGACCCGGGCATTCATATCATCGACCTGATCAACTATTTGGTGGGGCCGATTCGCGACGGCGCTGCCTCACTGTTCCGTAGTTTCTGGGAGATTGACGTCGAAGACAATGCCTTTGTGAACCTCGATACCGAAGCGGGATGCATTGCTCAGGTTCACATCAGCATCAGTGAATGGAAAAGCGTGTTTGCGCTAGATATTCTCGGGACCGACGGAGAGATTCGTGTTCGCGGACGCAGCGGATTCTACGGGGCGCAGAGTATTCAGTTTGTCCGCCGGTGGGGATGGATGGACGGTAACGGCAGCGGCGAGAGCTTGACCCAGTATCCTGCAGAAGACGCTTCATTTCTCGCCGAGACTGGCGCTTTTCTCGACAGTATCGATGGCACGATGTCGGACGAACTAGCCACCGGCGAGGATGGACGCACCGCGCTCTCGTTCATCGAGAGAATGTATTCGTCCACGTCCGTTCGCTCCGTGGGCCGGCGTGCTCTGACCAGTTCGGCTGCCGATTAGAGAACTCACTTTCCATGTGCGGAATTGCCGGACGTTTTCATCCCGAGTTGTTGCCTGCCGCTGGCCGTTGGCACGAGCGCGCTGACGAATTATTGCGTCACCGGGGTCCCGATGGCCGGGGCCGTATGATCGACGAGCGATGCGAGTTGGTGCATCGGCGGCTGGCGCTGCTCGACCTGTCGCCGACCGGCGCCCAGCCGTTAAGTAATGCGTCAGGGACCATTCACGTGGTTTTCAACGGCGAGATTTACAATCATCGGGAACTCCGTGAAGACCTCTGCCGGCGAGGTTATGCTTTCCGCGGTACGTCGGATACCGAAGTACTGGTTTATCTCTACGAAGAAGTGGGCACAGGGATGGTGGAGCGCTTGCGAGGCATGTTCGCTTTTGCCATTTACGACCAGCGCACTTGCCGCCTCCTGCTGGCTCGGGACCGGTTCGGTATTAAACCGCTCTACTATGCGGAACACAAGGGCCAGTGGCTTTTTGCCAGCGAGATGAAGGCGATTCTGGCGCTCGATGGTTTCTCTGCCACGCCCGATCGTCAGGCCTGCTATGACTATCTCGGCATTGGTTACATCCCCGAGCCACTTAGCGGATTCAACGAAATCCGTGTGCTTCCGAAAGCGACCATGCTCGAGGTCGACGCGACGGGCGGGCGCCTATTCGAGTATTACCGGCCCAATCCTCAACCGGAGGAACAGTGGTCGCTTGCGAGTGCGGCTGACGCCGTCTCCCAGGCGCTGCTCGATGCCGTTCGGGAACAGAGCCTGGCCGACGTACCAGTTGGCGCGCTGCTTTCTGGAGGCATTGATTCTTCCCTTTCGGTAGCGGCGTATTCGCGAGCCACGGGCGTTCGGCCTTCTACTTTTACGGTCAGCTTTCCCGATCCCGGCTACGATGAATCCGCGGCTGCTGCTACCGTTGCGAAACACTGCGGCACATCCCACATGACTGTTCCAGCCGGTGACTGGTCCATGCGGCCGGAGGCAGTTTGCAATCTGCTCACACACTTCGATCAGCCATTCGCCGATACCAGCGTCTTTCCGATGTACCTGGTCTCCAAGGCTGTCCGCGAACGCGGACTCATCTGTGCGCTTTCGGGCGACGGCGGCGATGAAGTCTTCGGAGGATATGCCCGGTTCCCGCGCGCCAATAAGCTATCCAGGCTGATGTCCCTGCCCAGCGGCATGTTGGCGGCGGGCGCACGTTGCGGCTCAATTCTCTCGGAATTCACCAAAGATCGGGGACGCCAACTCGCGAAGGCTATGACCATTGCGAAGGCGGGACAATCCGACACCGCCATCCTCGTCGCTGGCCTTTCCAGCTACCTCAACGAAGAGGAGAAACAGAGCATCGTCGATCGGTCGATGCGACAGGACCTGGAAACCGCATACCGCCACTTCAATGGATTCCCCCGTCATGCGGCGAATCTCGATCAACTCTCGCGCCACCTGACCGGGAACCTCTTCGCCGTCTCCTTACCCGGCGACATGCTGCGCAAAGTGGACATGATGGCCATGCGGGCAAGCATCGAGATCCGCGTCCCTATGCTCGACGAACGGATGGTCGAACTCGGTCTCCGGCTGCCACACCGGCTCAAGACCGATGGCAGGCAGGGCAAGTTGGTGCTGCGCGCCATCGCCGAGAGGTGGCTTCCGAAGCGGATTGCGGCGCTTCCGAAGCATGGCTTCATGATCCCGCTCGACAAAATTCTGACGTCTGATTTCGATGTGATGCTGCACGATGTGCTGCTGTCCTCGGGCGCACGAATCCGCGGTTGGCTCAAGCAAGGATGCATTGCTGAATGGTTGCGCCTGTTCAAGCTGTCACGCGAGGGGCGGCAGGGCGGGGGAATTAGTCGCGAAGGAATTTACAACCGCCTATTTATCGTGCTGGGTCTCGAGTTGTGGCTCCAACGGCATCGGCTGGCTCTATAACCGCCATGATGAGTTCCGCAAATACGCAAGCGCTACCCACGGTTCTTCTGGCGGGAAATTTTCTGTCCGAAGGAGGTGGTAGCCGTTCGGTGTTGGAAGACCTGGGTGAACGTCTTCGCGCGGCTGGTTTTTCCTGCATCGGGGTGTCGCGCCGTCGAAACGGTGTGGTTCGCGGGCTCGATCTGATCCTGACTGCGCTCTGGCAGCGCCGCAGATACCGGGTCGCAGTCGTCGATCTTTATAGCGGTAAGGCGTTCCTATGGGGTGAGGCGCTGTCGGTGATTCTGAAGGCAGTCGGCCGGCCCTTCATATTGGTCCTGCGAGGCGGCGGTTTACCGGGATTTGCCGAACGCCACCCTGCTCGAGTGAAGGCGTGCCTCGCGCGAGCGGCGGTAGTTACTGCGCCCTCACACTTCCTCATGGAACAGCTACAGCCGTTTCACCCGGATCTCATGCTGCTCCCGAATCCGTTGGAGATTTCGGCCTACCCTTTCTTCATTCGCAAACAGCCGCAGCCGAACCTGGTGTGGCTCCGCGCTTTCGAAGAACTGTACAATCCGATGCTTGCTGCCGAAGTGCTTGGCCTGTTGGCCGCCCAGTATCCACATGCCCGCCTGACCATGATCGGGAGCGACCGCGGCGACGGGAGCTGGCAGCGCACCGAAGCATGTGCTCGTAAGTGGGGCGTGCTCGATCGCATTACGCTTGCCGGCGGCGTAATGAAGTCTGATGTTCCGGGCTGGTTGAACCGCGGAGACATTTTTCTGAATACCACTCGCGTGGACAATACTCCAGTCAGCGTTTTGGAGGCGATGGCATCCGGAATCCCTGTGGTGACCACGAATGTGGGCGGCATTCCATATTTGCTCGACGACGGCGAAGACGCCTTGTTGGTGCCGCCAGACAATGCAGCAGCGATGGCTGCAGCGGTAAGACGGCTCCTCACCGAACCTGGCCTTTCCGCCAAACTCTCGAACAATGGGCGCCGAAAAGCGGAACGTTACGACTGGTCTGGGGCGTTCCACGTCTGGACGGATCTGCTGGCAAATCCCTGCCGATGACACCGGCATCGTTACTGATGTTTTGGGACTATGACACGCAATGGGGCGGAGACCGCTCCCGTGGTGGTCAGGGCGTGCGCCACTATGGCCATGCCGAATTTGAAAACACCGAGAAACTGCTCGAAATGCACGCGGCCTTCAATATTCCCGCCTGCTTTGCCATCGTCGGGGCCGCCGCACTATCCGGCCCGCGGCCGTATCACGACCCGGATCAGGTCCGCAGAATCCACGCCGCGGGACACGAGGTCGGCAGTCATTCGTTGCTTCATGAATGGCTTCCCGGCCTCTCCGGAGATGCCCTACGCCATACGTTGGATGCGAGCAGGCGAGCCCTCGAGAACTGTATCGGAGCGCCGGTAACCACGTTTGTGCCGCCGTTCAATCAACCTTTCGACTACCCACCAGCGCTCTCCATCAGCATTTCCGAGCGCCGCGAGGCGCGACCGGTCAGAACCGGTCTGGCGGATCTCTGCGACGCCTTGATGCAGACTGGTTACCGGTTCTGCCGGGTGGCGTACCGGTCCGTGATCTGGCGTTCCGTGGAAGCGCTCGCCGGGAGAAGAATCGATCGCGCCGCAAGACTTCACACCATTCGGGGGATTCATTGCGCCAAATTGAACACGCCGTGCGGCTTTGGCGAGTCCACGCAAAATCTGATCGCGCGCAATCTGGATAAGGGCGGGCTGTGGGTCGTGTACGGCCACCCGCATTCCGCTTCAGACGACGGCTCCCAGTCGTTCAGTAATCTCCAAGCTTTCCTCGGAAAGGTCTCCCAGTGGAAGAACAAGGGCAAAATCCTTTGCTTCCTTCCCAGGCAACTGCCTGTCTCAGCGGTTAGCGCCCGCGCCATTCCCGTATGGACTTAAGCCATGCAACTTCACGAAGACTACAACCGCAGGGAAAAACTCGAAGGCTCTTCGGACCGGGGTTTCGGACTGGTTTTCACGACATTGTTCGTCATCGTGGCTCTATTGCCGTTGCGCGCCGGACGTCCCGTGCGGCTGTGGGCCCTCCCGATAGCCGGCATGTTCCTGTTGCTGGCTCTGCTTTCGCCCCGTTCGCTTCACGCGCTCAATCGATTGTGGATGCAGCTGGCGCTCGTTCTCTCGCGAGTATTCAATCCGATCGTGACGGGGCTTCTTTTCTACCTCGTGGTGACGCCGTTCGGCACGATGATGCGCGTGCTGGGAAAAGATCCCATGCGGCTCCGCTTCGAGCCGTCCGCTCCGACGTACTGGCTCGATCGTCACCCCCCCGGCCCGATGCCGGCGTCTATGTCTGATCAGTTTTGAGGGGAATTTTCAATGCTTTTTCTTGCCGAATTCTGGTCCTTTCTTCGAGTCCGCAAAAAGATGTGGCTCATGCCGTTGATGTTCATCATTCTGATCTTTGGCGGGCTCCTGCTCCTCGCGCAAGGAAGCGCGATCGCACCTTTCATCTACACGCTTTTCTAAGGCTAGTATGCGAGTTTTGGGTATTTCGGCGTTCTACCATGACAGCGCGGCAGCGCTTATCCGCGACGGCGAGATTATCGCAGCCGCGCAGGAGGAGCGCTTCACGCGCAAGAAGCACGACGCCGGCTTTCCGAAAAACGCAATCACATACTGCCTTGCGGAAGAGGGCGTAACCCTCGATCAGGTAGATCGTGTTGTTTTCTATGACAAGCCGTTCCTCAAGTTCGAGCGCTTACTGGAGACGTATCTATCGTTCGCCCCCCGCGGCATGCGCTCTTTTCAGATGGCGCTGCCGGTGTGGATTCGGGAGAAACTGTTCCAGAAGAATCTGCTTCATCGCGAACTGAAAAAGTTCGGCGCTCGTTTGAATGAGGATGGAAAACTTCTTTTTACCGAGCACCACCTGAGCCACTCTGCCAGCGCCTTCTACCCGTCGCCGTTCGATGAAGCGCTCATACTCAACATGGACGGTGTAGGCGAATGGGCTACGACTTCTGTCGCGCACGGGCGCGGCAAAGACCTGCAAATCCTCAAAGAAATCCACTTTCCGCACTCGCTTGGTTTGCTTTACTCCGCCTTCACCTATTACACCGGCTTCAAGGTGAACTCCGGCGAGTACAAGCTCATGGGTCTGGCGCCCTATGGGCGACCGAAATACCTTCAGCGGATCTTCGACAACCTGATCGATGTCAAAGCCGACGGATCTTTTCGACTCAATCTCGAATTCTTCAACTATTGCACTGGTCTGACGATGACGAATGGTGCCTTCAACAAACTGTTCGGAGGCCCGCCTCGAAAGTCGGACGAACTGCTCACTCAACACCATATGGACCTTGCCGCGTCCATTCAGGCCGTGCTGGAAGAGGTCGTGCTACGAATGACGCGTGCACTCGCCAAGTCCACTGGCGCTCGAAACCTTTGTCTGGCAGGTGGGGTGGCGTTGAACTGTGTAGCTAACGGCAAAATCTTGCGCGACGGAAACTTCGATCGGATCTGGATTCAACCGGCTTCGGGTGACGCAGGTGGTTCATTGGGTGCGGCCCTGGCGGCTTATCACCTTTATGACGGCCATCCTCGAACGGTCACAGCCGGCTCCGATTCCATGAAGGGCGCGTACCTGGGCCCGGAATTCAGCCAGGAGGAGATCGAACGCCGCCTGCGCGCTGCCGGAGCTCGCTTCTTCTTGGTTGATGACGACTGTCTGATGAAGGCCTCGGTTTCAACTTTGATCGAGGGGAAGGCACTGGGTTGGTTCCAGGGTCGTATGGAGTTCGGGCCTCGCGCACTCGGCGGGCGTTCCATTCTGGGAGATGCCCGCTCGCCGCGAATCCAGTCCACCCTCAACCTGAAAGTCAAGTATCGCGAATCGTTCCGTCCCTTCGCTCCGTCTGTATTGCGCGAAGACCTGGCCGAATGGTTTGACATGGATGTCGACAGCCCATACATGCTGCTGGTGGCGGATGTAGTCGAGAGCCGCAGGCGTGCAATGACTGTGGAGGAAGAGGAATTGTTTGGAATCGAAAAGCTGAAAGTCCCTCGCTCTTCCATTCCAGCGGTGACACACGTGGACTACTCCGCGCGAATTCAGACCGTGCATCGGGAAACGAATCCACGGTACTGGCAGCTCCTCGATTGCTTCAAACAGCGCACGGGGTGTCCGGTGATCGTCAACACGAGTTTTAATGTTCGCGGCGAGCCGATCGTCTGTACCCCCGAAGATGCATTCCGTTGTTTCATGGGGACCGAGATCGAAGTATTAGCCGCCGGCAATTGCTTCCTGGTGAAAGAGGAGCAGGATCCCAGCCTGCTGCAAAACTACAAGAACGCGTTCGAGCTCGATTGAACCAGTTGCATGCCCACTGGTGTTTCGAATAGGCCGCCGGTCCGCCTAAGCCACAGGGCGCGCGCGATCGCTGCCAACGCCGCCCTCGTAATTGTCTCGGCAATGGCCGGTGTGCTGCTGCTCGAGCTGGGAGTGCGGATCATCCTTCCGCAGCAACTCATCGTCGCGCGCCCGGAGTTGTACCAGCCCGATGACGTGCTCGGGTGGCGCCACCGGGAAAACGTAAAGACCATGTTGAACACCGGGGAGGGGACGGTTCACTTCCGCACGAATGGATCCGGATATCGCGTGCCGTGGGATGCGCCTGCAACAGAATCCGAGCCCGCTATGAGGATTCTCGCTCTCGGCGATTCCTTCCTCGAGGCTACGGCCGTCGAAGCAGAAGGTACCATTCCCGAGCTGCTCGGTCAGCGCCTTTCCGCCTGGTCCGGAAGGCGCGTCGTCGTGGACAACACGGGTGTCGGCGGCTGGGACCCGAATCAGTACTCCATGCAGGCGAAGCGTGCTCTGGCGGCCAGGAAGTATGACGTTGGGCTGGTCTTCCTATATATCGGTAATGACCTTGTAAACAAGGGGGCGGAACGTTATCCGCCGCGCCAGGCTTCTCAGGGACATCAGTTTCAACTGCCGCGCAGTCTGAAGTGGAAAGACCTGATCGAATCGGTTCTCTATCCTTTGAACGACCTCCTGAAAACCCGTTCCCATCTGTATCAGCTCGCAAAAACCAGGCTTGAGGTTCCGCTAGCCAGATTAGGCTTGAGCGACGCCTACTTTCCTGTGCAATTCACAATTTCCGACAAGACGGCACGTCATTGGGAAGGAACCTTCCAGGTTTGCGATGCCATTCGCCGGGAATTCGCTGTGCGCGGCCTTCCGGTGATCTTCACGCTGCTGCCAACGCCCTATCAAGTCGATCCGAAAGTGTTCGACAAGTATGTGAGGGCTTTTCAGATTCGCCAGGACACGGTGGATCTCGACCAGCCCAATCAGCTTCTCGGTGAGCGGTTCCGAGCCGGTTCGCTGGATTTCCTCGATCCTCTCGTGGAGTTGCGGCAGCGCACGGCCCGCGGGTTGCAGCTCTATGGCTCGGTGGATCGTCATCTCAATGCCGCGGGCCAGGAAGCCATCGCTTCTTTGCTCCAGCCCATGGCGCAGTCGGCCTTGGAGGCCCGCCGATCCAGATGACTTCCATACTGAACTGCTGGTGTTCCGCCGGTGCATGGTGTGTATGTTTCAAGAAGAAGAGCTTCGGTCTGCTGCGCTGCCGGTCCTGCGGCTCGTATTGCATCTCTCCGCCCGCGGTTGCGAACGACGAAGAGCTCGGCGAATTTTATACGTCGTACTACGAAAGTGCTGTAACGGCCACGCCGAGCACGCGGCATGTTCGAACCCGCAACAGTCGCTATTGGAAAGTTGTCGAAAGAGTCCCGGAGCTCGATCGCGTCGCAGAGCGAGTGCTCGATATTGGCTGCGGCGAAGGATCGTTGTGCGGTGAGCTGAAGGCTGCAGGATGGCCATCCGTAACGGGCATGGACATATCCAGAACCCGTGTCGCACGGGCACGTCAGTTGCATCCCGATGTGGAATTCGCTGATGTGCCGTTAGCGAATGCCGGGCTGGCGCCCGGAAGCCTCGATGTGGCGATTATGGACAACGTGATCGAGCATGTCAGCGATCCGAAAGGCCAACTCGAAACGATCCGGAAGCTTCTGCACGCCAAATCGCGGCTTGTGCTGATCACACCCAACATGGAATCCGGTCATTTCCGTCTGCTCGGCAGCGGTTGGACCCCGGAACTCGCGCCGCATGTTCACATTTTCCTCTTTACCGGTGCCTCTTTGAGCCGGCTGGCACAAAGCGCGGGGTATGAAGTAGAGCATTTCGGAGCCTTCCATCTGGAGCCGTATCCGGTCCGCTACATTCTGCGCCGGCTGGCGGGCGGCGATGTCAAAGGGGCGCTCTGGAAGGCTTATCAGGAAACCGGCAGTATCTATTCGCGATGGATCAAAGCCGGTCCAATGTTGTACGTGGTTGCAAAACCGGCGGCCCGAGCATGAGCGTCCTGTTGAACGTCTATCACCGGCTGCCCTCGTGGGCGTGTTCCTGCGCAGCATCGCTGCACGGGTACTGGCTACGGCATTTGCGTTATGGGCAGGAGACGGAGAGGCTTGTCGGTGAAGCGATCGAACAGGAGTCGTGGAGTTCCGAGCGCCGCCGGGTCTGGGAGCAGGAGCGGCTTGCCATGGTACTCGATCGCGCCGCGCGTCAAGTTCCTTATTACCGGGAACAGTGGCGGGAGCGCCGCAGGGCTGGTGACGGTGCTTCCCACGAACTGTTGCAGAACTGGCCCATTCTTGACAAAGAGCCGCTGCGGCAAGCGCCGCGATCGTTCATCGCGGACGACTGTAATGTCAGGCTTCATCTGGTTCAAACCAGCGGTACATCCGGCACGCCACTGCAGCTCTGGCAGAGCCGCGAAACGATGGTCGCATGGTACGCGCTGGTGGAGGCGCGCTCCCGCCGGTGGTATGGCGTCCGGGGCGACGATCGATGGGCGATTCTCGGTGGCCGGCTCGTGGCGCCCGTCGGCCGCAATCGACCCCCATTTTGGGTGTGGAACCGCGGGCTTCGCCAGTTGTACATGTCGAGCTATCATCTGGCGACGGCATGGATCGGTCACTACCTGGACGCGCTGAACCGGTACGACATCACTTACATCTGGGGCTACACGTCGGCACTCTATACCTTGGCTCAGGAAATACTGCGACTCAATCGGACGGACATTCGGATGAAGGTCGTGATCACCAATGCTGAGCCGCTCTACCAATATCAGCGAGAGACGATCTCCGCGGCATTCCAGTGCCCTGTGCGTGAAACCTACGGCATGGCGGAAATGGTTGCGGCGGCGGGCGAGTGCGAACGCGGACGGATGCACTTGTGGCCCTCGGTCGGCATTGTGGAGGCTTGCGAAAACGATCGGCATGTAAGCACCGGCGAAACGGGGGACTTGGTCTGTACCGGTCTCATCAACACGGACATGCCGCTCATTCGGTACCGTGTCCGGGATCGCGGCGCATTATCTACGAGGGAAAGCGGCTGCGACTGCGGCCGAACTCTTCCAGTGCTGGACCTCCTTGAAGGGCGAACCGACGATTGCGTTTACACCGCAGATGGCCGGCGTGTCGGCCGGCTGGATCCGATATTAAAAGGCGATCTTCCGGTCAAAGAGATGCAGATCATTCAGGAAACCCTGGACAGCTTACGGGTTCGTTACGTTCCTGCTCCCGGATTTGATGCCCGCTCCGAGCGTCAGATCCTTCAGCGATTGCAGGCGTACGTGGGAACGTTTCGAATAGACATGGAGCCAGTGGACCATGTCCCTCGCGGCAAGAATGGCAAATTCCGGGCGGTTGTTTCAAATCTTACCGCCGAGCAACGCGAGATGGCGTGCCGGAATAGTTAGATCCGCGGATCAAAACCCCTCAGTTCACCAGACACGAATTGCAGAGTCAGAACGACTACTGATGCGCCCTTCAATTAGATCGACTGCAAAGAAGTTAATCGCCCGATCCGTCCAGAGCAAGGCTCTCGCACCGTTAGGCCGGCCCTTACTGGACGTGATCAACTACGCGCTGCCGTTTCAGCATATGTACCTGTCATCCCTCCGCAAGGAGCGGCGCTGGATCAGCGAGTTGATCCAGGAGATTCAGAAGACCCGCGATATGTTGATCCGTCCCGACGAGGCATTTGCCGTGGTTCTTTCCGCCAAAGCCGCCTTAAAGCTGCCGGGTGATATGGCGGAAGTAGGTGTCTTCCAGGGAGGCTCTGCCAGGCTGATCTGCGAAGTGAAGGGGGATCGGGCGCTCCACTTGTTCGATACCTTTGAGGGACTGCCCGCGCCAGGACAGTATGACGACAAGGTTTTCGAGCAGGGCGGCTTCATGTGCGGCTTGGAAAGTGTTAGTGAATTCCTGAGCCCCTTTGAGAACGTTCATTTCCATAAAGGACTGTTTCCACAGACTGCCGGTCCCGTGGCAGACCGGAAGTTCTCGTTCGTAAATCTCGATGTCGACCTTTACGAAAGCACACTCAGCGCGATCGAGTTCTTTTATCCCCGCATGTCCGCTCGCGGCATCCTGCTTTCGCACGACTACAACGGCGTTAGCGGTGTTGCCAAGGCGATCAACGAGTTTTTTGCCGACAAGCCGGAAACGATCATCGAGTTGATGGGGAGCCAATGCATGATCGTGAAGGATTCCGGATCATGAAGGCCTGCGCTATTTCACTCAAGCAGTGCTGGCGTGATTCTCAAGGCCACTGGTTTTCGAGCGGCGGGTTCCCCCTGCAGATGAACGCGATCCGATCGCTATTCGATGAGATGGACCTGATTGTGGTGGAAACCAAACCGAAGGATGGAGGACTGCCCCTGTCGCGGTCGACCCGGGTAATCGCGCTTCAGGAGCCCGCTGGGGTGGGGTCACACAGAAAGCTTTGGCTCATGATGCATGTCCGGCAGTATCTCTCGGCGATCGCCCGCCAAATCAGGCAGGCCGACGTAGTTCACGTTCCGCTGCCGGGCGATATCCCTTTGCTGGCGATGCTACTGGCGCTACTTGCCCGAAAACCCTTGTTGGTTCGGTACGGCGGGTCATGGGCAACTACGGGAATTACCACCCTGACCAACCGTTTCACGCGCGGCTGTATGCGGCGCTTCGCCAACCACAGGAACGTCATGCTGGTGACGGGTGGCGGATCCATCCCACCTGCGCCGGGCGTGCATTGGATCTTCTCGACCGCGTTATCGCGCGACGAACTCCGCGCCATCCGGCCGGTTCTGGACCGCGGTCTCTCGAACACACCCACGCTGATCTACGCCGGCCGGTTGTCTTCTGAAAAGGGCGTCGCCCACGCAATCCATGCGCTCGGCTTTCTGAAGAGCCAGGGGCTCGATCCCATGCCCTTACTGACTATTGCAGGTGACGGTCCCGAGCGGCCTGCGCTTGAAAACCTGTGCCGCACGCTCGGCTGCCGGGAGCACGTTCGCTTCCGGGGGCAGTTGAATCGCGCCGAACTATCGCGCGCGTTTCAGGAAGCGGATATTTGTATCCAGCCCTCACTGACCGAGGGATTCAGCAAAGCATGGCTCGATGCAATGGCGCACGGACTGCCCATTCTCGCCACGACGGTGGGAGCGGCCGCCTCCGTCATCGGAGAAATGGGAGAGCGTGGCTGGTTGGTGCCTCCGGGAGACGCGCAGGCCCTCGCCGGCGCCTTGCAAAGAATTATTACCAATCCAAGTGACTGGCCGGCGCTGCGCGGCCGCTGCCGCTCGTATACCGAATCCCGGACACTCGAGGTTTGGGCCCAGGAGATCGGACGGATTTGTGCCGCCCGCTGGCAGTGCTCCTTCATTGACGGGAAACTCGCTGCATGACTGCCGCTAATACATGGTCTGCTGGTTCGCTTCCTCGCCGGGCCCACGACGTGGCCCAATTATCGAGCGATTGGTGGGGGCCGAGGCTGGCGGTTTTCATCGTGCTCGCCTGGATAGTCGGCCTGGGTTCGATCTTCTACGTGTCATTGACTCTGCTCACGGCCGGCGGATTCGTGCTGGCGGCGATCGGATTTCTCAGGCCCTCTATTGGTCTGCTCGGTGTGGGGATTGTGTGCACCGTCGACTCACTCAGCCGGACCTTACTCCTGAGCGGCGGCCTACTTCGATTCAACACGTTTAACTACCTGTTGATCGCCATGATGATAGCCGGTCTGCCCTTGGTCGAAAGGTTGAAGGACGTCCAATCCCGGATCCTCGGCGGGTTCTTCTTCCTGGCCCTTCTTGGTATCTTGGTCAGCCGCGATCGCTCGGAAGGCGCTCAACATTTATTGAATATTCTGGCGCCGTTCGGCCTGTTGGTCTACTTTATGCGCGCCCGTAGCGACCGGCGCATCTTTTACTGGGTTGGCCTATTGAATGGCTTGATCTCGGGTTTGGGCGGAATGGTGTTCTTCCTGCAGATTCAGCGGCTGCCGTGGGTCACGCCGGATGCGCAGGATCGCTTCATTAACGCCAACGCATTTTCGTATTTCCCTCTTACCGGCCTTTTCTCCATCTGCATGGCTTTCCCGCTGGCCGAGGGGCGCGGCAAGACCAAACTCTCTTTGCTGGCGATCGCCAATTTCGTCTGGATATTTCTAAGCGGCAGTCGCGGCTCGATGCTCGTCGCATTCTGCTGCCTCTTGTTCATGCTGACGGCGTGCGGCGGTTTCATGCGCCGGGCAATGTTGCTTGTTGCGGGCCCTCTACTGGCAGTTGCAGTGGTGGGCACCTTCAGCGCGGTCAGGGAACACACCCTTCATCGGATCTACAAGCTGTTCGACAGCAACTACTCGATGGCCGGGCGCACCAGTGGACGCAGCGACGTGGCGATTGTAGGCTGGCGGATGTTTGTGCACCACCCGCTCGGCATCGGTACTGGCGGGTTCTCCGCGGAATACGCCGTCACGGATGCCGACGAACTGGCCTTTGCCGGAACTCACAAGCAGGCCCATTCGGCATGGCTCAAGACGCTCGCCGAAAACGGCATCGTCGGCCTCGCCATGCTGGTTTTCTATGTCTGGTCGTTCGCTTTTAGTTCCTGTCGAGCGGCGCTACGGGGTGTGGCGCCACTCGGCCTGCTGGTCTCGGCAGTGTTGTCGATCGCGTTCTTTTCCGCCGAGTTTCAAGGTAAGGGACTGTGGTTTCTGGCGGCGGGAACCACCGTACTCATGCACTATGTGGTTGCGCCCGGCCGATTCCGTCGAGAGGCGACAATGCGGTGACGATACGGGTGGCTTTTATTGCCGGGACTCTCGCGCCGGGCGGCAGCGAAAGGCAGATGTGGTACCTCGCCAAGTCGCTTGGCCAGGCGGGTCAGAAGACGCGATTGTGCAGCCTGACGCGAGACGCCTACTACGAAACCGAGTTCCGGCGCATCGGGATCGAAGCAGCCTGGGTCGGTCGCTTCCGCAACCCGGTGGCGCGGGTGGCTTCCATCGTCAGCTCTTTGCGTGCCTTCCGGCCGCACGTGGTCCAGTCGATGCATTCTTTCGCAAATTTGTATGCGGTGTTGGCTGCCAGGGCGCTCGGCGCAATGAGCTTCGGAGCGCTTCGCTGCGACCTCCGCCTCGCTACCAAGGACAACGGCCGCTGGACACCTTGGCTGGTGCGCACGCCCGATGCGTTGATCGTCAATTCCGAGAGAATTCGAGAGCAGGTTATCGATGCGCAGCTGCAGGTTCCGGACCGCGTGTATTACGTTGCGAACCGGATCGATTCCGCGCGATTCGACATCACTCCTAAGCCGCACACGGGAATCGCAGCCATCTTTGTGGGGCGTTTGCTCCCGAGCAAACGTCTCGATTGCTTTCTTCGCGCGTTAGCCATCGCTCGCACTCGCGCTCCCGAATTAGTAGCGTTGGTGGCCGGCGATGGTTCGCAACTTGAGCCGATGCGGGGCCTCGCCGCTGAATTGGGTGTGGATCAGGCTGTGACGTTTCTTGGAATGCGTGAGGACTTGCCGGCCTGGCTGGCCAAGTCCGACATGCTCGTAATGGCCTCTGATTCGGAGGGCTCCCCCAATGTGATCCTCGAATCCATGGCTGCGGGCCTGCCAGTGATCACGACTCCAGCAGGCGATGCCGACCGCCTGGTGAGACACGGTACCACGGGTTTCATTGTGCCGTTCGGCGATGCCGGCGCGATCGCCTCGCATATGGTGACTCTGGCGGGAAGCCGCGACTTGCGTAGGACGCTCGGCGAGGCCGCCCGGCGAATCGTTACCAGAGATTTTGGTTTTGACAGCCTCTCGGCACAGTACACGGCAATTTGCCGCGACGTCGGTGCTCGCAGTGGAAGCTCTCGTTTCCTGGCCCAGCCGGTGGGAGAGAACCTTGGCTAAGGAGATGCCTGTGCAGGTCAACGCCAACACTGCCGAGATCGAGCGGATCCGCATCGAATATGAGCGCCGCAGCCGGGAAATCCCGCGCGATTTTTACAGCTGGAACCGGCCGGCCAATTTCTTTACGCATTGCCAGCTCGTCCGCGATCTGATTGCCGGACTGGAGGAGGAAAAACTCTATCCACTCACCGGCCGTCGCGTGGCTGATATCGGCTGCGGGAACGGCAGTTGGTTGCTGGAGTTTGCGCAATGGGGTGCGGAGGCTCTGTCCCTTGCCGGGATCGACCTCGACGAAAGCCGTATCGCCCAGGCCCGCACCAAGCTTCCAGATGCTTCCCTACGGCTGGGCAGTGCAGATCGGATGCCATGGCCCGGCGAGGCGTTCGACGTCGTGACCCAGTTCACACTGTTCAGCTCGATTCTGAGTCAGAGTCTGAAGGCCGCGGTAGCCCGCGAGATGCTTCGGATTCTCAAGCCTGACGGGCTCATCGTCTGGTATGACCTTCTCTTCGACAACCCGAGAAATCCAAATGTTCGTGGGATAAGACTGAATGAGATTCGAAGGCTCTTCCCAAGATGCACTGTGCGAACCCGGAGAGTGACCTTGGCTCCGCCAATCGCCCGTGCGGTTGCGCCAACCTCTTGGATTTTGGCGGCCGCTCTGGAGAAACTGCCTTTCCTGCGCACGCACCATCTCCATTTCATTCGTAAACACTCTTAATGCTTCTTGAAAACAATCTCATCTCGCTGGTCATGGCGTGCCGGAACGAGGTCCAGTACGTGCGCGCCGTGGTCGAATCGCTGCTTGCTCAGGAAACGGTGCCGGGGCGAATGACTGAAATCCTCGTGGCCGACGGCATGAGCAATGACGGGACGCGGGCGGTTCTGGACCAGTTGGCCGCGGCTAACCAGAGGATCAGAGTGCTCGATAATCCCAGTGGGATTGTCTCCACCGGCCTGAATACAGTGATCTCCGCCGCTCGCGGTGCGGTTGTTTTGCGTATCGATGCGCATACCGAGTATGCGCCCGATTACGTCCGCCGATGCGTCGAAGTGCTGGAGGTATCCGGTGCCGATAATGTCGGTGGGCCGGCCCGCACAAGAAGTGAAGGCTGGATGCCTCGGGCGATCGCATCCGCTTACCACTCCCGTTTCGCCTGCGGGGGCGCGCTGTTCCACGACGAGAATTATGAAGGATACGTCGACACCGTACCTTACGGCTGCTGGCGTCGCGGAACGCTGCTCGGGCTGGGTGGATTTGATGAACGGCTGGTGCGGAATCAGGATGACGAGCTCAATCTCCGGCTGGTGAGGTCCGGCGGTAAGATCTGGCAGTCCACGAGCATCGTTTCCTGGTATCATCCACGCGCCCAGTTAGGGAGTCTGTTCCACCAGTATTTTCAATATGGGTATTGGAAGGTAGCGGTAATTCGCAAGCATCGTCTGCCGGCCTCGTGGCGCCATCTGGTGCCTGCTGCGTTTGTCGGCGCCAACGTCGGGCTGTTCGCCACGTTCGTAATTGCCTCATTGTTGCAAGTGCCGGCCGTCGCATTCATGGCTGCGGGGCTCTTGGGGCTCTTCTCCGGTCTGTACCTTCTTGCGAATCTCACAGCTTCGACAATCACTGCGGCGCGAAACGGCTGGCACCTCTTCCCCGCGCTGCCCCTGGTGTTCTCCGTTTATCACGTCTCGTACGGGTCGGGATTTCTACTTTGCTCGCTGCATTGCATTCTATGGCCTTCTCGAATCGTCAAGCCGGGGAGCTTCGCAACGAAACTCACGCGTTCGCACTCTTCGAACGCGTCTTAGCCCTGCTCGGCCTCGTTGTACTTTCGCCTCTACTTGTGGCAGCGGCTGCGGCGGTCGCGCTGGATAGTGGCCTGCCCGTATTGTTCCGGCAGCCCCGGGTAGGGAGGCACGCGCGAGTCTTTTATCTATTGAAGTTCCGCTCGATGCGGGCCGACGCAACCGGCACCGCGGTAACTGCCGGTACAGACCGGAGAGTTACGCGCGTGGGCCGCCTCTTGCGCCGTTACAAACTTGACGAATTTCCCCAGCTCTGGAATGTCGTAAGAGGGGAGATGAGTCTGATTGGGCCAAGGCCCGAGGTGCCGGTATTCATTGATTTCAAGGACGCCGGCTGGCACAAAATCCTCGAAGTTCGGCCTGGTATCGCAGACTTGGCCACGCTGGTTTATCGAAATGAAGAAGAGGTTCTGGCTGGCGCCGCCGACCCCGAGCAGTATTACCGCGACGTGGTGCTTCCCGACAAGATGGCACTCAGCATCCAACACATCCGCATGCGTTCACTGGGCTTCGATTTGAAATTGATCGCGCTCGTTCTTCGATATTCCTTCGCGCCCACAGGCTTTGATCCGGCGCGCATCCGTCAAGCGTTTCTGTTTAAAGGCTAATCATGAGTTCCTTTATCCCGTTTCATCTCCCGAGTCTGGGGGAAGAAGAGAGCCAGGAAGTCCTCGCGACATTGCGGTCTGGTTGGCTTACGACAGGACCGCGAACCGCTCAGTTCGAGCGCGAGTTCGGCGAATACGTACAGGCACCTCACGCCCTTGCCGTCAACTCCTGTACCGCAGGCCTTCACCTCGCGCTCGCCGCGCTAGGCGTCGGTCCCGGGGATGAAGTCATCACCACGCCCCTTACATTCTGCGCTACAGTAAACACCATCCTCCACGTTGGCGCCACACCTGTGCTGGCCGACATCGCCCCCGACGGAAATCTCGACCCGGCTTCGGTCGCAACCCGCATTACAGGCCGCACTCGTGCAATCCTTCCCGTCCATATCGCCGGCCTGCCCTGCCGCATGGACCGCATCTGGGAGTTGGCGCGCAAGCACAGGCTGTTTGTAGTAGAAGACGCCGCGCACGCGATCGGTTCCCGATTTCACGGCCTGCCGATTGGCGCGGCGCAACCGTCCCCAGGGGTAGGCAGCGACGCTGTAGCGTTCAGCTTCTACGCGACGAAGAACCTGACCACCGGTGAGGGTGGAATGGTCACTACACATGATGCTGCCCTGGCCGAAAGAATGCGCCTCCTTTGCCTGCACGGTATCTCCAGAGACGCCTGGAACCGATATGCAGAGAAAGGCAACTGGTACTACCAGGTGGTGGCTTGCGGCTTCAAATACAACCTCAGTGACATCCAATCGGCGATCGGCATTCACCAGCTGCGTAAACAGGAAGACTTTATCGCGGTGCGCTCCCGGTACGCGAGAATGTATCACGAAGCATTCGCCGGCCTGCCGGAGGTCGAGGTCCCGCCGGATGCGGAGGACTGCCGCCACTGCTGGCATCTTTACAGCCTGCGTCTCAACCTGGACCAACTGAGCATCGATCGGGCGGAGTTCATCACCCTCCTCCGAGAGAAGGGAATCGGGGCGAGCGTCCACTTCATTCCGATTACACTTCAACCATACTTCGCTGAGCGGGCGATTCAGCCCCAGAACTTCTGCCCACGTGCCCTCGAGCTGTACTCCAGGCTGATCTCGCTTCCGCTTTACCCGGCGATGACGGAAGACCATGTCAGACGTGTGGTTGATGCAGTGCAAGCAATCGCTCACCAGCATTCGACCCACGGCATACGTCGTCTTGCAACAGTCTGAACGGAACCACTCATGACCCGCTTCCTCCATTTTCGGCGCTCGCTGATCGCTGTCGGCCATCTGTTGATTTTCACCTTCTCGCTGGCTGCGGCGTTCCTCCTTCGCTTCGACGTGTCGATGCCGGCCGACCAACTCCCGCTACTGCTCAAAGGCCTTTGCATCCTCATTCCGGTGAAGATGGCGGTGTTTCAGTACGCCAGGCTGAATCGCGGCTGGTGGCGATACATCGGGATTACTGACATCTTGCGGCTTGGCTATGCGAATGTGGTCGCGTCCGTTGGCTTTACGGTGCTGGCGGTCCTGTTCATCGGCGCCGCGTTTCCACGCACGGTTTACTTCATCGATCTTCTGCTCTGCTTTCTGGGCACCGCCGGATGCCGGATGTGCGTCCGCGTTTACTGCGAGACCTCTGTTCCGCGGCCGCAGCAGAAATCTCATCGGGTTCTCTTGTACGGAGCCGGGTGTGCCGGGGCGACGCTGCTCCGGGAACTGCGGGCGAACCCCGGGCTGGGGTATCGAATTGTCGGTCTATTGGACGATGACCCGCACAAGCTTGGCATGGAACTCATGAATGTCCGTATCCTGGGCAGAGGGCGAGACGCCGCACGGATCGTCGACCGGTTCCGCAAGAAGCGCGAGCGCGTGGAAGAGATCATCATCGCCATGCCTTCCGCAACCGGACAGCAGATGCAGGAAGCACTCGCCAACTGCCGCGCCGCGGGTGTTACGTGCAAGACGGTTCCGGGATTTGCGGAACTGCTCAGCGATAGGGTGCTGAGCGCCCAGATCCGGAATGTCTCGGTCACCGATCTGCTGGGACGCGAGCCGGTCCACATAGAAGAAGATCGCATCCGCGGCCATATCCGCGGCCGCTCGGTTCTCATTACCGGAGGGGCCGGGTCGATCGGTTCCGAACTCAGCCGTCAGATCGCAAGATTCGAGCCCCGAACGCTGGTCATTCTGGATCAAGCCGAGAGCGACCTCTTCCGCATGGATGGTGAGCTTCGCGGGAGGTTTCCGGATCTGGCCGTTGTCCCTGAGATCGCCGATATCCGCGACCAGGCGCGCTTGACTGAAGTCATCCGGCGCCATGGGGTGGATTCCATCTTTCACGCGGCTGCTTACAAGCATGTTCCCATGATGGAAGCCCACCCTCTGGAGGCCATCCGGAACAATGTGATGGGCACGCTGCATTTGGCTCGTGCGGCGATGCAAAACGGGGTCAGCAGCTTTCTGATGATTTCGTCCGATAAAGCCGTCAACCCAACCAGCGTGATGGGTGTAACCAAGCGCGTCGCCGAGTTGATTCTGTCCGCGATGTCCACGCACCATACCCGCTTCGTCTCAGTGCGGTTCGGCAATGTGCTGGGCAGCAACGGCAGTGTGGTTCCGCTGTTTCAAGCTCAAATTGCGGCTGGTGGTCCCGTAACCGTCACTCACCCGGAAATGCGGCGATACTTCATGACGATCCCGGAAGCTGTGCAACTCGTCCTGCTGGCATCGACAATGGGCCAGGGATCCGAGGTGTTCGTATTGGATATGGGAGAGCCTGTTCGCATCGTGGATCTCGCGAAGCAGATGATCCGGCTGGCCGGTTTCATTCCGGATGAACAGATTCAGATCCGCTTTACCGGAATGCGCCCGGGTGAGAAGCTCTACGAGGAGTTGATTACCAAGGGCGAGAACATCGTATCCACTTCTCACAAAAAGATCAGGATCTTTCAAGGACCGAGGCTCGGTTCCGAAGAGCTCAAGAGTTGGCTTGCAGGACTCCAGACGCTGCTGGAGGAGCGTGATGCGCAAGGCGCCGTCGAACACCTCAAGGGCCTGGTGCCGGAGTACATGGGATCGGCCCGCGGCGTGGAGCGTAGCCAGGTTCAAGTGGGCGGACATTAGTTCGCACCACACCCCAAGCGCCAACGGATTTCTCTGAAGGACACAATTTGAACACCTCAGTTATTACCGCGTTGCGTTGCGCTCTGAGCATTCTGGCGATTACCGTTTCTGGATTTGCACAAACCCAGGGCGAGACTCTTTACAACGGTCTCACTCTGCCCGCTGGATGGCTGGCGCCCCGTGCTCCCACGCAGGAGTACCGGCGTCCAGACTATCTGGTCAGCCCGCCTGCGGTGATCCCAATCGACCTGGGGCGTCAACTGTTCGTGGATGATTTTCTAATCGAGGACACAACGCTGGTCCGCACGCCCCACCGCGCCTCTATGTTTGCCGGGAACCCTATCTTGCGACCGTTCCAATTCCCAGACCTTAACCCATGGGCTTTTCCTTATAGCGACGGTGTCTGGTTCGACCCGGCCGACCGGCTTTTCAAGATGTGGTACATGGGAGGTACCGGAGCGCAGTTGTCTTACGCGTACTCGACCGACGGTAAGAACTGGACTCGGCCCGTACTCCCCAGCGCTATCCCGGCTGGCACAAACAGGGTGCTGGATCTGGGCGGCGGCAGAGACTCGAACACGATTTGGATGGACCTCGAAGATCCCGATCCCTCCCGTAAGTTCAAGGCCTTTCCTTACGTAGCCGGGTCGCGGGTCGGCATCTATTTCTCGCCGGATGGAATTATCTGGACCAAGCAGCCACAACAGATCAAGACACTCAATGATCGCACCACGGTTTTCTGGAATCCATTTCGGAAAGTGTGGGTGAATAACATCCGCGGGTCGGCTTCCATGCCGCCCATCGGTTGGCTGCCGGCGCAAAGCGTTCGGGCGCGATATTACGCGGAAAGCAAGGACCTGCGGAACTGGAGTCCGCCCGAACCGTACACCACATTCTGGCTTGCGGCGGACCAAAATGATCTTCCCTACTTGGGTCCTGGCGGACAGCCGCCGCAACTGTACAGCATGGATGCGGTCGCTTACGAGAGTCTGATGGTCGGTCTTTTCGGATTTCTTCACGCTGGTCCGGAGGAGACGCCCGGATACCTGCCCGCGCCGAACCTTGTAGAGCTGAACATCGGGTTCAGCCGCGACGGCATCCAGTGGGACCGCCCGACACGGGGGGTCGGCGCGACCGCGTTCATTCCGACGAGTAACTCCTTTGGCGCGTGGGATGGATATAATACGCAGTCTGTCGGCGGCTGCTTTCTCGTTGTGGGAGATGAACTCTGGTTCTACTTCAGCGGAAGGAGCTCGCAGCATTACCTCCCGTGGCAAACAACTCCCTCCGCGACCGGGCTCGCCCGGTTACGGCGCGACGGATTCTACTCCATGGATGCAGCAGCCCAAGAAGGAGTCCTGACTACCCGCCAAGTCCGTTTTTCCGGCAATGAACTGTTCGTGAACGTCGACACCCCCGCCGGAGAACTGCGGGTGGAAGTGCTCGACAGCCAGAACAACGTAATCAGCCCCTTCACCAAGGCCAATTCCGTGCCGGTCAGCGTGAACAAGACACTTCAGAAGATGAGTTGGTCCGGTGCGAGCGACCTCGCCAGCATCGCCGGCAAGCCCGTCAAGTTCCGATTCCACCTGACGAACGGACGACTCTATTCATTTTGGGTGACTTCCCATCCCGACGGCGCCAGCAGCGGATATGTTGCGGCGGGTGGTCCAGGCTTTGCGGGTCCCACAGACACGGTAGGGAACCGGAATTCGGGGGCGGCCACTGACGTCACAGCGCCAGAAGTTGCGATCACATTTCCAGTGAATAACCAGAAGCTGACGGGAACCACGGCGTTCACGGCAAGCGCGTCCGATGACGGAAGCGTGGCAGGCGTGCAGTTCCGAGTGGACGGAGGCGACGTCGGCAGCGAAGTGACCGCTGCTCCTTACACCATCTTCTTCGACCCTCGATCACTTAAGCAAGGCCCGCATAGTTTGACCGCATGGGCGCGCGATGGCGCCGGAAATGCGCAGCTGTCGGCGACGGTCATATTCCAATACACCACACTCGACACCGTCCCTCCGGCTGTCTCCATCGCCTCGCCTTCGAGGGATCAGGCCGTCACTGGAACCATCTCGCTCATCGCGGAAGCGAGCGACAGTGGGGGCGTGGCAGGTGTCCAATTCAAAGTGGACGGAGTCAACTTCGGCGCGGAGTTGCTGAAGGCTCCCTACGCGCTGGAACTGAATACCATGACGCTAAGCAGCGGTCCGCATAGCGTCAATGCTTCGGCGCGCGACGCGAGCGGAAATACGCAGCTATCGAGTTCCGTTCCGTTCGTCGTGGCACATAATAGCGTCCCGCCTGACCATACGCCGTCCACCGCAGCGCAATCGGGAAGGCTCGCTCCGGCGATGGGAAGAGTTCGGGACTCTGTTCCGGCTTTGAGGATCTTCGGTCGCTTGACCCCGGCGTTGTCGCGTACCTTGGAAGGGCAACCTGTCCCGGGAGCAATTCCGCCGCGGCGCTCACAGGTGCAACCGGGCAGGTTCTCACACCTTTACCTTCCACGGGAATAACGTGTATCTCGACAGTTTCAGCTGACTAATGGTCCGCCTGTCTCCAGAAAGGTTCCTCTTGTTATGAACAGCTTTCGTGTTTTGCCTGTCTTAGTGGCGGTGCCGGGCGTAGCGCTTGTACTTTTCCTCGCCAGATCGGCCCAGAACACAGCCGAGGCACCACCGGGACGAAACTTTTATGTGGCACCAAACGGAGCCCCGTCGGGCGACGGCTCCGTAGCTGCGCCCTGGGACCTTCCGACCGCGTTCGCCCGGCCTGCTGCGGTCAGGCCCGGGGACAACGTTCTTCTGAGAGCCGGAACATATCAGCCCGGTAACAAGCGCTTCTTCACCAGTTCACTACGAGGAGACCGAGATCAGTACATCACGGTCAGACCATATGCCAACGAGCGGGTGATTATCGACGGAGGAATCACAGTAGAGGGTCCTTGGACTCTCTTTCGCGACCTTGAAGTAACCTCGACAGATACGGATCGCTCCTCCGAGCAGGCGACATCCTTCCCGACCGATGTAGTACAAGCAGTTGGTTTCAACGTGTTCGCGGCCAACGTCAAGATTGTGAATAATGTCATCCATGACAACTCCGCCGGCATAAATTCATGGGCCGAATCTCCTGACGGGGAGGTCTATGGAAACCTTATCTACTACAACGGTTGGAGCGCTGCAAAACGGGCCCATGGCCACGGGATGTATATGCAGAACTTCAATGGAACGAAGCGAATTGAAGATAACATCGTGTTCAGTCAGTTCGGTCAGGGAATTCAAATCTACGGCTCGCCCGCAGCCCACCTGGATAATTTCCATCTCGAAGGCAATATTATTTTCAATAACGGAGTGCTCAATCATGAGCACTCTCGCAATGTCCTGATTGGAGGGGGCAGCATCGCTCGAAATCCGGTCATCACCGGCAATTTCATGTATTTTCCACCCGCGACGACGCTGGGCGGCGACCACAATATCGGATATGATCCCTACGGGGCCGGTTGCACCAATCTCACATTTACGAACAACTATGTTGCTTCCGATGGCGCGGCCCTCACCCTGTTCAAGTGCACAGTATCGAGCTTGAAGGGAAATACACTGTACGGTGAGCTCAAAGGCTTTACGGCGGCGCAGTATCCCAGGAACGAGTACTTCACTCGCACTTCTCCGCCTAGAGGGTCCAAGATCTTTGTGCGTCCGAATCGTTATGAGCCGAAGCGCGCCAATGTAGTGATCTTCAATTGGGACCATCGTGAGAACCTGCCGGTAGACGGGTCTCTCGTCGGGCTTGACAAGGGCGATGCGTACGAAGTGCACAATGCCGAGGATTACTTCGGCGATGTAACGAGTGGCATATTTGACGGCAAGGCGATTGTCATCCGGTTGACGGGAAGAACGGTGTCAAAGCCGCTTCTTTCCAGCACATTGGGATCCTAAGCTTAGAATTCCACGTGGACAAGTTGTCGCG